>Ga0154903_129_pt4 | contig 52933 bp, 53 predicted proteins | sample Rifle2008BG19ft_FD_105584 | JGI IMG/M metagenome (GOLD analysis project Ga0154903, IMG submission 105584) | Euryarchaeota archaeon RBG_19FT_COMBO_56_21
TTGCGAGAGCGGCGACGGCGCCAGACGAGGCGAAGCGAAGAAAGGGCCTTCAGAATGCGATCAGAAAGGCCCATTCGCTGGGCGTCACATCGATTCATGACAACGGCCAAAGCGCCGATATCGCTTTGTACCGAGAGGCTGAACGCGCGCGCAAGCTCGGCGTGCGCGTATGGTTCAACATTCCTTCGGAAGACATAGATTCGGTCCTGGCTCTTCACATCACCCCGGGCCTTGGCTCTGACATGCTGAAGCTCGGTGGGCTGAAGGTATTCTGTGACGGGGCGCTCGGGGCGAGGAGTGCATCCTTGTCGGAGCCCTATGCGGACGACCCTGGCAATACTGGCGCCCTCGTCCACCACAAATCGGATTTCGTAGCTATGATCGAGCAGGCCAATGACGCTGGAGTTCAGTTAGCCATCCACGCGATCGGCGATGTCGGAATCGACGTCACGCTTGCCGCGATCAAATCTGCATTGGGCAAGTCCCCTAGAGACAACCACAGGCACAGGATCGAACACCTCGAGCTGCCTTCTCGTTCCCATCTTCGCACGATGAGAAAGCTGGGGGTCATCGCTTCGATGCAGCCCAACTTCATCGGCGAATGGGGAGGCACTGAGGGAATGTACCTCACGCGACTGGGAAAGAACCGCACCGCCAGGAACAACCCGTTCCGCGAGGTTCTTGACGAGAAGGTGAAGCTCGTGTTCGGATCTGATTGCATGCCTTTCTCGCCAGCGTACGGAATACTCTCGGCCGTGAGCGCACCTCATGAGGCACAAAGGATATCCGTGCACGAAGCCTTTTCCGCATACAGCAGAGACGCTGTGTACGCCTCCTTCGAGGAGGATCTGAAAGGCACTCTCGAAGTGGGCAGGCTCGCGGATTTCGTGGTTCTGTCCGCTGACCCTTTCGTAGCGGGTGCCGACATGCGATCGGTGTCCGTGGTGAAGACGGTCCTCGGAGGGGAGGTTGTATACGACAGGTCTAGACATAGAGAGGCGTGAGGATATGGCAGCAAGATCGAAGTCAGTGTTCACGAATGAGGCGCCCAGGCCGATAGGACCGTACTCTCAGGCGATAGTCTGCGGGGATTTTGTGTTCTGCTCTGGGCAGATAGGGCTAGATCCGATTGCGGGTGTGATCGTGGGAAAGACCGCTGGTGAACAAGCGGAGCGAGCACTTCTGAACCTGCGCGCTGTCCTGAACACTGCGGGAAGCGAGCTGTCACACGTTGTCAAAGTGACCTTGTATCTGAAGAGCATGAAGGACTTCGATGAGGTGAACCAGGTGTACGCGAGGCACTTCAGCGACGGAAAACCTGCGAGATCCACCGTAGAGGTTTCTGAGCTGCCGAAGAATGCGCTCGTGGAGATCGACGCTATAGCGGAGGTTCGCTAAGAGTCGGTTCGTCGCAAGTTCTATATTCAATGTACCTGTCTGGAAATTGGAGTTGGGCGAAGATGTTCGAAATCCAGCTCGCAAATGGGGCGAATGTGGTCGGCGGGACGCTGGCCATCGCGTTCCCGAGCGTTGGAATGGTCGGTTCGATAGCCGGTAGTTTTGTGTCTGAGTCCTTGAAGATGGAGCGGATTGCGTACGTCTTGTCAGAGGACGTCCCCCCCGCGGCCCTGGTTCAGGACGGAGTCCCAAGCTATCCTCTCAGGATAATGGGGCACAAGGGCATCTCTATCATGACTTCGGAGTTCCAAGTACCGTTGACTCTGTCGACGCAGCTGGCAAAGACGATTCTCGAGTGGGCCTGGAAGAACGGGTTCACGCAAATCGTGTGTCTTGAGGGCCTGATGGTCAACCAGGAGGTTGTCGAGGCAGACAAGGCGATACGCGTGTTCGGAGTCGGATCGACACCCGCTGCTCGAGACACGTTGACAAAGGCCGGCATCGAGCGGTTCAAGATAGGAATGATAACAGGAGTCTCAGGCGCCCTCCTCAGCGAAGCGGAGAGGACGGGGCGAGATGTCATATGTCTCTTGGTAGAGGCGAACGCCATGTATCCTGATGCGAGGGGCGCCGCCAAGCTCGTGGAATCCCTCACGAAGCTGGTGCCGACCCTGCAACTCGACCTAAAGGAGCTCTACAAGGAAGCAGAGATGATCGAGGAAAACGTCAAGGCAACGGTCGAAAGGACGAAGGAAATGTTGGCTGCGAGACAAGGTCAGGCCGAGCGCCTGGGGAAGTCGTACATGTATGGCTGACCAATCCAGGACGCAGAAGACCCTCAAGGAGATGGTCGAGGAATCTCCATTTTGGAATGCTGAAGACCTGATACGCAACCTTGACGCCGAGTTGGACCGTATCGAGCACGGGATAGGCCACATGGTGTGGGACGACAGCAATCGGCCCGTCACGATATGCCTCAGGCTTCTTCCGATCACTCCCAGATTCAGAGTGAAGGAATCCGAGGGCAAATTCAGCATCGAGGTGGATCTGCCAAACGTGTCGGAAGACCTTGTGAGCGTGAAGGTCGACAAGGCGGGGATAGAGGTTTCCGCCTGCACCTCCGATCCAGTGTGCAGGCCGTACTACGTGAAGATCGAGTCGAGATCCCCATTGGACCCTGAAACGACCAAACTGCGTCACAGAGAGAGTACCTTCGAGGTCGATGTTGAGAAGACCAAGAGGAAGCGCGTGAATATCAAGTAGGCTAATTCCCGCTCCGGAACTAGTACGAGCTTCGATTTGTTCTGAGGGCTGTTTTTCGCATTCCGTTGCACAGAATCCTCCATTATTACTTCGATTTCCAAAAAGCGCCCCGCAAGTTGCTGTTTCTTGTGATATCCTGGCAGCCTAAGCAAGCAAGGTTTAAGTAGAATGTAATTGTACGGTGACTGTCTAGTCCAAAAGACCGTTTTTGGAGAGACTGTTAGGATTGAAGAGAAGGAGGTGTGCAGAAGATGAGCATGCTGGTTCTAGGTGCTTCGGGGCAGATCGGCGCTTACACTGTCCAGGACCTCATAGAGTTCTGCGGTGAGAAGGACGTGATCGCCTCGAGCCGGAAAATGGCGAACGTGAAGAAGGCTATGGACGACCTCAAATTGACCAAGAAGGTCAAGTTGATGGAGATCGACGCGCACAACGTGGACAAAGTCCTCGAAACGATTAAGAAAGAGAAGGTCGAGTCCGTCATCAACTGTGCTTGGTATCAGACCAACCTCGGGGTTATGGAAGCCTGCGTGAAGGGCGGAGCGACATACACAGACCTTGGCGGATTCTTCGACACCTGCCTGAAGCAGATCGACCTCAACAAGAAATGGGTAGATGCTGGCGTTAACGCGACCATCGGTCTCGGCAGCACACCAGGGATGACGAATATCGCCGGTGCCGCAGGCGCAAAGAGGCTCGACAGCATCGATAAGATCGACATCGTCTGTGCTTGGGGCAACACGCTGCCTGTGAAGGAGGCCGGATGGCCGGGCTACTCAATCAGGACCGTCCTCGATGAGTTCACACAGGAATCCGTCCAGTGGATCAACGGGAAGTACGAGAAGCAGAAGATCCTTGGCGGAGAGACCGATGTTCTGATGCCTGAGCCGATCGGCAAGGTGAAGGCATACTACATCAAGCACTCCGAGCCGGCGACTATGGGCAAGTACCTGAAGGCGAAGAACGTCTCCTTCAGAATCGGGTTCCCTGCAATGGACATGAACACGTTCCTTACGCTCAGAGCGCTCGGGTTCGCTGACGAGAAGCCTATCGAGATCGGGGGCGGCAAAGTCTCACCCCTGGACTATCTGACGGCGATGTACCAGAAGGGCATCTCTGACGGTCGAGGAGCGCCTCCGAAGGAGAAGTTCGAATACGATATGTTCAGGATCGACTGCGTCGGCAAGAAGGACGGCATGCCAAAAACGGCGACCTACTTCATCGTAACTTGGAACGACCCGGAGAGGGGTGTTTCATCGGCGAGGGACACGGCAGTCCCACCGGCGATAGTCGCGCACTGGCAGCACACGAAGAAGATCAAGCTGGCAGGTGTGTACCCCGCTGAGGCGACCGTCGAGCCTGAGGCGTTCTTCAAGGAGCTCGGTAAGAGAAAAATCCTGGTCGATGAGCAGATCACTACCACGACCAAGTACTACTGAGCAGCCACAAACATTCTTTCGGGAGCATTTCGATGCTCCCGCCAATATCCCTTTTCTTTCTGATTCTCAGTGCGGTGGCTACTTTGAGCTACTGGCCGCTTCAGGGAGTAGTTTCAGGAGCCTGGCCATCGCGACGGTGAAGTCCTCGAGTTTGACGTCCACCGCTGTCTGGTCAACTGGCAGCTTTTCGGAAATCGCACATTTCATGTGGATCTGGCACTTGGGACAGAACATCAGCATTCGATCGGCGCCGATCTTCTTCGCCTCCATAACCCGTTCGACCTGCATCCTCTTGGCATTGGCGTTGCAGTTGGCCCAGGCACTGACACCGCAGCACAGGGCCTTGTCCCTCGTGTTCTCCATCTCGATGAATTTCGCTCCTGCGAATCCCTTGGCCAAGGTCCTGGGCGAATCATATATCCCAGAATGCCTGCCAAGACGGCACGAATCATGATATGTGAACGAGAATGGTTCAACGGCGGCGCCGTCGGCCTTGAGGCTCCCTGATTCGATGAGCTCGTTGATGTAGTCCGCAATGTGGGTCGTCTCGAATGGAAGGTCTCCCATCAGTGCCTGGTAGTCGTTGTTGAAGGTTCTGTAGCATTCGGGGCAGGTGAACACGACCTTCTTCGCCCCCGACTTCTTCACGAGCTCGATGTTGTGCTCCATGAGCTTCTCGAAGTTGTCTTCGTCCCCGGTCCAGTTGAGGTCGTGGCCGCAGCATTTTTCACTGGAACTGACGACTGGCACGACCCCTGCCTTGTTCATGATCCGAACTGCGCTCTCGGCTATCTCGTTCATGTTGAGACCTTCGCGGTCGTAGAAGATCGCGTCATAGTGTGGCAGACACCCGACGAAGTAGAAGACGTCGCCCTTGTCCGAGATCTTCATGTCCTTCTTGACCCACTCGAGCCTCTTCTGCTTGAGGTCGCTGTTTGCCATGATTCTCTGGACGGAGTGTATCAGCCCACCCTGCGAGCATGACGGCTCTGCACCGAATTCCGCCGCCTCCTCCCTCATACCTCTGATGAATCCGGTGTAGTCTACTTTGTATGGACACATCGAGTTGCACTGCTCGCAGGTCGTACATGTCCAGATATGTTTGTCGGTCGCTATGTTGTCGACGATGCCTTCCATCGCCTTGAGCACGATGGTTCTCGGAGCAAAGGTGGAATCGTACTTCGCTATGGGACAGACCGTTGTGCACTTGCCGCATTCGACACAATCGAACGCGCCAGTGTCCTCGATCAGTTGCTTGACAGTCTTCACCACTTGTTCTTGTGTCTTGAGCTTCTTGATCTTCTTCCTCTCGAGGTTCAGAGGTCTAAGCTCGCGCACATCTTCCACGAATTCATTGACGGTCTTTGCGAACTTCGCCCTCTCCGAGGCGTTTATCCATTCGGTTCTCAGGCGCTTGCCGTCCAATCCCATGATGTCGAACAGCTTCTTCAGTGCGTCCACACGCTCCTGTGCCTTCTTGTTGCCTGAGACGTAGTGACAGTTGTCCATCAGACAGCCGATGACTATGACTCCGTCTGCACCGTGTTCGAAGGCGTCTATTATTACGCCTGGCTCGACACTTCCGGTGCACATGACTCTGACTATCCGGATGTTCGGAGGGTACTCTACCTTGTTCACGCCAGCAAGGCTCGCGGAGGGGTATCCGCACCACGTGCAGGTGAACGCGATGATGATCGGCTCGAATCTCTTACTCATCGGTGGACACCTCCTGGGCATCTTCTGCGATGGCTCTCACCATTGCCTCCACCTGTTCCGGTCGGTAGCCGTTGACGGTGATAGCTTTGTTGCAGCAGGCGACCGCGCACTGGCCGCAACCTTCGCAGACTATCTCATCTATTCTTGAGATCAGGACGCCGCGTTTCTCGTCCTTCGTGACGGTGATGGCGCCATACTCGCAGGTCTTTTCACACCTGCCGCAACCTCTGCACCGCTCCTCGTCTATGAACGCCACTATCCTTGGGAACTTGATCGAGCCTTTCTTCATCAGCTCTATCGCGCTCGCGGCCGCAGCTTTCGCGTCCTCGATAGAATACCTTATGCCTTTCGGTCCCTGAGCCGTTCCTGCGACGTACACTCCGCGTCTGAACTCTGACGGGAACATCGGGTTGATGTCCTTCATGAACCGGTCGATGTCGGTCTGGATGTGCAGCATCTTCGCGAGTGCGTCGCTCCCGTCCGAGGGTTCCTGGCCGACCGCCAAGACCACCAAGTCCGAGTCGATGTTGAGAAGAACGTCTGCATCGGTGTCAAGGGCTCTCACGAACACTTTTCCTTTGTCTTCGACGATTTCGGAGATCCTTCCCCGAACGAAGTTGATGCCCTCCTCCTTGGCAGCTTGATAGAACTCCTCGAATCCCCTGTACGGCCCCCTCAGGTCTATGTAGTGTATGTAGATGTTCGCGTCGGGGTTCATGCGCTTGATTTCCCTAGCCTGGCCGATGGCGTAGGTGCAGCAGACGAGCGAGCAGTGGAGATTGCCCTTCGTCTTGTCCCTGGAACCAACACACTGAATGAAGTTGACGGTCTTCGGGGTCTTACCATCCGAGGGTCTCTTCAGCCCGCCTCCTCTCTCTCTCTGTTCGACGATGAGCTGCTCGAGCTCGACTGTGGTCACCACATCGGGGTTCGAATACCTCAGCTCGGAAATCCTGTTTGGGTCGAATAGCTTGGATCCAGTCGAGACGATGATCGTCCCAACATCCAGCTCGACCTGTCCCTTGGGCGTCTTGACAACCACATGGCGTTTGCCAAATCCTCCAGTGATGTCCTGAATCTCGGATTCGAGCAGTAGCTCGATGTTCTTGTTCTGCAGGACGTCTTCTATCTTTGGAGTGAAGACACATTCCTTACAGTACTGCATGCAGCAGATCCCGCAGTTGTGTGTCGGAAAGGTCATGCTCAGCTTGTACGCCCTCCCGCCCAATTCCGCGGTCCGCTCGACGAGGTACACCTTGAATCCCTGTCCCGCGATGTCGAGAGCCGCCTGCATCCCCGTGACGCCCCCTCCTATCACGAGAGCTTTTCCGGCTATCGGGATTTCGATATCCTCGAGCGGTATCAGTTTCTCCGCGCGCGCGAGCGCGCCCTTCACTAGACTCTTCGCCTTACTGGTTGCGGCAGTCTTGTCCGCGTGAACCCAGGCGCACTGCTCCCTGATATTGACCTGCTCGACGAGGTACTTGTTCAGCCCCTCCTCCTCGAGCGCTCTTGTGATGATCATTCCCTGGACGTTTGGTGAGCACGCTCCTATGGCAACGCGCTCGAACTGCTTCGAGGCAGCTTCCTCTCGCAGGAACACCTGTCCCTCCTTGAGGCACAGAGCCTCGTGAATGCCGACCGAGACTACTCTAGGGTCCTTCCGGAGCTCTTCGGCGATCTTCTGGAGGTCGACCTTGCTGCCTATGGCATCCTTGCAGGTGCACAGGTAGACAGCAATCCCCTTGCGTTCATGCTTCTTGCTCCCCGATTCGTTCGTGGTGTAGCTCCCTCCATTGTGGTGCAAGTTTTCACTGAATCAACAGGAGACGAAGTCGACGCCCTGCTCCAGCTTCGCCCTTCTCAGAGCATTATACATCCCTTCCAGGATGCAGCCTTCCGTCACATATCCGTAGAAATCGCCTTTGTCGAAGACCACGATCGTGGATACACCTGAGTTAGCCATGGCCTTGGCGACCCATCTGATGTCCAATGAAAGGTTGGTCAGTATCACAAGAGGCTTCGACATAACGTCCTTGACCTTGACTCTGGCCGGGTCCTTGCCCTCTGCGACTACCTTCGTGATCAGATCCTTCTTGGTGACTATCCCGTAGGCGTCCGTCTTGTTCTTCCTCGGGACCAGAAGGGACCATCTGTTGCACTCCATCATCATCCGAATCGCGGCTGACACGGTAGCCTCCCTCTCAATGACTGGCAGTTCGAAGCTCTTTACGACATCCTTGAGGATCAGGGATCGCGGGCTCATTTCTTGGCCCCCCTGGTCTTCTTAACCTTGGATGCTGCGGCCTTCAGGACATCAACATCAGAGATGAATCCGAGGAAGCTCTCGCCATCGAACACCGCAATCTTCGACACTCCTTCGTTAGCCATCTTCTTCGCGACCCATCTGATGTCCAGGTCCAGATTGTTCATTACCACGAGCGGCTTCCTCGCGTACTCCATGATGGATGTGGTCGCAAGGTCCAGCCCGTGTGCGATGGGACCCTCGACCAGATCCCACCTGGTGACGATGCCATATGCGTCGTTCGGTTCGTCCCTGTCAATCAGCAGAAAATCGGTCTTGTTCTCTATCATTGTGACGAGGGCGTCGCTCACAGTCGCACTTGACTTGATCTTCACGTGTCGTGAATCGCTGACGATGTCCCTAAGCTCCACCAGTTCTCCCCCTTCTGGTCAACGACGTAAACTGTGTTATTGACTAAACCGTATTTTAAGCTTCTTAGTTCCAAGAGATACGCCAGACAAGTCCCTTCGCCCGGACTGCCTGTTGGCCTCCGATAACTGATAATATCTTGCAATCCCATCCGAGGTCGATGTCAGGAGGCCTGGACAAGCTCTTTAAGCCATCCTCTGTAGCGGTCATCGGGGCGTCGGCGAACCCCAATAAGATGAGCCACATCGCATTGAGGAACCTTTCATCTGGCAAGTTCTCGCTGTATCCGGTCAATCCGCATGAGAAGGAGTTGCTTGGTAGAAGATGCTACGGCTCGATATTGGATGTGCCAGGCAATGTGGACCTGGCCCTGGTTTCGCTGCCCGCACCTGCATCAATAATCCCTGTCAGGGAGTGTGTGAAGAAGGAGGTCAGTGTCGTTATCGTCACTGCCTCAGGATTCAAGGAGTCCGGTCCAGAAGGTGCGAATCTGGAGAAGGAACTCATCGACGCGGTCTCAGGCTCAGAGACAAGGCTCCTCGGGCCGAACACGATGGGGGTATTCGTGCCGGCTAGCCGGCTCGATACTTTCTTCATACCACGGGAGAGGAGCCCCAGGCCTGTTTCAGGCAGTGTCGCAATGCTGTCTCAAAGCGGCGCGGTCTCGATATCGTTCCTGGAGAAGGCTGCTGCGTCTGGCATGGGAATATCGGCCTGTGTTGGTCTCGGCAACAAAGCGGACATCAACGAGAACGATCTTCTTCGGTATCTCGGGGAGGATCGATCGACACGGTCTATCGCGATATATCTCGAGTCATTCTCTGACGGAAAGGAGTTCTCGAGGATGGCAGAGAAGGTTACGAGGAAGAAGCCTATCTTGATGCTGAAATCCGGGCGAACGCTGTCAGGATCCTTGGCTGCAAGCTCCCACACGGGAGCTCTCGCCAGCTCGTCGGATTCGGTTGTGGACAGCATAATGCGACAGGTCGGCGTGGTGAGAGCCTATGACGAAGAGGAGCTCGCCGACTTCGCCAGAGCTCTTGCTCACGTTGGGCACATCAGGGGCGACAGGATATGCGTTGTCGCAAGTGCTGGGGGGTTCGGAGTCATAGGAACGGACCTTGTGGAATCCAGCGAGCATGGCGCCGGAATGGAGATGGCGAAGCTCTCTCGAACCACAATCAAGTCGCTCAGGGCACTGGTCCCAGGATTCACTTCGGTCAGTAACCCAGTGGACCTGACGGCGGGTGTGACTGATGCAATGTACGACGAAGCGCTCGAAATCCTCCAGCATGACCCGGGTGTCGACGGAATCATGATGTCCCTCGAACTTCAGCCTCCTGGCGTGACGGACGGGCTTATGGATGTCGCCGAAAGAAGGGCCAAGTCCAAGGGCGCGCCGATAGTCATCAGTGCTTTCGGGGGTGAACGAACGGCCGAGATGCTTGTCGGCTTCGAGAGGAAAGGAGTGTTGGCCTATCCCACTATCTGGCGCTCAATAAGGGCGTTGCGAGTTCTGGCAGAGCGAGGACGTTACCTGAGACGAACAAAAACGTTCTCAGAAGACACCCGATGAAATGAATCAACACCGTGTTCGGGGTCTTCTGGAATTGGTTTTGGGAAAGCGGTTTAGCCACCGATTCTGAAGACCTTGGTGCCACACTTCGGGCATGATCCCTTGGTAGCTGGCTTTCCGTTCTTGAGCTTGACTTTCTTCGGGTCCTTCATCTCGACGGATTTCTTGCACTTGACACAATATGCCTTTGTCAAAGATCCCACCATCCCTGTATCGGCTCGTGTTAATATATAGTCTTTTGGATGATTTCCAGTGCAGCAGGCCCACGATAATAGCCCCAGGATTGGTGAGAGGAGACTCTAGTGGGGTAGGCAGCTCGTCTGATACATGCGAAACTGAAATATATCAACCTCCTGCGATTAGCAGGCAGCATGGATGGGATACCATAGCGTCTGAGCCAGGCGCTTCTGCAGAGCATCAAAGGAAAGCGAAGGCCCACATACTGTCCAAGATGGCGCAAAACCAGGTTGGCGTCAATCTCGGAAAGGGCATGGCAGATCCGTATGTGCCAGTACTCGCGGTGACATTGGGTGCTACCGCGCCCCAGCTTGGCTGGCTGCTAGCTTTCATAAACCTGTTTCCAGCGGTGATGCAGGTTCCTTGGGGCAAACTGAGCGACTTCTTCGGACGCAGGATCCCCTTCTTGGCGATCGGCGGAGTCATGTCGTTCTCCCTCTACTTCTTCTTGATAGGGGTTGCTGACGCATGGCAGCTCATCATAATTGTCGCAATCCAGATGCTCATTGGCTCTATGATGATACCCACCTGGTCCGCGCTCGTCGGGGACGTGACGACAGTCAAGGACCGAGGTTCGGTCATGGGACGATTCTTCGCCATATCCTCTTTCGCAAGCCTCGTGGGTACGCTGTTCGCAGGCGCGATCATCCCGCCTGAAAACGCCACCCTGGAGGACTTTGCAGTCCCATTCTTCGTGGCTGGGGGCAGCGGGATCATCGGCTCGCTTGTCCTCTACGAGATCGCTGAGGAGAAACGCAGACTCTTCGCGTCCCCAAAGACACTGTTCACTTTCAGCATCAAATCGTTGATCTTCTTCAAGGACCTCACGGAGAACAAGTACTTCAGGAACCTGGTGGTTCTCAACTCCACATATAATTTCATAATGTCATTGATCTGGCCACTGCTCTATCTGACGTATATGATTGTCCTCGGGGCAAGTGCGCTTGAGATCGGGATCATCGTGGTGATTGAGAGAGCGTCCACATTGTTTTTCCAGACCAAGGTCGGCAAGCTACTCGATGTGATCGGCCCCATGCCCCAGATACTGATATCCAGGTTCGCTTTCATCTCGGTGCCGATCGTCTACGCGCTGGCGACCGAAATCTGGCACATTTGCGTTCTCAACATCGCCTTGGGGGTCGCCTCCGCGATGGCGAATGTGTCCTTCTTCTCGTATATTCTAGACGTCGCCCCCGAGGAGAAGAAGGGGGAGTACTTCGCGGTCTACAATACCATGATTGGCCTAGCCACATTCGTGGGCTCTGTCCTTGGTGGCTATCTCGCGTACTACTTCCTCGAGTTCTACGGGGGAGACTGGGTGCTCGGTCTCGGCGCGGTATACGTCATATCGGCATTCGGTAGGGGTGCGGGGGCCATTTGGTTCCTCAAGCTCAAGGATCCCGTGCAATATCCAGACACTCTCACAGGGGTAATCAGGAAGTGGTACGTGCGCTGGCGCGGAAGATTCCCCCGATGAACCAACTCGAAGACAGAGTCGAGAAAAGTAAGATGATTGGGAAAAGGTTTGAGCTCAATCCGTTCGTCTGTTAGCGACGAACGCTCTTACGGCCCTCTTCTCCTGCGAAGTGAGGGGCTGGCCCTCATCAAGGCGCAAGCGGGCGTGAGTGTTCCAGAGTCTGCTTGGTCGCATGTACTTCCACCTCCATGATAATCGAGTACTGGCGAGTTCCACATAAGCGGAGCTTGCCGGTCACTTTGACGGTGCTCGCGCTTCCCATCTATCCACGGGAGAACAGTCCAGTCCTGTGCGGGTTTGCGCGATCATTGTTATCGGATGTCTTCTATGCATGCGGGTTATAATAGGCTTGTCCCGTTACCATCGGTGACTATAAGATTAATATTATAATATCATCTGAATGACGATATTTCCGAACGTACGTGTCGGAAATCGGACCGTGAGCATCAATAACTGGACACAGGAGACGCGCAGACAGGTCGTGCGGTGTATATATAAATTGTAATAAATATATTGTTTGGCCTATTAAATGGTGATGATTGGCGATTTTCGAACCGCAGCGTCGACACCGGAACGAGGAACTAGCGGTCCGCCAGCCTATCCCGAGACCCAAAGAAGGACGCCTATTGAGACCATGATCCCGATGAGCAGAACGAATAGAAACCAGAGGGCCCTCTTGTCGATCAAGTTCTTCGTCGGAGTCATGGCCTATGGCGCTTAACTTCTTTCCCGTGACTTCCCCGGCTGAAAAGCGCCAAATATTAGTTAGGCGGATGCACCACCGCATGTCCCTGGAGGAACTAACTTCGATTACGAGCAAAGACAGGATTTTGCTCTACCTGTCGGATTTCCGCGGCATGGACGACAGATACGAGCTCCCAGCAGAAATCACTCAGCGGTTGATCGCAGTGGGTACAGGCGTCCAGCGCAAGCACCTCTCTCAGTATCTGAGCGACCTGATCCAGGATTCATTGATCGTCGAGCGGAAGGCGCACATACACGGTATGAAGCAACGCATGAATGGCTACTACCTCTGCTCGAACGGCTACTCTAGGGCTGATGTGCTTCGCAAGAGGGTCGAGGACGTCGTGGTCCCCATCAAGATGGACGGACACTCGAAGGATCTTAGAGTCGCTGATATCGACGACGCGACTTCGGTTCACTTGACTCTATCGGACATCATCAGAGAGGCGGTCTTGGAGAAGAAGTTGGAGATGTCCAGCCTGGAGACCATCGAGACTCGGAAGCGTGAGGCAATCGAGGTGAAGGAACTGGACAGTGATATCTACAAGCGGGCGCTCATGACCGCATGGCACGACGGCAGGGTCACTGCGACAGAGAGGTTCCTGGTCGAGGAGCTGCGGAAACATCTTAAGATCCCCGAGGAGCAACACAGGAAGCTCGAAGTCGAGATCGTCAGGAAGCTCGCTCTGGACCGCATGGAGTTCCGGCGGATCTACCGGATGGTGCTCGAAGTAGCTCTCTCCGACAAGATGATATCAGGACCCGAAGAGGCCATTTTGGAGGGGCTCAGGCGTGTGATGCGCATTTCGCGGAGGGAGCACGAGGAGCTCGTGCGGGAAGTCGAGTTCGCAATCTGCGGGCCTCCATCTGGTTGTGAGAATGAAAAGGACCTTCTGAAAGAAGCCTTGAAGCTGGCACGGGAAGAGAACGAATTCTGAGCGGCTGAAATCAGGCCGTGACCTTGTAGATCTTGTCGTGTGGTCTGGCTCTCTCCTTGACCTTGATGCCCACTGATTGGCCGACGCTGGCGCTCTGAATCGGTTTCCTGTCGATTTCCATTGATTCCACTTTCTGCTCGAAGTTGGTCGTTGCTCCCTTGACCTTTATTGTGTCCCCTATTGAGAGCGTTCCTGATGTGATATCGACGGCCACGACGCTGGGTTTGGCGAAGAAAATCGTCACCTTGCCTATCTCGACCTCCTCTACCATGGAAATCCTCCGTGTTCGAATCACTCTCCAGCTATTTATCAGCTGTCAAGCACGGATCGTCCCCGGAGCGTCTCCGATCTGCGATGTCCTGGTGCTGATGAACCTTTGCCCCCGGCTGATGCAGTTCTCGACAAGTTATAATAGGGAGGAGTGTTTCCACTCAGATGATATCCATCTGACTGCTGCTGGGATGCGTCATGCAGGACTACGCTACGAGAGTCAGGGGACAGATGACCCCGAAGGGGCGGACCCCACCCACTAGGTTCGCGGCCGAGATGCTCACCGTCGTAAATGACATCATGAAGGTCGGCAACGTGAACAAGGTCCTCGAGGAGATCGCGTCCTCGATGGCTCAGCTGTTCGCTATCAAGGCTATGGTCATAGGAGTCTTAGACGAGAGCGAGAACGTCTTCCGAGTGAGGGCGACCTTTGGTTACGATTCTGAACGGGACAGGAAAATAAGGAAGTTCGTCTACACCCAGGAACGGCTCGAGTTGGATATATGTGAGAAGTACAGGATCGCAGGAGACGTCTTCCTGATAAGGCCTGAGCCCGGTGACATGCGGAAGGGCGAAGAACCGTTCTACTCGAACTTCGAGGCAGCGAGGATGCCCCGAGACGATCCCATGGTCTGGCACGAGCTGGACTACATAAGGTTCATATTCAGGAACAAAGAGAGCCGAGCGATTGGTTTCCTGGAGATCAACGAAGCCACCGACAACCGGATACCTGACGGGTCGACAATCGAGGAGATGCAGATATTCTCGGAGCTTGCCGCAGTGGCCATCGAGAACGCGACGCTGTACCAGAAACAGGTCGACATCGCCGAGAGAACCCGGTTCCTGGGAGGGGTCATAGCGCACGACATCAACAACTTCAACCAAGCGGTTACGAGCTATCTGCAGTTGGCAATGGACAGCAAGTCTGTCCCTGCGAAGTCAATGACATACTTGGAACGGGCGTCGTCCTCCGCTTGGGGCATCAGCGAACTCATCCAGCGGTCGAACAAGCTCATGAAGATAGAGAAGGAAGGGGCTCAGAATCTCGGTCCGGTCGAGCTCGGCGAAGTGCTGAAGGAGAGCATTGCAGAAGTCACGAGATCTTACGCCGACCGCGAAGTGAAGGTCGACCTGAAGCTTGGCAATCGCCGATACTTCGTCAACGGGAATGAGCTCGCAAATGAGGTCTTCACGAACATCATAGACAATGCCGTCAAGTACGACCCCCATCAGAAGATCGTCGTCGAGGTCAACGTGGGCGAGTTCACAATCGAGCCGAGGAAGTACTGGTGTGTCTCAGTCACGGATCACGGCGTCGGCATTCCAGATTCGAAGAAGACGATAGTCTTCGGCAAGCTCACATCGGGCGAAGAACGACAGGTCGGAAGCGGTCTCGGTCTCTCCATCGTTCGGGCAATCGTGGAAGCCTACCGTGGTTTGGTTTGGGTCGAGGACAGAGTGCCTGGGGATCCTTCAAAGGGGTGCGTGTTCAGGGTGGCTCTTCCGATGACCACCGTAAGATGACCCGTTGCGGAGAGCGAGAGTGTTTTAACCCCATCCAGCATTCACGTGTACCGTTGGTTTCGATGAAATTGAAGGGCAAGGTTGCGTTGATTACAGGAGGCTCTGAGGGGATGGGATTTGCGACAGCTGAGGCACTTCTCCGAGAGGGTGCCAAGGTGGTCATCACGGGCAGGTCAGAGGCGAAAGGCTCGAAGGCGATTGCCAAGCTAGGCAAGCGCGGCAAGGTCGCATTCGTTCAGGGAGATGTCTCGAAGGCGAAGGACGCCAGGAAGATGGTCGACCAGACCGTCAGGAGGTTCGGGAGAATAGACATCCTGTTCAACAATGCCGGAATCTACATGGAGAAGCTCGCGGAGGACACGACTGAGGAGGAGTGGGACAAGCTAATCGACATCAACCTCAAGGGCACATTCCTCGTGACCAAGTACGCAATTCCGTACATGAAGAGACAGAGAGGCGGCTCGATCATCAACAACTCGTCGGATGCTGGACTGGTTGGCAACAGGAGATGCCCGGCATACTGCGCCTCGAAGGGGGCGATCACGATAATGACGAAGGCGCTGGCGCTCGACTACGCCAAGTATAACATACGGGTGAACAGCGTCAACCCGGGAACCATAGATACTCCGATGTTGGCCTACGAGGCGGAGGCGTCAGACAACATCGAAGAGTATCTCAGGCGCGCGAACGAGGAACATCCGATCGGGCGAGTCGGGAGACCAGAAGAGGTCGCGAACGCTGTGTTGTTCCTCGCGTCCGATGAGGCCTCCTTCGTGACGGGAGCGGCTCTGTCCGTCGACGGTGGTCTGACTGCCCAGTGATTGCATCACGCCGTAGAACGACGCATGAGACCTATCGTGGAAAATGCTATATTCGATCATCTGTGTGCAGAGACAAGAGGAATGAGATCAGATGGGATCCGTAGACCCGCAGGAGATCCTGGCGGACGCGATCGAGATGGAACTCGAGGGGAAGGAGTTTTTCGCACGTGCAGCAGAGCAGATGACCCACAAGAAGACCAAGGACACCTTCACTGGACTCGTCAAGCAGGAGCAAAGGCACGTTGAGGTTCTCAGCGCGGAGTTCGATAGGTTGTCCCGGGGCAAGAGTTGGGCGTCCCTTCGCGAAATCGAAGGCCAGAAGGAGAGACCAAGCGTCTCTTCTGTCTTCAAAGACAAACAGATCAAGCGCATCAAGCTGAGCCCATCCGCGGGCGAGTTGGATGCCTTGAAGCTCGGCATCGAGGTGGAGAAGAAGTCCATCGAGTATTACACGAAAGCTTGCTCAATGGTGGATGATCCCAAGGCGAAGGAGATATTCCATTGGTTGGTTGGCGAGGAGGGTGGCCATCTGACGATTCTCAGTGCTGAGCACGATTACCGGTCGAAATCCGGGTACTATTACGACAAAGCGGAGTTCAGTCTGGAGGTAGAATAGTTCTTAGAATAGGGTGCCTGCCCTGATTGATTCCACTGTCATGAGCAGGTCAGAGAATATGGCGTAAGCTGTCTGGGTTGTTCCTGGGCCACTTTCCACTATCGTCAGATCCCCCATCAGGTCAGTCTCGAACTTGAGCGCGCTTGAAGTCCCTTTGACAGACCAGAAAACACTGTCGGAGCCGACAACCTGAGGTTTCACCGTCAATCTTATACGGTCGCCGGCGCGGGCAGCCTTGGCGATGAGTCTCATCCTTCCTCCCTTGGCTGAGGCTTTGTGGATATCTTCAGAGGTCAAGGATCCAATCCCTTCCCTCTCGACATCCTTAGGCGTGAGGTTCGCCTCCATGATCACATTGGCGAGTGCAGTGATCTTCGCTGCTGCATCCCATCCGTCAATATCCAGGGAGGGATCAGCTTCGGCGATTCCCTTTGCCTGCGCCTCCTTTATCGCACTCTCGATAGTCCTCCCTTTGGCCATCTCGTCGAGAACGAAGTTCGATGTGCTGTTGAGTACTCCTTCGAGTCCTATCACCTGGCATCCCGGGAGGGTGCGCTCGACAAAGCTGAAGACCGGTGTTCCGTCCATTACCGTGCCCTCGAATCGGAACCTCAGGTTGCGTGCCCGTGCCCGATCCCTCAGCTCGTCGTAGGCCCATGCGACAGGACCCTTGTTGGCCGTCACGACTTCCATTCCGACATCCAGAGCGGCCTTGATGTGATCTATCGCGGGTTGTCCGTTCTCTATGTTAAGTGTCGTCAGCTCGATCATCATGTCCGCATCGCAATTGCTGATCATCTTCAGAGGAGGGATCTCGCAGTGCTCGGGCAGTCCCTTGAAGGTCCCGTTCGCCTTCATGTGACCGAGCACCTGCTCGAGGTCGAGGGCGGACCTTGACAGTAGTGAACCCTTGGTCTTCGTAGCGATTGCGAGAACCTCGATGTCGAGACCTCTGTTTCTCAGGAGCCAGTCTCTTTTCAGCAATAGCATCCGAGCGAATTCCTGACCAACGTTCCCGAAGCCTATGATGGCTAGCCTGAATATCATGAATTTGGTCCCCCGACTGTTGCTCAGGTGATGGTTGCTAGGGCAACCCTCGTAGCGATGCGCTGCCGCGTGCGGCTACAGCTTCGTGAACTCTTCCTTGCCAGCGCCGCACTCAGGGCAAGTCCAGTCCTCAGGCAGCTTCTCGAAGGGTGTTCCAGGAGGGATGTTCTGCGTGGAGTCTCCCTTCTCGGGGTCGTAGATCCAACCACATACGTTGCACTGGTACTTGTCCATCAAAGTCACCGCAGCGGTATTCAAATGACACTACTTGACATTGTTGGGTGCGTCTGACCTTGTCGCATCATAAGCCAGTACGGGCCGGTCGTATGGCGTGGCCCGCGCGGCGTTGGTTGATATGGAGTATTCGCCATCGGCAACGAATGGATTTTGAACATCGTTCGGATTCAGATGTCGAAATTCGAAATGCACACAACGATTAGCATGATATGTCTGAAATTCGGAGCATGAAACTCGCATGTTCTTTGTTCGATGGGATATTATTAAGTACATTCTTGCCAGTCTAGGCGCCCGGGGCACTCGGCGTCGTAGGAGCCTCTTCCAAGAGGCTCCGAGAACGCGCGAGTCGGGACGCTAACATTGTGCATATTGGTTTGGTGTTTGAATGAAGGTAAGCAGTTTCAAGTGGCTGTTCGGAAAGAACTCTGAGTTCTGGCCGACCAACATGAAGACTGGGATGTGGGCATGGGTCGGGCACAGGCTGACTGGCGTGCTGCTGGTCGTCTATGTCTTCCTGCACCTGTCCTTCTTGTCGCAGGCGTCGTTGGACCACCTGAGCTTCGACGCGCTCATGGAGAAGATGGCCGAGCCATTGTTCGTGTTCTTCGACTTCCTGCTCGTCTGCGCCGTGATATACCATGCGATGAACGGGCTCAGAGTGGTGCTCTTTGACCTTGGGATCGGTATCAGGAATCAGAAGCTTGTCTTCTGGATAATGATGGCGATCTCCGCTGTCATGGTCGCGGTGGGGTTCTGGGCCATATCCGTGTTGATCATCGGAGGTGACTGAGATGCCTGAGAAGAGGATTGCGACCTCCAAGGTGGCAGGCACGTGGGCGTGGGCGCTCCAGAGACTGACGGCCGTGCTGCTGATAGTGCTGTTGGGGATTCATATTTGGGTGGATCACTTTGCTGACATCGACCCTGAGGAGACTCTCACAGTCGCTGGTGTAGAGGCCAGACTCGATCAGGTACTGTATGTGGTCGTGGACTATTGTCTGCTGGCCATGGTGTTGTTCCATGGGCTGAACGGTGCCAGGACCGTCATGTTCGACTTCGACATCTTCGCGAAGCGGAAGAAGACGATCGATGTGGCGCTCTGGGTACTAGGCATTGCGACCCTGATCTGGGGCATAGTGGTGCTGTTCCCCTTCATCGGGGTCAGCGGGTGGTGATTCAAGATGTACTACCACAAGATTCTGGTCATTGGTGGGGGCCTTGCGGGCCTCCGCGCGGCCATAGAGTCCGCCCCCATGGTGGACACGGCGATCATATCCCAGGTCCACCCGGTGAGGTCCCACTCGGGGGCTGCCCAGGGAGGGGTGAACGCCTCACTGGCGAACAACCCACAGGCTGCAGATGACAACTGGGAGAAGCACGGTTTCGACACCATAAAAGGCAGCGACTATCTGGCGGACCAGGACGCCGCCGAGCTCATGACCAAGGAGGCTCCTGGCTGCATCTTCGAGATGGAGCACTGGGGCTGCCCGTTCTCTCGGACGGACGAGGGCAAGATAGCACAGAGACCGTTCGGAGGCGCTGGTTACCCGAGGACATGCTTCGCGACCGACAAGACCGGCCTGTACATGCTCCACACCCTTTGGGAGAGGTCAGTCAAGCTCAATATCCCTCTCTATGAGGACAGAGTCGTCGTCGATGTGGTCATCGAGGGCGACAGCTGCAGAGGTGTGATATGTTGGAACATGCAGACCGGGGAGCTCGAATCGTTCATGGGCGAGGCAGTCATATTCGCATCTGGAGGGAGCGGCCAGATCTACGGACGGTCGACGAACGCCCTGATCAGCAGCGGATCTGCCCTTGCAGCCGCATACAAGCGGGGTGTGCCCTTGAAGGACATGGAGTTCATCCAGTTCCACCCGACTTCGCTCTTCGGAACGAACATACTGATGACCGAGGGTGCGAGGGGAGAGGGCGGATACCTCATCAACGACAAGGGCGAGAGGTTCATGTCCAAATACGCCCCCAAGGCGATGGAGCTGGGGCCTAGGGACATAGTCTCCAGATCGATACAGACTGAGATCAACGAGGGCCGCGGGATAGGCGGCAAGGACTACGTCTACCTGGATCTCAGACACCTCGGGCGGGAGAAGATACTCGAGAGGCTCCCGGGCATCAGAGACCTCGCCATCAATTTCGTGGGCGTCGACCCGATTGACAACCCTGTGCCGGTACAGCCGGGACAGCACTATACCATGGGAGGAATTGACACCGATGTGACGGGCGCGACGAAGTTCAAGGGCCTATATGCTGCGGGCGAGTGCGCGTGCGTGAGCGTCCACGGCGCGAACAGGCTCGGCGGCAACTCGCTCCTCGACACAGTTGTGTTCGGCAAGTTCGCGGGGAAGGCTGCCGCAGACTACGTCCTAGCCAAGAAGGACCAGAAGCAGGGCGAGGCCGCTATCGCGAAGTGCTCCAGGGAGACGAAAGGCAGAATCGAGGCCCTTCTGGACAAGAACGGCCCCGAGAACCACAGCGACATCAGGGCAGAGATGAAGGAGACCATGATCAAGAAGGTCGGCATCTTCCGCGACAAGAACGGCATGGAGGAGGCCCTGGCGAAGATCAAGGAACTTCAGGCGAAGTTCAGGAACATAACCGTCCAGAACAAAGGCAAGGTCTACAACGTGGACCTCATCCGTGCTTACGAGCTGGAGGGCATGTTGGACGTCGCGGAGGCCATCGTCGTGGGCGCGCTCAAGAGGGAAGAGAGTAGGGGCGCGCACTCCCGACTGGACTTCAAGGAGAGGGACGATGTGAAGTTCCTGAAGCACACAGTCGCAGACTACACTCCACAGGGACCGACGATCAGCTACTCGTCGGTCAAGCTCGGAAAGTACAAACCCGAAGCGAGGAGGTACTGAGATGGCAGCAGACGAAGTGACCATCAAGGTACAGCGGTTCGACCCGGCAGCCGACAGCATGCCTTACTGGCAGACCTACAAGGTCCAGGCCAAGCCGGGCATGACCGTTCTGGATGCCCTGTTCGAGATACTCAACCATCAGGACGGATCGCTGGCCTTCAGGTTCTGCTGCAGAGCGGGTGTCTGCGGGTCATGCGCGATGGTGATCTCTGGGAAGGCCCGGTTGGCTTGCGAGACGCAGGTTACGGCCATCAGGGGCGATGAGATCCTCTTGAGCCCATTGCCGCACCAGAAGATCATCAAGGACCTGGCGTGCGACTACACATTGTTCTTCGACAGGCTGAAGAAGGTCAAGCCGTACCTCGTGGGCAAAGAACCGTACCCGGAGAGGGAGTACATCCAGTCCCCGAAGGAGCGCGTGCCGATAAACGAGCCCATAGACTGCATCATGTGTGGGTCATGCACAAGCGTCTGCTCGATGGCCTGGTGGAGCAAGGATTATCTCGGTCCCGCGGCACTCCTGAAATCCTACAGGTTCCTCGTCGACACAAGGGATTCGATTCCAGACGAGCGCTTGGACATAATCGAGAGCGAAGACGGGGTATGGCGGTGCCACACGCAGTTTAACTGTGTGGAGGCCTGCCCTAAGAAGCTGAACCCGACCGAGGCCATCCAGAGGCAGAAGATGAAGGTCTTCAAGAGGAAGCTGCTCGGCAGAAGGAAGAAGAAGTAGTAGTCGGCCGAGAACTCAAAGGAAGGAGCTGCAGCTCCTTCCTTTCATTCATCCTTTTCAATAAGGACAATCAGAGAAAACGAACATCCAAGAGGTTTCGGGGTTGCGCAGCAGTCCGCGCAACTCGTGATTATTGTCTACTTTCTCCCGCCGCGCTTCTCCTTCAGTGATGTGAAGAAGTCGTGGTGGTCCTCTTCGTTTTCAAGTATGCTCTCGAAGATGAACCTTGTCGTGGGGTCGCCCTCGGAGTCAGCGAGCTTCTCGATGTCCTTGTACATAGACATCGCCTCTTCCTCGGCCTTTATGTCGTTGTCGACCATCTCCCAGAGCTCTCCGCCGACATTGATCGGGGCTGGCTTTGTAGTCGGTGTGCCGCCCAAGTACCACAGCCTCTCAGCAATCTTCTCTGCGTGCTTCATCTCCTCGACAGCGATCTCCTTGAACTTGTCGCTGACCGCATAGTGGTCCACACCGGACCACTGAATGTGCTGCCACATGTACTGCACAGACACTTGGACCTCGCGAGCGATCGCTCCATTCAACATATCCTTCAATTTCTGTGACGCCATTCTTACTCCTCCTTCGTGGACCTTGACGGTTCTTTCGGATCCGCCCTCTGGTCCGGTTCTCATCCGGTGGTCTGCCAAATACGGTAGCTGCCCATAAATCTTTAGGCGTAGAGGTTCTGGTGCCCTTATATCCGGCAGACGTCAGAGAACTCATATCTGGCGAAGGCCATCTAGTCCCCGGAGTGAGGAGATGGCAGCGGTCAGAATCAGGTTCAGGGACGGACCACAGGTCACATTCGAGATCAGGGGCGATAAGACCCCTTCCGTGAGTGCCTTGGTGGAGAAACTCCCGTTCAAGTCGAAAGCTCAGACGTGGGGAGAAGAGGTCTACTTCAGCGTGCCGTTCCATGCCCCGCGTGAGAAGGACTCCAGGATGGAAATGGAGATCGGTGAGGTGGCTTTCTGGCCGGATGGCGATGCGATTGCGCTTTTCTTCGGCCCGACTCCAATCAGCGACGGGACTGCCCCCATGGCCTACAGCCCGTGCAACATACTGGGCAGAGTTGTCGGCGACGCGGCAGTCCTGAGACAGGTCAAGCCAGGCATGCCTCTGGAAGTCACCAAAGCATGACGCCGAGTGTCACTGACAGGTGTACCCGCCATCGACCGAGAACGCGGTCCCAGTGATGAAGCTAGCTTCGTCGGATGCAAGGAACAGCACGGCGTTGGCCACTTCCACGGGTTTTCCTAGCCTTCCAATCGGATGGTATTCGCACAGCTGCTTCCTGTACTCCTCCACGGGCATGTTTCGGGCCTTTGCCTCCTGCCTGAACATCGGGGTGTCTATCTCCCCCGGGCACACACAGTTGACCCTTATGTTCTCGGTGCAGTAGTCAAGAGCAAGGCACTTCGTCATCAGCACGACAGCGCCCTTCGAAGTGTTGTATGCTATTGCGTTCCTGTCCCCCACAAGTCCGCTGCAAGACGCGTTGTTCACAATGACTCCTTTCTTTTGCTTGAGCATGATTGGGATGATCTCCTTCGACATCAGGAACGGACCTTTGACGTTCACAGACATGATTCTATCCCAGTCTTCTTCGGAAACCTTCTCGATCGTTCCTTCGACCAGAATCCCTGCGTTGTTGAAGACGACATCGATTGAACCTAGTCTGGATCTCGCTTCCCTGACCATCCTCTTGACATCCTTGGCGCTAGTGACATCTCCTGTCAGAAGAATGGGGCTATAGCCCTTCCTCTTGAATTCCTTCACGGTTGTCTCGCCGTTCTTGCGGGACACGTCGACAATCGCGACCTTGGCTCCTTCCTCCAGGAACCTCTCGGCGGTGGCCTTTCCTATTCCGGAAGCACCGCCGGTGACTATGACCCCCTTGCCTACGAACCTCTTACTCGACAATCAGATCAGACCCAGGCCTGAATACACCATTCTCCGATTAATCTTGCGTTGTATGATTACAGCAACTAGAAATAAACGGTGTCCATTTTCACATTGGAGCCATCAAGAGGCGGTCGCTGAACGATGAGAATACTAGGTATCCAAGGTAGTCCTTGCTTGAAAGGCAACACTGCCGCCCTGCTCGACGCTGCATTGAGAGGTGCCTCGGAGTCCGGGGCTGACGTAGAGAGGCTGGACCTCGTGAAGCTGGACATCAACCCCTGCATGGCTTGTCACCAGTGCGATTCGGGGAACTCCTGCAGGCGACACAAAGACGACATGGGCGTGATCTACAAACGGATAAGAGAGGTAGATGCAATCGTGCTCGCTTCGCCAATCTATTTCATGGGCGTGACCGCCCAGACGAAGGCGATGATCGACAGGTGTCAGTGCTTCTGGATCGAGAAGTACGTCGACAAGATACGGTTCTACGATGGAAAGCGACGCCCTCGGGGGCTGTTCGTCTCGTGCGCGGGCTCGCCCAAGCAGGTAGTCTTCGAACCCGCCATCCATGTTGTCAAAGCTTTCTTCGCTGCCATCGACTACCAGTACTCAGGACAGGTGCTTCTGGGCTTCACTGACGACGAGGCCCTGCCAGTCCGCAAACGCTCTGCGCTTCAGGAAGCCGAGGTCGCGGGGAAACATCTGTGTCATTGAATCGGGTCGGTTCGCCTACAGGAACTTGCCCTTGTCCATGACTTTGACGATCTTCCCGTCGCGCCTCTCGACCTCGATACTCACTCCTGGCGCAGATACGAAATCCCAATGCATCGTCGAATCCGATTTCCCTCCATATCCCATGTTCAGTCCAAAGGCGACATGGACCGTGCCCGTGACCTTCTCGTCAGTGAGGATGTACCCGATTGCCTTTCTTATGTTGGGGTTGTATCCGATTCCGAGTTCTGCCAGGTTCATCGTGCGAACGGGATCGAACTTGGTCTTGTCTATCTCTTCGCACTCCTTGAAGCTTGAGACGAGGGCGTCGAGGTTCTTGCTGGCCGTGACCTTGCCCAGCTGCAGCTTACCGTTCTTGAACTCCAAGTGGACGTCCTTCACCAGCTTCTCGGAGACGCGGTCCATCGTAATAGGACAGTAGAGAGTCCCGCTCCCGACAGTCTCGTGCGGAGCGATGAACAGCTCTCCGGCTGGGAGATTGGCTCCTCGGTCTCCGACGTCGTAGTCTTCCTGGCTGATGATACCGTCGTCTATGTTCCTTCTTCTCCCCTCCACCTTGACCCTGAAATCGGTCCCCTTATCGTCCCACACATGGACCCAGGAGGCATCTTCGAATTTGCTGTCGATCTTCTTGCCGATCCTCATGAGCTCCTTGGGAGGGGCGGATATCCCGCCGATGATGATCTTTTCGAGATCGGGGTATCCGATCCCGTACCGCTTGGCCGCCGCCTTCGTTGGCCAACCGGCATAGAGCCATTTCTTGCCGTCCTTGGGGTGTGTCAGGAGATCGTGTATCGGAAGGCTGGCCTTCTGTCTCGCCTGGAGCTTCTCCCGGGGGAACTTCTCGGCGATGGAGGGATTGTCGAGCTCCTCGATGCCGATGAGCATGTCACATTCCTTCACCATTGCCACATAGTGCTTCGGGACCGTCTCGAGAGTGGATTCTGGTATCTCATCGTACACTCGTTTAAGGAGGCGGTCCGAGGTCGTTATGATGTAAGGTATGGCACCCTTCTTGTAGCACTCCATTGCGATGTCTTCGAGGAGGGTTATGGCGTGGATCCCGCCTCTCACCACCACTGCATCTCCTTTCTTCAGATTGCAGGTCTGGATCATACTCTTCGCGCATGCTTCGATTGCTTTTTCACTGAGCACCATCTTCGGTCACCTTCTCGCATCATCATATCGAAATCATCTTCCGGATGGTCGGTCGCAGGGATCAGAGGTCCTTCAGCAATACCTCAGGGCTGCAGTCTCTTCTGAATTGGGGGCAGTTCGCGCACGAGGTCAAGCTGGGGCCCGCCTCCTGGCCATTGCCGGCTCCCCTGTAGCCCATTCTCTTGAAGAAGTTTGGCGCTCGAGCGAGTGCCCAGAGCCGCTTCGCCCCTCTCGCCTTGGCGTCCTTCTCGATTGTGGCCACAAGCCGGGATCCGAGCCCCTGATACCTGAAGCGCTCTCTCACCGCCAGGCATTCCAGGGAGTACACTTCCTTCTCCTGTCGCAGGGCAGCGCAACCGATAAGCTCGCTCCCATCGTAGAAGCCGAACGAGGAGATGATGTGGATCAGAGTTCCTTCTTCTAGCCCGGACTCGACCGCGAGCTTCTTCATCGCGGCGTAGTCCTCGGTTGGTCTCATGACCGGTTCTTGAGCCTTCATCGCTATTGCCGCGAAGAGTGCGGTATCCTTTATTCTTTTCTATGTCGCACGTGCGGCACTCCCCTGCGAAAAGACAATAGGGGAGTCCATGCATGCCCCGTCGAGGGGCGCTGCTTCCAGGGGTCGCGGTGTTGCTGGGTTCGGACCCTGGAATGATGAATGGTCTGTGATATCTTGTCGATTCGAGAGATGGAGCTTGAGGATCTTCCGATCGCTCTTGACGTGATCAACGAGGAGGGTTGGGGATACACACCTCCTGAGATAGAGAGGATGCTCAGGTTAGAACCACGGGGTAGCTTCTTGTATGTCGGCAAGGAGCCCGTAGGTGCAATAACAACGGTCGTGCACGGCCCCATAGGGGTGATAGGCCACCTTGTCGTGTCGAGAAAGGTGAGAGGCCACGGAATCGGGAAGGCGTTGCTGTCGCATGCCATAGAGTATCTGCGTTCGCGAGGGACCGATTCCATAATCGTCATAGCGACTGACGAAGGCCGCCCGCTGTATGCGAAGCACGGGTTCAAGGTGGAGCGGGAGATCCTGTGCAAGCATTTCATGCTAGGCGCAGACCAACCTCGGATGCCATTCAGCAAGCCGGTGCCGATGCGAAAGAGCGACCTCAAGGCCGTTTCGGAGATAGACGGGGAACTGTTCGGCGCCGACCGATTCAGATTGTTGGACATCCTCTACGACGAGACTCCGGAGGCGTGTTTCAAGCTCGTAACCGACGAAGGGCTATCGGGCTTCTCCATGGGCAGGAAGACTGCCACCGGATTCGATTTCGGCCCGTGGGTGTGTAGGCCAGGATCTTACGGTGATGCTGAGGAGCTGCTGAACGCAACACTCTCGGCATTCGGCCAGGGGAAGGTCTACAGCGGGTTTTTCGCAGACAACAGAGCAGCGGTCAGGATTTCCGAGAAGTTGCCCTTGTTCAAGATGTGGTCAACGAAGCTGATGGTTCTTGGGAAGTCCAGGTGCTACCCCGACACGGACCAAATCTTTGGAATCGCAGCGTTCGAGCTGGGCTAATCTAGTAAGACTTCAATTCGCGCTTCGTGAAGTAGAAGATCTCATCCTCTCGTTTGTAACCCGCTTCTTCGAAGAATCTCGTGGAATCGCCGTTTCCCTCTTCTATCTGCACGCAGAACAGGCGTCTGCCGCGGCTCCTCATCACCTTCTCGGCGCGAACGACTAGGGCCAGAGCGACCCCCAGTCTTCTTGCATCAGGAATCACTGCCAGCCTGTTGATCCACGCTCTTCGACCGTCATCACTTGCCAGGACCACGCCCACCAGCTTCGCTTCTGAGAAGGCCCCCAGGAACAGCTCCTTATCGTGATTCCATTGGGTCTTCAGATTCTTGAGGCTGTCTCTTCCCTTCGGTTTGTAAGGTAGTCCAGATGCTTTCCAGACCTCGATCATCTCAGGAATCTCCGCCGCTGTCAGGGGGCGGATCAGCAGCTTGCCTCTGGCCTTCTTCATGCGACACCACCGGTGCTTCCCGCACGAGGTGATAGCGTTACGCCTGGATATGAACGATTGGGGAGAGTGCCAATGAAATGAAAAAAAGAATGATACCGAATCGGTCTACCCAGCGAGTCTACTTCGTCTTCCTCTTCGGTTTTGCCTTCTTCTTGCTCTTCTTTGTGCGGGTCTTCATGGGCTTCTCGCAGCAGACTACGTCATCGAGTATCCCTATGCCATCCTCAGTGACTAGCAGTGTCGTCCCGCACACATCGCAGACATATTCTGTCCCCTTCTTCGGTTTCGGCATTCTTGTTCCTCCTGCCTGCCATCTTGTCATGGCAGCATCTGAGACGAGCGTTAGCACGATATTTCTAGATTGAGACGTAGCGGAACGTCATGATCGGGCTGCGGGATTCGGTCAGAGAGGTCCTTCCTCTTTTGCCATGACCGCCACTTTCATCATCACATTGAAGACGTGGAACGCGTCGATCATGTCCGAAGCTTTGTACGACACTGACTTGATGTCCTTCCTTCTCACAAGGGGGATGTGCGCGGTATACTCTGCCATAAGAGGTCTGGTCCATTCGACCTCCACTAGAATTGGCTTCTTCAGCGTGTAGGGCAGGATCTCCTCGATGCTCTCCAATGCCTCCTTGGCGCCCTTCCTGATAAGTTCCCTTGCTCTCGCGGGCGTAAGCGTCCGCACGCCATACAGGCCCACCCCCTCTTTGGTGGGCACTCCGACCAGATTCTTGATGAGGGCCTTCGCCTGGCGTACGGCATGTGCGTCACCCGAGACAAGCACCACCGGCACTCCGAAATGGCCAGCAAGGGCAGCGCTGAGGCCCGATTCGCCAACAACCACGCCATTCAATCGCAGCTCGGCAACGTCGTAGGTGTAGGTGTGTCCGAGGACTCCAGCGTGGGTGTTCCTCATCGAGTGATAGCCTATCTGGAAGCATGCATCGAAATCCCGTGAGATACCGCTCATCATGCCAAGGTCGTAGGGATTCCCCTGGATAACCTCCACGTCCGGATCAAGATGCTCGACCAGTATGTTCCTCCCTGTGTCGTGGGCGTCGCAGACCAGTATCTCGTCCGCGCCCCCTGACCTGGCCCCGTCAATGGCCGCCTGGACCTCCTCGGTCATCAGCTCTCTGGCCCTCGGGTAGTCCAGTCCCTTCTGGTCGACCTGGACGTCGTGGCAAAGTACTGCCACGCCTTCCATATCAGCTGTGATGTAGATCTTCATAGTATCTGCCGGGTAAGCACCGAATGAGGAGATAAAATCAGCTGGTTTCTTCGAATCAGTGGTGATTCTCCCGTCAAAAGCCTTTAATCCGGGAGGCTCCAATACGAAAGGAGAGATGACTGAGGCTGCCCCCCCGACTTCTGGTCCTGGCGATGCCACCGAGAGACGATTGCGCACTCTTTCGAGCATAGTCGAGCTCACCACAGACCTGCTTCACGTGGAGGACATGAGCACCTTCCTCCAGAGGATCGTCGAGACGGTCAGGAGTCAGTTCGGGTTTGACCGGGTCAGTATATCGATTGCAGATGTCGCGAGAGGGATATTCACTGATCACGCCCTTGCCGGCTATCCACCCGACGTGGCGAATGAGGTACGGAGCAACAGAGACGCGTTCGAGCTCGAAGTGATACTAGAGGATTTCAGGGATGACTGCAAGGTATCAAAAATCGCATACTATGTTCCTGCCGAGATGCAGGAGGCCTCTGTAGAGAACTTCGTGGCCGTGAGGTCGAGGGATGCGGCGGTGCGACCGAGGGCGTCACCTGAAACATGGCACGAACTTGACCTGCTGTACTTCGCATTGTACAACCGAAGAGGTTCGGTGATCGGATTCATGCAGGCGGACTACCCCGTAGATGGCAAGGTCCCGTCGCGCGAGACAATTGAGGAGATCGAACTCTACGCAAGCATTGCGGCCGTCGCTATCGAGAACTCGGAAGTGTACAAGCGCTCGTTGATTCTCTCGCAGGAGAACGAGGTCAAGACCGAGAGGATGATGAGGATTCTGGAGCTGATTCAGAGTGTCCTCAGAATAGATGACATCGACACCGTGCTCCAGAAGGTCTCCGATGCGATGGCCTTCACATTCGGGTTCCGCAAGGGAGGTGTCTCCCTTTTCTCAGAGCACTCCAACAAGGTGGATGTTCACTCGCTGACTGGATACAATCCAGATGAGACGAAAGCCGTTTTGGCAAGCACGATATTGAGGGACAAGGTCCTAGAGGATTTCAAAGAAGAATTCCGCGTGACCAAGATCGGCTACTTCGTGCCTGGAGAGACTCAGCAGTCCTTGTCTGATTTCGTGTTCCTCGAGGACGCGAAGAAGGCGAAGATGCCCAGACTTTCCCCTGACAGCTGGCACGAGCTGGATCTTCTTTATTTTGGCATATATGACAGGAAGGGTAGGATGCTGGGGTATGTGCAGCTCGACTATCCCGTAGATGGGAAGATTCCTTCGAAAGAAACGATGGAGGCCATGGAGGCTTTCGCGGCGATCGCCGCCATAGCGATTGAGAACTCAGCCATATTCGAGGACCTCACTCAGGCAAGAGACCAGGTCAGGATGTATCTGGACCTGCTGGCTCACGACATAGGCAACCTCGTCAACCCGATCGACGCGTATCTCGAAATCGTTCTGAGCACTACCAGCTTGACCCCGACGCAGGAGAAGTATGTGAAGTCCGCGATCGAGACGACGCGGAACATTATGCACCTGATCAGGAACGTGCGTCGCTCCGCCCAGATGATAGAGTCTGATCAGGTGGAGCTGGTACCGGTGAACCTGACAAGGGCACTCTCTCAGGGCGCGGCCGACGCGGGGAACGCATTCTTGGCGAAGAAGATCAACATCAGGCTCAACCTTCCGCCACAAGACATGTGGGTGGTCGCCGACGGATTCCTGGACGAGGTTGTCTACAACCTTCTAACAAATTCGGTCAAGTACGACGAGCACGAGGAGGTAGCAATTGACGTGGATGCAAAAGCAGTCGAGGTCGAAGGCAAGAGCTACTTCCACGTGAAGTTTCTAGACAGAGGATGCGGCATTCCAGACGACTTGAAAGACAAGGTCTTCTCCAAAGATTTCAGGAAGATCTCCCGCACTGAGCGCCCAGGCCCTTCCAAGGCGAAGGGAGCGGGAATGGGTCTGTCGATCGTCAAATCGCTCATCGAGAGATACCATGGCAGGATATGGATCGAGAACAGGGTCTACGACGACTGCACCAGAGGAAGCGTATTCAATATCCTGTTGCCGACTCCGTAAGGCTGACCCGCTGTCGGCAAACGATTATTACAGAAGACTCTATTCAGCCGAGTGGAGATTGGGATGACCTATTCCAGTGATGTTACCAAGATTCAGAAGCAGTTCTGCATCATCGGCAGGGAGCAGGAGTTGGAAAGAGCTCTCGCAGCCATCAAATCACGCAAGCACCTCATGATAGAGGGCCCGGTCGGGGTGGGAAAAACTGTGCTTGCGGTAGCCGTAGCAAAGTATCTGGGGAGGCCAGTTTTTCGCGTGGACGGGGACGAAAGATATACTGAGCAGAAGCTTGCGGGCTGGTTCGACCCTCCGATCGTTATGGAGAAGGGCTACGTGCTCGATGCGTTCAGTCCGGGTCCGCTGACCAGCGCGATGGAGCGCGGCGGCGTACTCTTCATGAACGAGATGAACAGGATGCCAGAAGGGGTCCAGAATATCCTCCTCCCCGCGATGGATGAGGGTGTGATCGAGATACCGAAGGTTGGGACGATCCGCGCCGAGGATGGATTCGTAGTCATTGCCACACAGAATCCGCGGGAGTTCGTGGCAACGACCGCACTATCGGAGGCGCTTTCGGATAGGTTCGAACTTCTCTTGATCGACTATCAGTCTGAGGGCGATGAACTGGCGATAGTCGCGAAGAATCTACCAAAGGTCCCCGACGAAATCCGAGCGAGGGCGACTTGGATAGCCAGGAGGACTCGGGACCATCCGAACATCCGACGAGGCGCAAGCGTTCGGGCTGCGATGAGCATCGCGCAACTGGCGAGCGCATTGTCCGTCGATTTGCAGGAGGGTATTCGCAAGGCAGCGCACATGGCCCTTCCCACTAGAGTCGAGATGCGCGAGGAATCCAAAAGGACTGCGGACGAAGTCATAGACGAGATTGTCAACGAGTGCTTCGCGCTCCCTCCGCCGTCGCGGGGAAAGCCCCTGGAGGATGAACGAAAACGCGAAGAGCAGAAGCGCAGGATGTATGATGAAGACCGCGCTAGGCGCAAGGATGTGGCCGAACTTGTCACCATACTCGAGGACAGCGACGACTACGAGCTGGTGAGGAGCGACGATATCGGATGGGCCATCGCGCAGAACTACTCCCAGCTGAGGATTCATCTGAAGGACCAGACACTGATAGAACTGGCCAAGAGGATAGCAGTCAGGGCGACCATCAAGAAGGTGCTGCAGCTATTGGGTCCGGTGTCGCTTCCGACGCACATCTCCCGAAGGCAATTCGTTGTAGGGGAAGACAGCGAGATCGATGTCGAGGCCACACTGGAGGAGATCGTTGACAAGGACCACCTGTCCCAGTCCGATCTCATAGTCGAAAAACGTGAGCCAAGGGAGCTAGCGGTAGCCATGATGCTCGATGCAAGCCTGTCCATGACAGGCGACAAGCTGGCGATGGCGACTGCCGCTATTGCTGTGCTCGCTTACCGGCTGAAGACTGTCGAGTACTTGCTGATCACATTCAATGACAGGCCTGCCATTCTGAAGCGGATCGGGGAGTCGAAGTCCCTGGACGACCTCGTGGCGGACCTTCTAGATGCTCGTGCTGGGGGCTACACGAACATAGAGAATGCCCTCACGAAGGGAAAGGAGGAGCTAGCCCGCTCAAGCACGAAGAACCAGATAGGAATCCTGATAACGGATGGTAACTACACAGTGGGGTCGGATCCTGTCGATGTGGCTTCGTCGTATCGACGCCTGTATGTCATTATGACCGAAAGCCACGATTGCCAACCAGGCGTGTGTGAGGAAGTCGCAAGAAGGGGCGGAGGGCACATGTATTCGGTCGCTGGCTTCGAGGAAATCCCAAAGGTTCTCTACAAAGTGCTTAGGCAAGTGTCTCAGGGGTCTCCTGGTGGATTCCATGAACAGCCTCGTATCCATTGACAATCGTACTTGGATATGGAACGATAATGCAGATATGCATCCTAGATCTTCAGGTGAGTGAGAGCACACATGATAGAAGCAGAGCTGCTCCTGAGAGTACCTCAGCGATGGATCACCGAGATTCCTAGGAGGTACGGTGTCTCGATTAGGATTCTTGGACGAAAACCTTCGGGAAAGACAGGCGTTAGGGACCTAGTGGAGATCTCAGGCTCACAGCATGACCTCGAGGAGGTCTTGAAGGCGCTAGAATCGGAGCCATGGATCAGGAGCTTCGATCTTGACTTCGTCGAATCAGGGAAGCTCGTTGGAGAGGTGGTGACCCCGAAATGCTTGGCATGCGCGACGCTCGCAGGGTCCAACTGCCACCTCATTTCTGCGAACACTCACAGCGATGGCACGATCTCGTGGCGTGTGATGACCCGTGACAGGGATGAGGTCAAGAAACTCGTCACGCGCCTTCGGAAGGCAAAATGCGAGGTCGAACTCTCCAAGCTGACGCCAATCGACGATCGGGAGGTTTTGACTGGCCGCCAGGAGGAGATCATCATGATGGCTTTTGAGCGCGGATACTTCGAAACCCCGAGAATGGTGAAGCTCAAAGACCTGTCCAGGCTGACCGGAGTGTCGCAGGCAACCTTGTCGGAGATCCTGAGAAAGGGGCAGAAACGCATCGTGGTCGATTTTCTTAGAGCCAGGCGGAAATCTGTCTAGGCTTTCCGGCGCATCATCTCTATATTAACCTTCTGTCGACCCGGGAGGGCCCCCGAAGGGGGTCTACCATATGGTTATATATCCGGTCCCGGGACAATTGCTATCCAATAACTTCCCCCCTCCTTTCTTTTTCTGTTTTCTCTTCAGAGCATGCGCTCGAGGGGTGCTGTTCGTAGAATCCGCGAGCGGACAGATGCTTCCTGACTACCAATCCTCGACAGGATTGTACCACATTGTTTTCGTGCCGACCTTCGCCCTCATCTTCCACTTGAACGACTTGGGCTTCTGCTCGATGTAGGCAAGCAGCTTGTCGACTCGTTGGCCGACTATCATCCTGTCGTCCTGTGACAGTTGCGGGTACTCGTTCGCGAACTTCTTGACCTTGTTCAGGTTCATGGTCGCTGTGTAGTACCAGCCCCAGTCGTTGAACATGCCGACGGAGTCGAGTACGTGCAAGTTGATCTTCTCCTTGTCGTCGTTCCCGATCTCGTGAGCCCGGACGAGAACAATGAGGTCCTTGATGTCCTTCTCGTTTATCTTCACGACCTGCAGCTTCTGGCACATCAGCTCACCGACCGGGGTCGTGGGCGAGTCGAGTTCTAATCTGCCTGCGTAAGGAACCGTATGGTTCATCTCGAGCTGGTCGTAGAATATCTCGACCATGGGCACCCTTCCACCGAAAAAGATGTGCCTTGACTTGCCGAACTGGTAAAGAAACCTAGGGTCCGTCTTGTATCCCCTGCTCTGCACGAACTCGTAAAGCTGGTTCCTCTGTTTCCCGTATGCGACGAAGTCAATGTCTGTAAAAACCTTCGTTCCTAGCCTCGCTAGGTTGCGCCAGAGCGTCTCGTACTCCTGGCTGTGCATGTATATGGCCATGCCACCCATGACCCTGAGCAGCAGCCCCTTCTTGCTGGCTTCGTTCACGAGGGCCATGGCTTCGTCGATGAAGACCTCTGGTTTAGGATACTCCTCCATAGGGATGTCCGCCGGCAATCGCACTGTCATGTGTCCATCCTCCTGGCGCCCGGCCTTAGTTGGCCGGACTAGCCCGACGTAAACACATAGCTCTTCATCTTGGTATCGGCAATTGTGAGAATGACGCCTTTGAGTATGCCCTCTCCGTACTCACTGCCCGGGTTCACACAGAAAGTTCTGCCGATGTAGTGAACCGCCCTTGATTCGTGTATGTGGCCGTGCAACCCGAGGAATGGCTGGAGATTCTTGATTGAATCGAACACCGATTTGCTTCCAACATGCTCGACCTCTCCAGCAGACGGACGCATGTCTCTGAGCTTCGGGGCGTAGTCCAGAGGGGTACCATACGGCGGATCGTGGAAATTGAAGATGGCCCTTTCCATGTTCTTGATTGTCGAGGTTAGCCTTTCGATATTCTCCTTCATCTGTTCTTCATTCCACTCCCTTGGAGTGTCCCACGGGGTTGGCGAGGTGTGCGCAATCGTGATCATCTCGTAGCCCAAGACATCGACATTTCTCATCGCGCATGGTTTCATCACTCTGGACTTGTCGAGGATTTCGTCCATTTCGAGTGGATCGTCATTTCCCGGAGCCATGAATATCAGCGCTTTGGAACTGCTCAGTTTCTCGTTCGCCAGATCAACCCAATGCTGGACCCGGTCGCTAATCAGTTTGTGAAAGATCCTGCTAACGTCGTCGGGCTTCGCTCGCAGCTCATCAACCTCCTTCTTCCCGGTGACGTACGGATAGAAGCCGATGTTGTTGATCTTGACTAGCTGGCTATCCAGCTCAGTCTTGTTGTTCATATGCTCGTCCTGTCCGAGGAAGTTGCAGTCATAGGATCCATTGCCGTTGTCGATGACCGGGACAACCATCTTGCCGGCCAAATCTCCCAGAGCGATGGCAACATCCGCATTGTAGATTGAGATTGCGCTGATGAACTTCCTAAAACAGAGCTCGGAGCCGTGCAAATCAGTTACGAAGAATATTCGAATCGGACGCAAAACTTTCGCCTCTTTTCCCCTCTTCTTTGAAGATGCTGCTTAAACGGGTAAACCCTATTTAATCATATTGAGAAGCATGTTCGGGAGCCCCCTACCAAAGGACTGTCTGGCTCTGAGGTTTTTCCGTCTCGAGCTTGCGCACATTCAAGCCAAATAACGACCTACAGTGAAATCAATCGTGGAATTGCCATTGAAATCTTTTCGAGAGATGCTCAAACACACTACCGAATCATCCAAGCTGCGGAGAACAAATAGTCTGGCCCGTTCGTTCACCGTCTGGTTTTCTCGCAATCTTAATATCGGTTCCTCGCAGTCAGGGTGAGTGAGCGTTGTATGTCGATACGATTCTCATCCATGGAGTGTTAAAATGGATCTTGGTTTGCCAGACTGGGTAGCTGACTGGGCCAGGAAGGCGCCGAACCTCAAGGTGTCTCCTCCCGGACCGAAGAGCAAGGTGATTATCGAGAAGGACAGGAAATATGTGTCTCACGCATATGACCGTCTGTTCCAGTTCACCATGGCACGCGGATCTGGCGCTGCGATCATGGACGCCGACGGAAACGTCTTCCTGGATTTTTCAGCGGGCATATCCGTGCTCAATGCTGGCTGGGGAAACCCCAGAGTCGTGCAGGCCATCAAGGACCAGGCTGACAAACTCGTTCACTCTCTAGCGAACGATGCATACTATGATCTCGAGGCTGAGTACGCAGAATTGCTTGCGAAGATCTCTCCTGGAGGTGCTCTTGAGAGTACCTTCTTCGGCAACAGCGGAGCCGAGGCGGTCGAGGCCGCGGTGAAGCTCTCGCGGTACTTCACGAAGGGTTCGGAACATATCGCATTCATGGGAGCTTACCACGGACGAGTGGGGAACGCACTGGCTATGGCTAGCAGGGTCAAGTACAAGTATGGCCATGGCCCGTTCGCGCCTGGCGTTTACTTCGCCCCGTATCCATACTGCTACAGATGCTGGTTCAAACAGGAGTATCCAAGCTGCAACATGCTGTGCATCGACTTCTTAGAGAAAGGGATCCTTGAGTTTGGCGGCCCGAGCAATGACCTTGCTTCCATATTCGTCGAGCCCGTTCAGGGCGAGGGAGGCTACATAGTCCCGCCCAAGGAATTCCTCCCGAGGATGAGGAAACTCTGTGACGACCGCAAGTGCCTGCTGGTAATGGATGAGATACAGACTGGTCTTGCCCGAACTGGAGAGGTGTGGGAGTGCAACTCCGCAAACATTGTGCCTGACATCCTGCTCACTGGGAAAGCATCCGGCGGTGGCGTGCCGTTTGGAGCATGCGTCGCCAAGAAATCGGTGATGGATGTCTGGCGGCCAGGATCTCATTCATCGACGTTTGGTGGCAATGGCATGAGCGTCGCTGCAGGTTTCGCGCATGTGAAGGAGATACTTGAGACGAACCTCATGGAGCGATCGAAGGTCCTTGGTGCCCACGCCATGAAGCGTCTCAATGAGCTCAAGGACAAGTACGAGATCATTGGAGATGTCCGGGGCAAGGGATTGATGATTGGGGTGGAAATTGTCAAGAGCAAGCAGACCAAAGAACCCCTGTATGTTCCCCAGATTCAGGGTCTCGCCTGGAGAAAAGGCCTGATGATGATCACTGCGGGCATGTTCGGCAATGTGTTCAGAATCGCTCCGCCCATCATCATATCTCAAGAACAGCTGGATATCGGCGTGGACATATTCGAAGAGGCCATCAAAGAGACTCAGGCCACGATGAAATGATCCGCGACAGCGCCTGCTGTCGACTGGGCATCCCCCGGATAGGATAATATGTATCATAGGCAATAGCGGGCGCTGGTCTGCTGTCAAGTGAGGTGCATCTGATGCTGGGCAGGAAGAAGAAGGAAGAAGATCCTGTGACCACTCTTGCCAGATGCATTGTCGTTCTGGACGATATCAGGGCATACAGGCGAAAGGACGTCGATCAGATCGATGGTCTCTTCTCAGAACTAAAGAAATCGCGCTTCAAAGAGCACTATGAGATGTGGGTCAAAGCGCGACCACAGGCTGAGAAGATCGTTGATATGCCATTGAAGGTTGAAGGCGTCCGAGGAATGATCAGGGCTCTTTCATGGGTCAAGGTCGCTACGAGGGTCGCTCTCATCGTGCTGGTGTTCTTCATCGCGATGCTGCTTGTGCCGGCCTGGGAGAAGGTTTTGGGACCCCATCCCTTCGGCGGGAACGGTTTCCTGTATGCCACTGTGGCGGTCGTAATCATGGTTGTCATGATGAATGCTGGCCAAGTCATCGACTACCGAATCAGGAAGAAGATCATCGCCTACGAGGATGCGACCGTCGATGAATATCGGCCTTCGAGGGATAAGATGAAGGACTGCGTCGACAGAATGATGTTCACCCTCGCGAGGGAGGCCAATCGGAAGGGCGTTAACCGGAGCGATTTCGGGCTAGTTCTATACTTCGACGACTACCGTAACATTGAGGTCGTGAAACAATGGAAGCCGAAATCAATCGGTCTTTTCAAGAAGTCCTATAACCACTACCAGGTCTTGCCCAAGGTCTGATAGCTTCTGCAGCACGCCTTGTTCTTGCCAGCCGGCAGAGTATCTCTAGATGGAGGAAATGAGAACTGTAAGAGGTTTGCAAAGGTTTATTCGTCTGATCTATGCTGGCGGAAGCTCTTTCCAAGCCAACTTCAGGTCGATTCCCTGCTTCTTCCAGTGGCTTACCCAGGCAAAGTACCAGATCACGCTGAAGACCCAAATGACGGAGTAGACCATGACGCCGCCTCTCGAGAACGGCTCGAGATTGTCCAGCGTGAAGAAGTAATAGATCAAGATGCCCACGAACAGCAAATTGATCAGCGAGGCAACCGTAAGCAGGTATATCGGTCCCAGATGGAACTTGTACGGTGAAGCCTCCCATATCGTCTTCGCCTTCTTCACATACGGGAAGAGCAGTCCAGACACCGCCATCACGCCCCAAGCGGAAAGCGCTTCGAGGGCGACGATGACTATGCCCAGCAGTGTGTCTGCGTTCAGCGCATAGATCGCGATACCGATTTCGCTCATGGCAAGCATGACAATGTTGTTCTTGACTGGCGAGTGGTACTTCGGGTTGACGTCGGTGAACCACATTGGTCCTAGCCTGTCCATGCCCCAAGCGAAAGCCGCTCTACTGAATGCGATATAAGAGATCGGCATCCATAAGACATCGAACAGTATGAAGACCAAACCTATCAGGAACTGCACAGCAGCGCTTCCACTCAAAAGCGATATCAGGTAGAACGTGTTGAAGCTCGGCAGCACGTATTCGTCGTACGCCGCGCCTTCTCCGTTGTTCTCCATCCACGCGATGGCTCCCATGAAGTCCTGACCCATCACGTTGACGAGGCCAACTGCGAACCAGCTCAGGAAGAACCCCGGGATCAATGCCGCCAGCACCTGCCCGAGAACGATGTTCCTCTGAGGTCTCTTCACTTCGCCACATATGAAGGTAATCTGATACCCGTATGCAGTAGCCCATGCCACGGCGGGGAATAGCGCCAGCGTTGCGTAGAGGTCGAATTCGGGCTTCATCCCGTCATTCAACGCGACCCCTTCGCCCGCGACCGTGTCTATGGTATCCTGATAGAGCATCGTCCCCCCGGCATCCGTTACCGCGCCATCGTACGCGTTCACGAAGTCGGTGTGGCTCGCGGTCGTAAGCACTATGCCTGCCACAATCAGACAGAAGAATCCAGCGATCATTATCACACGCTGGTTGATGTTGTACATCTTCAGTCCGACCACGACGACATAGAACCCCCAAATGTTCGACAGCGTGGCAATCACGAATATACCGGTCGCAGATGCGCACCAGTCGATCCAGCTCTGTTCCGCTCCAATAGACGCAAGAAGCGTCGTCATACCAGGATCTGCCATCCATGGTCCCAACGTGGCAATCCACATCGTCATGACGAAACCTGCATTAGTCATGGACATTGCGATGCCAACGGCAGGGTGGATGATCCTGGAGTTGGCGATGTAGTCGCCGCCACTCCTGGGCATTGAACCGCCGAGGAAGCCCCAGACAATCGCGATGCCTAGGACGCACATTATGGTGGCCAGTATTGTCGCCCACATCATGTCTCCCGTAGGCAGGACGTAGAGTCCCCAGCTGGCCATGGTCCAAACGCCCACTCCGACACCGTTATTCATGAACCCGATGCCGAATGTGTCGAGCAACGAAGCTTCACGCACTAATCCACTGGCTTTTCTAGCAAAAACTTCGCCCACTCTATTGCACCCCCACCTTGCCCAAGGGTTTCCGCCCAAGGGTAAGTCCCGGGATAATCAATTTGTTGATATATTAACTGATGCGGGAGTTGGACGCCTCTGGGAGCGCATCGCGATTTGCCTGCTTCGGGCACTTCCGCAAGGCGTCGTCGAACGGCTTGCGAATTAGCAAGAGCTTCTCTCATCCCTATTGCCTCACACGAGCAACACGCCAATGTGCAATGGCTGTTGCGCTATCATGCCTGACTCTGTTCTCCTCATGACGATTCAGTTGTAACAGCATTATCTATTCCACATACGATACACCGTCGACATGGAACGCGCCTTTCGCGAGTCAGAGAAACTAGTGATATTCGGTCTCACGCAGGATGCTCAGCTCACTGACTCGTCGTTGGCCAGGCGCTTCGGTATGAAAGAGAGCACCGTGTCTTCAATCAGACGGAGGCTCATGGATTCGAGGAACATATACTTCGCGAACGTTCCTTCGTTTCATAAGCTTGGTTGTGAGCTGCTGGTTCAACTATATGGACCGACGAATCCCGCTGTTCCGAAAGATGTCAAGGACATGTCCCACCTCGTCTATCTGGATCACACGCCAGAGATATTCGACAGCGTTTCTGGCGAGGGCTTTATCATGATGTCTGGGGTGTTTCAGACCTTTTCTGATTACCTTGTCGCGATCGATCGGTATGATCGTTACTTCATGGGAGTCAGGTCGGTCGAGAAGGCAGACCTCAAGTCAGTGTTCTTTCCCCTGGCGATATCTCGTTTGTGCTACAGCTACAATTGGTCCCCCGGCCTACACAGGATCTTCAATCTCGATGTGCCGAAGCGGGACTCTATGAGGCCAGAATCGTTCAAGGTCGACAGAGTCGAACTGTCCTTGATGGAGAGACGTACCTTGATCAACCTCGCGGAGTACCCTCACGCGACGGATGCTCAGATTGCACAGATGATAGGAAAGTCCAGACAGACCGTCACGAACATCAGAAAGCGACTGGAGAGGAACGGAATGTTCCGGAGAGTCTGCATTCCTCTGCTGTTCACGTGGAATATTGATCTGATCGCCTTTGTTCACACGCGGTTCAAACCCGAGCTGGATTCTGAGACACGTATAGCCCTATCGACCGAAGACTGGATAGATCTGTCGTGGTACACGCTTGAGCGTGATGCAGAAGCGTACACATGCTACATGTTCAAAGACTACAAGGACTACGTCAGCGAGATGCAGCGTATGATGAAGCCCTTGATGGAGAGCAATGTGCTGAGGGGAGACCCCAGCATCTCGCTGGTGTCAACAGCCGCAGCGAAGGAACTCCGGGATTGCCACTACGCGCCGATGGTGCGAAAGCTGCTGGGAACTGGCGGGGATATGCTTTCGAGGGAAAAGACAACCCTCGGGCTTTGAGGACTGCCTCCCTGTTGGATTGTCCCAGAAGTGTAATCTACCCGCTCAGCCGATACGCAGATTGGAGGTTGAGCTGCAACGCCCGACAGCCTGGGACAAGCCCGTTGGATGAGCGTGAACAACGTCATGACGAAGGATGTGCTCTGCATCCCTGCCGAAGAGGACGTCAAGGACGCCTGGATGATATTGATGGAAGCCGACGTCTCGGGCGCGCCTGTTGTGGATTCGACGGGAGCCCTCGTAGGCATTATGAGCACAACCGATATCTTCAGAACAATAATGGACAGGGTCCGGAAAGCCAGAACCCTTCGCGAATCAACGAGCCAGGAGCAGGATCCAGTGGCGGCCGAACGCGAGGCGCAGAGGGAGTTCTCGTTGGCGGTCCGCGCGGTGACAGACAGCAAGGTGACCATGATTCTCCCGAAGGACCAGAAGATAATCAGCCTCTCGCCTGAGGATTCTTTTGAACGCGCTCTCCACCTCATTGCTGAGCATGGCGTGAATAGGCTGCCCGTGTTGAAGGGGAATCACGTGGTGGGAATTATCACTCGTCAGGACATAATCTGGCAGATTGCTGGACGGCCGCCCCCGCAAGAGCATCAGTCGTAATCGATCGCTTTTCTCAAGGAACTCGGAGTCTTGCTATGCTTCTTCTGTGGCCAACGCCCTGACGACTTTGAGTGCCCCTTCGATGTGTCCCTCGATGTCAGTCTGTGACGCGAACATATGTCTAACGATCCCCTTCTTGTCGATGACATAGGTCACTCTTCCGGGCAGCAGACCGCCGGATGACGGGACTCCCCACAGCTTTCTGACGAGGCCGCCCTCGTCGCTCAACAGGTGGAACGGCAGGTGGAACTCAGTCGAGAATATGTTGTGCGATTCCAGTGATTGGGAGCTGATCCCGATGACCTCAGCACCAGCATCTACGAATGCTTGGTGACTGTCCCGGAACTTGCAGGCCTCAGCTGTGCATCCGGACGTGTTGTCCTTGGGATAGAAGTAGAGCACGACCGTCTTCTTCCCGCGAAAGTCCTTGAGGCTCACCTGAACGCCCTTCTGCGAAGGCAGCGTGAAATCCGGTGCCTCATCCCCAACTTCTACTCTCTCCTTCATATTCGCAGAACTCCGCTGATGGTGAGACAGTCCCGGGACTATGTACTTATCACCGGTTCTGTTGCACTAGCGGGTGGTGACAGTCATATCACACCCCAACAGGTGCAACTCGTTCCATTCGGCTCCGACCGTGCGCCCCTTTCGGAGTCGTAGAGGGTCATCATCACGTCATGCTGGAACGCGCCGGGGCTGAACCATAAGCCCCCTGCCGCCCCCAATCTCTTGGAGGCGGCTGTCTGCAGCAGGCGGGTGCTAGGCATGGCCGGACCTCTCCTAAGCCAGGCGCACTCTCGCAAATGCTCCGTGCCCATTCGGGAATGTTGTTTCCTCCCACATGTCGAGCACGTTCTGCTGCCAATGATGTCCGTCCTGAGGGCACCAAGGCCTCTCAATGTGGCCGTCATCAGGACGATCATGTCGGCCAGGATAGACGGCCTTGTCTACTACATGTAGCGGAGAGACTCCGAATAGTACCATTCCTGGACTCCTCACCACCCGAAATGTTCCAGACCCCTCATCACCGAAGACGGCCGCATGTCAGAAGAGTATCGAGAGGCACGTGAGGGCGCCCTGGCATTTCTCATATTCGGATGTGTCCATCGAAATGACCTCGAAGCCCGCATCTCGCACCAAAGCTCGTGCCTTCTCTCGCCCGGACGCCATGAGCACAGTCCCATTCACAGTCAGGGTGTCTGCGGCGTATGCCTCCGAGTCCGGAAGGACGATCAACTCGAAGCCTCCGAGGACGGGATGTTCTGCGAACCGTTTGGATACTACCATCTTCCCCTCCCCGAGGTAAGTGGCGTAGCTCTTCAGGTGAACCATGTTGGGATCCTCAACGGTATCCACATGTACGTTCAGCCAGTTGTGCATCTGCTCGACCCCCTGTGAGTTGGTCCTTTCGCTCAAACCGCTGATCAACTTGTCGGGCAGGTGTATCACATCCCCGCCTTCGACCGTCGCCGGGTCGACAGCTCTCGTGGTCCGCAGATACTCGCTCAGCGCTTCCTCGACAGGGCCTTCCTCTCCCCTCCTTGTCTCCCTGGCCATCCTGCATATCAGAGCACGCCCAGAGTGGACGACCGCGTTGTCCTCTACAAAGCACGAGTCTGGGTGAGAGTCATCCGTGGGAAGCTTGATCACTTCCAAGCCGAGATCACCGAGAGCCCTACAGTAGACGGCATGCTGTTCTCTCGCGCGGGACAGACTGATAGAGTCCTTCTCTGGGTGGCAGGAGATGCAGTTGGGGTAGCTCCTCCCAGGTTCCATTACGATGGCCCTTCTTGGCGCACGAATGGAGAGACCGGGTTCCTTATGCATTATGTCAAGAGAGGCTATGCGTTTGGTGCTAAAATCCTTTTGTCGACGGGGTGAGAATCGCTGTTCGGACACACGAGCCAGACATGATATGCTATTTGTATCTCGAACACGTTCACGAAATGCTTTACGGGAGTGCATCGGAGATGAATCGAATCGACCGCTCGCGAATTGCCGAGTTGATGGACAAAGAGCTTGCGCGTTTCGAGAAGGACCACCCGAAATCGAAGAAGCTTTTCGAGAGGGCCAAAGGCTCTTTGCTGGCGGGCGTGCCCATGAACTGGATGGTCAGATGGGCGGGGTCGTACCCCATCTTCGTGAAGGAGGGGCGCGGTACCTATGTGACGGACGTCGACGGGAGGCGCTACCTCGATCTATGCCTTGGGGATACGGGCTCGATGTTCGGGCATTCGCCCAAGGCCGTTGTTGACGCGGTGCGAAAGCAGGTTTCGAAGGGCATCACAATGATGCTGCCTACTGAGGACTCTGTATGGGTAGGTGAGGAGCTGTCGCGCAGATTCGGCCTTCCTTACTGGCAGATAGCTATGACGGCGACCGATGCGAATCGGTTTTCCATAAGGCTGGCCCGCGAGGTCACCCGCAGGAAGAAGATACTCGTCGTCAACGGATGCTATCACGGAACGGTCGACGAGACCCTCATTACGCTCGAGAAAGGCAGGGTGGTCCCTCGGAGCGGGAACATTGGTCCGCCAGTCGATCCATCGGAGACGACAAAGGCGATCGAATTCAACGACATTGACGCCCTAGAAAAGGCACTCGCACCGAAGGACGTGGCTTGCGCTCTCATGGAACCGGCGATGACCAACAGGGGTATCATCCTCCCGGACCCCGATTATCACGATGCGCTACGAGAGCTGACGAGGAAGTTCGGCACCCTTCTGATCATCGACGAGACTCACACCATCTGCTGCGGGATAGGTGGTTACACTGCGGCTCACGGGCTCGACCCTGATATCATAACCATGGGGAAGCCCCTCGCCAGCGGTGTTCCTGTCGCGGCCTTCGGGATAAGCCAGTACGTCGCCGACAAGGTCATGGAGAGGATACTGTCTGATGGGACAGACGAGAGCGGACTTGGCGGCACCTTGACCGGGAACGCTCTCGCAGTCGCCGCGATGCGCGCAACGCTCGAGAAGGTCATCACGCATAAGAATTTCGACAAGATGCTCCCGCTCGCGAAACGGTTCGAGCAAGGTGTGCAGAAGGTTATCGACGAAACCGGAGTTCCGTGGCACGTCGTCAGGTTGGGCGTCAGGATTGAGTATCACAACACCCCAAAACCCCCTCGGAACGGAGGGGAGTACGAGGCCAGCAAGGACTATGAGCTTGAGAAGCTCATGCACCTGATGGCGCTCAACAGAGGCATCTTGCTCACGCCATTCCACAATATGGCCCTGATATCACCCTCTACGACTGCCAAGGACGTCGATCTTCACACGCGGGTGTTCAGGGAGAGCGTGAGACTGCTTCTAGAATGACCTGAGGGCGGTGAACACATGACACATGACCTACGGCTAGCCACTTCCAGGCTGGACTCGTTCATTCGAAAGAAGATGAGGGATGAGGGCCTCCAGGGACTGACTGTCTCGGTCACAGACAGGAACAGGCTCCTTTGGCAAAGGCAGTATGGCCTCACCAACGCGGACTCGAGACTTCGCGTGAACCCCGACACGCTCTTCCAGATAGGTTCGATAAGCAAGTCCTTCGCCTGTGTGGTTCTCATGCAGCTGGTAGAGCAGGGCAAGGTCGATCTCAACTGGCCGGTGAAGCGGTATCTCCCTTGGCTGGAGATCAAGTCGAAGCACAAGCCCATCACGTTACATCATTTGCTTTCGCACACCGCGGGCATAGTGACTGGGACAGAGCGTACGGTCGAAGGGCGTTCAGAGATATGGGCCCTGCGAGACACAGAGGCGACCGCGCGCCCGGGCGAGATGTTCCACTACTCCAATGTTGGCTACAAGATTGTCGGAGAGGTCATAAGCAGGCTCGAAGGTAAGAGCTGCGGTAGGGTCTTGCAGGAGAGAGTGATCAGACCGCTCGGCATGAAGTCCACTGCATCTGAGATCACGCATGATCTCAGGTCAAGGCTCGCAGTCGGCTACTGGCTGAAATTCGACGACCTGCCCGCGAAGCGTGTCCCTGAATGGGCCCCCTCCACCTGGATTGAGAGCGAGACTGCAGACGGATCGATAAGTTCGACTTCTCTGGACATGTCCGCGTACGTGCGCATGCTATTGAACCGCGGGAAGGGGCCCTCAGGAAAGATCCTTTCAGAGAAGGGCTACCGGATGCTGACCCAGAAAGCAATCAAGTGCGATGATGGGCGCCCTGACGAGTACTACGGCTATGGCCTCTCAGTTGAGGGCTATCGAGGACATACCCTCATCGGACACACTGGGAGCATGCTGGGATTCATATCGTCTATGAGGCTCGATGTTGACGAGGGGATTGGTGCATTCGCATCGACCAACTGCCTGCGTTCCGTCGATGACGTCACTCGGCTTGCAGTCGAACTCTTGAGGCGCGTCCGACATCATGAGGCGTTATCAGGGGCCGAGCGGGTGGCCGTGCCAGCGTCACCAGAGCCACAGGAGTACGCGGGCACTTACACTGGTGCCCAGCACTTCCTGGAGGTCAGGCGAGCGGGTCGGAATCTAGTCCTTAAGTACGGGAACGAGCAGATCTCCCTCCAGTACCGTGAGAAGGACAGCTTCTACGCAGACCATCCCTCTCTCGACAGGTATTTTTTCAGATTTGGCCGGAACAGGAGCAATGTCGTCGAGGTCTTCCACGGTGACGAATGGTACGCCAACGCTCGGTACGAAGGCAAGAGGAGTTTCAGACACCCGAAGGAGTGGGTGGGCCTTACTGGACACTATCGAAGCCATAATCCCTGGATTCGCAACTTCAGAGTTGTTGTAAGAAAGGGCGAGCTCGTACTCGTCGTGCCGGGTCAGCCAGAGGAACCGCTCGTCCCCATAGGCGGGAAGGCGTTCAGAGTGGGTCAGGACAAGAGATCGCCTGAGAGGATGACCTTCGGCGCATTCATTGATGGGCAAGCACACACCGCGAATCTGTCAGGCTGCGAATTCGCGCGAACATTCACTCCTTGAGCGAACGTGTTCAGCTCTCATCAGATTAGTCGGGCGGCACGCTGAGAATCAGGTCCTGTTATTCGCGGTCAGACGTCCGTTTTGGTTCCCATTCCCGTTCTCGGAGATTATCTGGTTGGCCAGGTCTTCCAATGTGGCAATTGTCCATTCATCGATGAACGTCAACCTGTCCCTATCGATGGCGTCGCTCTCAGAGTACTCCTCTTTCGATTTGCACTTGTCTCCGTTTATCGTGAGGATCACACCGTCGAAGCCCAGCTGCCCATGAATGACTTCGAGAGCGTAGCTGACCGCGAACTCACATGCCACTCCTATAGTGTGCCTGTAGCCTTCGCTCTGCTTCTCCGAAAGCCACTTGAACAGACCCGCGTCCGACTCTATGACATGGAATTCCTTAACGCCGAGCTTCTTGGCTACGGCGATGAACCTGCCTATCGAGCAGAACATGTGGTCGCACTGCCCTCCAATGGCCTGGCACTTGTTGCTCTTTCGGCCTCCTTCTGCGTTCGACGGGCAGTCGAAGGGCTTGCAGCAGTAAGGGACGAACGCCACGGACTTCTCGTCGGTGAACTTGTGGAGATCGAAGTCATGCGGAACCGGTATTACTCCGACCGAAGCGAGCTTCTTATCGACCTTGTCCAGCTCGAGCCTCTCGTTGAGACTTTCGAGAATGAAAGCATAAGGCCTCTCGGAGACCGTCCGCTTGAGATAGTCAGAGACCATGACTAGCTTCGCTGGGTCATGGCAACCGCACTCCCTGCCAGTGCCCTTTTTGGGATCACGCTTGGGGGAATCTGATGACAAACCTGTCGCCTCTTCCGTTCTCTTGGGTTTTCGCCGTAATAATGCCGCCCTGTGTCTCCACAATCGCTCTCACGACGAGCAACTGCAGGTCGGGCCTGTCGATGGTAAGACAGCCCGAGTAGTCCTGGGACATGACGCACTGCACGATTGGCTTCGACAGCTTGAGGCTGTTGCCCGATACGTCAATAGTCCAGTATTTCACTCCCTCGATGATTTCGGACGACAACAACACTTTGAGATGCACAAGATCTGAGATCGCATATCGGGTGATGGATGCGATGAGCAGTTCGAGCAGGTCGTTGATGTCATCGCCTGCGATTATTGGGCACTTATCCTCGGAACAATGGAACGCGATGATGGTGTTGCTCTTGTCAAGGCGGCTTTGCATCTTTGTGATGCTCGTCTGAACGATGTACTTGAGGTCCATCGGCTCTTTCGCCTTGGCGCGAGGCATACGGATCTGCGCAACTCGTTTCAGGTGCGCGATGAGAGTTGCGGTCTGCATGACCTGTCTGAGGGCGCCCTTCGTGTACCTTTCCAGTTTGGGGTCGAGCTGCTCTGTGGCCAGTATCATCTCCAGGTAGCCCAGGATGGCTTGGTTGAAGTTCTGAAGATCGTGAGACATGAGATCGAGGTAGAAATCCTTCTCGTTGATTACGCGCCTGAGGTTCTCCTCAAGGCGCTTGCGGTCCTCGATGTTTCTTCCGATACCAAGAATGCCAACGACCTGGTTCTCGTGCCTGATCGGTCGAACGATCATTTCGGCAGGGATCACATGCCCGGTCCTTGCCTGGACGCTGACTTCGACGGCAGGGGGGTCTGCTTCTCCAGAAAGTAGCATTGATATGTGAGAAGCCACGAGCTCGAGGGAGTCGGCGGAAACGACATCCATTGCGCTCATGCCAATCAGCTCGCTACGAGAGTATCCAGTGAGCTTCTCGATGGATTTGCTAATCAGCGTGATCTTACCGTATGGATCCAGTTCGTAGACGACGTCGCTTGAGTTCTCAAGGATCTCATCGAGTTTGTGGGCCCTTGATGCAAGGTCTTTCAGTGCGAATTCGTAGGAGTATCGGGCAATCTTCATCAGCCGCATCGTATCGTATTCGCAGACCGGACCGCCCGAATCATCCGGGTTCGTCGCCCAAGTTTTTAGTGTCCCGATAACGCCGTTGTTTTCCGGAGGGGATATGATGAGGTCCATTCCGATCTGCTTCAGGTAGTTGCGGTCTTGCTCGGGAAGTGGGTACGGTGTGAAGAGAGCGACCTTGACATGGTTCTTCGAGTTCTGCTTCTCCGTGAGGCAGAAATTGACAGCATCGCCGAGGACCGATAATGAGCTAGCTATGATTGCGTCGAATCCATTGGACCGACACTTCTCTCTCGCGTCGACCGCGTCCCAAGTCCTCACGCACTCTACGCCGGACTCAGATAGCTTGTCCTCCAACTGGGACAGGCTGTTTATCGGGTCGTCGATCAACAGTAACTTCACTTGCCCACCCTTCAGGCCATTGGTCTCTTTTCAAATCGAATAGTCGGCTCGATGGGCTATATAGTGGTTGCCTAGGCTATCATGAATGATAACAAGTTGGCGGGCGAAGGGTTTATTAATAGGAAAGTGGCGCTGAGAGAGTTGCCCAGCTTGGGACATTTGATGGACGTCTTGAGATGATCCAGAACCGTGCACACCGCTCCACCCAGAGTCTGAGGTGTCCTCGGTCTGAATCAACGAGTGAAGGCTGCTTGCTTAGCACCAAGCACATCGGAGACGGCCCGGACCGGTAGGTGTAGAATCACCGGTGCTCACGGTGCCTGAGTTGTGATCACAAGCGCTGCTCATGAAGTGCTCCGGACGAGCCCAAAAACACTATCTCTCGCTTCCACGTTGACTGGTTCGTGCCCGACTTGGAGTACCGACACCTGTCCGAAGAAACACTAGGAGACATGATTGCAGTGGTCGCCTTGTCCCGCGCCGGCCTACCATACGAGCGGAGGCTCACCCACAAGGAGGCGATGGCCTTCACATTTCGCGATCCAGACTTCGACCCCAGGGGCACTTGGCTCGTTGCATTGGATGATCAGGCGATAGGTTTCGGATCTGCGAGCGTTGACAGCAACAGGATAAGCGCGGGAAAGGACGACGGCCGCTTGGATGTCGACGTGATTCCGGCGCACCGGGGAAAGGGGATAGAGTGGGAGCTACTGAACAGATCCTTGGGGTATCTCCGGTCAAGAGGTGTGGCGATCGCGCTCTCCAGATGCTATCTGGACGACGAGTGGAAGATGTCCTTCCTGATCTCAAATTCGTTCGTCGAGTACTATAGGGTGTACGACCTCGTGAGGAAGGGACGAACAGAGGTCCCACTTGCGAAGCTGCCCGAATGGTTCTCGCTTGAACGCAAGTTGTTTGCCGATCACTCAGACGATGAGGTCGTCGCGTTTGTTGAAGCCTTCAACGAATCGTTTCTGGACCACCTCAACTTCGCTCCTGAGCTCCCTGAGAGGTTCATCAACTGGCGTGATGGCTTAAGTGATCCGATGCTGATCACGACCGCAAGAAAAGACGACATGATCGTAGGCGTCTGCGCGTCAGAGGAGAGCTCTCTGTTTAACAAGGAACACGGTGTGAGTGCAGGTTGGGTCAACATTCTGGGAGTGAGGCCCCAATTCCGGCGCAGAGGATTGGCGCGCGCGATGCTTGCGGATGGCATTGAATGGATCCTCGGCCGAGGCATGGATTCGATCTACATCGGTGTTATTTCCGAGAACGAGAAGGCGCTCGAGCTCTACAAGTCGTTGGGATTCGAAAAGGAGCATGAGGGCATTTGGTTCAGGCGACCAGTGGTCCTTGCAGATGCCAATCCGTGAGTCAGACGACGGACATCGGCACGAGGTTGAAGATGCAGGCCATGGTCATGTCATTTGACGATTTCCTTTGCCCAGCTAGCAGCGCGTTCAAGTTCACCTTCCTTGAGCGGACCCTTCTTGCCAGTGACAATGAAGGCCCGTTGAGTCGGAACGGGTGTGCCGCCCTTCGCTTCCAGACTGGCCGCGATCTTCTCTGCGGCAAAACCAAAAATCTTGACGAACTTCCCCGAGTATCTTGTGTCGAACGCAGCCACCTTGATTCCCTTGACAGATGTCGCGGGGAGTTTGTCAAGGAATTCCTGAATCGGCTGCGATGGTCTGCCACCTAGAGTTGGAGAGCCAACTATTATTATATCAACTGGCTCCATTCGTGCAGCATCCACCTCACTAGCACGGACGACTCTGACCTCACCATCTATCGCACCTCCGATGGCCTTGGCGATCTGCTCGGTATTCCCGTAGACCGAGTCATAGACAATCAGAACTCTCATCGGATCCCTCGATTTCCTTTCTAATGCTGGTAACCAATTCACTCATACTTCAAGATATGTGGAGTCGCCTTCCATCTCGTCGTGGATCGGGAATAACACGAACTGGGTGAAGGACAAAAGCCCCTGAACATCGGCCACCGCCAATCGGAGGTATGGCTTGATTCGGCGGTGCCCGCTAGGCTTGGCTCGTTCTGGTGTAGCATGCCCACGAGGTTTTCAATCAATGCTCAAGAGAGCTTCTCCGTCTCTATGGCCTTTCCGACTCAGGAAGACTCAGGTCCGACGCCCACATCCTCCAGAAACCCCTTGACAATTGGGATTGAGAGGTCGGATCGTAGGAAGGCCCCAATATGGCCGAATCCCTCAAGGATGACGGTACGTCCGTTCTGAAGGCGTTTTGCCTCTACTTCGGACTCGCGACCAGGGTCCTCCCTTGAGCCGCACATAATCAAAGTCGGAGTCTTGATTCTCGGGAGAGAATCCCATTCGCCGCTCCATTTCGACCAGGTCGAACGCTCTGATATGTGGGCCTCGTAATCCCTTAGGTACATCTCAAGATCGCCACCTGACAGCTCTTTCGCCCAAGGCGGGATCGCTACGCCTTCTTCATTCTCGTCGATGCTCTGGAGGTCCTTCAGAGCGTCTTCATTACTAAAACTCTGAGCTGACTGCTCGGGATAGGGTTTGCTGTCCGCGCCTGCAGTGATGAAGGCTGCAACGCGTTCCGGACGTCGTGCGACCAACGCAAAGCCCACGCTGCCGCCAGCCGAAAAGCCCCAATATGTCGCCCGCCTGATGTGGAGCGCGTCGAGGACCGCGACGATGTCGGAGACCTGTTGCTCCATGCCGTAATCAGTCGTGTCGCGTGGTTTCTCGCTGAGCCCGTGTCCACGACGGTCTATCATGATGCAACGATATCCGTTGAGACCGTCAAGATAGCCAGCTTGTTTCCACATTGAGCTGTTGCCCGTCCCACCGTGACCAAGGATGATTGGCGGACCGCGGCCAACTGTCTCGTAATGGATCCGGACACCGTTGCTGGTGACGTATGGCATATTCTACCTCCATTTCCTCGGTGCCCTTATCGCCTTTCCTCCCCTATGGGCTTTTCCGAGGCTCAAACCACTTTCTTCTTCTTGGGCTTCGCGCGGATAAATGGACGATACTCGCGGTGCTTGGGCTTCGCGTGTCTTACCATTGGATTCACCCTCCCCGTACCCGAACGGCCTTTCCTCCCCTATGGTCTTTTCCGAGGCTCAACGATTTCTCTCACTGCTTCTCTCCGGCAGGATTCGCATCTTCATCTCGACGTTGTCCCCGAGAGACCAGCATCAATTGCGCTTGGTAAATCTACTCAATGCTACGAATGCCGCAGCAATCGCGTAAATAGCAATGCCATATCCAATTATCTGCAGGGAGTCCCAAGTAGAGTGGGAGAACTTAACCAGATCCAGGAAGCCGAACGCAACAACGAATGTCCCGAGAGACACAAGTAGCCAGGCTGCGCCACTAGAGCGTCGGGATAGCATCTTCTCTATTTCTGTTCTAACTGCGTCAGGTCCTAGTTGCACCTGTTGCGGATCCTTTGCTTGTCCGGCAGGCAACGCAAGAGGCTGACCACATGATTGACAGTATTTCGCACCCGGGCCATTCTCCGAACCACAATACGCGCACGGCACTGCTCTCCACCGAAGGTGCCATCGCCTTTCCTTCCCTATGGATGTTATGATGAAATCGTTCCCTCGCGTTCGCAGGATTCGAATAGTCGAAAGACCATACGATGTTCTAGTCACGGATTCAACCCCGGGAAAAGACTGCACTTCGAGTGCGTCCTATGGATTGGGGCATATCCCTGACAAGGGACGAAGCTACCATAGTGCGGGAAAACCGCGAATAGAGGCATGTCCGAAAGCCCCAACGGATCCGTGAGATCAGGGGAATTCAGAAGAAGATAGCTCATAACGAATAGGCATCGAGGGACATTTCAACATAGAGGTCTTTTCCCGTCGCGCAGGCAGACGCGCGCATCCGTGCGTGGCCGGAACAGAAATCTCCTTACGACCACTTCCAGGCCAGTATCACAGAACAGTGCCAGGTGAAGGACATAAGCCCCTTTCTGTTCCCGTCTTGCGACGGTGATGGCATTCGACTATCGCACTCTACCCGCCGACGATGAGAGATCGATTCGGCCGTTTGAGCTTGCTCCAGTGGGGAGTCGCCGTTTCACCAAATCCTCGGGAGACTTCATCCCCTGGGGAATCATCACGTTATCCCGAGGCTGTGTCGTTTCTGCGCCCTTGCCAGGACTCTC
>Ga0154903_110_pt4 | contig 48871 bp, 39 predicted proteins | sample Rifle2008BG19ft_FD_105584 | JGI IMG/M metagenome (GOLD analysis project Ga0154903, IMG submission 105584) | Euryarchaeota archaeon RBG_19FT_COMBO_56_21
CGGTTCGAGGTACTGGAATTCTATCTTCATCTCTACGGAGGCTCCAGCCACTGGAGGTCCGACCGTCGGCATCATCACGGGCCTGTCGACTGACAGCAAGGACTGATTCACCGCGTCAACCGAATACCTGTACGGCGCGTACATCAAGCCCTGGTACTGACTAGTCTTTCCAGGCAAGAAGAGCATGGTGTTCATACCAGGCTCACTCGTTATGACGATGTCTGAGATGTAGAAGTCCCATCTGAGCGGCCACCACCAACCCCACGACTCCTGGAACATGTCGTACACGTTGAATGTCTTGGTCGCAGGGAAGGCATTGATGACCTCCAGGTTCACCGTATCCGTCAACAAAGCATCTACCATGTCGACGACAACAATGTCCTGCCATCCAATTGTCTCGAGGACGAATCCGCTCGAGAACAGGTGCGTGCCCGCATCTCCAGGGACGAATGTATAGTCTGCCGGAAGCATGACCGAGCCACCAATGTCAGTCGTCGTGAAGTTCACTTGCCCAGTGTAGTTCGCGAAGACATTCCCGAACTGGTCGTAGACTGTCACCCTCATTGAGAATGGCATGTATGTCTGCGCGTTGAACGGCACATTCTCGAACACAACGCTAGTCGCCACAGGTCCGACCTCGATCAGGTCCAGAGTACCGTTTATCGACGCGTTGTTGATATCCACGACCGTGAGGTTCCTGTACCCTTCCGTATTGAAGACCACCGCGAACGATGCCTCGCCATCATTTGTGAAAGTGTAGTCCGCGGGCAGGACAGCTGCCGTGTCGTTCGAGAAGAACCTGACAGTGCCGTTGTAGAACGGATACGGGTCGAATCTCTGGTCCAACACACTGACCGTGAAGGCAGTTGCAGTGTTCATGTCCACTGGGTTGGCAATGGGACTAATCACGAGTTTGGCGGGGTATGGGGGCTCAGTTATGTTCATCGCGAACTCGATCGTCGGCATACCGTACGGGAGCACGCCTAGTCTGTCCCACTCGTCCCTCAGGTTATCGTTATGCGTCTGGTCCCTCGACCATTTCCACATATCGAACGGCCCCTGGAATATGATCTGCTTGGTCGCGTTGTTGATCGCAAACTTCCCAGGTGGCATGTCGAGGCCAGGGGTGTCCATCGGTTCGGAATGCCTTACCTCCATCTGGCCATACACCTGCGTCGTGTTGAAGAAAGTGCCTCCGTGCTTCACGAACATTTGGTCGCTCGCCGGCCATTCCAATATCAGCGTCTCGTTCTCCGACAGGTTCCACGCGGAAGGCGCATAGTCATATGTTATCATCTGACCATACAAATCTGAGCCAGGCGACTTCATCTCGTACTTCAGGTTGGCGTATGGTGTGTAGTTCGATCGCGGATGCTCCGCCGACGCGGGCACTACGTCCTGAACGAGCGACTCCCACTCCCAGCAGGGCGCGTTCTCGAGGGTGGTCTCGTACGCGTAGACGGCGTACTCCACACCAGTGTCCATGTTGATATCCATCTTCTCCGGACCGATCGTAGCGTTGAACCAGAAATCCTCATAGTACCAGTAGGTGTCAATGACATGCGCATCCCACAACTGCATCCCAAGGAGGACGTCCAGCCCCCACGACACGGTGTCGTAGGTCAACACGACCTTGTCGCCGACCTTCGACGCGGTTATGTCCAAGTACATCAGTGTGAATGGATAGTCGTAGGAGTTGTAGATGTCAATCCTCACTTTGCCCTCGTAGTTCAACCAGTTGGTGTAGTCAAGCTTGAATCCCTCCGAGTTGGCCGCCCACCATCCATTGAAATCAGCATCGAATTCGGAAGCCTTGATGCCGAGGACCGTTCTAGCCGCGTCCTTGTCAAGCGTGACCGTCCCGTTCATGATCCAGATCCATCCGTCGATCTGTGACCTGATGAAATCGGGGTAGCGGTATGTCTCGTCCATGTTCATGTAGTTGGCATACCAGCGAATGTCCGCGGTGCCTCCTCTGTAGTTGCCCAGCATGGGCAGGAAGGTCGGATTCCCGTTCATGTTGACCTCGTACATGTTCCTGCCAGTCACGTTCATCCTCATGCTGGTGTAGATCCAGCTGTTCCCTTCCTGGGAACCGTACCACCTGTACAGATACGGATAGGTGTCTGTGAGCGGCTCGTCGAGCTTGGTGACGTCCCACCTGATGTCCCAGTAGGGTTCGTTGGGTATGTTGAACATGTCGTACCACTTGATCGTCGAATTCCTAGCGGGAAGGTCAGGGATTATCCGGATCACCGCTGATCCTACCGCAGACACAGTACCGATTGTTGCGGTGGCATTCAGCCTTCCTTCGCCGAGCGCGCTCGCAGTGAACAACACACTGTGACCAGTGGTTGCGTTGAGTGTATATTGCGTAGATGTCATGTTCCAAACAGTCCACGCGATTGTCGCATTGGGAAGTTCCTCGTCCACCGAGTTGTACGCGGTAGCCAGGAAAACCTGCGTCATCCCTGGCTCGAACGTCCTCACTGATGGGACCAACACGAGTGTCTCCAATACCGGCGGATTCACTGTGAGTGTCGCGGTGACCTCCGTCGTGTATGTCTTGTCTTTACTGTTCACATAGGTGACTTCGCAAGTTATCGTCCCAGTACCAGCAGAGTTCCCCGCAGAGTAGGTGACCGTCTTCTGCCTCGTTAGATCAAACGAACCGAGAGTGGTAGGCGTCGCGCTCCACTTGTAGGTCAACCCGCTCGTCAGAGCGTCTCCATCCCATGTGGGACTAACCGTTAGTTCGACGTCATTTCCGGCATTGACGACCACGGGGCTGGGACTTATCGAGGCCTCGAGTGTGCCCTTCTTTCCCCCAAGTATCCCAGACGCCCATAGTCCTGCCACGATCAAAGCGACAACGACTATGACGGCAACAATCGCAACCCACGTCTTCTTGCCGCCCTTAGCAGGCGGTGCGGGTGCAACAGACTCACTAGCATGCGGACTATCATTAGCCTTTTCAGACATTGATTGGTTCCCCCATCTGAAGTGGCTCAACCAGCAATCCAGTGCGCTAAAGGAACTTCCGCTATTTATATCCTCGTTGGTATGCACCATCCAGCTCGGAAAAACATTCGCACGTCGATCGACACACCACAATCTCCCTACAAGCCACGGGATCCCGCCCCTTCAGCAGAGTCGCGAGCCTTCATTCGGACGAGCGTTGTGTGCGATACACATGCAGGTTTCAGGGTGATTGTGGCAACTCACTTGCCCTCTGCGGGAGGAGCCTGCTGAAATGCACATGTGTTGACTAGAATCATGGCATTTCGACATACACACTATAGAAATATGACATAGAATTGCACACACCGCTCGTCTCGCCCCGTCGAATTCCATGCCCTTGATTCAAATTTCGTTTCGAAGAAAGGCACTTTTGTTGAACATTAGATGAACAGAAATCAACAGGTCGTAATGTTCTTATAGAACAGGCACTATGCAATGTTCCATCCCACCAGCACCCGCGATATCTGGTCAAGCCAGACACGGGGCCTGTGCGTGGCGAACCTGATGGGATCGAAGGGGGACGAGTGCGCCAATCAAAGGGCCTTGAGAAGAGTCACAACGAGTCCATCGCTTGGGGGAACTCTAGGTGAAAGAGAGAACTAAGAGAGCTATTTCATTGTGCGCTGTGATTTTGACTGTTGCGGTGTTGGCCGTTCCGATCGCGAGCATGATCGGCATTGTCGGCAAAGCCACCGCCGCTGACGAGGAGAGAGTGCTGAAAGTTGGCTTCATGCAGAAGATCGACAGCCTCAATCCGTACCTTGGCCTGAGCGACGCCGCATACGTGTTCTATTCACTGGTATATGACTACATGCAGTCTGTGGACAATGACATGAATGCCGTGCCGAACCTCGCAACTGAGTCGCGGATAGTTGACGTTGCTGGATTCCCGCACGGATCTGTCTGGGAGTACGACATCACACAGAACGCCTTCTGGCATGACGGTGAGCAGGTGACAGCTGAAGATATCGCCTGGAACTTCAACCTCAACGCCATGGGAGCGAACTACACTGACATGTGGGCCTACCAGCCGTACATGTACTATGCGAAGTACGCTGAGGTAATGGATGAGGATACGGTGCGCGTGATCTACTACGACAGAGAGACGGGTGAGATCATCCCGTGCGCCTATGCGTACTTGATCGGCACTCCGATGGTGCCCAAGCACCTGCTCGGTGAACAGAGCACCAGCTACATATCGTTCCAGTGGCCCGGATACTTTGCAAACTCCGACCCGAAGCTTGTTGGGACAGGGCAGTTCAAGGTCAGCTCGGACCTCATCAGCGAGTTCACCAACGGGGACCAGATCACCCTGGAAAGGAACGAGAACTACCACTGGCTTGCGGATAGGGGCATGGAGATCAAGTTCGACAAGCTGATCATGTACTTCTACGACGACGACACGGCGATGAAGATCGCGCTCGAGCAGAAACAGCTCGATGTCGCGCAGTTCCCGCCGAACACATTCCGGTCGATAGAGGACGATATCGCTGCTGGAAGCCTGCAGAACGTTGACACATACAGCGGCCTGAAGTGCACGCAGTACTGGACCGAGATCGCGTTCAACATGAACATCGCGGGACCGAACAAGTGGAGGCTCGATCCCGAAGCGAGGCACGCTCTCGCCCAGGCAGTCAACAAGACCTACATCATCAACAACTTCTACAAGGGATATGGCAAGGAGGGCACAGGCCTCATATCGCCTGTCACGCCGTTCTGGCACTGGGAGCCAAGCGCTGCGGAGCACTGGGACTATGACCTGACGGTTGCCGCAGCTGCGCTGCAGGCTGCAGGATACATCGACACTAACGGTGATGGCTGGAGGGAGTGCACTGTAACGAGCGCTGCTGTTCAGAATGGATGGTCCTTGGAGGGCTCGAAGCTCAACCTACAAATGATGATAAGGATGGAATACCCCGAGGAGAAAGAGATTGCGAAGTATCTTCAGGAACAGTGGGCCCTGATCGGCATCGATCTCTCCTACGACATCATGCTTGAGGATGTCCTTGCAAAGAACGCATACGCCTATGGATACGACTCCATGATATGGTACTGGAGCGCGGACCCGGACCCCAACTTCATGCTCTTCTGTCAGTCGAAGAAGTCCATCGACGGCTGGTCGGACAACATGTACACGAACCCGGCCTACGAGGAGAACTACAGCGCCTCGATCAGGGAGTTCGACGAGACCACGAGACAGGAGTATGTCAGGAACTGCCAGAAGATCAGCTACCAGGACGCAGCATACATCCTCCTAGCCTACGTATACTCAACGTACGCTTGGAGAACGGACACTTTCAGCGGCTGGGGTGACTGGGGTGCGGACCCGGCCAGAAGCCTGGACGCGTTCTGGACCGCGAACCCACTCTTCTTTGACCTCGAATACATACCCCAGGAGAATCCTCCATTCCCGTGGGTGGCAGTCGCTGCCGGTGTTGGCGTTGCAGCTGCCGTAGTCGTTGCAGCCCTCTACTTGACCAGGCGAGGAAAGAAGCAGCGCGAGATCGGCGGAGACGAGGGCGGCAGTCCACTCGGAGACTGAAACACAATCCAGGGCCCGGAAACGGGCCCTTGGCTCTTCACATTTCGATACAACAAAACAGTATGCATTGCCCCAGAACAACATCCGGGGCGTTTGGAGACGGGGTATATTGGCAGGCGGGGAGAACGGGCATCGGACAAAAACGGGATGCAGCAAGAAGGGTCGCGCGGAGATTGACTAGATGACCAACATGAGGGACTTCGCGCTTCGGAAGATCGTCTATCTGGTAATCACCTTGATGGTCATCATCGCCTTCAATTTCTTCTTGTTCAGGGTCATGCCAGGGGACATAGCTAGCACAATGATCCCGAAGGGTATCAATGAAAGCGTCAGGGAGAATATCACGATTTACTTCAACCTCGACAAACCGCTCCACGAGCAATTCCTTCTCTACATCGAGGATGTCTTCACGCTGGACTTCGGGATAAGTGCCACATACAGGATGGGCGTGCCAGTGAATGAGGTGATTGGACCCAAAATCATCAACACGGTCATACTCGTCGGAATCGGCACGATCCTGGCAATATACCTCGGGGTTGCGCTGGGCAAAGCCGCGGGATGGAACCGTGGCAGGGCGAAGGACACATTCGGGATGAGCTTCGCGCTCGTGTTCTACTCGATGCCCACATTCCTGTTTGCCCTGATTCTGCTCATGATATTCGCAGGCACGTTGGGCTGGTTCCCGGAGAGAGGTGCCGTCGGCCAACTTCCGTGGGATCGGTCTGTGCAGACCGAGGATGAACTCGGGCTATTCAACATGATCATTAGCAGAGGATACCACCTCTTCCTCCCCATCGTGGCGTTCACGCTTGAGATTCTTGCGGAGTTCGCACTTATCACGAGGAATTCGCTGACTGACGTTCTGACTGAGGACTACATCACGACAGCTAGGGCGAAGGGCCTGTCGAACTATTCCGTGCTCAACGACCACGCGATGAGGAACGCGATGCTCCCAGTGGTCACGATCATGGCCATCAGCGTCGGTTGGGTTCTGGGCGGGACGATCATGGTTGAGATCGTGTTCTCTTACGACGGCCTTGGCCTGCTCACTTACGATGCCGTGCTGGCGAAGGACTTCCCCGTGCTTCAGGTGGTGTTCCTGATAATGGCCATTGCCGTCCTTATCGCCAACTTCGTCGCTGATATCGTGTACTTCTATCTTGACCCGAGGGTCAAGGTGTGATGGTGATCTGATGGTCAAGATAGGAAATGCTATTAGTCAAAGAAGAACTGACAACCGCCGCACCACATGTACTGGGAATAGAGTCGCCGTTGCTCTCTTTGTTTCAATAATCTTGCTTGTGTCGATTGCATTGGTTGTGGGACCGGGTCTGCTCATCAGCCCAGCTGGGATTGACCGGACCGCGAGCTCTCTCCAGGTTCCAGGCGAACCGGTGGCCAATGCTGGATTGGATAGCACCGTTCCACAACACAAGAATGTGACGCTGATTGGCGCGGCAACAGATTCCGACGATGTCGCTGCGAACCTGACGTTCACGTGGAATTTCACTGATGGGGGACCGATCGTTCTCACCGGGCCAGTTGTCCACTACGTGTTCGACAACCTGGGATCCTTCGTTGTGATGCTCAACGTGACCGACCCAGCTTCGCACTACTCAACGGATAACGTTGCCATCACGGTGGAACCCGATACGGAATCTCCAGTGGCCGACCCCGGCCCTAACAGGATACTGCAGCAGGGCGCCAACAATACTCTGGTCACACTGAACGCCTCTGGGTCGACCGACAATGCAGGCATCGCGTCATACGAATGGAAGTTCAGATACAACAAACAGGACTACACATACAATGTCCCTGTCTTTGAGTTCAATTTCTCGAAACCAGGGAAGTACGAGATAACCCTCACAGTCGTTGATACATCTGACCTCTCCAATTCGACGACTATGAATGTGACTGTCAAAGCGAAGCCCACATTCTTCACTGAGCATTGGCTGGGGATAATCGTCTGGTCGGCCATAGGAATCATGGCGATAGCCTACATCGTCACCAAGCTGCGCCGAGACCGCCAGTTGGTGACAGATTCCGACAAGGAGAAGGCGAGACTCCAGTGGAAGAACGCGAAGAAGACCTGGAAGATATTCAGGTCGAACAGGCTCGGCTTTGCAGGAATCATCATCCTCATCATATTCGTGCTGATGGCGGTCTTCGCTCCCTACATTTCGACTGTAGAAGATCCGTTGAGGAGTTCCAACATCGAGCAAGAGCGCCCCATTATAGATCCGGTGACGGGCGAGCAGGCCAGGGATCCAATTACTGGTGAGCGCCTGTTCCTTTGGAGGAATCCGCACGCACCCACTTGGGATCCATCCCCGTTCCCGATCGGTACCGGCGAGCACGTCAGACACATATTGGGTACGGATGGGTTCGGAAGGGACGTTTTCAGCCTCACAGTCTACGGCGCCCGAGCATCGCTCGAGGTAGGACTCATCGCGACCCTCATTTCGGTCGCCTTGGGGGCGTCGATGGGGCTTGCTGCTGGGTACTTCGGGAGGATGACAGACGAGGTCCTGATGAGGATCACCGACTTCTTCCTCGTGCTGCCATGGTTCCCATTGATGATCGTCATCATGGCCATCCTCGGACGGGAGTTCGTGTGGGTCATCGTCGTCATCGGAATTACCAGCTGGCCCTCGACCGCGAGGATCGTCCGATCACAGGTGCTGTCCATCAAGGAGCGACAGTTCGTTGAGAGGGCGAGGTGCGTCGGGGCAGGCGACGGGCACATTATCGCGAGCCACATCTTGCCCAATGTGCTCCCGCTCATATTCGCCAATACCGTGCTGCTGATTTCGCTCGCGATATTCTCGGAGGCGTTCCTTGACTTCTTCGGCCTCGGCGACCCTGACGTGATCAGCTGGGGTATGATGCTCGAAGAGGCCTACGACCAGGGAGCGTTCAACCTCGGCGCGTGGTGGTGGATACTCTTGCCCGGCGCTGCGATAGTCATCATGGTGTTGTCCTTCTCCCTCGTGGGGTACGCACTCGACGATGTGCTCAATCCCAAACTGAGAAGACGATGAACCGTCCGAACGGCAAACCCCTTCAGATCTTTGATTTCTTCAAGAATATCAGAGAAGTGGTTTTCTAGGTTTTGGATGGTCGAAGAAGCGCTCACTTCTTGGCGGCGGCCTCGCTCGCGGCCTGCTTCTTCCTGTACCAGGTAAGATAGCCCATAGCGAACTTGTCCTCTCCCCAGAAGAGCTTCGAGGACTTGATCGCGAACTGCATGTTCAGGTCGTTGGGATTCCCGATGAAGCACGTCATCCCCTGTCCTGCGGCAAGTAGCATGAACGAGGCGTTCAGCTGCGGCCTGTCAGGCAGCCCGAAAGACACGTTGCTTAGGCCCACCGTCGTGTTGACGCCATGCTCCTCGGACACGCGCCTGATAGTATCGAGCGTAGCCCGGGCTCCCATGTCATTGGTGCCACACGCCAGAGCCACGCAGTCGATGATCAAGTTCTTCCTATCCATGCCCTGCTTCTCGGCGCGCTCGATGATCTTGCCTGCGATTGCGACTCGCTTGTCGGAGGTCATTGGAATCCCCGCATCGTCAATCAGCAGTCCGACCAGAACTGCGTCGTACTGAGCTGCGAGAGGAATCACGACATCCATCCGCTTCCCTTCACCAGTGGTCGAGTTTATCCCTGGTCTGCCCTTGACATCTTTGAGAGCGAGTTCGAGCACCTTGGGGTTGGAAGTGTCGATCCAGACGGGAACGTCGACGGCCCCCTGGACTATTCGAATAGCCTCCTTCATAGCGTGCTCCTCGTCGATTCCCGGCACGCCCACATTGATATCGAGTACATCGGCGCCGTTCTGCACCTGCTTCTTCGCCTCACCCTCGAGCACGCCGAACTCGCCTCTCTTCAGCTTCTCAATTAGTTCCTTGCGGTTCGTCGGGTTGATCCTCTCACCGATTATGACCGGCGTCTTGCTGGCACCGATCTTCACGGTCTTTCCAGTCCCTTTCAGCTCTATCACGGGAACGGTTGCACAGGGCATTTTCCTGCCTCCTACGAAAGGGTGAAAGCCTCGTCTTAGAAAAAACTTCCTACATGAGGGGGACGCGCCGAATGTCGCTCGTTCTTCCGAGGACTGGCATCAGACGATCATGGGGTTCTATTCGGTTCGCATGAATGCGTCCTCGATGAGGCTACGAACACGCAATCGAACGTCCTGGTCGGTCTAATCCAGGATAGCGAAACATTAATTAGGGACGCGCGTATGCCGTTTTAATTCGGTTGGTCAGAAAGCATCCGTCCAGTTGACGATTGGCTTTCTCTTCCGACTAAGATCCAGGGGCTAGAAAACCCTGCTGGACATCTATTGGGGGTAAAACCAATGGCAGATGCAGTAGCGCGGCTCAAAGAAGCTGTGATGAACTACGAGATGGAGACAATCGCTGACCTCGCAAAGCAGGCACTGAAGGACGGTGTTGACCCACTCGTCGCCATCGAGAAAGGATTGGCTGAAGGGATTAAGACTGTTGGAGAGAAGTTCGGAAGGGGAGAGATCTTCCTACCCGAGCTGGTCATGGGCGCAGAGGCGATGAAGGCCGCGCTGGCAGTACTCGAACCTGCAGTCCCGAAGGGGAAGCACAGGTCGACCGCGGGCAAGGTCCTCATCGGAACCGTTCAGGACGACATCCATGAGATCGGCAAGAACCTCGTTTCCACGATGCTGGCTTCCAACGGGTTCGAGGTCGTTGACCTTGGAGTCAACGTGTCGGGGTCTGATTTCCTGAAGAAGGCAGACGAGCAGAAGGCGAACATCGTTGCGATGTCCGCACTGATGACGACGACCATGCCGAGGATGGCAGAGGTCATAACCCCACTTAAGAAGAAGTCCAAGGCCGTGAAGGTCATGGTGGGCGGGGCACCGGTCACAGACACATATGCAAAAGAGATCGGCGCTGACGGCTACAGCGGCGACGCATCTAGCGCAGTTGAAGTGGCCAAGAGACTGGTTAGGTGAGTCTGATGGCGTATGGCATTAAGCGGGGCGTCCGCTTCCAAATACTCAGCGAGAGCGATCTTGACAGGATCCACTGGGGCACTCTCCACGTGCTGGAGAAGGTCGGCGTCCAGGTGGACAGCGTCGCCTGCAGGAAGCTCCTCAAGGACAATGGTTGCGATGTGGACGAGAAGACGAGGATCGTCAGGGTCCCCTCACACTTGGTCGAGTGGGCCCTGGAGAAGAAGAAGTCAAGCATAACGCTCGCGGGCAGAAACCCGAAGTACGATGCGAAGCTCGACTTGAACCACAGCTACATGACCGCGAACGGTAACGGCGCGGTCGCAGTGGACTTCGAAACGGGCAAGAGAAGGCCCTCGATGAAGAAGGATGTGGTGAACTCCTCCAGGATCATCGACTATCTGCAGAACGTGCACATACACTGGCCCATGGTGAGCTCCACCGACCAGCACCCGAGCACTATGCACCTCCATGACCTCGACGCATCTATGAACAACACCGAGAAGCACATAATGTACGAGACCGGTGTGACCATCAGCGACGCGAAGTCCCTCACCGAGATGGGGTACATCGCGGCCGGTGGCGAGAAGGAGTTCAGGCAGAGGCCTGTCCAATCCTGCCTGCAGTGCACATACGCGCCGCTGCAACACGACGCTGGCGTCATGGACGCGAGCCTGTACTTCGCGGAGATGGGCGTGCCACTTGTGTTCTTTGGGATGCCTCAGCCCGGCGCGACCGGACCGGCGACCCTCGTGGGCTCGCTCGTCGTCGGGAACGCGGAGGTTCTGAGCGCATTGACGATGACGCAGCTGCACGCGCCCGGAGCGGCGGTCATATACGGAATGGGCAACGCGCCTCTTGACATGAGGACCACTATCAGAGCGGGCGGCAGCCCCGAGCACGCCCTGTCCAGCGCGATGGCAACAGAGCTGGCACACCACTATGGGATGCCATCTTGCGTTGGAGTATCCGCGACTGCGAAGCAGCCTGGCGACCAGGCCATTCTTGAGTACTACACCGGATGTGCGGGTCCGCTCCTTGCGGGCGCTGACCTGATGTGCGGTATCGGGCTGCTCGAGGACTCCAGCTGCCTCTTCTACGAACAGATCGTGATCGACAACGAGATAGTCGGTGTCATCAGCAGGCTGATCAGGGGAGAGTGGGCGGACGATGTCACGCTCGCGCTCGACGTGATCGAGAAGGTTGGCGTCGGGAAGAACTACCTTGCCCAGAAGCACACGGTCCAGCACCTGAGGTCCGGAGACCACTTCATGCCCGAACTCATCGACAGACGTTCGTTTGACTCGTGGTCCGCGGACGGCTCAAAGTCGCTCGTGGACAAGGCCAGGGACAAGACCAAGTGGATTCTCGCGAACCACAAGGTGCCCGCGCTCGATTCCGACACCCAGGCGAAGGTGAACGCGGTCATCGAAAAGGCCAAGAAGCCCATGTGGGGCGGGGAGACCAAGAGGGCCTAAACCAATTACTGGCCGGGTGCGAGAGCGCTCGGGCCAATAAACTACATTTTGCCACCGTATGGAAACACTTTGGAGAGCCACAGTCGTCTAGGAGCGCGAGGGGGAAGCAATGGCGAACTCAATACCCGTCCGCTGGAGGCGGGAAGTGCTGAAGAAGGACGGCGAGCAGCGGATCAGATATGCAGCTCTCGAAATCCTTGAAGTGACCGGAATCGCCGTTCGAAGCGAAAAAGCGCAGAAGCTGCTAGGCGCAGTCGGATGCGTTGTTGACAAGAAAAGTGCAGTCGTCAAGTTCCCTCCCAGCCTGGTCGAGGAGATGGCCAAGAAGAACGACCGGTCTGTCACTTTCTACGGACGGACGCGGAAGAATGATGCCAGACTGGATTTCGAGCACGTCCATGTGTGCAGTGACGGAAACGGCACCGAAGCGATGGACTTTGACACGAGGGAGCGCAGATCCTCAAGAAAGGAGGATGTGGCCAAGAGCGCATTCGTCGCTGATGCACTGAAGGGGCACGGCATCAACTGGCCGAACGTGACCTCGCAGAACGTGCCTCAAGGGACCAGGCACATTCACGACCTCCAGGCGACGCTTGAGAACACCGAGAAGCACGTCACACTCGCGACCGACACGACCGTATGGGAGGTGCAGGACGTCGTGGAGCTGGCCGCAGCCGCGGTCGGCGGGAAGGAAGAGCTCAGGAAGAGGCCGATCATCTCATCGATACACACGAGCTCGTCCCCGCTGCAGATCGAGGGCGAAGGACTCGACGCAGGGCTTGTCGCGGCCGACGCTGGGTTGCCAATCTGCTTCTATGTCATGCCTGGACCAGGTTCCACAGGCCCGGTGACACTGGCTGGTTCCGTCGCGATCGGAGTCGCTGAGGCGCTCGCGGGGAATACGATATTCCAGCTTCACAGACCAGGGACGGCATATGTCTTCAGCTGCGGGATAGCCAACATGGACATGAGGACCGCCACCCGCGCAGGAGGAGGCCCAGAACATGGGCTGACATCAGCTGCGTACTCGCAGATGGCCCACATGTTCGGGTTCCCGGCACTGGTCGGAGGATTCGTCTCAACCTCCAAATGGCCGGATCAGCAAGCGGCATACGAGAAGTTCGCAAGCGCGGTCACTCCGATTCTTGCTGGAGCCGACATGATCGCGGGCATCGGTCTGCTAGAGGACTGTAGGACCGTATGGCTCGAGCAACTCGTGATAGACAGCGAGATGTCCCAGATCATTGGCAGGATGGCTCAAGGCATCGAGGTTAATGACGAGACCCTCGCGGTCGACGTCGTCAACAAAGTGGGTGTGGGCAAGGACTATCTCGGCCAGAGACACACGATGAACCACTTCAAGACCGAGCACTTCATCCCCGTGATAACGGACCGCTCCTCGTGGGACACGTGGGTGGCGAAGGGGTCGAAGAGCCTCATCCAGAGAGCTGGGGAAGAGGTCAAGAGAATCTTCAAGGAGCACACCGTCGAGCCTGTCAGGAGCGAGGTCTCAGAGACGGCCACGAGGCTGGTCCAGAAGCGGACGAAGGCGTAGGGTCTGTTTTGGCTATTCCTTCACGGTCGTGAAGACCGCGCATGTGAGAGTCCTCGCGACACCTTTCACATCACGGAGCCGATCGATGACCAGCTTCCCGATCTCCTCCATGCTCGCTCCGCGAACTTTCAATATCATGTCATACTCGCCTGAGATCATGTGCACCTCGTAGATCCCTGGGATTGTGGCAATGTCATCGGCCGTATCTCTCTGGGACAATCCCTTCTCCGGTTCGAACTGAACGAGTATGAACGCCGACACGCCCAGACCCAGCTGAGCATAGTCCGGGACCGCGGTGTACTTCCTTATCACGCCCTTCTGCTCCATCTTCACGATTCGGTCGTGGACCGTGGCCCGCGGCATCTCGAGCTCCTTGGCTATCGCCTTCGTGGTCTTCCTCGAGTCCTCGGCCAGCTCTCCCAGGATGGCGGCGTCCTTCTCGTCGAGCATGTTCCGTCATAATGACGGAAATTGTATATCAATATTGGCATCATATTGGAAATATGTCGGAATTCTCGTGGAAATGATGATATAGTCTGAGGCACTAACCGTCTCTCCTTGAGTGAAATCATGCAAGCAGCGATCTCTCACATAAGAGCCGAGGATCACAGCAACATCCTCAGAGTACAGAGCGCAGCCCTGAAGTCCATTCATGACTACATGTATGAGAACAAGGTCGTCCAGGCCATGCCCATCATACTCTCCCCCGCCACAGACCCGCTCAACCATCACCACTTTGACGCCAAGGTGGAGTACTATGGTCAGAAGCTCAACCTGACGAAGAGCATGATCATCCACAAGCAACTCTCGTTGCTCAACGACGGGATAGACAAGATCTACTTCATGTCCCCGAACGTCCGGCTCGAGGAAGCGAAGTTGAAAGAGACCGGGAGGCACCTATTCGAGTTCACCCAAGTGGATATTGAATTCAAGGACAAGAGCAAAGCAGACTTCTTCAAGTTCGTTGACGGCATGCTGGCCCACACCTTCAAATTCGTGTCCAAGGAGTGCGCGAAGGAACTGGATGCCCTGGGCCGGGAGCTGAGGATCCCCAAGCTTCCCCTCAGGGTATTCGAGTCAGAGGAACTCATATCCGAGTACGGAAAGGACTTCGAGAGGATCGCCTCCGAGAAGGCCAAGGACCCGTTCTGGATAACCAACTTCAGAAGGGAGTTCTACGACCGCGAAGACAAGGAACGAAGGGGGTACTTCCACAACTACGATGTCTTCTGGCCCGAGGGGTACGGAGAGGCGCTCTCCGGTGGCGAGCGGGAGTGGGAGCACCAGGAGATCGTGAGGAAGATGAGCGAGAGAAAGACAGACACGAGGCCCTTCGAAACATATCTCCAAGTCGCCAGCCAGGGTCTTATCCCGCAGACGGTTGGCGGGGGATTGGGGATTGAGAGGATGGTGCGATTCCTGACCGGAAGAAAGCACATCCGCGAAGTGACCATGTTCCCGAGGGTACCTGGAGAGAAGATCGTTTTCTGAGGCGGATTCTCACGAGCTGATATCAGGACAGCTTCTCGACCTTCACGCCCGTACCTGGCACGGTGATGAACGAATCCGATTTCAGGCCGACCGACTTGAAGCTGGAGACCATCGCCTTCCTGATCTTCTGGGCGTTACCCTGTGAAATCGCGAAGACCGCCGGTCCGGAGCCGCCGATCGAGAATCCCAACGCGCCTGCCTCCATGGCCGCGTCCCTCACTTCAGAGTATCCCGGGATCAGCTTAATCCTGTGAGGCAATGCCAACTTGTCGTCCAGGTAGGATCCTATCATCCGGACGTTCCGGGTCATCATGGCGTGAAGCATTCCCGAGGCCAAACCCACGTTGCAAACCGCATCCTTCATCTCCACGCTCGATGGCAGCATGCTCCTGGCCACGCGTGTCTCGACTGAGATGTCCGGAAGCGCCACGATTATCTGGAACTGCGGAGGCCGAATCCTCAGAATCTTCCTGGTCCTCTGATCCGAGACCACTGTGAACCCGCCGTACAGTGCCGCCGACACGTTGTCGAAGTGTCTCGACCCAGCGACCAGCTCCTCGCCCATGGCGGATGCCTCGAGGATCATTCCCTTGTCCCGCACCCCGAGAATGGCGGCCATGGCTACCGCTCCGCCGACGGATGACGCAGCGCTGCTTCCCAGGCCGCTCCCGGGTTTCATGCCTTTCCTGACCGTCATCGAGAACCCTGCATCGGGGGAACCGCACAGGTCGGCGAGCTTCATCGCGGCATACGATGCCGTGTTCTTCTCAGGGGTGGTCGGGAGAGAGAACTTGCCCAGCACCTTCACTTCGTGCCTGCCCTTGGGAAGACTGCGAATAACGATTCCGTCCCGTGGTTTATCCAGGCAAAGGCCGAAGGAATCGAAGCCTGGCCCGAAATTCGCTATCGTCGCGGGCGATGATACAACCGCGCGGTCGCAGCTCACTTGCCACACCCAGAACTGCTGTCATATCTTGCTTGCATATTAAGATGAGTACGAGGAGACACGTCGGCGGACGCGTGGGAAAAAAACGACTGAGCCAGTATGTCATTATGACGCCATCCAGAAGCCCGAAGGGCTTATATTCCCACTAGCCATAATGGGCCCACTCGGCTGGGGATCGGCGATTGAAACCATTCGAGATGAGATGCATTGAGTGCGGCAAGGTCCATGACATGGGCCGCCCCGTTTACGCCTGCTCGTCCTGCGGGAACTTGCTCGAAATCCGCATGGACAGAGCGGAGGCTCTCAAGAGGATGTCGAAAAGCGACATCAAGAAGCGCCATGTATCCGTCTGGAAGTACCGAGAGCTCATCCCGATCAGCGAGAAAACGAAGGTCTTCTCCCTCGACGAAGGTGGAACCCAGCTTTTCAGATGCAGCAGGTTGGCGTCAGAACTCGGCCTGAAGAACCTGTATGTGAAGTTCGACGGCACGAACCCGACCGGTTCCTTCAAGGACCGCGGCATGACCGTGGGGATCACCAAGGCGAAGGAACTCGGAATGAAGACCGTGACCTGCGCTTCTACGGGGAACACATCGGCCTCGCTCTCGGCGTACGCTGGCCTGGCCGGAATGAAATGCGTGGTCCTGATACCAGAGGGGAAGGTGGCCCTCGGCAAGCTTGCCCAGGCGATGATGCACGGGGCGACCGTCGTCCAGGTCAAGGGCAACTTCGACCAGGCACTGGACGTCGTCATGAAATCCTCGGAGAAGCTCGGCATGTACGTGCTGAACTCGGTGAATCCGTTCAGGATCGAGGGGCAGAAGACTGCAGGCTTTGAGGTGTGCGACCAGCTCGGGGGGAAGAGCCCGGATTACCTCTACATACCGGTAGGCAACGGTGGCAACTCTGCGGCCTACTGGAAGGGATTCGAGGAATACGAGTCCCTTGGCTTGACCGAAGGACTCCCGATGATCCGAGGCATCCAGGCCGAAGGGGCTGCACCTGTCGCTGACATGTTGAAGCACGGCAAGAAGATCTTGGAACCAGTGAAGAAGCCAGACACTGTGGCCACGGCGATACGGATTGGAAACCCGGCCAACTGGAAGAAGACCGTGAAAGCCATCAAAGACTCGGGAGGAACGGCAACAACCGTTAGCGACTCTGAGATCCTGAGTGCTCAGAAACTCCTAGCGAGATTGGAAGGGATATTCACGGAGCCCGCAGGTGCCGCCGGTCTCGCGGGCCTCAAGAAGGATGTCGACTCAGGGAGCATCGACCGGACGGCATCAATCGTGTGCGTTTCAACTGGGCATGGTCTCAAGGACCCCGACATCGCGGTGTCCCAAAGTGCCAGGCCAAGGATCATCGAGCCCAGCATCGAAGCCCTGGAAGGACTCCTGGAGGGCGGCTGAGATGCGAGTGATACTCGTCGGGTTCGGAGTCGTCGGCAGGAGTTTCGCGGAACTCGTGGAGACTGAGGCGCGCAAGCTCGATAGGGACTTTGGCCTCAGACCAAGGATCGTCGCTGTGGTCGACCACCTTGGGGCAGCAGTCGCTGAGAACGGACTCGACGTGAGGAAGGTTCTGGAGTCGAAGAAGAAGTCCGGGATCATGGAAGGCCTTGGAGAGCAGTATAGCGCCGGGAGGAACGCCCTGGAAGTCATCAAGGACGTCGAGTGCGAGGTCGTGGTCGAGAGCACGCCGACCGAACTCCAGAGGGGCGAGCCGGGACTCAGCCATGTCAGGGCGGCGCTCAAGGAAGGGCGGCACGTGATCTGCACCAACAAGGGACCTCTCGCCATAGCCATGCCCGCTCTCATGGAGCTGGCCAACCACAACAACGTGCTCTTGAAGTTCAGCGGCACAGTCGGCGGCGGAACTCCCGTCCTTGACTTCGCCAAGAAGTGCTTGGAAGGGAGCAAGATACGTTCGATCAGCGGGATCCTCAACGGGACTTCCAACTTCATACTCAGCAAGATGGCATCTGAAGGGGTGACGATGCAATCCGCGTTGGCAGAGGCCCAGAAGCTGGGCTACGCAGAGGCGGATCCGACCTACGATGTCGGCGGCTTCGACACCGCCTGCAAGCTCGTGATAACATCGAACTATGTGCTCGGGACCAGCCTCTCGATCAAAGATGTCCGGATAAGAGGCATAACAGAGGTCTCGAACAAGGACGTCGAGCAGGCCAAGTCGAAGGGCAGCGTCATCAAGCTCATAGGGAAAGTCGAGAAGAACGCGAGAGTCCAGCCTCAGGAGATACCATCGACGCATCCGCTCAACGTAAGTGGGACATTCAACGCAGTCTCATTCGACACAGTCCCAGCAGGCGAGATAACTCTGGTCGGAAAGGGGGCTGGAGGCATGGAGACTGCTAGCTCCGTCCTCAGGGACCTGATAGAGATAAGGAGGGCATTCGCCCGATAGGTATCTTTGTCGGGCTTCGATTCCAGGTTGGTCCGGTCATGAAAATAGTGATGAAGTTCGGCGGCGCGAGCATCGCAGACGGCGACAAGGTACGAAGAGTGGCGACCATCGTCCGCAAATTCAGCAGGGACGGGCACAAGCTCGTGATCATCACATCTGCAATGTTCTCAGTCACCGACTCGCTTCAGGAGGTCGCGAAGGAGGCCAGCAAAGGGGACAAGAAGGCAGTCCACGAGTTCATAGAGGCCGTCTCCGTGAAGCACAGGCGTGCTGCGGAGGGCGCCATCATGGACGAGAAGATACTGGGGCGCACGCTGGTCAACATCTCGAGCAGATGCGATGAGCTGAAGAACATACTCCTGGGCATAGCGCACATTGGCGAGCTCACTCCCCGGTCATTGGACTATGTCGTCGGATACGGCGAGAGGCTTTCCGCTCCGATCCTGGAAGGTGCGATCGAAGACCTTGGAATGAAATCAAAAGCTCTGACCGGAGGTGAGGCAGGCATCGTGACCGACGACAGGTTCGGGGACGCTACTCCTCTCATGAGCATCACCACACACCAGGTCAGGCAGAATCTGGAACCGATGCTCGATGATGGGACGGTCCCGGTCATCAGCGGGTTCATCGCATCCACACAGGACGGGGTTCAGACCACACTCGGCCGGGGGGGTTCGGACTTCTCCGCATCGATCATAGGCGCAGGCATCAAGGCCGACGAGGTCTGGGTCTGGAAGGATGTGGACGGGCTCATGACCGCGAATCCGAAGATCGTGAAGTCCGCCAAGATGATCAGCGAGATCTCGTTCGCGGAAGCCATGGAGCTCGCGCACTTCGGGGCGGAGGTCATCCATCCGAGAGCCCTGGAATGCGCCTCGAGGTATCAGTTGCCGTTCAGGATCAAGAGTCTCAAGGATCCGGATTCCGCAGGGACCTTGATCGAAAGCAAGGTCAAGGTCAAGTCCGGAGATGTCGTGAAGGCGATCACGAACATAGGCGATGTGAGCCTGATCACGGTCAGCGGAGCAAGCATGGTGGGCACGCCGAGATTGGCCGCGAAGGTGCTCCAGATACTGACAGACGAGGAAATAGACGTCCTGATGATATCCCAGAGCTCCTCCGAGGAGAGCATCACGCTCGCGATCCCAAAAGCGATGGGACACAAGTCTCAGAACGCGTTGGAACTCTCCCTTCTCGGGTCGAAGCAGGTCCGCGAAGTACATGCAGAGGACGGCCTCAGCATCGTGGCAGTGGTGGGAGCTGGCATGAAAGGCACTCCTGGGGTGGCAGCGAGGGTGTTCCAGACAATGGCCAAGAACAGTGTCAACATAAGGGCGATCGCTCAAGGGTCGTCCGAGCTGAACATATCATTCATAATAAGGAAGGAAGACGCCAAGAAGGCCGTCGAAGCGCTTCACAATGACTTCAAGCTGGGGGAGTGAATTGAAGGACGGTCGAGAGGCCACCTTGAGGAGCGATGCGCTCAGAAAGGGATCATCACGAGCGGCGGCGAGAGGGCTCCTGCGCGCGGTCGGCATGAAGGACTCCGATATGGAGAAGCCCATGATAGCCATCGCGAACTCGTTCAACACGATCGTGCCCGGGCACATGCACCTCGACAAGCTCGTCCAACAGGTCAAGAAGGGAGTCGAGGAGGCCGGAGGTGTGGCCTACGAGTTCGGTGTCCCAGGGATATGCGACGGCATCGCCATGGGGCTGGATGGCATGAGATACTCCCTGCCGTCAAGGGAGATCATCGCTGACACGGTCGAGGCCATGGTGGAGGCGCATGTCGCGGACGGCTGGGTCGGGGTCACGAACTGCGACAAGATAACCCCTGGAATGCTGATGGCAGCTGGAAGGCTCAACGTGCCGTGCGCATTGCTTACCGGCGGTCCCATGATGCCAGGCGTGTACAAGGACCGCAAGCTCGATGTCATCTCGATCTTCGAAGCGGTCGGAGAACTGAAGGCAGGCGCGATAACCGACAAGGATTTCGATGAGATAGAGAAGCGCGCATGTCCCGGTCCAGGCTCGTGCTCTGGGCTTTTCACGGCTAACACGATGGCATGTCTCACGGAAGCCTTGGGTCTCAGCATCTCAGGGTGTGCATCGTCCCATGCGATCTCCCAGGGGAAGTTGGAGATCGCGAGGAAGACGGGGATTCTAGCAGTCGAATTGGCGAGGAAGAACACAAAGCCGAGGGACCTCGTGACAAGAGATAGCTTCGAGAACGCGATTCGGGTCGACAACGCGATCGGAGGGTCGACCAATACCTGTCTTCACCTCATTGCGATAGCGAAGGATTTTGAAATCGACATCGAACTCGAGCTCTTCGACAAGATCTCTCGCGACACAAAGCACATAGTTGCGCTGAAGCCGAGTGGGAACCATTTCATGATCGACCTCGATCAGGCTGGAGGGATCCCCGCGGTCCTCTCCAGGCTTGCCCCCAAGCTGAAGGATGCCAAGACCATCGAGGGCATATCGATACTCGACATTGCGAAGCGCTCGCGCGTCAAGGACGCCAATGTCATCAGGGACGAGACCACGGCATACCACGAGGAGGGCGGGATCGCTGTCCTCTGCGGCAATCTGGCCGATGAAGGTTGCGTCGTGAAGCAGTCGGCCATCATTGGTTCCATGAGGCGCTTCGAAGGACCTGCGAGAGTGTTCGACTCCGAGAAATCAGCGACCGACGCCGCTCTGGCCGGGAGAATCAAACCAGGGGACGCTGTCATCGTCAGGTATCAGGGACCGAAGGGTGCGCCCGGCATGCCGGAGATGTTAAGCCTGACGGCCATCCTGGCCGGCATGGGCCTTGTCGAATCCGTTGCGCTAGTCACCGACGGGAGGTTCTCGGGAGGTACGAGAGGGCTGTCGATCGGCCATGTATCACCGGAGGCGTACTCCGGAGGAGCAATCGCCGCTGTCCGCGACAAAGACATCATCAGGATAGACCTCGACGCCCGCGAGATCGAAGTACTTCTGTCCCAGAAGGAGATAAAGGCGAGGCTCAAGGAGAGGAAGCTCCCGAAGACCAAGGTTACTGGATACCTGAAGCGATACAGGGAGTATGTGGGCTCTTCGAGCAAGGGCGCCGTTCTCGAATAGGCAGCCGCTAGTCGGTTGTCTAGAAAATCGGAAGGTGTTTTGAAAGGGTTTCTGGTCGGCACTGAGCTCTCAGCTGACGACCACTGTCACCGCGAGCCTGTCGTATGTGCACCCAGTGACCATATCGTACGCGACGATCATTCCGGAATACGTTCCAGCTCCTTCGATCGTCGAGCTGATGGCCACTTCGGCACTTCCCATCGGGCCCATCATGATCTCGTAGGCGCTCAATTCAAGAGCGGTCCAGATCGGATATGCCGTCGTCGAGAGCGAGAGGCTGTAGGTCGTGCTCTGTCCGGGGTTCCTCATGGCAACTGCCGCTTCCCATGTCCCCGAGACCGGGTCCGAGATGAACAACGTGTCGCCGCTCTCCCAGAGTACTCCTCTGTTACTGCCATCGGATGCGTACACGACGACATCGATGTCCGCGGTCGGAGACGCCCACACGATGCTCAGTTCGATCGCCACCGTTCCTGGAGCGACATCGAAGAGCAGCTCATCGTAGCCGTAGCCTCCGATGTTGGTAGAAGCCAGCATGCCATCATACGTGTCTAGAGTCTGGTCAACTTCTCCCTTGACAGGGACGAGCACGACCGAGCCCGGATAGCCAAGGTGGTTCGTCAGAGTAGCTGTCGCAGAAGGCGACACCGTCACAGCGCTCGCGCCGAAAGTGACTGGAGACGAAAGCGTCGCGACCAGCTCGTACGGCTCCTCGAATATCATGCCCAGGAACGTGTCGTGGAGTCCGATCATCCATCTGCCCGCTGCAGGCTTCTCGACCGTGACCACCTGGGCGGTTGTTCCGGTAGAGGTCGTCCACGGCCCATACAGGCCATTGCCCAGGTACGGTGTCATCGACGCATCAATGACGTTTCTCATCGGGTCGATCATGTACATCTCGATGCAAGTGTCCCAGTCGCTCCAAGTCAGAACCGAGGTCAGCGCCTCGGCCCCTGACGGGACCCAGACCGTGTAGTACACCCAGTCGCCTTCCATCGATGTGTACGCCTCGTGGTTCACGTCTATGATCCCCTTGGTCGGTACGCCTATCTTCAACGGGACCGTTATCGCCACTGGCACGAGAGACTTCAATCCCGCCCTCGACACTTCGAGGTATGCGACATGCGTGCCAGCATTCGCGTCGATCGGGACCTTGAGCGTCGCTTTGGGGCCGTTCGTGTTCGCCCAGCTCCACGGGACGGTCTTATAGAACTCGAACCCCACGTCGAACGGTATCTTGATGTTCACATACTGCGCGCCCCAGACCCTCAGCTCGTACAGCCCAGGTGAGACCTGCGCATTGAGCTCCTGCGTGTTTGTGTGGGCGTAGGCGTAGTTGATCATCGTCCTGGCGCCATTCTCAATCTTGTAGAGCACCAGGTTCAGGTGATCGTCCGTGAACCCGCTCCCGATGAAGCTGTGCACGTCCGTGCTGAACAGATACACCGGGTCGAAAGCGAGGTCCACATGCAGGTAGGATGCTCCCTCAGGAACCTTGAAGGAGTAGAACCAGTCCTTGTTCCTCTGGACTGAGCCGGACTGCATGAAGCTCGTGCCATCCATCTCCTCAAGAACCTTAGAGGATACAGTCCCTCCGAGGTTTATCGTCCTGGTCTGCCCCGGTGCCATCGTCAACGCGAGATTCGTGATGCTCCCGACTTGGAGAGCCCCGGTCGCGGCCTCATAAGATGCATAAGCATCGATCCTGCCGGCTCCCTGCTCAGTCGGGCCGAAGCCCATGTCAATGGCAGTGCCCATGAGTATGGCCTTGAGCTCGGCCGGAGTCGGTGCCCTGTCATTGGTCTTCATGAATGCCTCGTAGACGAGCGCGCCGATTCCAGCAGCCACGGGGGTCGCCATGCTCGTGCCCCCGAACTGGAGATCGATCGTGTTCCCCGGTGTAGCCGCAGGTCCCCAGGCCCCGACAGCTGCAAGGTCAGGATCAATCCTACCGTCCGCGGTCGGACCTCGGGAACTCCACCATATCATTTGGTTGTTCTCGTAGTCTGAGGCCAAGTACTTCCCGTGGGCCGTGGTGAATGGCCAGTACCCGAGGAGATAGTAGGCCTCCGCGTTGTTGGTCGATGCGCCTACGGTGATGGTCGTTTTGGAGATGCCCGGGGACCCGATAGTTCCCCGGCCCATGCCCTCGTTCCCCGCAGCCACGAAGCTGGCAACGCCCGCTTGGGCTGCCCTGTCGAGCGCGAGTGATGATGGGTCATTTCCGTCGTTCGGCACCTCGAGCCCCCCTAGGCTCATGCTGATGATCTGGGCGCCGTCGTCCGTCATCGGGTCTCCGTCGCTTCCGGCGACTGCCCATTCAATGCCGCCGATGATCCAGGAGTCCCAGCCGTATCCGTCATCTCCGAGGACTTTGCCCGCCATGATCATCGCGCCTGGAGCCATACCTTCCATCTTGATGAAACCGTAGTAGGTGTTGACTGCGCGGCTGGCAACGAGACTTGCTGTAGAGGTCCCGTGGCCATCAGCGTCGTGGAATTCTTCACCAGTGAACGCCTTGTAGTCGTAGATCGCAGAGGCGATATCGTTCTGAGAGAGGTCAGCACCAGTGTCAAGCACCGCCACCCGCACGCCTGCTCCGGTGATGCCCTCAGCCCAGACCTTGTCCGCGCCCATGACATATGGTGTGGACGCGTGCCAGATCCCAGTCGCCTGGTCGTAGATCTTCGCGTAATCCTCTGCCCAGTCGCCCTCAGGGACCGGAGACAACGTTCTCCTCTCGTCGACGAATATCCTCTCGATCTGATTCGAGGATGCGAGTCCCAGCAGCGATTTCGCAGGAATGTCCGTTGCGATTATTCCCAAAGTGCTGTATTCCGCACTCACCCTTGCCCCTCCGAGCGCAAGTTCCAATCTCGCCTTCGAGAAGTCGGAGTCCTCGGTCAGGAACACGATGGTGCGCATCTCGGCATTCGGCGAGCTGGCCATCACATCAGTCAGCGATTTCTGCAGATCGGGCTCGAGTTTCTCCATGGCCGCCACGTACACAGAGCTCAAGGCGGGAGCAGACACCGCAACTGTGCCAATGCTCAGACCGAGCGCGAGAACGGACAGCAGACAGACAGTCAAAGTCGTATATCTCATTCAATTCCTCCTCCAGTTCTCTCGTGATTGCGACTAGTGCGCCTCGAGATGGAGCCTGCTAGACCACATGCACAGAACTAAGCCTCCTCCCCCGTGACCGCGATCTCTTACGATTCGAGCGGTTTGTAGCGCCAGGCCCCCCAAGGCGCGTTTTGCTCAGGACTGCGCTACCGACTATACTAAATTTACGCATGATAAACGTACAAGAGTGACAAAGATGCCATCTGAACTAGAGAGGGCTCGCAGCCTCTCGGAAATCACACAATCATTATTGAACATAGATGCCATTGGCCCATAACATTCGCGAGAGAGTGACTGGAGGCGTCGCTTGGAATCACAGGAGATCAGACTGCTGTTCGTCGTGCTCCCGGCAATCCTCGGGCTAGCAATAGTCGCATATGTCGGGGTCAAAGTGGCAGCTTCACGCACCGATTTCCTCAGAGCGCTCAGGGGATGGATCGTCGTCGCGATGGTGGCAGCTCTTGGACTGTACTGGGTAGGCGAACTACTTGCTTGGACAGACTCAGCTGCGATAGTTGAATGGAAACCTGCCGGGGATCTGGGCTTTGTCATCTTCGCCACATGGCTCGCCGTCTGCATGTCGGCCCTCGGGACGAAGTACAGGAGCCTGAACCATGCGAACGAGTTCAAGGTCTGGATCAAGAAACACCCAATCAATGCGATATCTGCCTGGGGCTTGACGGGACTTGCGGCTGTGTGCTTGAGTCTGGTTGTGGACCATTACGATTCTGGGGATAAGCAAACCATCTGGCTAGTTCTCCCCGCCGCTGCTTACCTGTTGGCATCGATAGCCATTGTTCTGACCCATCATTATCAAGGATCCACTTGGAAGAATGCTCCGCGACCGACAAGAAGGGGACAGCCGAGGATGATGCTCCTCGCGACTTCGTGGATACTGATACCGGCAGTCGTGCTGACGCTGGGGGTGACTGGCGAACTCGAGTCGTTGCTTGGTGACTACAATCCCTATAGCTGGATCCTGGTCGTGCTGCTGGGAGTGCTGGCCAGGGCCATCACGATGACAAGGTTCGTCGCGATGGTCATTGACCAGGAGGTGGAAGGCGTAAGGAGAGAGGGGTTCAGGGAGTATGACATCCCGCGAGGGGCCTACCTGATTCATGATGAGAGGAGCGACGCCGCGTTCGCGCTGTTCTCAGACCTGACCTCGCTTCCTTTGAGACCTGATGCGGAGATGCCAGGCATGGAGGCCAGCGCTTCTGCAACGCTCATGTATCTGATACCTCAGGGACTTATCATCACAAGGGAATTCCCCGAGAAGGTACGGGAGAGGCACAATCTGCAGGTCACGCCAATCATCTGGCTGACGGAATCAACAGGGGAGAGGAGGATAGCGCCAACCAGCCTCTCAATGCTGACTGACACCATGGTGAGGTTCATGGAGACGAACCCCAACAGCATTATCCTGCTCGAGGGGATAGAATACATCTCCACGTTCAATGACTTCAAGAAGGTGCTGAGGTTCCTAGATGCCCTGAACGAGGCCGCCTGGGTGACGAAGGCGAGATTGATCCTCACGGTGAACCCCAAAGCCTTCGCAACCAAGGATCTCGCCCTGCTCGAGAGAGACAGGAATGTCATCCGAGGTCCCGCAGGCGTCGAGGATCTGAAGGTGGAATCAAGGATTCCAACCGCGCCCTCCGGTGGTCCGCAATGACCTCGATGAGCTGAGAAGACCACTGCACATTAATTGTGCTATGAGCGACATATCGAATTCGAAGCGGCCTTTTTTGAGAATACTCTCTCCGAGGCTTCTAGGCGTCGGCTTTCTTGTAGGATCCGAGTATCTTGACGAACGCTCCGGTCTTCAGCAGACCACCTATCGCGGCGTGACAGTTCGGATCATCCATGTTACCCTCGAAGTCCGCATAGAAAACGTAGACCCAGGGCTTGTTCTTCCTTGGCCGTGACTCCAGCTTCGAGAGGTTGACCCCTCTCGACGCGAACTCACCAAGGCACATGTGCAAGGCACCTGGCGCGTTCTTTATGGCGAACACAATCGATGTCTTGTTCGCGCCCCGGACGGGACTCGGGTTCTTCTCCAATACGAAGAACCGCGTGAAGTTCACGATCTCGCTCTGAATATCTTCCTTGAGGATCTTCAGGCTGTAGACCGACGCTGCGCGCCTGCTAGCTATGGCAGCGAGATCGAGACGCTTGGTCTCCGCAACTATGCGCGCGCTGCCTGCGGTGTCGTACGCAGGGGTGACAAGCCAGGACGAGTGGTTCTGAAGGAACTTCCTGCACTGGCCGAGGGCCTGAGGATGACTGATGACCTCTTTGATAGTGTCGATCGTCGCACCATCGAATGCCATGAGGCAGTGCTTGATCGGAACGATGATCTCGCCTGATATCGTGAGGTCGTGGTCCAACAGCAGATCGTTCACCTGGGCGACGCTGCCCTCAATCGAGTTCTCTACGGGCACAACCGCATGGGAGACCTTGTCCCGCTCTACGGCCTCGAACACCGCCTGGAAGTCGGGGAAGGGCTGTGTCTTGACGCTGCTGCCGAAGTTCTTGAAGCAGGCGTCCTCGGAATAGGCCCCTCTCTCGCCCTGGAACGCGACGAGTTTCTCCTTGCTCAAGTCTATCACGCGCAGTACCTAGAACGACCTATTTCTAACCTTCCACACGGGCGTTTCCGGACTCATTCGAATACCGTCTCGCAGAGATGCTGGCTAGGGATTTCCTGAGCCCCGCAAAAGTTTATATCGGTTCAGGCCATGAGGAGGCTTGTCATGCGTGAGGCATGACACCACTGCAAGACGGAGGCAAGGAATGGCATACAAGAGCAACGACCTGCTTGTTCTGCCCTTGGGGCTGCTAATCCTAGCCAAAGGGCTGCAGTGAGGGATTTTAGGAGAGTGTTTTGGAAATGCCAATACAGACTCCGAGTGGGACTGCTAAAGAAACGATGGAGCCAGCGTTCAAGATACCCGACAAGGGGATGTTCGTGAGCGACTACAACCGGCAGATCTTCGCGGCGACGAGGATGCCCGAGGTAGTCAAGATCCTCGACACGACTCTGCGCGACGGGGAACAGACCCCGAACGTGGCTTTATCGGCAGATGACAAGCTGAAGATAGCTCAAGCGCTGGACGAGCTCGGAGTCGACATCATAGAAGCTGGATTCGCCGTCAACTCAGAGGGAGAGGCAGATGCGATCAAGAAGATCGCAGGCGCAGGCCTCAAGGCCGAGATATGCAGCCTTTGCAGGGCCAGCACCTCGGACATTGACGCCGCGCTCAAGTGCGACGTTGATTCCGTGCACATCTTCCTTGCCACCTCGAAGGTCCACCTCGAGAAGAAGCTTCGGATCACCCAGGAGGAAGCGAAGGACAAGGCCGTTGTCGCCGTCCAGTACGCGAAAGACCACGGGCTCATCGCAGAGTTCAGTTGCGAGGACGGGACGAGGACGGAGCTCGAGTTCCTCGACGTCGTTCACAAAGCCATCCAGGAAGTTGGAGTTGACAGGATCGACATACCAGACACAGTCGGAGTGATGACTCCACCCGCGATGACGCAATTCGTGGCGCAAATCAAGAAGAATGTGAAGGTGCCCCTCGCTGTGCACTGCCACGATGATTTCGGAATGTCAGTCGCGAACTCATTGGCCGGAGTCCTCGGGGGAGCTGAGGAGATCCACTGCACGATCAACGGGCTCGGCGAAAGAGCGGGCAACGCGGCTCTGGAGGAGGTCGTCATGGGCCTCCTGGCGTTCTACAACGTCAAGACGAACATCAACTCGCGCAAGATGGCCTTCGTATCGAGGCTGGTCTCCCAGCTCACGGGGATTGCGGTCCCTCCGAACAAGGCGATTGTTGGTGAGAACGCCTTCTCACACGAATCTGGGATACATGTCCACGGTGTCCTCAGCGAATGCTCCACATACGAGCCCATGAGGCCGGAAATAGTCGGCAAGGAGAGGTCATTCGTCGTAGGCAAGCACTCAGGAGTGCACGCGATCCAGAACAAGCTGAGGGAGTACGGACTCGAGCTTAACCCGGAGCAGATGAAAGAGGTCGTGACGAGGGTCAAGAAGTGGGCTGAATCCGGCAAGAAGCTGGACGACGCAGAGTTGCTCGCAGTCGCGTACGACGTCATGGGCCAAGAGGCCGAGCCCGCGATAAAGCTCGAGGAGTTCACGGTCTTCACGGGTCTGAACTTCACCCCCACCGCGACGGTCGTCCTGAACATCGACGGAGAAGTCCGGAGGGCGTCTGAGACGGGCGTGGGGCCGATAGACGCGAGCTTGAGCGCCATGCGGGCAGCGGTCTCGAAGAATATCGTGCTTCAAGAGTACAGGCTCGAGGCCATCACGGGCGGGTCGAATGCGCTTTGTGAGGTCACAGTCAAGCTAGGCGATTGCGAAGATGCGAAACTGCTTTCACTGGGCAAGAGCGTCGGGTCGGACATCGTCACCACCAGCGTGGACGCGATGGTCGAAGGACTGAACAGACTCTGGCACAGGAAGCTCAATGCCAGCGAAGGCAAGGAGAAGAGGCGGGCGTACTAGGAAGATCCCGCGACATCCGAGGTGAACCAGTGGGCAAGACTATCGCGGAGAAAATACTATCAGCCAAAGCGAGGAAGCCCGTGGAGGCAGGCGAGATAGTCGAGGCCGAGGTCGACTACGTCATGGCGAATGACATAACAGGACCAGCCGCGTTCGACGAGTTCGAAGAGCTCTGCGCACCCATCCTCAGAAACAAGGTCGTCCTCATACCAGATCACTACGTCCCCAACAAGGATGTGGCCTCGGCGAAGCAGGCTAAGAAGATGCGCGACTTCGCCAGAAAGCACAGGCTGAAGAACTACTACGAGGTGGGTTCAGGAGGCGTCTGTCACCAGCTGATGATCGAGCAGGGATTTGTCGCGCCTGGAAGGCTCATCGTCGGAGCGGACTCGCACACTTGCTCGTACGGTGCCCTGGGCGCGTTTGCAACAGGCATCGGCAGCACGGAGGCTGCCACCGTCTTCGCTCGTGGAGTCTTGTGGTTCAAGGTTCCGGAGTCGATGAAGTACCGCGTGGCTGGAAAGCTCCCGAAGTACGTTTCCGGCAAGGACGTCATACTCACAATCATAGGGGATATAGGGGTCGAAGGAGCGAGATACGCTTCGATGGAGGTCGAGGGCAGCTCAATCTCTTCCCTCCCACTTTCGGACAGGATAACAATCTCCAACATGGGGATCGAGGCGGGAGCCAAGGCCTGCATCATACCTCCGGACGCGAAGGTCGACAAGTACCTGAAGGGACGCGTGAGAGGACGCTACAAGAGCGTGTTTGCGGACTCAGAGGCATCGTATTCTGATGTCAGAGAGTATGATGGTACTGAGATGGTCCCAGTCGTCGCCAAGCCATTCCTGCCCAGCAATGTAGTTCCTGCTTCCGAGATCGATGTCGAAATCGACCAGGCCTACCTGGGATCGTGCACCAACGGTCGGATTGAGGACCTGAGGATCGCGGCGAAGATCCTCAAGGGCAGGAAGATCCACAGGAACGTCAGGATGATAGTAGTCCCCGCAACCAAGGAAGTGTTCGACATGGCCGTCAAGGAAGGGCTCATGAAGGTGTTCTCCGATGCTGGCGCCTTCATCTCAGGGCCGACCTGCGGAGCGTGCCTTGGAGGACATATGGGCGTGCTCGCGCCGGGGGAGAGAGCCGTGAGCAGCACCAACAGGAACTTCGTTGGCAGAATGGGCGCAAAGGATTCGGAGGTCTACCTTGCGAGCCCCGCGGTCGTCACTGCGAGCGCGATCAAGGGACGGATAGCCGACCCGTCCGAGGTGGTCCGATGAAGAGAGTCTTCGAGGGAAGGACATGGAAGTTCGGGGACAACGTCGACACGGACCAGATCATACCCGCCGAGTTCCTAGTGACAATGGACAACTCGGAGTTGGCGAAGCACGCGTTCGAGATGAGCCGCCCTGAGTTCGCGCGCAAGGTCGCACGTGGTGATATCATCGTCGCCGCCAGGAACTTCGGATGCGGATCCAGCCGAGAGCACGCGCCTAGAGCGCTTCTCGGAGCCGGTGTCTCCTGCGTGGTCGCTGAGTCCTTCGCCAGGATATTCTACAGGAACGCGATAAACATCGGCTTGCCAGTCATCGAGGCCAAGATAAGTATCCAGGAAGGCGACCTGCTACGGGTCGACCTCACCTCGGGAACCGTGGAGAACAAGAGGACTGCCGGAAAGGCCACATTCAAGGCGTACCCGCCGTTCGTGATGATGCTCATGGAGAAAGGAGGGCTTGTGCCTTACACCAAGGAGAGATTGGGTTGCACAAAATAGGCGTGATACCGGGGGACGGAATAGGGCCCGAGGTCATCAGAGAGACCCGCAAGGTCCTTGATGCGGTGGCAGAGAAACGGAACCTCTCGCTCGAATTCGAGGAGTTCCCACTCGGTGCGGGACACTATCTTCAGACCGGGGAGACCGTATCCGAGGAGACTCTCCAGCGATTGGCGAGGAAGGAAGCGATCCTCCTCGGAGCCATGGGAGATCCGAGGGTGAAGCCGGGGATACTTGAGAAGGGTGTTCTTCTGAGGCTGAGGTTCCACTTCGACCAGTATGTCAACCTTCGACCAGTGAGGCTGTTCGAGGGAGTCCCCAGCCCTCTCTCTGGCAAGAGGAAGATAGACATGACTATCATCCGCGAGAACACGGAGGACTTCTATGTCGGCCTGGGGGGCAGGGTACACGGAGGACTCTCGAAGTCCGCTTTCGAGCTCGTCAGAAGGGCCTACGAGGTCAAGTTCGATCTCGGGATAGATCTCGAGAACGAGACCGAGCTGGCCTTCCAGATCGGAGTCATCTCACGGCATGGAGCTAGAAGGGTCATCGAGTATGCATTCCAGCTCGCGAAGAACAAGAAAGTGAGCCTCGTCACTTCGGTGGACAAGGCGAACGTTCTCACCGAAGTCTACGGACTGTGGCGGGAAGAAGTCGACGAGATCGCGTCGAAGTACAAGATCAAGCGGGAGTTCCAGTACGTCGATGCGGTCGCGCTCCACATGGTGCGCAATCCCGAGCGGTTCCAGCTGCTCGTGACACCAAACCTTTTCGGGGACATACTCACCGATCTCGGGGCTGCGCTCCAGGGCGGCCTGGGCTTTGCGCCGTCGGGGAACATCAACCCATCAGGAGTGAGCATGTTCGAGCCAGTCCACGGGTCCGCCCCGGACATCGCCGGCAAGAGGAAGGCGAACCCTGTGGGGGCGATCTTGTCTGCGGGACTCATGCTAGACACCATTGGAGAGAAGGAAGCGGCCGCGGACGTCGAGAGAGCTGTCATGCAGGTATTGAAGTCCGGGAAGTTCCGGACAGCAGACATCGGCGGGAAGACCTCGACCACCAAGGTCGGAGACGCGATCGTTTCAAGAATCCACTCGAAGCGATAGGTATGGTTTCGTCTGGATCGTAGAGCGCTCGAATTCAATCATGCTGAAGTAGTCGAATCATGTTGCCGGGAAGGAAGTGACCACATGAAGGTGCTAGTGATAGGCGCATCGGGACAGATGGGTGCGCTGACCGTGAGAGATCTGGTAGACCATTACGGGGCGGATGTCATCGCCGCGGACCTCAAACTCGACCGAGTGAAGAAAGTCGCCGAACTCATGGGGAAGAACAGGGTCACTCCTCTGCAGGTGGACGCCACCAATCCGCACGCGCTCAAGCAGGCTGCAAAGGACGTCGATGTTGTGCTCTGCTCTGCCTGGTACGAACTCAACATCAAGGTAATGCCCGTAGCCATCGAGGTCGGAGCGCACTACGGTGACCTCGGAGGATTCTATGACTACACCTTCCAGCAACTCAAATACCACGAGAAGGCCAAAGACGCCGGCGTGACCTGCGTCCTCGGCATCGGAAGCTCGCCCGGGATCACGAACATTTGCGGTGCGGCAGGTGCTAGGAAGCTCGACACAGTTGACACGATCAACATCTACTGCACTTGGGGTACAAAGGTCAAGACCACAGGAGCGAGCTTCCCCGCGTATTCCGTGAGGACCGTTCTGGACGAGCTCACGCAGAACCCTCCCATCGTGGAAAACGGGAAGCACAAGAGAATGCCGGTCCTGTCGGGAGAGACCGAGGTACTCATGCCCGAGCCCGCAGGCAAGGTGGTCGCGTACTACATCAAGCACTCAGAGGCGGCCACGATGGCAGAGTACGTCGGCAAGGGAACCAAGAACGTGAGCTTCAGAATCGGGTTCCCCGCGAACGATTTCGCAACCTTCAAGACGCTCGCACAGCTCGGCTTCTCAAGTGACGACAAGGTCGAAGCAGGCGGGTGCGGGGTGTCCCCCAAGGACTTCATCACCGCGATGTATTTGCGGGCTGTTGCCTCGTCTCGCGACTCGACCGATATCGTAGATGAGTACGATTACTTCAGGGTGGACGTTATCGGGGGGAAGTCGGGAGCACCCGCGACAGTGACCTACTTCGTCACAACATGGAATGATAGGGAAACTGGGATTCCGTCGGGAAGGGACACGGCGGTCCCGCCGTCAATCACGGCCGATTGGCTGGTGAGCGGGAAGATCAAGGAGAGGGGCACACTGCCACCTGAAGCTTGCATCGATCCTGAGCCATTCTTCAAGGAGCTCGGCAAGAGGAAGATACTCGTTGAGGAGCTGCTCCAAGACTCGAAGAGGTTCTACTGAGCGGTCATTTCGCCCGTTATCATTTCGCGAATTGATAGACAACGGCACTGGTAGAAATGCCGTATCCTGGACCACACATGTATGGTCGTGCACACTTCGAGACACGCCAGTACCCCAATTCGGACGAAAGTCATTTATAGGGAAGCTGCTTATATTACTGCAGCCTCCTCTCGAACTTGAGATATGACTGGGTGCGTTTGAGTCGAGTGGTGTGGGACACTCAATAGTCAATCGTACTAAGAAGACGCTACGGATGTCCCCGTGCTGCTCGGACCTTTCGTACCCGCGTTCGGATGGGAGTCAAGTGAGAAACGAGAAGCATTTGCGAATAACGATTGAGAAATGCTTTAAAAGTGCTTGAAGCTAGGGAGTGAATACAAATGAAGAAGATTAGTGTGCTAGTGGGCAAGAAGATCCTTGTTGCGGTTTTCCTTGTCGCGATTCTGGTTGGGTCAGGTGCATACGCTCTCGCCCTCAACGGCAAGGGTAAGACGGCACAGGGACCCCAGAACATCGTGGTGAGTCAAGGACCAGCGGCCTCGATCGATTACCGTATGTACGACATGTTCCAGGAGCCGTGGGGCGAATGGTGGGCTACGAGGACTACTTTCTATTCGACCGACTTCTTGATAACAAGCGATCCTGGGATGAACACGATGCTATTCATGCCTGGGAAGTCGCCTCAGCTATCGTACCAGGGCCTGATCTACGCCCCGTACCGGTACTCGATTGACGCAGTGGACGTTACCACGATAAACGTGAGTCACCCTGAATTCATGCCGGTCCTCGGGACTCCTGCAGCTGGTGCAACTGCGGGCATCAATGTTTACTTCCAGTACATCTACCAGCAGTGGTGGGACCAGTACTGGGTCCCCACCTGGGGCGGTGAATCCACCTGGGTCGGAGACCTGTGGAACATCAGGGGCAGCGCGGACGGGTACGATCTCGGAACAGTATACGAGGTCACTATGAACCGGGAGGCAGCTCAGCTTTGGATGGGGCTTCCGACTTCGGAATCTGACCCCGATGCCTGGTGGGCAGCGAACGCCGCCGCGTATAAGACGAGCTGGGTCAACTGGATCCTCAACGAGGGCAACAACCGGCTCGATATATGGTGCGGTTACGAATGGCCTTACGACATCAACGGTGGCACATGGATGGCGCTACGCGTGGACGGGTTCGGGAACATCATCCTCGACATCGGACACCTCGTCCTCGGATACGAGATCCTGATGGACAGGTGGCTGGAAGAGACGCAGATCTCCCCAGGCTTGCAGCCATACTGGGAGGACTTCTCGATGAGCGTCTCATATGGCGAGACCAGCGCTGACTACGCATCTGATGGCGTCTGCCAATACAGCTTGCATGCGGTGAAGGGCAACAAGACAGCTGATCACGCGGCATGGGTGTGGGAACCTGCCAAGATTGACTACACTACCAGAGGGGTGCACCCGTCGGACTACAAGTGGTGGGCCGGAAAGGACTATCAGAGCTGGAACGCAGGCGATGTGTTCCTGGGCCAAAACGTGCTTTACGAGCAGGCCCCCAACTGGTTCAACCTCACAGAGGGCCAGACCCTGACGATCGAGGCACCTCCGGGTGTTGCTCCTGCGTTCAGTGGAGTCGCTCTCACCGAAACGGACTACGATGACCTAGCTACGGGTGACGCGACGGGCTTCTACAACATAATGGACAACGGCACGCTCGGCTTGGGTTACTGGATCACTGGATGGCCTGAGGCGTCGGGACTGGACCTTACGGATATGTACAACCCGATGAGCAAGACCCTGACGATTCAGGGGCCGCAGAACTTCACGAACTTCGTCCACACGGGCGATATACTCTACCACGGTACCCCATGGATCGAGTTCTGGGTTGATCACACAGGGCCTGCCGCGAACGCCGGCACCGACATGAACAATATTGTCACGGAGACACCAGTGAGCTTTGATGGAAGCGGGTCCAGCGATGATGTGCGGGTATTCAACTACACCTGGACCTTCACGCACCAGGGTTCCCCGATGACGCTGTACGGTCTGAGCCCAGACTTCAGCTTCATGGAGTTGGGAGACTACACGGTCACCCTGACGGTCGTCGACTCGGTCGGCAATGTGGATTCGGACGATGTGATCGTTCATGTGACGATCCTCATACCTGAGTTCCCGATGATCCTCGTGCCGATAGCGGCGACTTTGGCCATGATCGCGGTGTTCAAGAAGCGGAAGCGGTAGTGCTGTTGTTAGCCACCGTGAGCCGGCGTGCTTCGGCGCGCCGGACCTGAAACCCTTTTCCTCTTGTTCTTTTCATTGTTCTCTCGTGAGCGGATGCGAGACGCCTTTTGAGCATAGTTATAAGTAATCACAAGCCGATTTGAAGCAAAACAGGACACCGAGGTGGATGGGATGCCGCAGGTCGTTTCGCTTCCGAAGGAGAAGGCAGTAGAGATAGGCGAGTTCTTAACGAACAACGTGTCCAGGGCAGTGGTGTACGCGCTTCTTCACAAGCAGCCACTGACGAGAAAGGAGATCGAGAGAAGCCCGCTCACAGACTCGATGAGGAGGCTATCATTGAGTGCCCAGACTAGGCAGCTCAAGGACAAGAGCGCCGTCCAGATGCGCACCTTGCTCACGAAAGGGGTGGAGTGCGGAGTCCTCATCCCGGTGACCTCGAAGCGATTGAACTACTACTATCTGAACTCGGATCTGCGGATCGAACCAGCGCCTATACGCGACCCGTTCGAGCCCACCGAGGATGTGGCCGTGAGCGCGTATCTCGACAGGACCCTCGCGCACACGCCGGGCCAAGCGGTGCTCCCGGGCTGGGGCACTGCTGCCGACAACTCCATCCTGCCCGTGCCGTACATAGACACACCGAAGTCGCTCGTCCTCTGGCTAAGCTGGATGATCACGCCCACGAGGAGGGAGATACTCCATCACATAGGGATCAACGGCCACACGACGCGGCCGAAGCTGCGGACGGACTTAGGTTTCTGGGCCGACAGGATCGTCGCTAAGGAGGGCGTCCCGGCCGGGGTCCTGGAGAGAGTCGACGGGCAGATCAGGTACCAGTTCTCAACATTCTCGTTCTCCAAGCTGAAGATGAAGAAGGAGGACGAGGGAAAGAAGAAACCGTGGACGACATACCCGCCTTCGTTCTGGCTGACAAGGTCCTACGAGCCCATAAGATGCATCATGGGCGCCTCCAAGTACCTGGGCGACAAGAAGCCGGATCTGACCCCTGGAGCAATCCTGGAGGAGCTCTCGAAGCAGGATGTGACAGTGGTCGACAAGAACAGGCGCGAGTTCCTCGAGGTGAATTTCCTGGAGAGGATGAGCTTCTATGCGGTCTACCATTCCTCTGGAGACCCCGCCGTGAAGATCTCGGCCGACTCCCTTGTCCCCGAGAAGGTCACCTACAACGCACCAGAGCACCCTCTCGTCTGGATATCGAAAACCGACGAGGAGCACGCGGGCGCGAGGATGGATTTCAAGCACGAGGCCGCGATGATGCTCCAGTCCAAGAAGACGAAGGAGGACCAGATAGCGTTCCTCGAGAAGATGATGAAGGACCTCGCGTTCGAGAGGATCGGGAGCGTGCTCGAGGGCCACGAGAGCAAGCTCGCGAAGGACCTTGAGAGGTTGAGGGCACAATCGTTCGGACTGGGTGCTGACTCGATAACAGCGGTCGCTGGTCTGGAGCTCAATAGGGAGGATATCATCTCCGAGAAGAGGTACTTCGAGAAGTTCATGAACACCCTCATCCCAGGCTCGATCCCGAAGAAGAAGCTGATGGAGACGGAGGAGCTGCTCGCATCCATATCCAGATCCCAGGAGGCGCCCGAGCCCCCTGAGAAGAAAGAGGAATAAGCCTCCTTTACATAAGGGTCAGCCGACCATCCGCAGGTCGGAGAGAGCTGGATGCCCAACACACCGAAACGATTGGGGGAGCTGGTGACTGAGGCCAAGAAGAGAGGGGCCAGCAGGGCCAAGATCGTCCCCGCCAGCATCATTGTATTGGACGAGAGGGTGAGACTGAAGTGTTCCGTCCCGCTCTGCGACAACTATGGAAGGCACCTCCTCTGCCCTCCGAATGTGATGCCGATGGACCAGTTCAGGAGAACGCTCAAGTCGTTCAAGCACGCGCTCCTTCTCCAGATTGAGTCAGACTATGATTCGTTGGATAAATCGACCAAGCATCTGGATGCTGATCTCTGCACAAATCTCGAGAAGGCGACAGGAACAAGGGGATTCGAAAGGAAACTGACGCAGCTTGTCGAGGAAATGGAGGCGCTAGCCTTCAAGAAAGGATTCTACCTGGCCGCGGGGCTTGGAGGAAGCGAATGCATCCTCTGCGAAACCTGCGTTGGACAGGGTTCGGAAGAACCCTGTCGGCACCCGTTCAGAGCCAGGCCTTCCATGCAGGCGCTGGGCATCGATGTCATCAGAACCTGCGAAAGCGCAGGAATGCCAATCAGGTTATCGTCAGACCACAAGGTAAGATGGACAGGCATTGTTCTGTTGGATTAGTCTACCACTCGAAGGCAGCGCGGTTGATTGGAAGCTTGTCCATCTGCATAAGTGTAGGAACTCGAGACGATGAAGCAGGAGGAATGGCCAATGCCAGGCGATTGGAGAAAGGTTCATATCTCCGCAACCAATTAGAGAAGCGTAAGACGAGACATAAACTAGCATTAGAACACATTAGAATCAACTAATATGTTACTTATGGAAGTGAAAAGCATGCTCACGCCGAGAGAACAACAGATACTGGAGATCTTGGGGAAAGGGACGCGATCGCCGACGCTATTGGCTTCGGAACTCGGAATTACTCAGTCCGGCGCCACCCAGGCGCTCCAGAAGCTCGAAAAGAAAGGAATCCTCACGAGGACCAAGGTGGGGAGGAACGTTTTCTACCGCCCGATCGAAGAGCCAAAGCAGGCAAAGAAGACCGCGACGGACGAGGACCTGGACCTGATCATGGGATCCTACCATTCCCTATCGAAAGTGTGGACGCACGTGCTGCGCCTTGACCTGACTCATGAAGAGCTGTCAAAGGTCCGTGAAGCTAGGAATCTCCTAGAGGAAATCCTCGTCAAGCACGGAAAGAGCGTCGAATGAGTACATCCGCGAATCTCAACTACAGTGGCCTGGACGCTTCTACTTCAGAGCCTCTTGGGCCTTCATGGCGTTGTCGACGGTGAAAGCAATCTCTGTCGCTCCGCCTTCTTTTCCCAGGATGTAGATGGAATCGACGTTCACCATCACCCTGGCAAGCTTCCTGGCCACCTTACCAAGCTCGCCAGGCCGGTCTGGCATTCTTACCGATATCACGTCCCGAAGGTCGTATCGAATCCCTGAGTGCGCAAGGGCGGATTTGGCCGTTGCCTCATCATCTGTGACAATCCTGATCATTGGCTTGTCGTTCGCCCTCTCGCTCGCGATTGCCTTTATGTTCACACCATTGGCACCCAGCAGCTCACATATCTTGGCCAGCTCGCCGGGTTTGTTCTGGACGTAGACATCGAATTCCTTCAAAGTCACACACTCTACTCACCCTATGAAGGGACTAGAATAAAAAGAGTTTCGATGAGTGGTTCGGGCCAGCTACCTGCGAGATTACTGCGCGCTCTTGGGCAGCTGTGCCCAGCGGTTGACCCACCAGTACGCAAGGTACGTGGAAGCGACAGTTGCGAACGTCATCACCGAGAGCGTCCATATCAGCCATCTTCCTTCTATGTTGAACACGAAACCGAATATTGTGGCTAGTGTGTTAGGAACAAGCACAGCGGTGCCCAGAACAGTTAGCCAGGTTATCGTCAGTGCCATCCTGTTGTTCAGGATCTGGAGCTGATTGTTGTACAGCGCCTGAAGCACTTCCAGCCCAGAAGCGAGCACCTCAGACATGTGCTCGCTAAGGGATATCTGTCGATTGGTGTCTTCGACAAGCAGCTGGATCAGGGACAGCATCTTAGGGCTGTCGGAAATAAGCTGCGCATCACCGAACCTCAGCGAGTGGAGGACATCTAGCGTACGCCAGAGGGTATTCAGATAGGTTATCAGCGTGTGCTTCAGCTCGTAGATCTGCTTCCCCACCTCTGTTCGGGGAGAGGTCGGGTCGAGCAGGACCGCGCTCATCTGATCTCCCTGCTCTTCGATCTCTCTCAGATACTCGAAGTTCCTCGAATTGTTCTCATCGAGTATCCGAACCAGCATCGATGTGAGCTTGTCCTCTACCGACATCGATACCGGCAGCTTCCGTATGTAATTGTCAGCATACCTCGAGAACTGGACGAGCCTCACGACCTCTTCACTGTGAATCGTCACAATGAGGTCTTTCCGTACCAGCAAAAGTAAAGGGAACGCTTGCAGGTCCATCTTGTTGACTCTGACCGCGGGAACCATTATCCCGATCTCAGTCTCATTATCGAGGAACTCCGAGTAGTACCCTTTCAGGAGATTAGGAACCAGAGACGCGCTGAATCCGAGTCTGATCGCTACATCTGACCCATCCTTCAGAACATCGCAGACTGTGAAGTTGATCCAGGCGACCGTAGATCCCTGGAGAGTCGAGATGAACTCTTCAGGAGTGTTTCCGACGACTCGGATCGGTTTCCCGGCGTGCGGAAGAGCCACGCATACTGCCCGCGGAGCCTTGATTTCGCACGTCTCCCCAGTCCCGGACTCATTTTCAGTGGGCGGCGCAGCAGCTGGCTTCGGATGTTCTTTCCTTGCCAGCCTCCTCTCCTCTTCAGACAGACTCCGGCCCTCCCAGACAGCTAGGATTTGCTCAGACTTGCACCTGTATGAACAATAGCCAATGATTTATGTTTCGCTGCAAGGCGCGGTCCTCGCAGACCTCCACTAGTATGCACCCTTTTAATACTCTGCCAGCTATTTCGACGGCGATATACCATGAGGGTACTCCTCATACATGCTGACAGGTTCGAATACGAGGTCAAAGAGCCCACAAAGATGGCGGAACCCCTCCCTGAGAAGCAGCCGAAGAAGCATGCGTTCGAGGAGGTTCTTGTCTCGTTCACGACCGTGGAGGAGAGCGACGAGGACGTTGAGACCATTGCCGATGTCGCTTCCGCCGACCTCGCAGACGTATTCTCCAGGGTCAAGGCCCAACGACTCGTGCTCTATCCCTATGCACATCTGAGCCCGAATCTGGCTTCTCCGAAACTGGCAGTCGATGTTCTAAAGGCTGTGGAACAGGCGTTGCGGGACAAAGGAATCGATGTCCACAGATCACCCTTCGGATGGTACAAAGGGTTCGAAATCAAGTGCAAGGGGCACCCGCTCTCGGAACTCTCTAGAGAGTACACGGCCGAGAAGAAAGTCACGCGCGAAGAAGTCGTCGAGAAGATACAGAAGACTTTCTACATCCTGACACCTGAGGGTCAGGAACACGCTCTCGATATCGAAAACTTGGAATCGATGGGATTTCTGGATAGGTATCCTTCGCTGAAGACATTCATACTGTCGGAGGAGGTCGGGCGGAAGAAGGGCGAGGAGCCTCCTTCAATAAAGGCCATGCAGCGGCTCGAGCTGGTCGACTATGAGGAGGCGAGCGACAGAGGGCACTTCAGGATGTTCCCCAAGGGGCACCTGATTTTCAAGCTGCTTGAGGAGTGGGCGCAGTGGATTGCGATCGAGAAGATTGGGGCGATCCAGATTGACACTCCTATCCTCTACGACTGGTCCTACCCGGACATTAGGAGCCAAGGCCTCTCCTTCCACGAGAGGCACTACACGCTGAAGACGGAGGAAAACAGAGAATTCGTGCTCAGGTTCGCAGGGGACTTCGGGCTCTTCAGAATGATGAAGGGTGCCACCCTGAGCTACAGGAATCTTCCGCTCCGAGTCTATGAGTTCTCCAAGAGCTTCCGCCTGGAACAGCGCGGCGAGCTCACTGGCCTGAAGAGGCTGAGAGCATTTCACATGCCCGATGTACACTGCTTCACCAAGGACATCGAGGAAGGCTGGAAGGAGTACATGCTCCTGTACAAGAACTACGCAGATCTAGCTGATGCCACCGGCGTCGAGTACGCGGTCGCGTTCCGCATAGTGAAGGAATTCTATGACAAGTACAAGGACAATATCATCGAGCTCCTCAAGTATTCGAAGAAGCCAGCGCTAATCGAAGTGCTGTCCGAGATGAAGCACTACTGGGCCGTCAAACACGAGTTCCAGGGGATAGACGCGGTCGGTGGAGCGGTCCAGCTCAGCACCGTCCAGCTCGATGTCGCGGATGCCGAGAGGTACGGCATAGTGTACACTGACCAGGATGGCAAGAAGAAGGGATGCATCATCTGCCATTCGTCGATAGGCTCGATTGAGAGATGGATCTACGTTCTTCTTGAAGAAGCCCTGAAGCATGAGAAGCCCTCGCTGCCCTTCTGGATCTCGCCCACTCAGATCAGGCTCATACCTGTGGCATCCGAGTTCCTTCCCGAGTGCGAAAAGCTCTCGAAGGAACTGCGCGCGAGAGTTGACATCGACGACATGGACGACAAGGTCGGGAAGAAGATACGCAACGCCGAGATGGAATGGATACCGATGATTATCGTCATAGGCGCGAAGGAGAAATCATCTGGACTGTTCCCTGTCAGGCTCAGGAGCGGAGAGCAGAAAATGATGACGCTCGACCAGCTGAAGGCCGAGGTGGCCAGTCTCTCCAAGGACTATCCAACGGCGAGGCTGCCCCTTCCAGCACACCTATCCAGAAGGCCGACCTTCAGAGGATAGATTGAATAATCACCTATTGTCCTCGTCGCCCCAAATGAACTTGTGCAGCTGCGGGAGTACGCGGACGTCAAGATTCTCCTTTAGGACCCTCTCAGCCAGCGATTTCAGTTCCTTGCCGCCGACTGGTGTGAATATCACCTCGCACTTGGGCGAGTACTCTTCTAGTATCTTCTTCGCGTAACCATAGTCAACGTCGTCTGCGATGATGAACTTGAGCTGGTCCGTCGGTCCCAGGAGCTCCAAGTTATTGAATATCATCTTATCGGCCTCGCCTGACGAAGGGCACTTGATGTCCATGCTGATCGTCAAGTTCTCCACGCATGGCAACTCGTCCAGCGACATAGCCCCGTTGGTCTCGAGGACCACACGGTATCCTTCATTAAGCAGCCTCACGAGCAATTTCGGGGTCTCCTTCTGCGCCATCGGCTCTCCTCCCGTGAGACAGACATGCCTGCACTTCTGTTTCGCAACCTTCTTCATGATCTGGTCGAGGGTCATCTCCTCGCCCTTGTCGAAGGCCTGGGGTGTGTCGCAGTATGTACACCTGAGCGGGCACCCTGAAGTCCTTATGAATGCGGTAGGAGCGCCTATCATGAGCCCTTCTCCTTGGAGCGACTTGAAAATCGAATACACCTTCATCATCTCACCTCGTACTCTAGCGGATCCTCCATGCCAGCATCCGCAAACCCTTGAAGCCTCAGGAGGCAGGAGTCGCACTTCCCGCATGCCTTGACGCTGCCTTCGTAGCAGCTCCAAGTCAATTCGAGCGGGACCTGGAGCCTCACAGCCTCTTTGATTATCTCTGCTTTGGATTTTTCGAGGACGGGCGCGAACACTCTTATGGACCTGCCCTCTTTGCCTGCTTTCGTGGCCACATCGATCGTCTTCTGAAACGCAGCGATGAACTCGGGAGTGCAGTCCGGATATCCGCTGAAGTCCACGGAATTGGCAGCGATATAGACCGCTTCCGCTCCTCTGCTCTCGGCGATCGAAGATGCAATGCTCAAGAAGATGATGTTCCTCGATGGGACGTATGTGCTGGGAATGCCTTTTCCGATATCGTCCTTGCTCCTGCCCTTCGGGATCGACATAGTGCCGTTCGTGAGGGAGCTCTTGAGCAGCTTCCCCAGGTCCAAGGGGATTATGATGTGCTCCTTCACCTTGAAGTGCTTCGCAATCCTGCGGGCGCTGTTGAGTTCCCGCAAGTGCCTCTGTCCGTAGTCGAATGTCAGGGCGACAATCTCGTATCCGCTGTCCCTGACCATCGCAAGCACGGTGGAGGAATCCAGTCCCCCCGAGAGAAGCACAATTGCCTCACCCATACCATCACCCGAGATCAAAGATCAGTACCGGTCCAGGCGCCCTGCCCCCTGCCCTCGTCGACGCCTATCTCTATCTTGCGGACATTCTTCGGGAACTTGACCTTCTGCAGGAGCCGTCGCAGGACGAAATCGGCCAGAGTCTCGGCCGATGCGACCTCTATGTCAAGAAGAATGCAGTCGCACAGGGGCAGCTTGAACTCTTTGTCGCCCACCTTGTAGAAGACATAGTCATTGTCCACAGTGACACCCGAATCCATCTTCGGAATCAAGACCCTGTGATCGAGTTCCGAGGCGACCTCTCTGAGGACCTCCTTCACACTGATGAAATCCATGATTACTCCATCTCGGCCGATGTCTCCCTCGATCACGGTGTTGATGGCGTAGTCGTGACCGTGAAGCCGACCACATTTCTTGTGCATCGGGATTATGTGCGTCCCCGAGAACGTGATCTTCGAGGTCCAGCCGTTGATTTCCAGCCTCATCTCTGAACGGATAGCGAAGGAGCACTAAATAGTTTCAGGCACGAGAGCGCTTGAGAGTCGTGGTCTTAGCCAGTCCAGCCGCGATTATCACCGAATCCGAGAAGTTCGCCTTGGCCCTCGAAGTGTCAACGAACACCCTTTCGAGGTTGATTACAGGCGCCCCGAACGCTTTGCCTCCACCCACGAAGTAGATGGAACGGAATATGAGGTTCCCAGATACACCATCGGGAGCGACGATGAGGTCCACGTTCTTGAGAGCATCCTCGATCAGGATCCCGTAGTGCTTGGCGGCGTGTCCTCTGCTCCTGAGTTCTTTCGCGAGCAGCTCACCCTCCTCGATGCTGGTCCTGATTTCCTCTCCGCGCCTGACGTCGTCCAGCCTGCCCTTCGAGAGTATGCCGATCTTAGGTTTCCAGCGGACCCTGGAGAAGTATGAGAGAGTGTTCTCGACGAGTTCCAGCCTCGCATCGACCGTGGAACCCTCGTCGATTCCTACGGGCGTGAGCAGAAAGCTCTTGCCCTGATCACTTTCCATTATTGCGGTCCGCATGACGCGGTTGAGCCCGAATTCGAGTTTGAGGCTTCGAATTGCCTCTCCAGAACTTAGAGTCCCTCTAACGGCCGCGTCCAGCTCTGAGCTTTTGAGAGCCCGGATGAGTTCCTTCGTGTTCCTGAACCGAATTAGGCGCACTCCGCATCCGAGCCGGGAAAGCCCCTTGATGGTTTCCTCGTGGAGCTTGCTAGACGCTCCAATCCCGACCTTGGCGGTCGAATCGCAACCCCGAGACAGCAGCTGAGCGACATCGATCACTGGAAGTAAGCCCTCCTCAGAGCTCATCCTCGGTCATCTGGTCGAATGTGTAGTTCTCCCACTTGCGCACTCCCAAGACGATCTCCAGTTCCTGGGGAGTGAGAAGTGGCCTATCGTACATCGCCATGTCGTCTATGGCAATCCTCGGGCACGCCGTCGAAACATATGCGTCGAACCCTAGCGATTTCAGCTTGTCAGGGTCGAACTTGTCCATGAGTATGAGGGCGGCATCCTTCTTCTTCCATCGGAGCAGCTTTCTCAGCTCCCTAGCTCTTCTGATCCTCCTTTGCCCCAACTTCTCACCAACTATGATACCGAAGCTCCTGGCGCGCTCGGCCTTTTCGATGACCGCATGCCTCTGTCGCAGGATCTTGTCCTTGATCTGATCTATCTCCTTCGGCTCCTCGAGGTTAGGATCCAGGATGACCACCTTCTTTCCCGTGGCGAGGTGTATGCCCAGCGCATGGAAGGTGCCGCTCCCTATGAGCAGGTAGCTATTCACATCCTTCACTATGCCAGTCGCCGCCGTGAAGTTGCACCCCAGGACCTCACCCACATGCGAGAGCCTGCTGTCCCCCTCGGCGACCTTCATCTTGATACCCATGCTTTCGAGGCCCTCGATCACATCGTCCAGCTCGAAGAGATGTTGCGAGGTGGCGAGCACACCAACAGGCTCCTGCAGCAGGTCCACTGATTTCTTCAGCTGATCCGCAAGGGGGACGCGCGATTTCGCCGGGACGAATATCACTGGCTTCGAGAACCTCAACGAAGGGATAGGTGAGTGGCCAACATTCACAACTGCGTCTACCATGTCGAACAGCGAGCTGGGGACATCGCATGCGCCGAAACACGGTTCAGCGACCACGAGAACCTCGGCACCAGTTTTGTTCTCGAGATCCCCGGCGATCTGATACGCTCGCTTCTTCAGCCCCTCGGGGACCTGAAGTGCTATCATTCTCGCCTTGAGCCTCTTAATCTCAGATATCGCACTCGCGAGATCGATATCATACATGCCTGGAGTCAACCTCGGACCCTCCGGCCTTCCCCACTCACGATGGAACAAAACCAGAGTGAAGGGAGTAAAGGTACAGCCGATAAAAAGATTGTGCGGTTCTCGGGGCTCTGGGTCCGTTTAAGCAGCGGCGGACAGGCCCCTCTCGATCTCAATGTAGCATGGAGACGGCAGCTTAATCGCGGCCCGTTTCAGCGCAAGCTTGGCATGTGCGATGTTCGCCTGAGTGGTCTCAAGCGTCATGATCCTCTGGTCTGCCTGGACCCTTGCAGCCGTGCCCACGGGTTTGCCGAAGGCGGCCCTCATGCCATCGGAGATACGGTCTGCGCCTGCGCCCGTCGCGATCTTGTTCTCCCTGATGATATTGTGCGGAAAAACCCTGATCTTCAGATGATATGCGTTCGCTGGGATCTTCTTCGCGAGGTACCTGTTGGCCGAAATACGCGCTGACTCCAGAGCTATATGCCTTATCTGGCACTGCTCCGTGACCCTGAGTGTCATCCGAACGGCGTAGTCTCCCTTGGTCCCGTGCTCGAACTGCGTGATCCTTGATGAGGGGACGCCACCCATGTACTCTCTCCGGCAGTATGCCTGTCCTTTGATCTCTCTGTACATGCTTCCAGGCTTGCGAGACATGGTGCCACCAGGTGCTTTAGAGCCTCAGGTTTGCTGAGATATTGGTTATCGTATATAAACCTCACTGAGGACGCTTCTTGCATTATGAGCTTGCTGGCCAAGCGGGCAAGCATTATCTACGGTCACCCTGATTAGTGAGCCGATGGGCAGGAGACATGTTGGGAAGCGGGACGCTAAGGATATCGCCCGCGAGAGGATCGAAACGCTCTTCGGTCTCGCGGAGAAGGAGGCCCTCGGAGGAAGCACAGCAAGAGCGAAGCGGTACGTTACGCTTGCGCTCCGGCTGGGCGAGAGGCACAAGGTGCGGGCGGGACACAAGAGGACCTACTGCCCTTCGTGCTACGCATTCTTCACTCCGCCGAAGAACCTCAGGGTGCGAACTCACAACGGAAGGGTTTCCATGACATGCCTCGAGTGCGGACACATAATCCGATACCCAGTCAAAAGGCCGCGAGCGTGAGAACTTGGACAAGAAGACAATCATCGAGTTGAGAGGGAAGGGCCAGGCCATTCAGGCAACGGTCTATGTCGGCAAGGATGGCATCTCGGACAAGGTCCTGGATGAGATTTCCCGGCAGCTGGACAAGAACAAGCTCGTGAAGGTCAAGCTCCTCCCGGCGGTGGAGCAGGACAGGAAAGAGGCAGCGCAAGAGCTCGCGATCAAGAGCTCATCCGTGCTCGTGGAGGTCAGAGGAAGGACCGTCCTGCTGGCCAAGGAGCGACGCTGAAGCAGAAATGCCCAGCATTTAAATATGGACTAGGCGATTGGTTCGGAAAAGGAGTGGTGATCTCGATTGCTAGACGCCAGATTCATCAGGGAAAACGAGCAGCTGGTGCGGCAGGCTTTCGAGAACAGGCGCTACGATATCTCGGTCCTCGAGGAGTTTTTGGCGCTCGACAAATCTTGGAGGCAGCTCACAGAAGAGGGCAATGCCCTGAGAAAGCAACGCAACCAGGTCGCTGAGGAGATCCCGAAGCTCCCGAAGGACAAGAAGGACGCCAAGATAGTCGAGATGAGGAAGATCGCGGACCGCATCAAGGTCATAGAGGCCGAGGTCAAGGGGAAGGAGAACAAGCGGGACGAGCTCCTGCTGAACATTCCGAACATCCCGGACCCGAGTGTGCCCGTTGGCCCCGCTGAGGAGGGAGATGTCTTTGTCAGGACCTGGGGGAATGTGCGCAAGTTCGATTTCAAGCCGCTCAACCATTGGCAGATAGGCGAGAAGCTGGACATCATCGATTTCGACAGAGGGGCGAAGATCACCGGAACCGGGTTCTATGTCCTCAAGGGGGACGGTGCGAGACTTGAGCGCGCCCTGATCAACTTCATGCTCGACCTCCACAGGGACCAGGGATACAAAGAGATCTTCCCGCCGGCCATCATAAACCGGAAGAGCTGCATCGGCACCGGCCAGCTGCCGAAGATGCAGGACGACATGTACTGGATAGAAAGAGATGACCTGTGGCTGAATCCGACGGCCGAGGTGCCCGTAACGAACCTCTACTCAGATGAGATCCTTGAGCGCAAGCAGCTCCCGATCTATCACACGGCCTACCTCCCGTCTTTCAGGCGCGAGGCGGGGAAGCACATCGAGACGAAGGGCATAGCCCGCGTTCATCAGTTCAACAAGGTCGAGCTCGTGAAGTTCGTGCTTCCCGAGACCTCACAGCAGGAGCTCGAGAACCTGCTTGCTGATGCTGAGGCCGTGACTCAGGGACTCCAATTGCCTTACAGGATCCGACTCCTGAGCACCGGCAGCGTTGGGTTCCACTCGTCGAAGACCTACGACATCGAAGCCTATGCGGCGGGCATGGACCAGTGGCTCGAGGTATCATCTTGCAGCGACTTCAAGGACTTCCAGGCGAGGAGGGCCATGATCAAGTTCAGGCGCGAACCCCATCTGAAGAGCGAGTTCGTGCACACGCTCAACGGGTCGGGCATAGCTCTTCCAAGGACGATGGTCGCCGTGCTCGAGAACTACCAGAACGCGGACGGCACCGTCACCGTGCCCGATGTCCTGAGGCCGTACATGAAAGGGACCGAGACGATCGGCTGAGCGAGTTCCAGCAAGTTCGGTTATCACTCATTCTCTCTCATTAATGAGAATCAGGCATGATTGCCAGTTCTGTTCTTTATATATCTGCCAGGCAGACCTGTTATCACGTGCGAGCAGGTTCCTATGGCAAAAGACACGGAATTCGCAACACTCGTCGGGAAAGCGTTCCTCCACGAGCTTGACATGGGACACAGGGACTCTGCGATAGCCTTCGGGCGCGCGTTCCTCTTGGCGCTTGGCATGCAAGGGCCGGAATCGGACACCGCCGGGAAGCCTCTCGGAGACCGCTGGTCGAAGCACGCGCTCGCGGATTCTTACAACACCGCTGAGAGCGGAGGTTAGGTCCGGAGCCCGGGCCGAGCCTGCTCGCTGGAAAGTCGAATCGATCCGTATCTCTCGATGGGCCGGTCATCGGCCTACTTC
>Ga0154903_141_pt1 | contig 46335 bp, 43 predicted proteins | sample Rifle2008BG19ft_FD_105584 | JGI IMG/M metagenome (GOLD analysis project Ga0154903, IMG submission 105584) | Euryarchaeota archaeon RBG_19FT_COMBO_56_21
AGTGGCCTTGCGTCCCTCGACGCTCCCGTCGACTCCGCATCTCGCGACCTCCATATCGAAGATCGCTCTCTTGAACAGCCGCTGGAGCGAGTACGCGGAAAGCGTCGCCCTCTCGTCCGGATTCTTGCCCATCGCCGAGGAGATCTCTCCGACGAGCTCGTACAGGGTCTTCTCCCTCGTGGCGGACGCGGAGAACACCTTTGATGGTTTGATGTCTTTCTCCTTCAGCACCTGCATGTCCGCCAGCGCTTTCAGGTAGCCCGTCAGCTCGAGCCTATGTAGCTTCACCCCTCTCGCCGCCAGCTCTCGACAGACTCCGCTGATGGACATCTGATCCTTCTTCAGAATCTCGAGCACCAGTTCCTTCATGTCCTTCTGTGGAGAGAACATTGTATCCGAATTGGTAACAATTCGGATAATTAAACACTTTCGGGCACTAGAACGCGGGTCCCACGAGCTGCCAGACTATGAGGAAGAGCACCATGAGCGCGAGGGAGATCGACACGGAACCGGTTATCCGGTCTTTCTGCTCGCTCGTGTACTTCCTCCCTGTCTTGTCCAGGAGATAGCTGATCCCATCCCTGAATATGTACCCCCCATCCAGCGGGACTGCCGGAAGGACGTTCGTGAGGCCGACCATCAGGTTCAGCCAGAATATCCAGTAAAGGGAGTTCGCCAGCAACCAGAATACACTCTCAGGCATCCATTCGAGGTAGCCCGAGGGCACGTATAGGTCAGTGACGGGAGAGCGCAAGGGTGCGAGGTCCAGGAAAGGCAACGCGATCAGCCTCAACCATGACCTCGAGAAATCATCCAAGTTCCTGTCCCCTTCGAACGGGTTCGCCAGTATGTCCGAGTAGTAGCTAGAGTCGACTGCATCGATTCCGAGATACAGGAACCCCCCTCCCAGGAAGGGCTTCCCGCGGTAGCTGTCATCGTTCTTGGAAGGGGTGAATTCCTCGTAGTACTCCCATTTGTCCGAGAGAGTTATGTCAGTAATCGAGTAGTTGACTGCGAACCTGCTGACGTTGCTGTAGTAGCTCATGACTACCACGGGAACAGTCTGGCCAGCACGGCACTCAGACATGACCTCAGAGATCATGCCGACGTTGGCGAGCTCAGTACCGTTCAGAGCCACCAGAACCATCCCCGCCCTAACCCCGGCTTCGTGGGCTGCGTAATTTTCCGCAACAAAAGAGACAACGATCCCATCGACTACTACCGCGATTTTGTTCTCTCCCTCGAAGGCATAATCGATGTCGATGGTCGATCCAGGTTCGTTCGACACATGAGAAGTCAAGTCCTCAGCCGAACGCACGGTCTCGTGGCTGACTGCGAGAATTACACTGCTCGGCACTATCCCGGCCATCTGTGCAGGCGAACCTTCAACAACCCCGCGCGCCAAGGCTCCCACTGCACCAGGCTCCAGGGAGGACATCATGACCCCAGAAAAGAGGCTCAGAACGATCATGGCGATGACGATATTGCTCGCCGGACCAGCAGCAAACACCTTGGACCTTTTGCTCCGGGTGGTCTTCTTCATCTCTTCCTCATCAGGCTCGACGAACGCACCGATGGGGAAGACAAGGAATACCAATCCAAGCGACTGCACCTTGATGCCGCCAATACGTGTCAGTATTCCGTGAGCGAACTCGTGAACGACGATTGCGATCAACAGGCCGAGTATTCCGTATCCAACCGGTATGACTGGGTTGATTCCAGGGATGCCGAGTATCAATTCAGGGGATGGCGCCCGATCCACCTGTGTGACTATTGTGGCCTCCCAGAGTAAGAGCGTCATGATGATTGCCATCGAAATTGCGCATATCCACAGCGATACCTTTCCGTAGAAATCCCAGAGACGCTTCTTCGAGGCGAGCCGCTCAATGAGGTCCCTGCCCCGCCTTGTCTTCCACATGATGATGGGGCCCTGAAGACTCATGCTGTGCTTCTCGAACCACTTGACACGATTCAGAATGAATACAATGCCAACCCATGCGAGGAAGACTATCAGCGCTATCAGATAACCGTTCATCTGGCGACCTGTGTCCAGCTCATACAGCTTCGGCTATTAATGCGTTTCATCTCGTCCGGGTTGCTTGCCAGAATCGCCACCCGGGGTTCCGCGGTGGCGGGCCCACTCCTCGTCCGAGATCTGGTCGTACACCTCTGCCGCCTCGTCATGGACAACCTCGCCCGCCTCGTCCATACTCGCAAGCCTGATGATCTGGTCCTTCTTCAGAATCCAGTAATGGATTCGCCAGAGCTTGCCCTTCTTGAGGAGTACCTCCTCCTGCGTCGTCGTGAGGAGGCCTTCCTCCTCTAGCATGTAGAAAACATCGCGGTCTTCGGATGTCAGCCTGTTGTCGATGACCTCGTCCGCGTAGCCGAAGAAGCTCATGAGGTACTCTGCCAAGTTCTTGAGCTCCTGGTCGGACATGCCCTTCCTCCCGACCGTTTTCTTCAGAGCGCGTTCAACCTGTTGCATCGTGACAACAGTCATCCCAATCCCGGCACGAGAACTCTATCCAGAGCTATATACATGTCGAACTCGAAGTGTGCCATTCACTTATGCAACTCGGAGGCTGGGACGATCCTTACTCCCTGCTGTCTTAGCATATCCAGTAACCGGCTTGCCCATGCGAGTTTCTTGCGCTTGATCTCAACATCCTTGCCCGACTTCTCGGAGGGATTGTCAAAATCGAATCCCGCAAGAAGTATCTCGGAAGTGCCCAGCTCGGCGCATACGCACGCGGCCCTGTCTCCGTCGGTGAACCCGCCGAAGTTGAAGAGCTGAGGCGGTGGAGTGCACTGGCATGTGCCAACAAGCGGCCCCGCGAACTTTGTTGCGTGCCGTCGAATCGCGGGCTGGTTATCGCCGTGGGCGTGAAGGAACACCGCTGCGCCTTTCGCGCTCTGATCAATCTGGTCTTCAACGATGCCGTCAAGATCCGTTACGATAATGTCCACTTTGAACCCCGATTCGATCAGCGTCGTGGTCGCGCCGTCCGCGGCGACGACGGTCCCTTCGTAGACGATGGACGAAAGCTCGTCAGCGAGATTCTCGCTCCCGCCGCACAAGAGAACTCGTTTCGGAAAGCCGCGCTTCAATGCTTCCAGGCTGTCCTTCCCATTGTCGCCGATGATAGACACAAGCAGTCTCGCGCTTTCCAGGTCTGCCTGTTTGCTGAACCCGAACTCGGAACATATCTTGTCGTACAAGGGCATCCAGGTGTCGGGCTTCAAAATGTCATGCCCCCTGGGCAGGTGTCGCCTGTGCCGCCTCCTTCCTCAGGGATGCGTTTAGAACCGAGCTGAACACCGCGATAAGTATCCCCGTGATCATCTCGCCTATGATCACCTTGAGATCAATGTCCCCGTACGAGACGAAGAACGACATCGCGTCGACTGCTCCCATGATGATGAAACCCGTGGCCAGGACAGAAATCATCATCACGATGAACGACCACCTCACCTTGCCCGTCTGGAGGAAGGTGGTGACTGACTTGCCCGTCTCGTATGCGAATACCCCGAACACGACGAACCACACCGCGCCCGAAACAAACTGCAGGATCGAGATGGCCATGCTCCTCTCGTCCGGGAAGAGCTTCTCCCTATACGCCATTGCCATATCGTATCCTATCAGCACTCCGACTACCATGAGGACGAATGATACGATGGCGAAAGGTATGACGAGGCTCCCCTGGCGTATGGCCCGCTTGGTGTTGTTCGCGCGCTCCCCCATCCACGCGGCCCATCTATAGGCCCAGCCGACGAGATATATCCCCAGAACCACTCCGATGACTCCCGGAGCCATCTCTGAGATCAGCGTGATCTCCTCGTAGTTGGTCTCAGCGAACGCCACCATCTTGGTATAGAGAGACAGCGCCCCTAGGATTATCAGGATGAGAGAAAGGGGAACTATCCACTTCCTCCTCATCTTCTCGTCCTGGAGGGTCTTCACTATCATGTAGTACGTGCCCTCGATGCTCCGGCTCTGCTTGACGTAGACTCTTTTGACCGAGTCGATCTTGACTCGAGATGAGATGACGGGATAGATCGACTCATCTTCGGCTCCGTCGCTGACCAGGATCGCACGGTCCGGTTTCACCACTTCGAGGACATTCTCGAGCTGGTTGGCGAGTATGAGGTCCGACTGGAACCCGACATGCGAGTCCCCCGAGATCGTCGCCAATTCGGCGTCCATTCCTCTCTTCACGAGATCGTCGTACAGCTGCAGCCCAGCGAGGATCGTGTTGGTGTCCACCTCCTCTGGGTCCGCAAGTCCGAGCGCCAGCATCGCCTTGAGGTTCTCCTCCCGCCCGATGACTGGACCGTTTATGGCTGCCTTTGTGCCGAGGTCGTCGTCCCGGTCAACGCACAAAACGAGGGTTTTCATGTTGCGTCGAGAGTATGTGCGTTCATGTGTATTTTAGATTCGCTTGTTGTCGACTGACTGGTCGCTTATCCCGATTTAACAAGCCTTATATAATGACCTGAGAATCATCTCTAGATGGCCAAGAAGGCCGACGAGACAGAAATCAAGAAGGAGTGCCCGAGCTGTGGTCTTGGAGTGGCACTCGACATGAAGATGTGCGAGTTCTGCGGATGGGATTTCGACGAGGAAGACGAGTGGATCCTCCAAATTGAGAAGCTCGAACGGGACCTTCTGCTGGAAAAGCAGAAGTTCGAACCCGGGTCGGTTGAGAACAGGATCGAGTCGACCCTGAGATCGCCATTCTTCCAGAAGACCGGAGAGTCAGGTGTCGTGAGCCCGCCCAAGCCAATTGCGAAATTCCCAGCTCCCCCCGCCCCGAAGCCTCAGATGAAGGTTCCAGCCAGCACTGGACCTGCCATAAGGGAGACGAAGGCATCGGGTGTCATGGTCGTCAAGCCGGTCGACACGATAGAAGAACCGAAGCCGGTCGTGCGTACGACTGGTCGTGCCCCTGCGCCAGCTGTAGTGGAGCCGCTGAAGCCTGCTCCCGCCCCTGCGAGGCCAGCGGCGCCAGCCCTAGCGGGGCCTGCGATGGTTTCAGACGAATCGAGGGCCCAGGCACCGAAGACAAGGAAGACGAGGGTCGTCAGAAAGGTCAAACAGGCCTGATCTCGCTGCTGTCAGAATAGCTGGGACGCGTCTGCATTGACCGTTTGAATTAAGTATGCACTCATGGATTACTTTCCTTCCCACGGGGCTAGATAGATTGCGCATAAGATGGCACGGCCACTCCTGTTTCGAAATCGATGGAAGCGTGAGAGTCGTCACGGACCCACATGACGGGAAATCTTTAGGCATTCCACCGCCCAAGGTCAAGGCGGATGTCGTCCTGATATCGCATGATCACTTCGACCACAATTGTGCCAGGATCGTGCAGGGACCTGACTCCACTGTCGTTTCGAAATCCGTCATGACGGTCGAGCGGGGTGTAAGGATAGAGGGCATCGAGGCGGCCCACGACACCGACGGGGGTGCGAAGAGGGGCAAGATGACTCTCTTCAAATTCGAGCTCGATGGAATCAAGTTCTGCCATCTTGGGGACTTGGGTCACAAGTTGGATGAGGAATCCGTTGACAAGATAGCTCCGATCGACTTCCTGTTCATTCCCGTGGGAGACACTTTCACGATCGGCCCGGAAGTAGCCAAGGAAATCGTCAACATCGTCAGACCCAAGGTGGCAATACCGATGCACTACAGAGTCCCTGGACTTGGGCTAGCGCTTCAGCCGGTTCAGAATTTCCTAAAACGCTTCGACCAAGCCAATGTCATCAAGGTCGGGAACGAGGTCGACTTCGCGCCTGATGAACTCCCGCAGTCAGGTACCGAAATCTGGGTATTCTCCGCATGAGCCCATCAGTAGAGTCCAAGCCCGTCTTCAAGTCTTCCCAATTCGATCGGCGTGGACCGGGACCCTATGAACGCGCCCTTGCTGTTCGCCACTGCACACGCTCCAAGGTACGGTGTGCCGTAGTTCAATGTGGCTATTGCGGCAGGCACCTTGAAGAATTCGGATAGCTCCTTCAGCTCATCCTTAGATGTGAGCGGATGGCAGACAATCCCCTTCGTTGTCGCAATGCAAGCCGAGCCGACGGTATCGATGCCAGCGACGCTGCCTCGACGCGCTTCGACGCCGAGTACGTCCTCAATCAGCTTGAGTGTGTGGCTCGACGCTCCAGGGTGCACTAGGGCCGCTTTGTCGTTTACGAGGATGTTGTTCCCCGCAGCATTGACCTTCTCCTCCATCTTACCGACGCGCAGGATCCTCGGCAGCTTGACCAGCTCGCGCTTCTCGACGAAGTTGGTCACAATAGCACCATTCGAATTCATCGCGACCAGTGAACCTACGATAGTCCCCCCTGCGATGTTCGTGGCGATGACTTGCACATCGAGTGTCCTTGCAATCTCCTTGGCAATCTTCGGTTCAGCAGCCTCGGTCACGATTGCGAGTTGCTCGCTCGCGACGCAGTATACCCCCACATATGGGTTGCCGGTGATATCGCCAAGTCGGAGCATCCACCCAGTACCCCGGTAGAATCATTCCTCGGGCAGCGAGACTTCTATGAGGCCGTCCTCGAATCTGATGGCCTTTACCCTGACCTTGCTCGGAGGGTTCTCTATGCCCCTAGACCAGAGGAGTTCATTGAGTCGGTAGTCGACCCAGACATCCTTCTGCTCCTCCTCTTCTGCGCTCCTGCCCTTCTGACCCATATGCTTCCGGACGAACGCTTTGATCTCCTTGATCGCCCGAGGGGCTCTCTTTGTCTTGGGGACCCTTTTGGTGATCTTCAGCGGGATTGTGAAAACTCTCTCTAGCTCTTCGACCATAGTATGACCTCACACCTTCAGCTTCGTCCTTCTCCAGTTCCTTCTCTTCGGGTGCCTTAGGAAGTTCCTGTTCGTCCTGATCATGACCCACGCGGGAACGCGCCTGTTGCTCTTCGTCCTCGCCATGAGCCTGAGCTTCCTAGCGTGCGGTTTATGCGTGGCCATCCGGTCATCTCCTCTCGATCTTGATCTCGCGCTTCTGCGGCATCACCTTACGCAGGATCTGCCTGAGCGTGTAATCGTCTATCTGCTGTGTTATCCTGCCCGACTGGACCAGCATGATCAGCTGGTTCTCGACGCTCTCGACGACATCTGGGCGTGTCATACGAAGGTTCGCGAGCCGTTCTCTGGCCTCGGGCGTGAGCAGCTGACGCATGACCATCTGCTTCTGGGCGTCTACCTGCTTAGCCTGCTCCCGGGCCACAGCCTCCTGTTGCGCCTGCAACTGAAGCTCCTGCAGCTTCCTCTGTCTGAGAACCTCGAGCTCATCCTCATCTGGCATTTCCGTTCACTCAGACGTACTTGGTCAGCTCCGGGTTCTGCGCCGCCATGTCCTTCAGTATCTGCGTGGACAGACTGTCTATCATCTTCCTCGCCTTCGGCGTGACTACCCTGCCGCCATCTTTCTGTTTCTGGACCAGCTGGCTCTTCTCCAGCTGCTGGACAGTGACCCTCGAAATCGACCGTGAGCCGCGCACAGCCCTGTTCGGCTTCGAACCGCGGTCAGCCTTACCCCCGAACTTCGCGGCGAGCCTGGTGGTCCCGATGGGACCATCGACATAGATCTTCCTGAGTACAGCGGCCATCCTGACATGCCACCAATCGCTGTTGACGGGGCTCTTTTCCCTGTGCCTGCCGGTCTTCACGTACGGCGCCCAATCGGGTGCCTTAATCGTTTCGATGTTCTTCAGCTCTGCCGCTATCTTCGGTATGAGCTTGTCTGCGGGCACGTCAAACGCTGTAGCCATCTGTATTCCTCGACGAAATGAAACCGTCCCATATGCTGGAATAGTGCCACCAGAGGGTGGCAAAGCGCGGATAAGTTGGTGCTCATATTTAAATGCTTCCTGGTTAAGTGATGTGCCAGACTGCGCGCCAGCATGTCGTATTCTTCGCCTCTGGACAACCTCGAAAAGGCAAAGGGTTTTGACAGGACAGCGCCTTGTCGCAGTGATGAACACTGTCGTGGGCATCTCGGGCGCCTCGGGCATAATCTATGGTGTGCGCCTTCTCCAGAACCTGCCTCCTAAGCGAACCGTCATACTCTCCGCAGATGCCGAGAAGATCGCCAGCGTCGAGCTCGAGATGACAAGAACAGACATAGAAGCTCTTGCTGACGCACATTACGACAACGGTGACATGTTCTCCCCGCTCTCGTCTGGATCGGTCAGGTTCGATTCGATGGTGATCGCTCCCTGCAGCACATCCACGATGTCCAAGATCGCATGCGGCATCGCTGACAACCTGATGACCCGGATTGCTTCGGTCGCTCTGAAGGAACGAAGGAGACTGGTGCTGGTCATCAGGGAGACGCCTCTCTCTTACATCCACTTGCAGAACATGGAGAGGCTAGCAGCAGCAGGTGCGACCATCCTTCCTGCCAGCCCGGCCTTCTATCCCAACCCTAAGAGCGTCGACGAGATGATCGACTTCGTTGTGGGGCGCGTGCTGGACGAGCTGGGAATCAACAATAGCCTCTACCGACGGTGGACCGGGAAACGACCTACTGGAAGTCGTGGGTCTCGTCGAACTGCTCGGTGATCGCCTTGAACTGCGATTCTGTGACCTTCTTCTTGTCCAATGCCAGTATGATGGTGGAACCGTGCGTCGAGGCCAGGTCGTTGATCTTCTTGATGAAGTTCAAGACCTTCTCGAAACCGTTCAGTTCGATGAGCGTGTCCACACCCTCTAGCATGACCCCCGCGCCCTTGGTGGTCATGAGGAACGTGGATACGATTTCCATCGGGTCGCCGTCGAGGTCCTTCGGGTTCACGTTGTCGATGTCGGTCGTCGAGTCGGAGAACCACTTGATCTCAACTGAATCCATGTCATAGTCAGATCGTACCTTTCCAGGGAATTGCGTCGTGAGGCACAGCGCCTGCCTGTCTGTCTTGCCTAAGGCCCTGATCATCGTGAATGCGTTGTGCGGGTCCTGGTCTACGATCAGGTAGTTCCTGCCCGGAGCGACTTGTTCCTGGAACGCCCCGCACTTGGTGCACTGGATGCTGTAACCTTCCTCTGTGCCCGAGTAGAGGAACGTCTCGCCGCACGCCCTGCATTCGATGGAGCGCGTGAGCTGGGGGAATAGGACCGCGTTGCATTGCGGGCACATCTGCGCCCTCTCGGCGCACTTCACATGCATCGTCGCGCCACAGCTGCACTGGAATATGTCGAGTGTCTCCTCGATAGGCATGTAACATGACTTGCAGAGCCACTCGCCCTCCTTGGCCTCAGGCTCGAGCATCGCCTGCTTCACCTCAATGCTGGATTCGTCGGGGATGTTCAGCGCAGCCCTGCCGTACATGAACTTGGAGAAGAAGTGCTCCGCTACGACTGCAAGGGGCAGCACAAGGTACAGGTAGCCTGCAAGGATGTAGGCGTTGGGCGATGAGAAGGCGAACAGGAATGGCAGAAGGTAGAGCACCACGCTCATGGCCGCGAGTGCGATTGCCGATACCCAAACCACGATCAGAGGCTTCGCGTATTTCCTGAACTTCTTCGGGTGGAGTTTCTCGAACTTATCGAAATCCTTGCTCGGGGTCCTGAGCATAAGGAGCAGGCAAATCATCAGGGCAATGAAGGCGATCTGCTGGTTGTCCATGATCGAGAAACTTCTGTAGGTGACCTTGTCAGGTATAGGCGTCAAGGCGTTGGCATCCCCGCTGAACGAATACCACAAGATGTCTCCCATGGGCGTCCTGACAGCGCTCATTTCGCCCCCTGAGAGATTAGGACTCGAGAAGCTGCCTACGACGAATGTCGAGACCCTGAGATCGACAACACACCAGCCGTCGTGCCTGTATCCTATGGCGGACGCCACGGCAAGGCTCAGCGCTTCATACAGCCCCTCTCCAGCCTCGATCTCTCTGTTCGTTATGGATCCCGAGCCGTCAAAGGATAGTGTAAATGAGATCGGGTTCGTTGACCGCCATTCCGAATCGACGAGACCTGAGGTATGGTCAATGATGAACGCATCCGACTTCTCAGAGAAGTTGGTGGTCGAGTCGATGCTGAACCCCCAGACGATCTTGCCAACCATCTGGTCGGACACTGCATCCAGGAGCCGTCTGACCTCCTCGACTTTCATCCACTGGTCGCCACTCTCGTCGAACGCGGAGAATGCCGCCTCACGGACATACATGGCCGTGTCGCCCGAGTAAGTGACCTTCACCGTGGCGGAGCCGTCAAGAGAGGTGATCCCCGAGATGAGTATCCTGCCCTCTATCGTCATCTCGTTCCCGAGTCCTTGGGAGCTGGCGGGAGCACTTGCGATGAGCAGCAGCGTTACAGACAGAATCGCGGAAAAAAGAGCTGAGATTGTCCTCATGATACCAGACGATGATATCAGAACAGCCGAGTCTTAATGCTTTCGAGCCTTTTCTCCGCGCCTGACACGTTGTAGCCTTCCCGGAGCGTACCAGTTCCACTTCTGGAGCATGAGCATGATGGCTGGGACCAGGTATATCCTAATGATCATGGCATCCAGCAGTATGGAGAACGACAGCGCGAACCCGAACTCGCGGAGCAACGCGGTGCTTGAGAGCATCATGGACCCGAACGCTCCAGCCATGACGAGACCGCACGCGGTGATGATCCCGCCAGTTCTCTCAACAGCCGTCATTATCGCCTGTTCGTCCGTCTTGCCCTTGGTAACCTCTTCCCTGATCCTCGTCGTCAGGAAGATATCGTAGTCCATGCCGAGGCCCATGGCAACGACGAACAGTATAAGCGGTATCATCCACAGGACTGGCACTCCGTCGATGTATTGGAAGATTATCATGGTCATCGCAATGGTCCAGATCACGTTCATCAGGACCGTCATGACCAACCTGACAGGTATCAACAACGAGCCAAGCACGAACATGAGCACGAGGAAGATGCCAATGATTACAACGATTCTCATAGTGAAGAAGTCGCCTGCGACTGTCCTCGACACATCGGCCATGCCAGCGGTCGAGCCACCTACCAGCACGTCGGTGCCGGTCGGGAAGATGCCGTTGTTCCCGTTGGCCTCTCTAATGTGGTCGATCGTATCGATGGAGTAGGTCGTGAACGGCTGGTCCTGAAAGACCAGAGTCAACATGATGGTCCTGTTGTTGCTACCCAAAGTACTCCCTATCGCCATCTGGTATGTAGCCTGCTCCTCCTGGGTCAGGTTCGCAACATAGGAATCGTTGACGGGCGTTCCGAATGGCCTCGTGGGACCGGACACGCTCCTGACATTGTCGATGGCGTCGATCTGCTGGCAGTACGTTTCCAGCTCAACCGCAGCCTCAGACGTTAGTGAACCGTTCACAACGACCTCATCCGGGTATTGAATGAGGATGTAGGTGGGCAGTATCTTGCCCGAGCCAAAGCCAGCGCCCAGGGCATCGATGCCTTTCTTGCTCTCGGCGGCGGGTAGCCCGGCGACGAAATCGTAGCTCGATTCGACTGACAAGAACATATAGACAGCCGGAACAGATATCAGAAGAGCCGCAAGGACAATGGCCCTCCGCTTGCTGAGTGCAAACCTCGCGCTCTTCCTGAAATAGCCACCTCCAGCAGCCTCCTTTTTCTTGAAGCTGGCAACTGCCTGCTCCATCGTGTTCGGCCAGAACACCCTGTCTCCTATGAGCATCAGGAGAGACGGAAGCATCGTCAACGCGAAAAGCAGCGCCATCCCGACCGCGACCACAAGCGCCATGCCCATCGACTGAACGAGAGTGTAGCTCCCGATCATCAGCGCGCCGAAACCGATCATCACTGTGGCGCCACTCGTCGTGATGCTCTCGCCCGCCCATATCAGGCTGGTCCTCATGGCCTCCTCCTTCGGCCGGCCAGCGACGCGCTCCTCGCGGTACCTTGACATGATGAATATGCAGTAGTCGGTCCCGGCGCCCATCATGACTGTCAGGACGATGGTCAGGACGCTGTAATGAATGCTCATGATTTGGCTTCCGAGCAGATAGATGAATGCAGTGCTCAGTAGGTATGCCATGCCCACGGTCATCAGCGGGACCCATGGAGATACCGCCGACCTGAAGTACATCCCGACGAGGACGACCACGAGGATGATGGTGACGGGCTCGATCATGCTCATGTCCTCCTCCACGGCGTCCATTATATCGACGTTCAGTGCCGGGTCTCCGGACACATAGACCTCGGCCGTATCGCCAAAGTCAGGGTCAAGCAGTAGCCCCAGCCTCTGTGAGACAAGGGCTCTCAGGACGCGCACATCGCCCTCGGCCTCGGGGGACGAACCGTTGACAGACAAAGAGATGACCATCAGCATAGTGTTGCTTGGGGGGCCTGACTCCGGGTTAGCGTTCACAAACGGCTCCACCAAAAAGCTCGGAACTCCTGGTAGTTCGTCAAATGTTGTCGAAGGGTCGAACACGATCCGGTTGGCCAGAGAAGCAGTGTCTACCATGCTCGGTGTCGGTCCCAGCTGCCAAACGTAGCCTAGGAAGCCCGCATCGAGACCGCCTTGGAGCGCAACGTTTCCGATGGCGAACGATGTCACATTGTCGTTGTACCATTTGCCATCAACTTGAGAGAACGCGCCATTGTAAGCATCGAGGCCGAGGCCTTGGTTGAGTGCGATGAAGAACCCGCCCGTCTCTCCCATGGGGCCGAAGTACGACAGCGCCGAAGCGTCTATGATTGGCTGGAGCTCGGAGAGGTTGGCAGCGTATGGTTTGGAGGGGAGCCAGAGATCGTAGAAAGCGTTAGAGTAGCCCATGGTCAGATAGACAGTGGACGCATCCGCCCCAGACGCGATCGTGGCGTTTTCTATCTCCGAAAGGACCGCGAGGCGGATATCATCATCGCTCATCATGCCCCCTGTCGCGTATATGTAACCCCAGTGGGCGTACGCAATTGAAGTCGGAGTCTGGTACAGCAGAGCTGCTGATTGATTGGCCTGGGCATAGAGCGAGAACAACGCGGGGCCCGTCTGATATGCGACCTGAGTATAGTACTGTGATATACTGCCCCACATGTAATCGACGCTCTGAACTCCACGCATACCCCCATCGTTCGAGATGGCATTCGACATGCTCAACGTGAAATCCCTGACAGGAGTCCCGAGTATGTTTGAGTGGTCGCTCTTGATGACGACCATTATTGTGCTTGGGGCCACCTCTCCTGCGAAGTTCGCATTTATGAGCTCCTGCGCCTTCATTGCCTCCAGGTCTTCTAGGCCCGTTTCGGTCTCACTGTAGACTACGACATCATTGATCTTGAAAACCAAAGGGAATGTGTAGAACAGCACCACGATCCACACGGCTATGACAAGCTTGTAGTGCTTGACAATGAAGTTCGCGAGGCGGGAATACATCGGGGATCACCATGTGCTTGGATGATGCATGACACTCGAGGGTATCCCCCCTGAAGTTGCTTGGCTGGTATATGCCTTTCTGTGAGGATATGTCAAAGGATAACGACTCTATTCAAGGTAGACTGCAGGTCTTCCTGGTCTCGCGAACCCGGCCTTTCCCTTCGGGTCGATTCTGCCGGGGTCGGACGCGGAGAAAACCAGGACCTCACATCCGAACTCGCTCTGGAGGAAGGGCACCGTCTTCTTCAGCACCTCCAGCTCGTCAATCGGCGCTGCCAACCCTCTCCTGTCCTCCGGAGACGCCTTCGTCACGTTCATAACCAGGTCCTTCGCGTATGCTGGTATCTCCTTCTTCTCCTGCGGAGTCTTGGCAGAAACCATTGCCTTCTTGATCAAGGCGGATATGTCCGGCCTCCCCTTGGTGGCAGCTAAGGCGTCCGCAGTCATCTCGTACTTCCAACTCGGGGAGGTCATCACAACTATTCTCGATGGTTTGATCCTGGTCACCTTCAGGATCTCCGAGATATCCTCTAGTAGCCTCGACACGAGGCGCTCTTTGGCTTCCTCCATGACAACTTTGTCGGAGAGCGAACCTGAAGCGAGCTGGATCTGTGAGACGAACGGTTTCTTCCCTATGGACTCCCACATCTCCTCGGCGACATGTGGGGTTACTGGAGCCATCAACGGTATCCATTTCTCCAGCGCGGCCATCAGCACTGACTTGTTCTTGCCCCCCCTTCGAACGTACCATCTGAGATCCTGAGGCGTCTCGAAGTAGACATCGTTCACATAAGACCTCAGATCGAATTCCTCCATGTACTTGTGCAATCCGAACAGTCGGCTTTCCAATCTCGCGGTGAGCCATGCGTCCACCTCAGAGCTTTCCGTTGTGGTGACGGATTTGAGCTCATCGACGGTCACACAGAGCTTCTCGAGCCTGTCCCTGTAGCCTTCGACCTTCTCGTCCTCCCAGGCAACATCCACGTACAAAGAGGCCACGTGCGCGTAGAACAGACGCATGGCGTCCACGCCGAACCTCTCAGCTGCATCCGGGATGGGCTGAGCGCCACCCTTCGACTTCGAGATCTTTCCGCCTGTCGCGGTGATGTACCAGTTGACCAAGATTCCCCTCGGCCAGTGCTGCGGTCTAAGCACCGCCACATGGTTCATCAGGAACACAGGGAAGTGGACGGTCATGTGTTCCTTTCCGCCCAGGTTGATATCGAGCGGATACCAGTACTCGAACTCCTTCCGGATGGATTCGATGACGTCTCGCGAAAACCCAGTATTCTTCGCCACGGACGACCCGTCGCCCTTCCCGAGAAGGACATAATCGAAGAACTCCTCATCCATCTTCTCGGCCTTGATCTGCCCGGTGTTCGCATACATTGACACTACATAGTATACTGGATAGAGCGTGCTGTCCGCGATCGCCTCGACGATCCATCTCTGATCGAACGGGAACCGCGTTCCGAGCCAATTGCCCAACCGGACACAGGCCCTCTCGCGATACCATTCGAGCACGTTCTGGATGTTGTCGTAGTACTCTCTCGGCAGGATCTTCATGGTCAGGGCGTGCTCCCTGGACCTCTCTGTGAGCGCCGGGTTCGCATAGTCGATGAACCACTGATCTGGTATCTTCTTGATGAAGACCTTCGCCCCGCACCTGCATAGAACCTCCTCGGAGAGGTCGTGGAATACATCGGCTTGGCCCGACGCAAGCATCTCCTCCCGCATAGCCTCCTTGGCCTGCTCGACCGGGCGTCCCGCGTACTCGCCGCACGACTTGTTCATGACACCCGTGTGGAAACCGGTCTTGTAGACCTCCTTCGTGGCGTCATCGAGCTTCGGGTCCGAGAGGGAAGTTATCCCCATTCTCTCGGATATCTCGACCGCAGGCAACGGCCCCCATCCAGGGGTGTCGATGATCGGTATTGGGTGCGCATCCTCGATCATCTGGTCGGTTATGCCGTATCTATCCCCGGCGGCCTTATCCTTCTTCAGTTCGACGAGGCCTATCCAGTCGACAGGAGCATCCGACGGAACGCTCATCACCAGACCCGACCCGACATTGGGGTCGCAGAGCGTCGAGGGGAATATCGGTATCATCTTGCCCGTGAACGGGGCCTTGCACCGCCTCGCCATCAACGACGCGCCATGCGCAGAGCCAATCACCTCGACCTTGTCCTTCTGCAACTTCAGTTTCTCGGCAGCAGGACGACTAACGACCCAGATCTCGCCGTCCACCCTGACATCGACGTACTCGACATCGGGGTTCAGCCAGAAGTTGGTGAGGCCGAATACCGTCTCCGGCCTCAGGGTCGCCGCAACGAGCTTCCTGCCGTCCTCGAAGTCAAACTTCAGAAGCAAGTACTCAAGAACCTCGGCGTTGCCACCCTTGGAGATATCCGTCTCGGAAGGGTCGATAGCCACGGGGCCGTGCTCGAGGCACGCGGCTGCGAAGTACGGTCTCTGGATCAAGAGGCCCTCTACCATCAGCTTCCTCATCTGCCACTCGATGAACTTCGAGTAATCTGGGTAGATGGTGCACGTAAAGCGCCTCCAATCCGACAAGAAGCCGAACCGCTTCCAGTAGTCGTTGATGTACACCTGATTGAAGAACCGAACGACCTCCGCTGGATCGGAGAGCTTGGCAATCGTCTCTTCGTCGCAGCCGTTCGCCCTCAGCATCTCTATGGTCGCGACATCTCTCCGCTCAACGCGCTTCGCGAACGATATCGCTCCGTTGCCTGTCGCGTGCGTGCCAACTGGGAAGAGCACCTGGTGACCGGTCATCATCTTGTAGCGAACGACAGCGTCCGAGAAGGTGTATCCTCTCATGTGGCCGACATGAAGATATCCCGTCACTCCGGGGTAGGCGAAAATCATGAAGAACTTCTTCTTGCCCTGGATCGGCACCGACTCGTTGATCTTGGCGTCGTACCAGGCTTTGCGCCACTTCTCCTCGATGGCGGTGAAATCAATATTCATCTCTTGGGCCAGCGGAGCAGACAATACCTGATGCAGATAAAAGGTTTCTCGGATGAAGGCTCTAGGAACTGAAATGTATGCGACTCGGATTGGCGAGAATCAGCGACAAGACACGATGATATAGTTGCGCGCTTCGCAGAGGCGGTTGACTATCTAGTAGCCATGATTTCGGACCAGTGAAACGTGTGACACGAGCGGCTCTAAGAAACCTGCTCCAAGAGTGTGAAACCTGCTCGCTGGAACGCATTCTATGGCTGGCGATTGGACATAGCCAGTAGAGCGAGTATGACATTTTCAGACGAAATGAGACATTTTGCATATTTATATATACCATCGACTGACATATGTTCCTTTTGCGTCAACAAATCGGGATGGGATGCACAATATGTCTGACCCGTTGGAGAGCGAGCGGATAACGATCCGCCTCGACGCAGATGACCTCAAACTGATAGACGAGTTCATCTCGAATAGCAACGAGTTCTCCAACAGGTCGCAACTAGCCCGCGCAGCCGTGCGCGCATACATCGAGATGCGCGCGGGCGCCGGGGAGGGAACGAAGGGAAGGCCGAACGATATCCTCGTGCAGATGCCTCTGCTAGTCCTCGACACGATCAAGCAGCTCGTGTCCGAGGGCGTGTATAGCTCTGTATCCGAGGCTATCGCCGACGCTGCGAGGCACGAGTTCCTACACGAGGAGCACGTGGACGGACTCAAGAAAGATGCCAACCAACAGCGGAGTGGCTTCAAGATCGTTCCCAACGACTAAGGACCGTTTTGTGACGCTCTGACCGGCGGTGGGGACTCTCCCAGGAGAGTCGGCCATCGACCGGCCTGAGAGTGATGGAGGCCGAAGGGATGACGGCGGAAGGGAACAGAACGGAAGAACTGATAAACGCGATTGGCACAAGCCTTGGAGAGCCATCCGTAGCAGTCGTTGGCTGCGGAGGAGCTGGTTCCAACATCGTGCATGGGATCTACTGGAAATCGAACAGAGTGGAGACCGTGGCGATAAACACGGACGAGGAGCACCTGAGGGCCATCGATGCCCACAAGAAAGTGCTCATCGGGAAGGATGTATCCTTCGGGCGAGACGCGGGAGGCTTCCCCGAGATCGGTGAACACTGTGCCGAGAAGGCGAGGGAAGTGATCCGCGAGGCGCTCAAGGGATACGACATCGTGTTCGTCGTCGCAGGCATGGGCGGTGGAACCGGCACGGGCGTTGCGCCTGTCGTCGCCAGCGTATCTAGGGAGATCAACGCAGTCACATTTGCAGTGCCTATCACGCCCTTCGACCACGAGGGCGAGCGGAGGAAGAAGCTCGCCGCTGATGGAGTTGCCAGGCTGAAGGAACTGGCGAACTTCACGGTCGTGCTCGACAACAACAAGGTCATCGAGCTGGCCGCTGACATGCCTATGAGCGAAGCGTTGAAGATAGTAGACAGAAGCGTGTTGCGCATCGTGGAGTCCGTGTGCGCTCAGACGAGCTCGTATGTCACGAACATGGTGCAGGACATCATGGGGTACTCTGATTCGGTGGACGAACCGGCCCCCACACCGCCTGTCGACTTACAAGAAGAGCACCTGATCCATGCTGACATGGACTCGATGTTCGACAACTTCGGCCCAAGCATGTTCGGATGAGCAACCCCAAGGCGAACCGCACAGGCACTCGCAGAATGGGCCTCCAACATGCGCGCGCGTGTGCGACGCAAAACCTCTTCCATGTTCTCTCATCGACGATCTGCCTGGCCAAGCGCAATCGCAAATGGTTTCTAGCCGCAACTGGTTTCGAGTGGTGTGAAGGTCGGTTTCGTCGTCAATCCGATTGCCGGGATGGGAGGGGCGGTCGGCCTCAAAGGAACGGACGGAGCGGACATCCTGCGCGAGGCTGTCGCCAGGAGTGCTCAGAAGGTGTCTCCTTACAGGGCAGAAGCTGCCCTCAGAACAATCAAGAGCAGGGGGCTCGAGATGGAATTCGTGACCTGTGGCGGCGAAATGGGAATGGCCGAGCTCCAGTCGACTGGATTCGAGGGGCGGGTCGTTCATGTTCCTGGCGACCCTTCATCACGGGTCGACACGCTCAATGCAGCCAAGGCATTCCTTGCTGAGAAAGTGGACCTGATACTCTTCGCTGGAGGGGACGGGACCGCGAGAGACCTCCTAGAGATCGTTGATCGTGCGATCCCAATGGTCGGAATACCTGGTGGCGTGAAGATGCACTCCGCAGTGTTCGCGCTAACGCCAGAAGCCGCGGCGGAATCAATCGAGTCCTTTGTGCAGTCTGGCACTACGAGACAAGCCGAGGTCATGGACGTCGATGAGGAGAGTTTCAGGGAAGGAGTACTCAGAGCGAAGCTCTTCGGCTACGCAAGGGTGCCAGACAACACTACGTACATGCAGTCTAGCAAGATGACCTATCACTCCGGTTCCGTCGAAGATGAATCTGAGGAGCTGGGCCAGTATGTCGCGGAGTCTTTCGAGCAAGGTATCATGTACATCGTGGGCCCCGGAAGCACTACCGAGTCAATCGCGAGACACCTGGGACTCCGCAAGACTCTCTTGGGAGTCGACGTGTATCTTGACGGTAAGGTGCTTGCGGAGGACGCATCAGAGAAGACCATTCTGGAGCTTCTTGAGCGGCGCGGCGATGCGAGGATCGTGGTCTCGCCGATTGGGTCTCAGGGTTTCATTCTCGGCAGAGGCAATCAACAGATTTCGCCCCGTGTCATCCGTAAGGTGGGTGCATGCAACATCGTAGTAGTCTCAACGCCGACCAAGCTCAGAGACACTCCGATGCTCAGAGTCGACACGGGCGACCGCGCTCTCGACGACAGCCTCAAGGGTCGGAAGAAAGTGCTGACGGGCTACAAAAGGAAGAAGCTCGTGGCAGTCGAATAAGGTCAGGTGCCAGAAGCCTCTTTCGCCAGCAGCATCTGCCAGTTCTCGTCGATTGCCTTCTGAATCGCGGCGATCTCCACATCCGTCAGATGCGAGAACCGTCCCTGGAACCTCAGGTACTCGGACACCGGCGCGCCCTTACCCTTCCGCGTGATCCTCACCTTGCCGCTCTCTATCTCGTACAGCGGGAAGGCGTGCGTGTCGACCGCCAGCCTGGCCACCTCGACAACATGCATCGGGTTCATCCGCCAGCCGGGGGGACAGGGAGACATGGCGTGTATGAATCTGAATCCTTTGACCTCCTTCGCCTTGGCCACCTTCTTGATGAAGTCCTCAGGGTGCGCCACGGACACGGTCGCGGCATATGGAATCCTGTGAGCCTGCATGATCGCCATGATGTCCTTCTTGGCCTCGTGCTTGAACCCGTGCGTGGAGCCTACTGGCGTCGTCGTGGTCCAGGCGCCCCAGGGCGTCGAACCGCTCCTCTGAATCCCGGTGTTCATGTACGCCTCGTTATCATACATCACGTATATTCCGTCCGTTCGCCTCTCAGCGGCGCCGGACATGGCTTGAAGGCCGATATCGACGGTGCCGCCGTCACCCGCGAACCCGACGACGGTGACGTCCTTGATGCCTTTGACATCAAGAGCCGCCCTCAGGCCGGACATCGCAGCGCCCGTGGCCTCGAACGCGGTGTATAGCAGGGGGACCTTGAGGCAGGTGCTTGGCCAGTAGCCAGGCATGACCGCCCAACAGCATGCCGGGATGGATAGTATGGTCCTCTCGCCCAGGCCCTTCAGTAGGTACCTCATGACCAGGTTAGCGCCACAGCCAGGACAGCCGGTGCTTCCAGGGAAGGTGAATTCCGTCTCGGGTATGGTCGGCTTGCCCATCACCGCCACCTCCTCGGCAGCCCGGCTACATCGACCCATTCGACCTCGTCCTCGGCTCCTCTCTTCGAGACCACCTGGATGTCCTCGAATATCTTCTCGAGTATGCGCGGGGTGATGTCCCTTCCTCCTAGACCAGCAATGTAGTTCTTCATGACGGGTCTCTTCTGGACTGAATACGCTGAGGCCTTGGTCTCCGTGAACATTGCACCTGCGGCGCCGAAAGTGTAGCTCCTGTCCAGGACCGCAATACCTTCGACTTTGCCAGCCAGTGCCCTAACCTCGTCGTGCGGGAATGGCCGGAATGACCTGATTCTAGCGAGCCCTACTCTGTGTCCTTTCGCGCGCATGGAGTCCACGACATCCTTGGCGGTCGCAGCTACGCTCCCTGCAGCGACAAGAACCACGTCCGCATCATCGCACTGGTAGCGCTCCAGCAGTCCTCCATGCTCCCTCCCGAAGATGTTCTTGAACTCCTGCTCTACCCTCAGGAACCTGTCCCTGGAGGCCTTCATGCCTAGCATCGCCTTGTACCTGAACTCCATGTACTGATCCGGCTTCACAAGGGACCCGAAGCCCATGGGTTTCCCAACCTCGATCTTCAGGTCAGGCGAGTAAGGCGGCAGGAATGAGTCTACGAGAGCCTGGTCCGGAATGTCCACTGGTTCCGAGGTGTGCGACAAGATGAATGCATCCATGACTACCATGGCAGGCAGCATCACCCCGCTGCTCTCGCAGACCTTGTACGCCATGATTATCGTGTCGAGGACCTCCTGGTTGCTCTGGCAATAGAACTGGAGCCAGCCAGTATCCCTCTGCGCGATGGAGTCCATGTGGTCCACCCAAACGCTCCATGGCGGGGCCATGGCCCGACTCACATTGGTCATCACGATCGGCAGCCTTGCTCCTGAGGCCCAGGTCAGCACCTCGTGCATCAGCGCAAGCCCGTGCGAGCTCGTCGCAGTGTACGTCCTCGCGCCAGCAGTCTGGGCCGCGATGCACGCTGCCATGGCGCTGTGCTCGCTCTCGACTGGTATGAACTGCGCCTTGAGCTCGCCTGTGGCAACGAAGTCCGCCAGCTTCTCCACGATGGATGTCTGAGGAGTTATCGGATATGCGGCGATGACCTCCGCCCTCGCCAGCTTGGCCCCGTATGCGGAAGCATAGTTGCCCGTCATGACCTCTCTCACAGGTCCCCCTCCTTCATCATGATGATGCATTTCGCGGGGCATTCGAAGGAGCACACGCCACAGCCCTTGCAGTACTGCAAATCAATCACGGGCTCGCCATCGACCAGCTTGATCACCGCGTCCGGGCAGAACTTCCAGCAGATCGTGCACTTCTTGCATTTCGACTTGTCGACGACCGGCCTCATGACTCGCCAGTAGCCCGTCAGGTTGATGGTGCTGGGCGTGTCCGAGATCGGCGTCAGGGGGATTTCCTCGTAGCTCTTCGTCATAGGGTCGCCTCTATGGTGCGCTCGTAGGCTTCCTTGGCGGCCGCGACATTCTCCTCTTCCTTAACGGGTGCGACCTCACGTATGCTCTCCAGGATTGGCTCGAGCGCCACCATCTCACACATCTTCGCGAAGCCCCCCATGATGGCCGTATTGACGATCGGTGCCGTCTGAGAACCGATGCCGTGTGCCGCGGCGATGGAGGTCGCATCGATGAGATAGTACTTGAATCTCTGAGGAAGCTCTGGCAGTCTCTTACCAGCAGGGTAGTTGATGAGCACCTTTCCGCCCGGCTTCAGGCCTTCGAGGATATCGACCCCCCGCAGGAGGGAGTTGTCCAGGACGACAACATAGTCCGGCTCGTAGATGCTCGATTTGATCCTGATGGGACGCTCGTCGAACCGTGCGAATGCGGTCACCGGAGCGCCGCGTCGTTCGACTCCGAAGAATGGAAAAGAGGAGACCTCGAACCCCATCTTGAAGGCAGCCTTCGCCAGGACTTCAGAAGCGACGACCACACCCTGGCCACCTCTTCCGTGGAACCTGACCTCAATCACAGGTTGCACCTTGGAGGTTTAGGAAGTGTTCGGTATTAAGTACTGACTCTGCTACTAGCCTCCAGCATCGCTCCAGTATGAGCTAAGAAGAATGTGGCTCCCTGTCCCGTTGGGATGCCATTAGATATCGGGTCGTAGATTTCACAGCCCGTGAACAGAATATTCCCGAGCCTCCACGCGAGAGCCTTCTGCCACGCCACGGAGGAACTGGACAAGGTCAAGATGGCCGTCCTCAACGCAGTGGGGGAGGGCGGTTTCAGCGTCACCAAAGGTGAGGGGCACCACGGGAACTCCATTGAAATCCTGGAGGCAGCGGTGTACAGGGAGGGTGATATCATCAGGTTCTTCGAGAGGTTCGACAAGGAGGACATAGAGGCCCTCCGAGGGACACTGAACGCCCGCGTGGACGAGGGCTGCAACCTCTTCGTCAAAGTCGACAAGCAGTCCGCATTCAAAGGGATCATCAAACTCGGAACGGGAGACGATGTCATCTCGGTGCGGGTCAAGATCCGGGCGTTCCCGGCGAAGGCCGAGCTGGCTAAGGGGATCATGGACGAGTTCCTCGGGCATACGCTCTGCAAGAAGGATTGAGGCGAGCGGTGCCCGATGTCGATTCTTTATTATAATGATGAGATATCTGCCAGCCAAGCACTCGCAGGGGTAGCCAAGACCGGTCAACGGCGCAAGGCTTAGGACCTTGTCCAGCAGTGGTTCCGCGGTTCGAATCCGCGCCCCTGCACTAATCTTTCTCGGATATCGGGGAAAATATGTCGCACCCGGATTCGAACTCGATCTGTGAGAGCCACTTCCTATACTTTCCGTTAGGATAACATCCCTTGTGGCCACCTTTGGCGACATGCCACTTGCACCTTCTGCATGTCCGCCCGGAGCTCTTTCTTATCGATGCCAGCACGACCAGCTCTTCGGCTGTGTATTCTGAAGTGTCCTGCGCGCTCACGACACATAATTGCTCTTGATGGTTATCTGTTTTGCACAGGTCGTTCGCATGGGGATATATACGCCTCCGCCATTCGGAACATCCGTGAAGTATCTCTACTGTCCGAAGTGCAAAGAGGTCAGGGCGAAAACTTGGTACCAGCAAAGGGACAGATGCTTGGCCTGCATCGGTCCGGCGACCGTGATCAAGGTCCCGAACAGCGCGCTGACATATGTCAACTACTTCCTTTATGTCTTCGTCCCTGGGCTCGTCGCTGTCTACTTGTGGAAGGAAGATCGCAGCTACGTGTGGCTCGCGGTCGGTTTTCTCGTCATCATGATGATCACATCCTATATCGACCTCCTCAGAGGAGAGAGGTACGCCAGGAAGAAGGTGAAGATAGCCAGCTCAGACCTGAACGAGTTCAGAAGGCGCGGATGGACATAATACAAGGACTACCAAGATCTCCGAACCTCCTTCCAGAGTCAGCGTTACGTGGCTGGCGAACCTTTCGTCTACGTGATCTGGCAGGTGAGGAAGCGCGAGCAATGGTTCTGAGTAGCTCTTGTACACGAACAGAAGGTGTGGCTCCATGAACGGCGGGGCGCACGCATCCAGCATCTCCAATACGATGGTGTTGAGGTCAGCGAATCCGTCTGTTTCGCCGCCTCTGAAGAGGCAGTCGCCCTCCACAGCGAGGCAGTCTCTCACCAACGCCTGCCTGGACACCTGTATAGACTGATCGTAGACGATCGTCAGGTTCGATCCGATTGAAGAGGAGAGGACAGAGTCGAGAAGATGAGCGACTTCAAGCGAGTCGGCGCTCTCCTGATGGGTGGTGGCTGGCTCCCCTGAGTATGAGAGTAAGACCGAGGATACAAGAATCGCCCCTGCGAAGAACACCACAGCATCCATTACGGCGAGCTGGCCGAGGTCCTTTCTGTCAATCCTTCCAGACAATCAGCCTCACCTCCAGGACAACAACCAACCCCGTGAAGTCCTGCGCGTTGAGTAGACTGGATGCGAACGCAGTGTTCGAGACCTCCCCTGAATGATTATCATTGAACCCCACACACCATCCATCTGTTCGGCCAGGAGACGAGATGTTAACCGAGAAATGTGTCGAATCTAGCAGATCTCGAACGAAATGAGACAGATCTGACTGGTCGATCGACTCCAGCATCGGCGTTTCGTAGCCGGGCGCAAGTGATTCGATCTTCTGAACAATTCTCTCAACCGCGCGTTCCGCCAACTCCTGCAACCGTTCATCTTCCCTCTCGGAGGCTAGTCGCGATGTGGTCCATAGGCCGGAAGAGACCAGCAGCATGACTCCGCAGAGAACGAACGCGAGGACTGGCAGATCTTCGAAGAAACCGGCAACCCCTGAATCGTTCGAACGCATTGTTCCTGCATGCTTCAGCACTCGAAGTTAGCCAACTGCTACATGTAGCGTACGACCAGGAGAATGATACAAGTGCACTGGGGCGGGATGACGATTCATGAGACACCAGCAAGGACCGACCAAGAGGATGGCCCCCTCTGCAAGCCCCGAGACATGCTGTTCACACGAGTACCTGGAAGACGACGATCTGGTTCTGAGCATAGACTGCAACGCCTGCGCCGGAGCGCACGACCTCAGTAACCAGAGGTGCTACGCTGGAGTCCTCAACATCCTAGCCTCAGGAGCGCAACCCGATTCGATAGTTCTCAGGAGGTACATCGACAAGAGGTACAGAGAGGATGCGGTGAAGACCGCAGTGCTAGCGGCCTCCGAGCTGGCTTCTCTCCGAAGAGGGATCGCGGCATTGGATCCTCCGTCGGACAGAAGGTGTCGGACATGCCCTGCCAGTGCTCATCGAGTGCTCCTGCAGGCGAGGCTGAGGCTCGTGGAGAGGCCTATGAGCCCACCAGTTAGTCGTGCGGCTATGGCGGACCTGATTCTACAAGGGATTACAGCAGACGCATGCGAGAAGGCTCCCGCGTGCGTTTCAAAGATTCTACAGAGCGGCGCGTGATACCCGGAGTGAGATGCTTGGCGGCCAGAATCCCGAAACCGCGAATCCTCTCCCCAGCTCCTCCTTGCAAGGCGGAGTCGCTCCCCGTGCTCAAACTAGATCATCACAACGGATCTTCCACGCCCGGAAGTGCATGTATCGAAACCAAACCATGCTTCGCATCATCTTGGCTTAGAACGGAGACCCAGAACGGAACCGAGGTAGTAGACAAGTACAGTGTTGATGGTGTTGGAGTGGTCGTGTCGTCCCCATCCGGGAGCAGCTTCAGCCTCTACACCATCTCCCCTCCAGAGTACCAATTGAATCCACTACACATGCAGGCGCTCGCTCGCGCGATCGAGCGCATCGTCGACGATCCCCCTCCCGAGCTGGAGCTCGGCAACCTCACCACACTCAGATCTTTCATCAAGACGAAGGCGAAGGATCATCTTTACGCCTATCTCGACACAGCGCCAGCTGGGGGGATTGGTGGGACGGCACTCGAAGGCAAGGCCGATGCCCTCGCAGAGATTCTCGCGAAGTACACTGCTGGCTACGGCCTGATCGAGACACTGCTCGAGGACGACAAGGTCCAGGACATCTACATCGACGCCCCGTCTCATGAGACGCCGGTCCAAGTCGTGCTGCGATCGGACACTGACAAGCGCGTCCGACAGAAGTGTCGGACGAACATGCTGATCGGCCGGAAGGATATGCAAGGCTTCGTCTCTAGGGTGAAGTTGGAGACCGGTCTTCCCTTCTCGGAAGCGCACCCTGTGCTGGAGGCGGACATCAGGCGCCTCAGGGCGAGGATCACCCTCGTGGGGCCTCCGTTGAGCGACAAAGGCATTTCCTTGGCCATCAGGAAGCATTCGAACAAGGCGTGGACCCTCCCGGGGCTCGTGAAGAACGATTGCCTCTCGCCCCTTCTTGCAGGGTTCTTGTGGTGTTGTGTCCTCGGCCGAAGGTCTGTGCTGATCGCGGGCAGCAGGGGAGCGGGCAAGACCACGCTGCTCGGATCGATGATGCTCGAATTCCCACTCTCGCAGAGAATCCTGCTCATCGAGGACACCCCCGAAATCCCAGTATCGAGAATGCAGTCTCTCGGGTTCGATGTCCAGACTCTGAGGTTCCACGGACAGCACGAGGAACAGTCATCCGCGGAGGACGCCCTCAGAGTCAGCCTGCGAATGGGCGAAAGCGCCATCGTGATCGGCGAGGTGAGGGGGACCGAGGCGAAGGTGTTGTACGAGAGCATGCGCGCGGGCAGCGCTGGCTCTTCCGTTCTGGGGACGATTCATGGCAACTCCGCCGAAGGAGTTCTCGACAGAGCCGTGGAGGACCTGGGGGTCTCAGAGCGGGCGTTCTCGTCAACCGACCTGATAGTTGTGATAGGCCTCATGCGCTCCCCCGACGGCGCCCGCTTCGAGAGACGGGTAGTCGAAGTTGCCGAGGTCAGGCCATTAGGACAATCGGTAGAGCTCGTGCCACTGTTCACGACGCGGAGCGGGTGCTCTTGCGCGATGCCTACGAACGAGTTCTCTGAGAACTGCAAGACGCTCCGAGGATGCGCTGCAGCACTGGGGTCTTCGCCAGAACAGTTGCTGACCATCGTCAAGGCGAAATCCCATGCGGACCAGGTACTGGCAGAGAGCTCAGATTCGCGCCTGACGAGCGATGAGTTCAGGGTCAGATCCAACGAGATCCTCACGCACGGGCTGTTCGATCCCGAAGGACCGGAGAAAGCCCTCAGCGCCTGGAAGGAGTGGGTCAATGACGGAACCATCCAATAGGGCGCGCGCGACGCATAGGTACGTGCGCACATGCTATGCACTAGCGCGCGCATGGGCGCGATTGCGAGTGACACATGGGGCAAAGAACAGCCCGAAGGACGCCCCGGAGCTGTCGAGCGCACTCAAACTTGCAGGCTTGCCGGCCGATTCAGAAACCGTCCTGAACGCTTCTAGGATGGCCACCTTCCTTGTGTGCATTGTGTTTGTGAGCGCGTCGGCTGTTTGCGTGTTTGTTGTCGGCCTAGAGGAGTCGCTACTGCTAGTCCTGATGACAATCTTGATCCCGTTGCTGATAGGCGAGTTGATCAAAGGCTACCCAAGGGTGCTCTCCCGAAGACTCGCATCCGAGGTGGTCAAGGACTCCACAGGCGCCATAAGTCTGATGGTCATGAGCCTCAGAAGAGAGGCTTCCCTGTCCAGGGCCATTGCTTTCTCGTATGGTAGAAAGGATAGCTTCTCGGCAGAGCTCAAGACCTGTACCTGGGGGGTGATCATGGGGCGATTCGCGAGCTTCGAGGATGCCCTGCAGAATCTCGGTGAACGCTGGTCTGGGTCTTGCGGCGAGCTCAAGACGGCCATGAACGCGCTGATTACTGCTTCCTGCGAGGCGACAGAGGACGGCCGGAGAAGAGCTCTCGACAGGGCGAACAACGCCTCCGTTCTTGGCGTGAAGCGAAGGATCGAGGAATACGCCCTGTCCCTGTCGACCCCGAGCATGGTGATGTTTGGGCTCGCCATCCTGTTGCCTCTGATGGTAGGCTCCTTCCTCCCGATGCTATCGTGGGATGTCTGGGGGGCTTCTTCAGGCGCATTGGGGCCGAACATTGGCTCCAGTCCGATCGGCCTGCTGCAGGTTGTGTTCATCATGAACGTGTTGTTTCCCGCCATCGGGCTGCTAGTCGCGATGGCATCCATCACGAGGCATCCCTTGGAATCGAGGAACGCGCCGCCTGCTGACGCGCCCAAGGCAAAATGGATGCTAGCCATCACGCCTGTCTGCACCACTGGTATTCTTGTCTCTATCGCTGTCCTTTGGCTTGAGGGCATCCGCGAAGCTGCTGCAGTCCTTATCAGCTCGACTATCCCCATCTCGGGCTTGCTTCTGTACCTCGGAATGAGAGGGGCTAATTCAGCGCGTGGTGATCGAGAAGCTTCTGAGGAAGCGCTCTTCCGGACCGGCGCACGCATGGTTGAAGGAGTCAACTTCGAGTCGGCACTCTGCGAAGCGTGCAAGGAACAGGAAGGTGCGCTCAAGTCCTACATCGAGTGTACCCTCCTGGGCAGTGCTAATGACACACCCGACTCGAGAAGCAATGCGAAGGCTCATCGAGGGGCGGACGCACAAGCACTCGAAGCCTTCAATGTCGTGAAGGAAGCCGCCTCGAAGGACGAGCGCGCCGCGGGACTACTGGCGATGGACCTGGCCACTTACATACGGGAGCTGCGAGAGACCGAGCGGAGCCTGCGTAGCAGGCTCAAGCCCACGATCGCGATGATGAAGATCACGAGCTTCGTGTTGGCGCCAGTGGTCCTAGGAGTCACATTCGCGATGTACATGACCCTGGGGGCGATTGCGGGTAGCGGCCCTGGGTCGCTGAGCCCCGGCATGTTCTTCCTCGTTCTAGGGGCATTCCTCGCGGAGTCTAATGCTGTCGTTCAGTACTTCATATGGGGGATCGAAGGCACAGATTCTAGAGCGCTCCTCGCCGTATCTCTCGGGTCTTGCGTCCTAGTTTCTGAGCTACTGTATGTTGCAACCGCGCTGATAGCTGGCTAGACCAGTATTCGCATCAGAATCATTTCTTCGGCCTGGAAGCGGCCATCTTCTCCATGTTCCTCTCGAGGAGGGCTAGCTCTTTTTGGTCGAAGGCTCTTGGGTCCACTGGTATTATCATGATCGCCTGGCTCTGAGATATGTGGTCGTTAACCTGGTCGATAGTCCGGAGCACTTTGTTGAAGTCGTTGTTCGACACGAGGTACTCGATACCGTCCAGAAGGATGATCCCGCCGGGATTGTCCTCCACGAACTGCACGAGCGTGTGGGTCAGTATGCCCAGGTTGGTCGGCGAGATGACATCCTGGCCAGCCCGCGTTGCGAGCCAGTATATCGAGGTTGTCTCGAGCCCGTACTTCTGCCTTATCAGGTCCGAGTGTTGTCTGCTGACGGCCAATCCGATAGATTTCTTGCCACCAGTGTCGACGGTAGACACGATGTTCACGAATGCGTCGAAGCTGATGTCCGGTGGGGACTCCTCGATGACGTACGAGTGTCCAGGAGCGATGTTGTATTTCCTAGTGATGCCGAGGCCCTTCTCCCCGTCAGCCTTGGGAGCTCTCGCCTTCCTGGAGAACAATCCCATCTAATCACTCCACATTGTCAATACCGCGTTGAGCGCGATTTCGTTGGTGGGCTTCAGGAGGAAGTCCTTCGCCCCCGCCTCAAGCGCCTCTCGGATCATCTTCTTGTTGATTATGGAGCTCATCGCAATGATCTTTGTCGCATGGTTCACTGAGAGCATCGACTTCGTGAGCTCCACGCCTGACTTGCCGGGCAGGATCATGTCCACGAACGATATGTCGGGCTTCTCCTTCCTGAAAACCTGCATTCCCTCGTCGTAGTCCTTCGCCTCAGTGATGTCGTGGAAACCGACGCGCACGAGCAGTTCGATCATCACCTTGCGGAAGGCCTCAGAATCGTCGACCACCAGAATCTTCATCGTCTCACCAATAGCCTCTGTAAATCCACGTAAAACTATTTATGTTGTCGTTGAGGGGTGAGATGGGCAGGCAATTTGATTCCTGGCGCAAGGCCCTTCCTCCAATTCCTTTCGGAGCACGGCACCTATTCAGGTTGCGTGCATGCATGGAAGGGACTTATATGCTACCCATCTCGGGTCAATATTGTCCGCCAGTCGTGATAAACTTTGTCCTTTCGCAACACGTGCGTTCGGCCCTGCCATCGCGGGCAATAGGGCCAAACAATTATATACTGGCATGAGGATTATTCGAAAACGCCTTTTAGCTAATCAGTTTTCAGTGACGGTGTTCATTAATGACGAACATTGAGGATGTCAAGAAGGGGACGACGACCATAGGCCTGGTCTGCAAGGAAGGGGTCGTGATGGCGACAGAGATGCGAGCCACGATGGGCACTCTGATTGCACACAAGACAACTCAGAAGCTTTTCAAGATCGATGACAACCTAGGACTCACGGTCGCTGGCGTTGTGGGAGACGCGCAGACACTTGCACGATACATAACCGCCGAAGTTGAGCTTTACAAGCTCAAGCGCGGGCAATCCATGACAGTCAAGTCGGCCGCAACACTCACATCGAACATCCTCGCGGGAAGCAGGTTCTATCCCTACTGGGTGGGCCTGATACTGGGAGGAATCGACAGAGAAGGAAACCATGTCTATGCTCTGGACATGGTTGGTGGAGCCATTCCGGACGACTATGTGACGACCGGATCGGGCTCGCCGTACGTGTACGGCGTTCTCGAGGACCACTACGAGAAGGGATTGAGCGTCAGCGACGGAATGGATCTCGCCATAAGGGCGCTCCACGCGGCAATGAAGCGCGATGCGGCTTCTGGCGATGGCTACTCTGTGGCGGCCATCACGAAGGAGGGATTCCTCCCGCTTGACGAGAAGGAGATCCAGAAACGATTGTCAAAACTGAAGCTGACCTGATTCCTGAGCATTAGACAAAGGCGTTTCTGCCGACAACAACTTTAGACATAGCTGAGTGAGCTAGATGGGCGTAGAGAAGATTCTAGAAGATGCTAGAGAGGCCGTTCGGAAGACGATACCGACCAACATCGAGATAACAGACATAGACTTCGAGGGGCCGGTCATCGTCATCTACACGAAGAACCTCGAGGAGTTCGCGCACAACAACGACTTAGTGCGCCAGTTGGCGCAGAGCCTCAGGCGCAGGGTGGCCATACGGCCCGATCCGACAATGCTTGCAAACACCGAGAACGCCGAGGAACAGATTCGCAAGATCATCCCCGAAGAGGCGAAGATCACCAACATCTACTTCGACGACGACAGCGGAGAAGTGACAATAGAGGCCATCTCGCCAGGGCTCGTGATAGGCAAGCACGGAGCGGTCTTGAATGAGATAAAGAAGGAGATTGGCTGGGCACCCAAGGTAGTCCGCGCCCCTCCGATACCGTCCAAGACGGTCAGCGAGATCAGGAACTACCTCCGCAAGATGCAGGATGAGCGAAAGGAATTCCTTCGGAAGGTCGGCAGAAAACTGATGCGCCAGAGGCTGAACGAAGAGACGTGGCTCAGGGTGACTTCCTTGGGTGGCTACCGGGAGGTCGGCAGGAGCGCTTCGCTGTTGTCGACCAGAGAGAGCAAAGTGCTCATCGACTGCGGAGTTGCGGTCAGCGCTGACAACGGCGGCTCGACCCCATATCTGCATGCTCCCGAGCTCCAGCCCTTGGAATCGTTGGACGCAGTAGTGGTCACGCATGCGCACCTCGACCACTCAGGACTTGTCCCGGCACTATTCAAGTTCGGATATGAAGGTCCTATCTACTGCACGACGCCGACTAGGGATCTGATGTCGCTGCTGCAGCTGGACTTCATCAAGGTGGCCGTAGGAGAGGCGAAAAAGCCGCCGTACGAGTCTTCCCATATCAGGGAAGCCGTTCTTCATTGCATTCCGCTCAAGTACGGGGAGACCACAGACATATCACCCGATGTCAGACTCACATTCCAGAATGCTGGACACATCCTGGGGTCGTCTATCGCTCATTTCCATGTGGGAGACGGCCTGTACAACATAGCTTTCACGGGGGACATCAAGTTCGAGAAATCCTGGCTGTTCAACCCATGTGTGAACAAGTTCCCAAGACTGGAAACCCTTGTCATCGAATCCACATATGGTGGATATCACGACATGCAGCCGAGCAGGCAGGATGCTGGCAATCAGCTAAAGGAGATTGTCAAGACGACAGTGAACCGAGGGGGCAAACTACTCGTACCAGTATTCGCAGTGGGGAGGTCTCAGGAAGTCATGCTGGTTCTAGAGGACCTCATGAGGAATCACCAGGTCCAGAAGGTGCCAGTGTACCTCGACGGCATGATTTGGGAGGCGACCGCGATACACACCGCCTATCCCGAATACCTCAACAGCCAGCTGCGCACTCAGATCTTCCAGATGGGTGAGAATCCGTTCCTGTCGGAGATCTTCAAGAGGGTCGATTCCTCGGAGATGAGGGAGACCATCTGCCATGACCCCGAACCATGCGTGGTGCTCGCCACGAGCGGAATGATGAACGGAGGCCCGGTCATGGAATACTTCAAGGCATGGTGCGACAACGAACAGAACACGATAGCATTCGTCGGGTACCAGGCGGAGGGCACCATGGGAAGGAAGATCCAGAAAGGCTGGACCGACATCAACCTGAACGAGCGCGGGAAACCCATCCAACTCCATGTCAAGATGGACATAGAGACCGTCGACGGGTTCTCAGGTCACTCTGATCGCAGACAGCTTGTCAACTATGTCAGCACGCTCGAACCGAGGCCAGAGCGGATAATCATTTGTCACGGGGAGGATTTCAAGTGCTCCGATCTAGCGAGCACATTGTACAAGAAATTCGGGATTGAGACTCGGGCCCCGCTGAACCTCGAGACGATCAGGTTGAAGTGATTTCTCGGGCTCTGACGCCTAGTCGGGAGCCTTTCCTGCCGATCAGGACTACTCTACTGTCTTCTCGCTCCTTTATGATCTCCAGGGAAAGCTCCTCTGCCAACCTAGACGAGAACTCCCTCACGCATGCATGGGAGGGCATGTTGCTGGCGTTCATTCGCGTTCTTGAATCACCTACGAATACATATCCTTTAGGCTCGATAAGAAACGGTTTCGCCATCTCATCCAGGCGTGCGTACTCCTTCTCCCAACCCAGGTTCCATCCATCGACAAGAGTGTGCCTGATCACTGTCCTGGTGGATAGAGATGGAAGCAGCTCAAGCGTCTCCATGAGGTTCTCCCAGGCGCGGGTCGTCTGCGGCACGCAGAGCCGGTCGAAGAGGTCCTTGTTTGGAGCTGCCACCGTGACGTACAATTGTGTCGGCATGGAGGAGAGTTCCGCCAAGACCTTCGGAACTGAGCCGTTTGTGACGAGGAAGGTGGTCATCCCTTTCCTCTTGCATAGCTCGATGAACTCGCCCAACATGGGGTATAACGTGGGTTCACCAGAGAGCGATATGGCCACCTGATTCGGGATCCGGGCCTCATCCCATAGCCTCGAAGCGCACCGCGGATCCCCCTTGAAACCGGATACCAGGAGCGCCTGCTCTTTCATGCACTCCTCCAGCAACTGCTCCGGTTCCGGGTACCCGGATTTCTCGAAGCCAGTCATCCCGTGGTATCTCCAGCAGAACAGACACCTGAAGTTGCATATGTTCACGGACGGAGTCATCTGCATGCATCTGTGGGACTCGATCCCGTAGAACTCCTCTTTGTAGCATGGGCGCCCGTATATCAGTTTCTGGCGCATCCAGTGGCACAACTTGACCGCTCCGGTGTTGCCCACTATACGGTACTGTTGCCACTCCAAATGCGCCCTTGTCCTACTGTCCAAGATGCCTCACACCTCAGAAATCCTTCAGGGACCTCTTCCCATCTTTGGACTTGGAGCTGCGTCTTCCTGTCGGCTCGTCATCATGGTCTTCTCCCAACTCGGCTTTGATCTTGGAGACTATCTCCAGAACCTGCTTCGAATCTGGGTCCGCTCCGACCAGGAATCCGATGTCATCCTCGTCCAGCCCGCACTTTGCCCCGAGATTCACCAGAAGCTCAGAGTCGTTGCGCGTGATCGAGGTCAGAAGCGGCAGCACTGACGCGTTGATGGCTCTCCTCGACATGTGCAAATGCCCCTCGAGCTTCCTTGATATTGAGTCTCTGGCCGCCCTGGGTCCTTTGGCCCTGGAAAGCATCATGATATGCGATGGGAACCTGTACTCCTGGACATCAGGTCGCGGACCATGTTTTCTGGATAGTGCAACGCCCCCGGTCATCATGTCCTTCGCATAGGCCCAAAGACCGTAGTTCTGAGAGCGTCTTGTCCAGCCCAAATAAATGTCGGCTCTGGCCAGTGCTTCGAATGCCTCTTCCATGTCTCCTGCATGCCTGAACTCCAAAGGTATGCCTTCCTCGATCCATTTCTCGAGCTCGTCTGGACTCCGATCGATGTCAAGAGTCGCATCTCTCGCGCTCTTCAGAGTCTTAGCGCCGAACATCGCCCTCAGCGAGTCGTTCAGCTCCTTCAGTTGGTTTCTCTTGCCCATGGCATCTGAATCCGTCAGGCCGATCTCGACCTTCCCCTCCACCATCATTTGGAGGTCGTTGACCGCGGCACGCATGTCGCCTCCGCAGTTCTCCGCTATCTTTGTCAAGACATCGCTGTCGACACGAACCTGCTCTTTGCTTGCTATCGACTCAAGCACCGAAACGATGGACTTCGGGTCCAAGCGTTTGAACACGACGCGCTCGGCCAGCGTCTTGATAGCAGAAGCCTTTCTGGTCAGCTCACGGTAATCGTTAACGATGAGTACTATTGGCTGTCCTGAATCCCTGATTGTATCCACAATCGCCTTCGCTCCTCCGCGGTCCTCGTTCCCGAACAGGTTGTCCGCCTCGTCGATGATCACGAGTTTCCTCTTGCCTTCAACGGAGGAGAGAAAGTCACCGTCGGGCGTGAAGGTCTGGGTCACTGCGCCCGCACCCGCGACTTTCTTGATGGATGCAGCGTTCCTGTGATCGGATGCGTTCATCTCGATGAAGTCCCAGCCCATATCGTTCGCTAGGGCCAGGGAGGCGCTCGTTTTCCCAGTGCCTGGCTCTCCCCTCAGCACGAGAGCTTTGAGCCGGGGAGTACCGCGGGCCCATGAATCGGCCCACCGTCTAATCGATCGTACTGCGTGGTCGTTGCCGATGACCTCAGCGAGGGACTTCGGTCGGTACTTCTCGGTCCATTCGTCTTGCATCCGAACTGTGAGTCGCGCATCGCGTATTATAGACTAATGCACAACGTGTGCGAAATTGCACGAAATTCCCGCATGAGGCGTATGAGAAATGTGAAACATATAAAAAAATATGTAACAAATATAATGAATGAAAAAGTTTAGTACCTAGCTATACATCATTCGAGACCACGAACGAGTTCGTATGATTCGCAGCAGATGCTGGCACGACGGCACGCTCTGTCTCGGACCGAGGCTCATCGCCTTCTGCCAGCTCCTCCATTCCCGGCAGCGGATGCTTCGAGTACTCCTCTTTTCTGTCATCGATGTCCATTGTGAGATAGATGGCGGTTACCTCGATGCTGGAGTGACCCAGATTCTGCTGAAGGGTCCTCAGATCAATGCCCGATTTCAGGGCGAACACGGCGTGCGTGTGTCGGAGCACGTGTGGATGCCTCTTATCTCTATCCAGACCTATCCTGGCTCCGTAGTTCGCAATCAGCCGCTCGACTTGCCGTCTTGATAGCGGACCGCGCTTGTTCGAGACGAGAAGTGGATCCTTCCTTATCTTGCGGCTGCCTACGTAGTCCCTCAGCATCGACTTGGTCCAACTGTTCACCAAGGGGACCTTGCGACCCTCCTCATGCCTCTTTGCCTCCTGTATTGTAATCTCGCCGGACTCGAGATCCACGTCACCGATTGTCAAGGAGCAAAGCTCGCCGACTCTCATCCCCGTTTCGTAGAGAAGTTTGATAATGAGACGATCTCTCATTCGCTTAGGTGCCTCTAGCAGGGCCTTGAGCTCATCCTGCTTGAGATACTTGCGCATGCTAGCTACCCCATCCCTTCGTCTTCGGACGAATGTCCGACGAAGCATTGGTTTGTGCCTATATAAAAATGTCGCATTTTGCGTCCAAAATGCCCTCGGCGCCTCGGCCCCTCACAAACACCCCCCAAAAGCGGCGCATTATGTCCGATTTGTTGACGTTTTCGATAGAGAGCGTGAAAATCCCTATTCGCCCAGCACTACAAACTAACATTGACCGTGATATTAATTAGCACGATTCGCTCGAAAACGCTTAAAACACCATGAGGTAAGCATAAGAAATCAGGATCGACGAGCGTCCACTACGGCTTGCCCCCATAGGGGGCAAGAAAAACCCCTTCATTCTAGTAACTAGCTATACAAGTATATTCGATATTGTTTTGACACATTATATTATGGAATAATGCAATAATTCCGTCCGACGGTGGCGGACGGCGAGACATTTAGTAGCACGCGTCTTTCCATGACACGTCTAAGCATGTCACGTAGCACCCAAAGTGCAGGGGATACGAATAGGCACGAAAGGTAGATCCGCAGGGAGCGAGAGGGTGAGAAATGTAATGAGCCAGGTATCCGAAACGGAAGACTGGTTCACCATGACCAGGTTCTCCTTCTAAGACCAACTAGCTGTGCGGCTTACCAACATATTGGAGCTATAATTGTAAATCAATAGCTCATAATGCCCATATCATTTTAGCTATGAGATATAGAAGTGCTAGAAGCGGACAGAAAAGGTGCATGAAGAGGCGTGGACGTCCCGTTTCTCCTAGCATGCTTTGCGCATGTGCTGTATGGCGCGCTCCTCCTCAGATCGGACCTTGCGGAGGATAAGCGCGCCCTTCCTGCGCTTCAGCAAGGGCATAGCTCCTTCGAACTGAAACGGGAAAGTTTTAGTGAAGGCCAGCATGAGCCGTGAGCCTTTCTCATAGGATTCTGAAGCTTTGGCCAGATGCCTGGATTGTCTTGCAGGCGTCTTCTTAGACATCTGCCTCAAGAACGAGGCCGACAATTGTCGCCCCTCCCGAACGCACGCTCCAACATAACTGTTTCCCATGTAATTCTGTGCCGCATCGTCGACACGCTCGAGCACATCCGCCCACTCATCCAGGGCAGCGGGGCCTGCAACGTAGTTCGTCTGGACGTCCACGTCGCCCTCGGCGAACGCGATTGCACGCTCCAACGCTTCTCTTCTGGCAGCAGCTGGGATTACTCGCACTCTCTGGGTGAAGTAGAATGCGTCGATGCACCCAGTCGCCTTCAGGTCGTGGTAGGGTATCGGAGCCTCGGGTCCTCCAGGTTTAGCAACTCCTCGAAATGTCCCTACAAGGTATGAATCACCCTGGTACCCGCGAACTATGCCATACTCAGGCGCGGCAAGACCCCAGAGAACTACTGGCTTCTGCTTCTCTCGTATCTCCTTCTTGATCCGCTCGAAGATGGTCCTAGCTAGTTCAGTCTCTCGGGCCGTTAGCCTCCCCTCCTTGGCCGGATACGAATGAGGGTAGGTAAAGACGTCCAGCTTCCATCCGAGACTCTCAGTCCCTCGCACTATTCGCTTGAACGTCTTCATGTGCAGAGCGGTTGGTCCGGATGGGCATATCTCACCCTTCGAAACATTGACCAAAAATGCGTAGCCAGAGGTTCCTCCGACGTCTACGGTTCCACACTTGACTCCGAGATATCTCAGACAGCCCGCCATTGCGCCCAGGTATGACAGCCAGCACGGCAAGTACTCAATCTTCTTCAGCTCTCTTTTCTCCACGTCGATCCCCCCTCCAAGAGCGCTTGCATAGGATCTCCTGAGCATCTCCTTCTGCTCCAGCGCTCTCTTCACGGAGTTCTTGTACGCATTCGAGGCGGCCGACAGCAATCCGCGCCCATCTATTGTTGTCCGATACTCCCCTCGAGCCACACGTTGAATGAGCCCAGCTCCAATCAACTGGTTCAAATGATTCGACAGGGCCGTCTTCGACAATCCTGTGGCGCGCATCAGCTCTGCGACGCTTGCATCTCCTTGCATGCTGACTCCCAGAACCTGAACCCTGGCTGGGTTGGCCACTGACCTCAACAACGCTGCCATTGAATCCGCCGACTCCATCGCCTGGTTCTTGAGATTGCGTCTCTGCGACTCCACAACCATTGTGCTGCGCTCCTGCGAGATCGGGCATCACAATTAGACTACTTAACGGTTTCTAATTCTATGAACATTAGAACTATAATTGCTGAACAACTATTAAATTAAAAATACCCTATAATATCCCATAACATATATAAAAATAGACGCCTGCAGAACTACCGACGGGCAGGCAGAAGTGAACGAAAAACAAGGACGGAAGAAGAAAGGGGCCAATCGGCCCCTGTTGAATGAATCAAGAGGTTTACATCATTCCCGGAGGCATGCCGCCCATTCCGCCTGGCATGCCGCCGCCTCTCGGTGGCCCCATCTCAGATGGGCTCATCCGCTTCGAGGCAATGACATCGTCGATCCTCAGGATCATGGAGGCGACCTCAGTCGCGGACTGTATCGCCTGGGTCTTCACCCTGAGGGGCTCGATGACCTTCGCGGACAGCATGTCAGATACCCTGTTCTCAAGGACGTTGACGCCGAAGTTCTTGCCGCCCTTCTTGTTGTTGTGGGCATTCTTCAGCTCAATCAGCACATCGATGGAGTTCATGCCAGCGTTCTCAGCCAAAGTCCATGGAATAATCTCAAGAGCCTCGGCGAACGCCTCTATTGCTAGTTGCTCTCTGCCTCCGACACTCTGGCCATAACCCTTCAGCTTCAGCGAGAGTTCGATTTCCGGAGCGCCTCCTCCCGGGACGACGATTCCGTCCTCGATGGCCACCGAGACGACCTTCAGAGCGTCGTGAAGCGCGCGCTCGACCTCGTCAACTACATGCTCGGTCCCGCCTCGGATGAGAATCGACACAGCCTTCGGATTGTTGCAACCGGTGATGTATGTCATGTCAGAATCGGAGATTTTCACTTCCTCGACCTGCTCGGCGGCGCCTAGCTCAGACGCCTTCAGGTCGTCAAGATTTGTGACGATCTTGCCGCCAGTGGCCTTGCTCAGCTTCTCCATGTCGGACCTCTTGACCCTTCGAACCGCGTAGAGGCCTTCCTTCGCTAGGAAGTGCTGGGCCAGGTCGTCTATCCCCTTCTCACAGATCAGGACGTTGGCTCCCGATTTCCTGACCTTATCGACCATCGTCTTTAGGGTCTTCTCCTCCTCGTCGAGGAATTTCTGCATCTGCATCGGGTCCCGGATTTGGATTTTCGCCTCGACCTCGGTCTTCTTGATTTCAATAGCAGAGTCGACCAGCGCGATTCTGGCGTTCTTCAAGACCTTGGGCATCCTCGGGTGGACTCTCTCCTTGTCCAGGATAAGCCCCTTGATTAGCTTCGTATCGGAGACTGATCCGCCGTGCTTCTTCTCGACCTGGATGTTATCGATGTCGGCCTCGGATTCGCCGTCCTGCTTCTCCGCAATCGCAACGACTGCTTCCACAGCGATGTCAGCGAGCAGGTCCAGTTCCCCGCCAACTCCCTTCCCCGTCATTGCGGTCTGCGCAACGAGCTTCAGGGTCTTCCTGTCAGTGGGTGAAACCTCGATGCCCATATCCTTGAGTATCTTCAGCGCCTCATGCGAGGCGAGTCTGAACCCGTTCGATATCACTGTGGGGTGAACGTTCTGCTCGATCAGCGACTCGGACTTCTTCAGAAGCTCTCCCGCAATCACCACAGCGGATGTCGTGCCATCACCGCACTCGTTGTCCTGAGTCTTGGCGACCTCGACGATCATCTTCGCTGCGGGGTGTTCGACGTCTAGTTCCTTCAGAATGGTTGCTCCGTCATTCGTGATGACGATGTCACCCATGCTGTCCACGAGCATCTTGTCCATGCCCTTCGGACCGAGGGTGCTCCGCACGGAGTCCGCGACCGCCTTCGCAGCCATGATGTTGTTGTTATGAGCGGTCTTTCCGCGCGTCGATTCCGTGCCTTCTCTTAGTACAATAACAGGTTGGCCTCCCAACAAATTGATGCCTCCGAGTTCTCGAATATGCTAGGACTTCTATATAAGCCTTGCTCCTATTCATCCCACAGGAAACAGTGGTTCCTGGAAGAGACAAGGCCTCAGGAAGGCACAACTAGAACGCGTCGAGGAGCTGGATTCCCCACCGATCGCATTCCTTGACAAGCGTTGAACGCACTCTGAAGAGCCTTGAAGCGGGCGTCTCCTGAGAGACGGGTAGTTGTGGCAAACTATCTTTCAGCCGTCTCATCGCAAGCGGTCTTGAGTTGAACTTGTCCCACATGATCGTGCCGACCGATGCATCGTGGGCGTTCGCGACCAGGTGTTCGAGATCCAAGTCCGAATCGCTCACTCCCGGGAATATGGGAGCCGCCATCAGGTATGTTCGCACTCCGGCAGCATTCAGCTCGCGGAGTACCTCGAACCGGCGTCGCGGAGAGGGCGCGCCCGGCTCAAGTATGGCAGCCATCTGCTCATTGACGACTCCGATGCTCACTCCGACCTCGGCCTTCTCGTAACCCTTCAGGATGTCAAGATCCCGCAGTATCAGGGCGGACTTCGTGAGTATGCTTATGTTCGCATCGGCCTCCTTGAAGGTCCCCAGGCAGGCCCTGGTGAGCGCATACCTCTCCTCGGCCGGCTGATATGGATCGGTGACTGTCCCGATGCCGTAGACTCCAAGCGCTCCTCGTGCGAGCTCCTTCTTGAGAAGCCGCGGCAAGTTGACTCTCACCTCAACAGAAGTGCCCCATCGTGTGTCCATTCTGTACCGGGTGACGTCTTGCGCGTAGCAGTAGAGGCATCCGTGAGAGCAGCCTCTGTATGGATTCACCGCCCAGTCCAGTCCAGGGAGTCTGGATGGAGATACTGCGGTCGTGCACTCAACGACCTTCACTTCCATCTAGTCCTGCCCCCACAGCTGGTCAATGCGTTTCTGGTATAGGGAGTCCTTCAGTATCGCGCTGTTCTTGATCCACCGGGACATCGGAATGTCCAGGACGGTCGAAACATGGGCGAGAGCGTCCCTTAGCGCCGGGAAGCGCCTTGGGTGGCTCCGCATGGCTGCTCGTACCGTTTCTCTGACGCTCCACACTCCGACGGGCAGAATGTATCCTGGATGCGCCTCACGGAGGATCACGACCCCCGCTTGCCGTCTCTCCCGCTGCAGAAGCTCGTTGACCGCAAGACGCGCAGAGTAGTAGCACCCTCCGATGCTCGCATAGGTGGTTCTGCCGTCGTAGAACTCATGATCCCCCATGATCGCGATCCTATTGCCATACGGGTTCCAAGCTGTCTTTGGATACCAAGCCTCGATCAGTTCGTACTTCCAGCTGGTGGGCATCATGATGACCGTGTATCGGTTGTCCAGACTCCTGGACTCATAGACGCGAAAATCGCTGATGACAGGGTACGTCTTGGTGGTCTCCAGCATGTGGAGCCCGAGGTTGGAGTCGACAGCGGTTATGCTCCAACGGGTGGGCACGAACTTCCTCCTCTTGCCGACCCCCAGCGCACCGACACTGAACGCCCTCTGTATCTGTGAGACCAGGGTGCCATTCCCGTAAAGCGAGACCAACGCGTCCCTGGCCTTCAGATCGGTATCGAAGTAAACCTTCTCCAGCCGAGTGTCGAACTTGTAGTTAGACACATCGAACTTCCTCAGGGGAGCCGACGGCCCGAACGGTTCGGCGTTGTCGTTGACCGTGAGCTTCCCAAAGGGCTTCCTCTCAAACTCAGCGAAGACATCCGGAGGGGTCCTGGCCAGCGCGAGGTCCCTTGTCCTGACGACCAATTTGTCCGGGCTCTCGACGTCATGGACCTTTACGGTGTGCATTCCCCTGACCATCGTAGAGCGAAAATCGATGATGTCGTCGATCGTCAGATGGCTCCAGCGCTCCGGCGTGTCCATCAATGATGTGTCGCCATGGTACGGAGGTATCATCGGGCCGATCGCCACGTTCGGGTATCCGAACCTCCCGACGAAAACGCTCGGAGGGCTGGCCCCGTCGATTTCGGTTCTATCAATCCGCTGGCGGATTCTGGAGGCCGAATAGAACCGAGCGACTACCGAGCACCGGTCCTTACCGCAGAGCATCCTCGAGCCTTTGCACAATACGCACCGTGCTGATGGCGAGGCCGCGTTGTCCTGAGATAGAATCTCCTCGAACAGTGACGAGTTGTCCACCATTGTCCTGGAGCGGCTCACCTGTGAGAGGTCCATCCCATGTTCGTAATCAGAAGGGCGCTTAATAAATGGCACGCTGGACGAGCGAAAGTGCATGGACTTGCGGACACGCGATGCCCGCCTCAAGACAAAGTAGAAATATGGAAGTGCCCTTCATATGCCACTGCATTTGGATTGGGGGAACTGTCGCGGCATGATGGAAGCAGTTATATCGCTCAAGATCCCACAGAACTGGATGAGCGAGATACCGGAAAGACACCCCGTCACCATCAAGGTGATTGACAGGGTTCCGTATTCTGATAAAGGCGTCAAGGACCTTGTCGAGATAGCAGGACCTCAAGATATCATGGACGAGGTTCTGAACGACATCAGGAAGAACCCGACCGTTTCGAAGATTGAGACCACGAGGACCGAGAGGGGGAAGCTCATAGGAGCGGTCACCACCTCCAGGTGCGACATCTGTAGGATTCTCACGGATTCCGATGTGTTCCTGATATCAGCCGAGACCAGAGACAATGGCAAGGTCGAATGGACGCTGGTCCTGAGCGACAAAGCAGTCCTGAAGGGCATCTTCGACCACCTGAAGAACAAGAGCGTCGAGGCCGAGCTTGTCAAGCTCACAAAGATTGACGACAAGGAAGGCTTGACCGAGAGGCAAGACAAGATCACCAAGGTCGCCTTCGAGAGAGGATACTTCGACTATCCGAAGAGGATCAGCCTCCGAGAGCTTGCCCGGATGTTCGATGTTTCTCCGTCGACGCTTTCCGAGATCCTGCGAAAAGGACAGAGGAAGATAGTGCTAGACTACTTCAAGAAACAGAGACAAACAATCTGACATCCCACAACAGAACTGCGTTAACTTAATCTAAGGCTCCTGGAATGAGCCTCTGACATAACAACTGTGACGAGGAGACATTTAATGCCAACCGAGAAAGAAGTGATAGCCGCCCTCAAGCAAATCATCGACCCTCATTCGAATATCAGCGTCTACGAAATGGGTCTCATCTCTGAACTGAAGGTCAGCAAGTCGTCCGTGAGCCTCACCTTCAGGCCGACAAGCCAGTTTTGTCCGCTCGGCGTCCAGCTTGCGCACAACATCCAGAGAAGGCTCAAGCAGCTGAAGGGAACGGAGAAGGCCGATGTCAAGGTCATCGGCCATGTGCACGAGCAGATGATCAACAAATCGCTATCAGAAGTCTGAAGCGATCCGACTGCGCGCCATCCGTTCTTTCGCGCTGGGAAGACCGTCTGTCCGATGCTCTAAGCGCCGAACTTCCTCGCCCGGTCCGCCATGCCCAGCATGATCGGCATCAAGTCCATTCCGCGAATCCTGCCAAGCGCTCCCGCTGCACAAGATATCTCGTCGAATTCCTTGACCCCGTCGATCCTCGTGCCCCCGCCCGAAATTGACAACGGGACCGGATCCGCACTGTGCTCCCGGACCGAGACTGGAGTGGAATGATCGCAGGTTATGGCGACGACAACATCCTCGTGAAGGTCCTTCAGGATCAGTCCGAGCATCATGTCTATGCTCTCGACCACTCTGACCTTGTTCCTGAAGTCGCCATCATGTCCGGCGACATCCCCTGCCTTCACATTCAGGAACACGAAATCGTGTGAATCCAACAGCTTCAACGCGGCCTCGCCCTTGGCCCTGTAGTCTGTGTCAAGGCCACCCGTGGCTCCAGGCACCTCCAGGACCTCCATCCCAACCAGCCTGCAGATTCCCTTGACCAAGGTGACCCCAGCGACGGCGGCGCATCTAATACCATATCTCTCCGACAACGGCTCGAGTTCTCTGATGCTCCCCGGCCCTCGCGGCAGGATCGCGTTCGCCGGAGGGAGCCCTTCAGCGACTCGCTGGATGTTCACGGGATGCTTCCGGAGAATCTCGGAAGACCTTCTCACGAATTCGTTAACCACATCTGCGGTCTTCTGGCCTTGTGGATCAAGAGCCTCTGAGAGATGGATTCTGCCCTCGGCATGCGGGTCGACATCCGACACGCGGTGATCCAGGCCTTCGCCGCGGAGCACGAGCACGCCCCGGTGTTCTGATCCCTCCTTGAAAATGACCTCTACACCGGATATCTTCATCCCGGAGATGGCAGCAGCGAGTTCTGCAGTGCCGTGCTTGATCCTCCCGGCGCGTCTGTCAAGGACTTTCATGTTCGAGTCAACGGTCGCGAAATTGCACCTGAAGGCCACATCCCCCTTCTGAAGGGTTATGCCAGCTCCGGCAGCCTCGATCGGGCCTCTTCCTGTGTAGACCTTGTGCGGGTCGTACCCGAAGAGAGCGAGATGAGCGGTGTCGCTTCCTGGTATGACCCCGTGACCGATGACATCCATGGTCCCGCTGACGCCATGTCGCGCAAGAGCATCCATGGCCGGCTTCTTCGCAGCCTGGAGAGGGGTCTTCTTATCGAATTCCTTGACCGGCCTGTCTGAGAGACCGTCACAGACCACGAGGAGCATCTTCTTCGCTGGCATAAGAACGACTTCAGAATGTCCCGGGTCATAATTAATGCTACCATGTCACGGCCCGGAATTCTGTGGGCGCCGAGGGGGAGATTTGAACTCCCGTGGTGACATGCACCAGTAGCTCTCGAGGCTACCGCCTTAAACCGAGCTTAGCTACCTCGGCAACCAGCTGGATGGAAAGCGTTATTACGAGTGCCCATATTAACGCTGTCGGTAAGTCGATGCGAGTCACTCTGCACCTTCTCCCAACGAAGAAGGAATCCAGAAGAATCGAGCTGGAGAAAGGAGCAACAGTCGAGGCAGCGATTCGGGCCCTTGGGCTACTGCCCGACGCTTGGATCCCCATCCGCGGAAATGAGCCAGTACCTTTGGACGAATGCCTCGAAGACGGCGACGAGCTGAAGCTCATATCTGTGGTCTCCGGCGGGTGACCGTGGTGCGATACTGGCAGGGCTGATTCTTAATTATTATATGCGTAAGGCAAAAGTATTTAATCGAGCGCGTATTAGTGATACCGAAGAACAGCGCATCAAGCTTCAACTGACATCTCATCATCTAATCAAGTGAATGTCACGGAGGCGAGGTCCGTTTGGATGCGGTCCCCATGCCTCATGGCGTAGATGTGTGTCGACCCCGCAAGCACGGCGTAGCCGTTAGCTGAGCGGTGCCCCGAAGAGAAAGCGGAAGCCGGTCGACAGTACTGTTTTTCAAGAAAGGAGTGAGACAATGGACATAGATCCGAGTACAACGAAATACTTGATCTCAGCGAAGCTGTCGACAGACGGTATCGTCGAGAAGCCAGACATCGTAGGCGCGATTTTCGGACAGACTGAGGGATTGCTCGGTGACGAGCTCGACCTCAGGGACCTTCAGAAGAGCGGAAGAATCGGAAGGATCGAGGTGGAAGTCTCGTCCACCAAGGGCAAGTCTGAGGGCATAGTGTATGTGCCATCAAGCCTTGACCAAGTCGAGACGGCCATTCTAGCATCCTCCCTCGAGACAATCGACAGGGTCGGGCCGTGCAAGGCCAGGATCACCATCGAGAAGATCGAGGACGTCAGGGTCTCGAAGAGGAACAAGATCGTGGAAAGGGCGAAGCAGCTCCTGAACGAGCTGATGAAGGCCTCCAAGGTCAGCGGGGTGGACCTGGCGGACAGCGTAAGGCAGTCCGTCCAGATCGAGGAGGTCGTGCACTACGGAAGAGAGCGGCTGCCTGCAGGCCCGAACATAGACGACTCAGATGCCATCATAGTTGTCGAGGGGCGATCAGATGTCCTCAACCTGCTGAAATACGGCATCAAGAACGTCATAGCGGTCGAGGGAACGAACATACCCCAGACGATCGTCGAGCTGAGCAAGGAGAAGGTCGTGACAGCATTCGCGGACGGCGACAGAGGTGGCGAACTCATTCTGAGGGAGCTGCTGCAGGTCGCCGAAGTTGATTTCATCGCGCGCGCTCCTGCAGGACAAGAGGTTGAGGAGCTGACGCAGAAGCAAATCGTAAAATGCCTCAGGAACAAGGTGCCTGCGGACCAGTTTGCAGAAATGTTGAACATACAGGGACCATCAACCAAGAATGGTGAAAAAACGGGCAGACGGGACGAGGACAGAGGAGAACGACGCCGGCCTGAGGACGACAGAGGCAGGCACGGACGAGAGAGGGAGCAGAAGCCCCCGAGCAGGTTTCAAGAGGAGAAGCCTGTGAAACGCTTCTCGCCCGAACAGCAGAGGTGGAAAGCGGTACTCGATGAACTAGGCAACACCTCGAAAGCCAAGATACTGAACGCTAGTGGCAACGTGCTCAAGGAAGTCCACGTCAGCACGCTCGCAGACACCCTCAAGGAAGGCATGGAAGGGGTCACATCAGTCGTCCTGGACGGGATCATCACGCAGAGGATACTCGATATCGCAGTGGAAAAGAATATCAGCACGGTCGTAGGTGTTAAGC
>Ga0154903_116_pt1 | contig 41658 bp, 40 predicted proteins | sample Rifle2008BG19ft_FD_105584 | JGI IMG/M metagenome (GOLD analysis project Ga0154903, IMG submission 105584) | Euryarchaeota archaeon RBG_19FT_COMBO_56_21
CGAGGCATCTTACAGCCGCCGTTACATGACGGCGTTGATAGAGCTGGGATGTAAGTGTCAAGGTCCGCCGAGACATTCAGTCCGCAGCCACTAATCGCTGTAGTCGCTATACAACATGTCGAACTGGCAGTTACGGCTCAGCCGTTATTCGTATCCACACATGAATCCTGCTGTTTCCTTCCCACATTTCATTTCATTCTTTACGGGTGAGCTTGGGCGCTAGAGGTCTTCGTGCGACAGAGCGAACATGACCAGGGCGATGAGGCCGAGCCAGAACCCGACCAGGCCGCCGCCCATCATTCCAAGGGCGGCGCCGGCGAGCCCGAGGGAGATGTGCATGCGTTTGAGGGCCGCGATCCCGCCCGCGATGGAGACGATCCCGAACAAGACGAAGATGAATCCGCATATGGCTTCTTTCGTCACTCCGATATCGGCGGCGAGCGTCACGTCCGTTCCGGTAAGCATCGCGTAAGTGCCGTTGGCGAACGAGGCGACACCCGCGCCGATCGTGAGGTCCCCTCCGAGCGTGAGGAAGTAGCTTCTGGGCGGGATTTTCGCAGTCGGGTCGAAGGGCTTCGGTGACTCGTTTGTGTTTGGCTGCTGCTCGTCGTTTGACATCTGAATCAGGCGCCCTCGAGCTGCGCTAGTACTGGAACTCCTCTCTGGACAGAGCAATCAGCACGAGCCCTCCGAGAGCCAAGAAGGGGCCGATCCCGAAACCGACTCCCATGATGCCGAGCACCGCTCCAATCAATGCCCCAGCGTATCCGGTCCTGCTGATTGCCCTCGAGCCCAACAGAATCGCACCCATCCCGACAACGATGAAGAACACGCCCCAGAACGTCAGCCACCCATTTCCTGACCCAGTCATGTCCAAGATCTGGGCTTCGCCCACGAGCGCGAGAGCGCCTTGGAGGACGGCCAGCAATCCAGCCAGAATCACGCATACCCCTCCGATCATCGGGTTGACAGTTCGTGTCGCGATCTTGACCTCGACCAGCCTAGGCACCACTTTCCTGGGCGGAGGCGGTGTAACCGGCCGGGGTGTTACGTACGGTTTGCCGGAGCTGTCCTTCAGCTCGGCAGAACACCTTCCGCAATAGAACGCGTAGTCTGGGTTATCAGAGCCACAATTGGGGCATTTGGCCATTCCAGCACCAGGACAGGATTGTCCTTCTGGAATATAACTAGTCCCTCTGATGCGCGCCAGCTGGCTAGTCCTCGAACTCGTCCTTGTGCATCACGATCAGCAGCATCCCGATGAACGCCAATATTGATCCTATCCAGAATGGACCAAAACTCAACATCCCCAGAATGCTACCTATCAATGGGAAGAGGAATCTCCGCTGCGTGGTTGCGAAGAAGCCACCCAAGATTGCCCCTATGCCGAAGATTATCTCCAGCACGCCACAGCATCCAATTGAACTGACGTCTATACCATACTCTTCGGCGATCAGGACCTCAGCCTGGAAGAACTGATATGAGGTGTAGAATGCCACGATGCCTGAGATGATAATCAAAATCCCCGCGATATTGAGCCGTATTGAATCTGGCCGTCGTGACACGATCGGGACGACTGGCCCGTAGTGAACGAAGCTCCGGCTGCAGAACGGACAGACACTGGCGTTGGGGTCGACCATCTGACCGCAAGAGGAGCATTTCTTCATGACGCGTGTGCCGGTCTGAGGGGCGCCTCGCTGGTCTGATGTGACGGGGCTCTCGGCCTGCGCGGTCGTCTTCTTCGGCAGCTCCGCCCCGCAGCTCCAGCAGTAAGTGACACCGGCTGGGTTGGCCTGGGAACACGAAGAACACTTCACCTGCTGATCTGATGGTTCGATCTTATGTCCGCATACTTTGCAGAACGACACTCCCTCAGCATTCGTCGTCCCGCATGATGGGCAAATCGTCATCGTCATCCATTCCTAACGCGAGGCCTTCTTCACGTTGTCTAGCAGATTCGCCTATCCTTCGCTGAACTCCTCCTTCGAGAGCGCAACCAAGAGTATGGCAATGAAACCAAGCAGGGGCCCGACAAATAGCAGGGCGAGGCTGAGGATGGCACAAACACACGCCAGAAGAGCAATCACGAAATGCGATCTCTGGATCGCGAAGACTCCGCCTACAAGGGCGGCAATGCCAAACAACAGGTCGATCCCGCCGCAACAGCCGACATCGACACCAACATATCCCGCGCTGGACGCTATGTCCTGGACCATCAGGTACAGAATGCCCTGTCCGAATGCAGCGAGCCCGGCGAGTATCAGAAGGATCCCCGCGATCGTGGGTGTTGCGCTCTCCGGACGAGACTCCACCGCGTAGTCATCTGCGTAGGTCCCGTCATCATACTTAGAAATCGCAGGCGCTGCGACGACTCCAGTAATCAGATCTCGATGACAATATTGGCACACCCGCGTATATGGCCCAACTGGCTTCTTGCACCATTGACACACTGGGAAGTTCGCGATAGCTTCGGGCTCCGATGCGGGCGGTGGAGACAGCGGAGGCGGAGGACGACTTGCCGCTTCGCGGTCAACGGCAATCTCCTGTGTGGTCGCCGGGGGCAGATCGGCTCCGCACGTGCCACAGAACACAACATGGACCGGGTTAGACGTGCCGCATTTCGGGCACTTCCTTCCCCCGGCAAGAATTTTATTTACATGACTTAATACTTTGCTGGGTATCCTGTCTAGGAAAAGATTGATGTGCGGGCACCACATCCGTTCAAACCACGGCTGGACTGCGATAGGTGATGGGCTTGAAGATTGTCATTATCGGCAATAACGTGGCAGGGACGACCCTCGCGAAAGCACTTAGAGATGCGGATGCGAACGTAGAGATTGACATTCTCACGGACGAGAGCACACCATACTACCCACGCCCGAGGCTGATCGACTACCTCGAGGGCAAGGTCCAGGAGAAAGACATGTTGTTCTACCCTCCGGAATGGTACGACAAGAACAGGGTGAAGTTGATGCTCAGCTCGAAGGTGGACAAGGTCGATCCGAACGCCAAGAAGATCCAGACTAAGGGCGCTTGGATCAGCTACGACAAACTTGTGCTCGCAACGGGCTCACGGTCATTTGTTCCTCCTCTGAAGGGGCTTCCAAAGGAAAACGTCTTCACACTCAGGACAATGGAGGATGCAAAGAGAGTAAAGGAGACGGCGGCGAAGTCGACACACGCCATTGTCATAGGAGGAGGTCTGCTCGGACTTGAAAGCGCAAGGGGCGTGTGCACAGCATTCCCAGACCTCAAGGTCACCATTCTGGAATACGCTGAGCACCTGCTAATGAGGCAGCTGGACCACGAGGGAGCAACTCTCCTTCAGGAATGGATCGAGAGCACGGGTGCAAAGGTCGTGACCAAGGCAGAGACAGAGGAGATCCTCGGTAACGACCGCGTGACGGGCGTGAAGCTGAAGGAAGGCAGAGTCATCGAAGGCGACATGGTCATCATCTCCGCGGGCACGAGGTCGAACATGGAGCTTGCGAGAGACGCTGGCTTGAAGGTCAACAAGGGCATCATTGTCGACTCATCTCTCAGCACCTCTGTCCCGGACATATTTGCAATCGGCGACGTCACGGAGTTCAATGGACAGGTCTGGGCGATGATCCCGCCGGCTCTCGACCAAGCGCGCGTCGCGGCGAAGAAGATACTTGGCCAGCCAGGCCCAGACTACGCAGGCACCATCCCTTCGAACACTCTCAAGGTCTCAGGAATCGATCTTACATCTGTCGGCATGGTGAGGAGCGCTCACGAGCCCCCGGAGCCGAGCTTCGAGGAGATCAGGGCCATCAGCTCCGACCGCAAGGTGTACAAGAAGTTCGTGGTCAAAGACGGTAAGATGATCGGTGCGATCTTGCTGGGAACCAAGAAGGAAGCTCTGAAAGTCACCATGATGATTAAGAACGGCGATGATGTTGGCGCGATCAAAGGCAAGCTCTCCGACCCAGCATTCACTTTCTCATGAGCGCTGTTTGACCTAGCCCACGCAAATGGTTAAATTCTGAGGACTCATCCATGAGTCAGATGGATCCGAAGGACTACGAGCTCGAGTTCTTCAAGAACAATGGCTTCCAGCGAAAGCAGTGCAGCAAGTGCAGGAAATTCTTCTGGTCGCTCGGGGACTCCGACATCTGCGGCGAGGCCCCCTGCGTCGAGTACACGTTCATCGGGAAACCTCTGTTCAAGGAGAAACTGAGCGTTCATGAGATGCGCGAATCGTTCCTCTCATTCCTGGAGAGGAAAGACCACAAGAGAATTGCGCGATATCCGATCACCGCCCGCTGGAGGGACGATGTCTTCTTCACGCAGGCCAGCATCTACGATTTCCAACCATGGGTCATCCAGGGGGTAGTCGAGCCGCCTGCAAATCCGCTGGCAATCTCGCAGACCTGTGTCCGATTCAACGATATCGACAATGTGGGCAAGACCGGCTCTCACCTCACCATGTTCGAGATGATGGCCCACCACGTATTCAACAAGAAAGGGAAGGAGATCTACTGGAAAGACCGCACGGTCGAGCTGTGCCACGAGTTCCTGACCACTGTGCACGGCCTTGACCCGAGGGCCGTCAACTATTCGGAGGCGTGGTGGGAAGGAGGCGGGAACGCTGGCCCATGCCTCGAAGTGCTCATCGGAGGAGTCGAGGTCGCGACCCTTGTGTTCATGACCTATGTCCTCGAGAACGGCCAGCAGAGGCCGATGGACATACAGGTGGTTGACACAGGATACGGCTTGGAGCGGCTCACATGGATGTCGCAGGGAACTCCGTCTGCATACGAAGCGGTGTTCGGAGACGTGCTCGAAGAGCTCAAGCGGCTGTCCGGAACCAAGGTCGACCCTGCGATCCTAGCAGAGTACTCGAAAGCGGCTGGGTCGATGAAGATAGAGACCTCCGCGGATGTGCGCGCCCTGAAGGCGGATGTAGCGGCGCGTATCGGAATGAGCTACGAGGACTTCGTCAAGGCAATCAAGCCGTACGAGAGCATGTACGTGATATGCGACCACACGCGTGCACTGATGTTCATGCTCAGCGATGGCGTCGTGCCCTCGAATGTGCGCCAGGGATACTTCGCTCGGCTTCTTGTGAGGAGATCCCTCAGAGAGATGTCCCAGCTAGGGCTTGAGAATAGACTGTCGGAGGTCGTGGCCAGACAAGTGGACTACTTCTCGAACGATTTCCCCGATCTGAAAGAGAACAGGGACGAGATAATCAAGCTGGTCGATGTCGAGCAGGAGAAGTACAAGGAGACCCTGACAAAGGGAAGAGGGATCGTGCAGAGGCTCGAGTCCTCCGAGAAGAAGGAACACAAGGGGATCACGGACGAGGACCTCATCGAACTATACGATTCTCACGGCCTCAACCCGGAGGTAGTGGCGGAGTTCGCCTCCTCGAAGGTCAAAGTGCCAGATGATTTCTACAAGCGCGTTGCGGCGAGGCACTCGAAGGTGGAGCGGGAGGAAGTCGAGCCAGAGATTACCCTTCCTGCAGGATTGCCCCCGACCAAGCTGCTGTTCTACAAGGACCCTTCCAAGTACAGGTTCCGGGCCAAGGTGCTCGCGGTCAAGGACGATCTGGTCGTCCTCGACAAGACCTACTTCTACGCAGAGAGCGGAGGACAGGAGAGCGACCACGGCACGATGAAGGAAATGAAGGTCGCGCATGTTGACAAGATCGGCAATGTGGTCGTCCACAGAATCGAGGGGCCGATGCAGGCCGTTGTGGGCAAGCAGATCACATGCGATGTCGAACAGGGCAGAAGGAAGCGCCTTCAGAAACATCACACTGCGACTCACATAATCAACGGGGCTGCGAGGAAGGTCCTTGGGAACCACATATGGCAGACCGGGGCACACAAGGGCGTGGACCTCGCCCGCCTGGACATCACGCACTATGCCGACCTCACACCGGAGGAGCTGCAGAGGATCGAGCTCCTTGCGAACGAGACCGTGCTCTCGGGTACCAAGGTGAACTCAACGTTCATGGAAAGGACCGCGGCTGAGAAGCGCTACGGGTTCAGGCTGTACCAGGGAGGCGCAGTGCCGGGCAAGGAGATCAGGGTGGTCAGGATTGGGGACTTCGATGTAGAGGCATGCGGCGGCATCCACTGCAAGAACACCTTCGAGGTTGGTGCCATCAAGATACTCAGAACGAAGCGTATCCAGGACGGCGTGGTCAGGCTCGAGTTCGTCTCCGGCATGACCGCTGTGGAGCAGATCCAGGCCCTCTGGACTTCGGTGACCGAAGCCAGTACCAGCCTGAATGCCACTCCGGAGAAGATAAACGAGGCCGTCCAGAAGCTCATCGCCGACCGAAAGGAGCTCATGAAGGAGATCGAGGCGATGAAGAAGGGGAGGGTCGGTGAGACGGTCGAAGACCTCGTCCACAGGTCCGTCCAGGTGGCCGGCGTGAAGATCGTCAGGCACGTGGAGTCAGAGGACATGAAGCACCTGGTCAGCCTCGCCAAGGAGCTGATCGGCCATCCGAAGACAGTTGCTGTCCTCGGATCTGATGAAGGGGGCGCGAAGATGGTCATTGCCCGAAGCCCGGATCTCAAGGTCGATTGCAGACCGTTGATCAAGGAGGCGATGGCCATGGTGAAAGGCTCAGGCGGGGGTAAGCCCGATTTCGCTCAGGGCGGCGGACAGGACGCGACCAAGCTTGAGGCTGCACTTGACAGAGTAGTCGAGATGGTCAAAGAGACCCTGGAGAAAGAGTGATCACCAGATGTCTCGCTTATCAGAGCGCATCAAGGAATTGAAGTTTCATTTCACACTGACCAAGTCCGGCGCAATCGCGCGTCGGTACTTCGTCATCGGGGCGTTCGATGGCGCCCTGACTATTCTCGGGGTCATCCTGGGCGCCTATGTGGCCGAGGGACATTTGCACCCAGAACTGGCGAAGCAGCTGATCCTGGGCGCGGGACTTGCAGGGGGCATCGCTCTAGCGGTCTCGAGCACCGTGGGGGCCTACGAGGCCGAAAGGGTGGAGCACATTCTCAGTCACCAGCACTTGGAGAAGGCTATGCTCAGGCCGGTAGAAGGAACCAGGAAGGAGGCGATGAGAGTAAGCATAACAGTGAGCGCCTTTGTCCACGGCATCGCCCCTCTTCTGGCGGCTTTCGTTCCTCTGGTGCCTTTCTTCTTCATGTCCCTCGACAACGCAGTCCTGATGGCGATCATCCTGACGCTAGCATTCCTGTTCGTCCTTGGGGCCTATCTCGGAAGCCTCATAAAGGAGATGATCGTGTACACGGGCCTCAGGTTCGTGATCGCAGGACTCGGGACCGCGATAGTGTTGATTCTGATTGGCGGGTCATCCTGAGGGACTACCGTAATTTCCACAAAAGCCATGCTCACGCGCGTGTGACATTCGAAACGCTGCACCGATTCTCCTCAGATCAATACTACACTGGTGAGGTCACAACCTTCAGGTCGAGGACGCCTTTCTCGGACTGCAGCAGTCTCGCAAGCGACCGCACCCTGTCGGCCTGTCCCTTGAAAGCGATGACCTCGAGGCATGTGTGCTTCGAGAGATGGATGTGCATGGTCGCCGTGATCACATCGGGATAGCCGTGCTGGACCTCCGTGAGGGCTCGGTTCAGCCCCCTAGCATGATGATCATAGGTCAAGAGTATGACTCCTGGAGTCTCCCCTCTCTTCGCCAGGTCCCATTTTCTACTGGAGAGGAACTCCCGCATCGCCTCGCTCACTGCCTTGGACCGGTTAGGCTGCCCGGCGGAGCTGGACATGCTGTCAAACTCCTTCATCAAATCCTTCGGAATGCTGAGCGACACCCTGGTCTTGCCTGGCATCGGTGGAGGAAGGTGATTCTTCGAGATAAGCGTTGCCAGTCGGACCGAAGAAGAGCATAAATACGGGTATCCATTACTGTATTACGAATCAGCTAGAACGTAATACGAGGGGGAGCATGCACGTACCAGATGGCCTGATGGACCCGTTGGTAGCCCTTATAGGACTACTTGAGTTCCTGGCATTCATCACGGCAGCCAGCTATCTAGGGTCGAAGAGACTCCAAGACAAGCAGCTTCCGAGAATCGCCTTGCTCTCCGCGGGGATATTTGTCGCTCAGATGCTCAACTTTCCAATCGGAGGAGGGACGACTGGCCATTTGATCGGAGCGGCTCTGTTCGCGATACTCGTCGGGCCTGCTCTGGCGGTTGTCGGCATGACGGTGGTCCTCATCATCCAGGCTTTGATGTTCGGAGATGGCGGGATCACCTCATTCGGACTGAACGCCATCAACATGGCTGTGATAGCACCACTGACAGGATGGGGCGTCTACCACCTCCTCGAACCCATGTTAGGACGGAGCGGGATTTCAGGCAAGAACATCGCCGTCGGAGCGGCTGCATGGGCGTCGGTCTTCGTAGCAGCAGCTGCATGTGCGGCGGAGCTGGCTGTGAGCTACGCCATATCTGGAGGCGCGTATGGGATAGCCGCGACGGTGTCGATTCCCGCGATGCTCGGATATCATGCGGTGATAGGAGTTGGCGAAGCTGTGATCACCGTGGGCGTGATCGCATACCTCTGGGATGTATCAGCCGACTCGTTTCTCTCCAAGGACGAACGACTTAAGAACAGAGCGATCTGGGGTCGAATCACCTCATCGAAAACCCTGCAGGCATCGCTCGCAGTTCTCGTTGTATTCGCCCTTGCACTCCCTCTTTACTTCCTATACTCGAGCGAGGGAATGGACGGCCTCGAGAGGACCATGGACGATGCTGGAATCGAAGAGGAGAACGCGATGCTGGCATCTCCTTTTGGCTACGGTGAATCGTATTTCGCCGTCCTGTTCGCCGGAGTCATAGGGTTCGTGGCCGTGGCTCTGATCGCATTGGGATTGCTGCGCGCTATCGGCTCGACCAAGTTCCGAGAATGATGAGAGATGATAATCACCCATGTCCGCGGTCACAGTGCTCTCCGTGAGCGGGACGAGGACCTGGATACGTCATGGTTCTCGCAGCTGGACCCGCGCGTGAAGATAGTCGGCGTGTTCTCCTTCGTTGTCGTAGCCGCCCTTCTCACTCGCCCGGAAGGAGTCACGATCGCCCTCACTGCAGCAATCGCGTTGGCCGCAGCCAGCCGTGTCTCCGCAAAGCGGTTGATCGTGGCATACGCAGCCGCATTCCCTTTCGTCGCGTTGGCATCGGCATCCATATTCCTATTCTCTGGTTGGGACCGAGGGCTCACAATGCTTGCGAGGACAAGCTCATGCGTGATACCACTTCTAGTGCTTGCATTGGGGACTGAGACTTTCGACCTGTTCTCCGGGCTCCGCAGGCTCAAGGTACCTGGAATGATCACGACCCTGCTCATGCTGACCTTCAGGTTCCTGTTGCTCCTTTCAGATGAGCTCGAGAGGATGAAGGTCTCCAGACAGGCACGCGGATTCCGAGGAGGGAGGAGCCTTCTGGACAGATATGGCTTGAGGGTTCTCTCTTTCACGGCTGGTATGGTCCTCGTAAGAGCGTCTGCGCGAGCGGACAGAGTGTACGAGGGGCTCAGGTGCAAGGCTTTCAGAAAGGACATGATTCCGTGGAGGACTTCCTCCGTGAGGTCGCGCGATATGGCGTTTCTCGCGTGCCTGGCCATCGTAGCGGGCGTCCTCGCAGCGGTGCAGTACGAGGTGTTGTTCTGAAGGCTCTCGAATTGCGCGGCTTGACGTACAAGTACGAAGACGGCACCATGGCATTGAGGGATGTCGACCTCTCCATCGAGAGAGGGGAGAAGGTGGCGATTGTGGGGCCGAATGGCGCTGGGAAATCGACTCTTCTGAACCTCGTGGCTGGCTTCAGGATGCCCTTCTCCGGCAGAGTGCTGATCGAGGGGAGAGAGCTGAACCATGAGAACGCAGATGAATTGAGAAGCGAAGTCGGACTCGTGTTCCAGGATCCAGAGGACCAGATATTCATGCCAACGGTCGAGGAGGATGTCGCCTTCGGTCCGAGGAACCTAGGGCTTGACGACATTGATGCCCGTGTCACCAGAGCTTTGAGGAGTGCAGGCATCGAAGGCCTCGCGAAACGAAGACCTCACAGGCTCAGCTACGGCATGAAGAAGCGTGTGGCGATCGCAGGTATACTCGCCATGGAACCGGAGATGCTGTTGCTGGACGAGCCGACTTCCGGCCTTGACCCGAGAGCGAGGCTGGAGCTGGTGAAGCTCCTGAGAGAAATGGACAAGACCATGCTGATAGCGACTCACGATCTTGAGGCGGCTGCCGAGATAGTCGACAGAGCGGTGGTCCTCAATGTGAGCGTGGTCATGGAAGGTACGATGAGCGATATCGTGATGTCCAAGAAGGTCCTGCAAGACGCAGGGCTTGAGTTGCCTCCCGTATCCAAGCTGTTCGACGCGATGGGCAGGATGGGGTATCCTGTCGATTCGCTGCCCGTGTCGATGGATCAGGCTGTGGCCGAGCTGACAAGGGTCATCGACAGGGAGGCTAAGCGCACTAGTGAGCTGCGCGGTCCCGGGAATCCTCGCTCGGACCGAAAAAGCCGGCAGTCAGATGCGCGCGGCAATGGCGACTGAATTCGACTGCTGGCTAAATCGAAAATCCGTGTAATCAAGCACACACCACCAGCATAAGGGTTTTATACACCCTAGTGTGTGGGGGGAGTTGCTCCCCAGACAGAACGCTTTGTCTGGGTTTGAGCTTTCGTTGACAAGGAGCGTGCGAATTGCCCGAGGAGAAGGAGGCCAAGCAGAAAGGTGCCCCTAAGGAAAAGGATGGAGCGAAAGCCAAGAAAGGCGAAAAAGGCGCACCACAGGCCCCCGCGAAACCGGTTGAGAAGAAGGACGAGAATTTCCGGTACATTGTCAGGATCGTCAACACCGACCTCGACGGCAACAAGAGCATCGTCATCGCCCTCAGCGGCATCAAGGGCATAGGGCTCAGGAGCGCAGAGGCGATCACGCGAATGGCGGGCATACCGAGAACCACAAAGATCGGTGACCTGCCAGAGCCGAAGACGGACGAACTCGAGAAACTCATCACTGATTATTCTGAGAAGGTCCCGCATTGGATGGTCAACAGGCAGAGCGACTGGTCGAGCGGGGCCGACATCCACTTAGTCGGCATCGATGTCGAGCTCAACAGGAGGGACGACATCAACCTGATGAAGATGATCAGGTGCTACAGGGGCATCCGGCACGAGACCGGCCAGAAGGTAAGGGGCCAGCGTACCAGGTCAAACGGCAGGACCGGCATGACCATGGGAGTCGTCCGCAGGAAGGAGGCGCCCGGCGCCGCCCCGGCCGAAGAGAAGAAGGAGTAGTGTGACAGATGGGTGACCCTAAGTTCTCCAGAAGGAAATACGAGACGCCCGCACACCCGTGGGAGGGCGCGCGGATCAAGGCGGAGAACGAGCTGCTGATGAAGTACGGTTTGAAGAACAAGAGAGAGCTGTGGCGCGCGCAATCGCTCATCAGGTCTCTAAGGGCGCAGAGCAGGGAGCTCCAGGCCAGGACCAGGACTGGTGACCCGCAGGCCAAGATCGAGACCGACCAGCTCCTTGCGAAGTGCGCAAGGCTGTCCTTGCTCCCTGTCGAGGGCGCAACCCTGAACGATGTCCTCACGCTGGGCACCGAGAATGTTCTCGCCAGGAGACTCCAGACGATGATCTACAGGAAGGGCTTCGCGTATACTCCTAAGCAGGCGAGGCAGTTCATTGTACACGGTCACGCATCAATCGCAGGCAGAAAGGTAACGATCCCAGGATACATGGTCAGGAGGAACGAGGAGGAGAAGATCGAGTACACCGCCAGTTCCCCGATCTCTAACGAGCTCCACCCGATGAGACCTAAGCCAGAGGAGCTCAAGGCCAAGGCGGAGGTAGAGCAGGCAAAGCACGAGGCCGCCCAGAAAGAGGAGATACATGTGGCGAAGGCGAAGCTGAAGAAGATAATCGTCACAGAGCTCAAGGAAGAGAAGGAGGAGGACATCGAGAAGGCGACTCCAGCGGCTCCTCCGGAGGACAAGGGGTGACCTGAATGGGCAAGTGGGGAATCGCGCATATTTTCGCAAGCTACAACAACATCATCATCACAGTCACTGACGTCACCGGGGCCGAGACGATCACAAAGGCCAGCGGCGGCATGGTAGTCAAGGCCGCGAAGGACGAGGCCTCCCCGTACGCGGCTATGAAGGCCGCCGAGAAGGTTGCCGAGATAGCCAAGGAGAAGGGCATTGACAGCATCCATGTCAGGGTGCGCGCCCCAGGAGGCAACAAGTCCGCATCTCCAGGCCCGGGCGCCCAGGCAGCGATAAGAGGTCTTGCAAGAGCCGGCCTCAGGATTGGCAGGATCGAGGACGTCACCCCCGTGCCGCACGACGGCACCAAGAAGAAGGGCGGGAGAAGGGGCCGCAGAGTATAGAGTGATTCCAGATGAAGATCGACATAATCGAGATGACGCCGACGAAGGCGCAGTTTGTCATCACAGATGCGAATCCAGCATTTGCCAACGCCCTCAGGAGGACCCTGACAGCAGATGTCCCGAAGATGGCGATAGACAACGTCGAGTTCCACCTCGGGCCGATCATGGACGAGAAGGGGACTGCATTCGAGAGCATCTCGCCGTTGTTCGACGAGATCGTTTCCCATAGGCTTTCACTCATTCCGATCCCGACCGACCTGGACACCTTGACCTTCAGGGCGAAGTGCACTTGCGGCGGCGAGGGCTGCCCGAACTGCACGATCATGTACTCCCTGAACAAGAAGGGCCCGTGCATGGTCTATTCAGGGGACCTCGAGCCCATCGGCGACACCAAGCTCAGGATCAAGGACGACCTCATACCGATCGTGAAGCTCTCCGATGACCAGGCGCTCCTGGTCTACGCCACAGCCGAGCTTGGCACCGGGAAGCAGCACGCCAAGTGGCAGGCAGCGATCGGGGCTGGCTACAGGTACTTCGCGAAGATCGAGATCGACCTGGCGAAGTGCGATGTCGGCGGGAGCTGCGTCAAGGTCTGCCCGAAAGGCGTCCTCGCCAAGGAGGACAAGAAGATCGTCGTCAAGCACCTCGAGAAGTGCAACCTCTGCGGCAGCTGCATGGAAGTCTGCGACGCCGGCGCTATCAAGGTCGTTCCGATATCGACGAAGCTCCTGTTCAGGTTCGAGACGGATGGTTCCCTGCCCGCGAAAGACGTTCTGATCCACGGCCTCAAGACACTTGAGGAGCGGTTCGAGGCGCTGCGCGAACAGATATCGACCCTGGAAGAGTGAGCCTAGAAGAACTCGTCCAGTTTTGGATTCTTCACCTTATCAGACTGGAACAGAGATCGGATCGAGTTCTCCAGCAGTGATATCCTCTGCTGAGTGTACTGTGGCACATTGAATGCCTCCCCGATCTCCTTGGCTCTTTCCAGGTACTTGCTCACACCCGCCTCATGCACCGTGAGCGTGAGCTTGTGTCCGCAGTAGCACTTGCCCATCAGCGGGATGCGCCGATACTTGGCACCGCACTTCGAGCACCTGAGCTGCTGGCCTGTGAAACTCTTGAGGCTCCCTTGGATGTCAGGGATAAGGTGTCTTGTGATTATCCTGTGGACCAGATCGGCCTCGTCGACCGCCCGGATCTTGACGCCCAGCGATATCTGGGCCCTGAGCTTGTCGTCCATCGTCTCGAGGGACGTGTACGCGGAGATCGTCGGCCCGTCCGAGATGTCCTTCAGGTCGTGGGTGAATGACATGCCCTCGTACTGCAGCACGGTCCCGATCCTCCCGCTCACGAGGTCCATCATGGATTCGACCTCCTTAGGGTGGGCGTAGCGCTGGGTCGCGCGATAGAACTCAAGAGGGTACTTGCTCCCGACGTCCATGTTGTGCGCCTCTTTGTCTATCTCGTTCGGGTCCAGTTTGGTCGTCAGGACTAGTGGGGCGTCCATCAGCCCTCCCCGCTTCTCGGGCAGAAACGCTCGGGAGAAATTCAGCAGGCAGTCCATGAGCAGTATGATGGAATCCTCGTCACCGTCGCAGTTCCTCCTCTTTGCAGCGTGGAAGAACGGATGAGCATATCCAGCGTGGGCAGGCGTGAATCCGACCACTCGTGCGAGGACCCCTCCGGATGTGTGCGGCGCGAGTCCCACGACCAGATGGCCGACCAGGTCTTCCCTGCGGTCGATCTTATAGAACGCTTCGCCACCGTAGAACTTCACCAAGAGGTCGTCGATGAACCTCGAGGTCTGCACCAAGTAGCTCACGCAGGAGTCCGGGATAATCACATCCTGGACCTTCAGCTCGAGCATCTGGTTCGGACTCTCCAGGTCCCTCCCCGCTGAGTCCTTCGCGTATCCAAGTCGTCTGGCTGCCTGGACGTCGATCCCGACTTCCTCGGGTGTGAAATGCGTGAGTGGAACGTCCGTCGCGTCGATCCTGACGGTCCCGTCCTTGAAAACGAATATGCCATTCTTGGCCCTCAGGATGGCCTTCTCGATGACCTCAGGAGTCTTGTTCCGAGAGATCATTCCCTGCACTCCTTTGATCTCGGGCGCGCGCCTCTCCTTCAGCCCCTCGAGCGCAGACTCGAGCAGCGTATTGATGGGCACCTCTTGAGTATCAGCATTGCCAGTCGGAAGAGTATGAGTCCCACACTGGCACATCGTCAAAAAGGTCCTGCTGCCGCACTTCGGGCACTGCCTTTCGCCGAGCTCCACCTTGATCGACCCTTGTTCGGCTGCCAAGTTGACGATTCTCTGCGCTCCGCCACTGGTGCCGACGGGGAACAGCCCATGGGGAGGAGGTTTCATCCTCCGTTCTCTCGCCTTCTCAGGACGAGCGACTCTCGCCCCGATCCTCGTCATGGCTCTTGCCCTCATCTCGATGCCAGAGAGAGCGGACACTAGACCGAGGCTGGTCTTCTCAGATGCGGGGACCTCGATGCGAGCGTCGAGGCTCTCTCCATGCTTCACAATGCCCAGCGCGAGCAGAAAAGGTTCAGCGTACCTGTCCAGCACTAGCCATTCACCGTCGACTCGGTGAAGCGCTCCGAGGTCCTCCAGGAGCCTCTTGATGACATCGTCGTTCTTGATGGAGAGCAAATCCTCCTTCACCGCACCGGTCGAAAGCACATGCTCCCTGAGCTTGAGTATGCTCGCAATCTGCAGGTCCGACCAGAAGAGGTTGAACTTCGGGTGCAAGGGCACGCCTTCATCCCGGCTCATCTGGACAGCGCGGCTGAACTCTGGATCCTGCCACCCATCCGGGAGCTTGCCCAGCTTGTCCAGCAATTCCTCTCGGTGCCATTCGATCGAGTAGCCGGCTGGCATCAACAGATGGTTGTTCTCAGCGAACTCCCCATAGGGTATCAGGACTTCTCCGACATCGACAATCTCGGCGAGTTTGTCCTTGATGGCTCGTGCCTCCGACATGGTATTGACTTGCACGAGATCGCCGTTCGTGAGAAGAGCGATGGGCCCTTCGATACTGTCGCAAGGGGTGATCGCACCCGCCTTCCCGGGCCGTTCAATCTTGAGCTGCGTTCCTATCGCGATGAACTCGCCGAGGAGTGACATGGTCGCTGGGTTCATCGCGAGTGCGGCGAGGCCGGTCGCGCGTGTTCTCCCGTATCGGAGCCTGAATCCCCCCACCCTCGACGGATGAGCCAGGACCGGTCGACCGACCAACATGTCCTTGAGGTACTTTGCGTTCGGAGCGATCTCGGCTCCAGAATCCTCGACCCCCTTCTTCTTGAGGTTCAGGAACTTGTCTATGAACTCCCAACCGTCTATGCCCAGGCGCTTGACGTGCTTCTGTATCTTAGGAGCCTTGAGGCACAGACCCTCTGCGATCACGAGGCACGCTCCCCCTCTGACGAACTCTGTCTTGACCCTCGGCAGATTCCTGAAGCCTGAAACCTTCGTCTCCTCCGTCGCTTCGCCATTGATGCATACAGGGACATTTCTCGCGATCAGATCTATCTCGTCATTTGAAGGCGTGTACTGCAGATGCTGGCATGACTTGTAGAGAGGTATCTCCTCCTTGAGCCGGTCGACCTCATCACCAGTCGGCACATAGCGTCCGAGTCCCATCTCCCGACGAACGACATCTGCTATGAGTACGCTCATCGCCTGACCCGTTCCGCCAGCAGATCTGATCGGGCCAGAGAAGTAGACGGTGAGATAGTTCGAGCCGTCGTTGTTCCTGTCGACGGATACACCCGTTATGCCTTCGAGAGGGGCGACAAGGATCCCCTCGGTCAGAACTGCGAGACCTAGTCGGACGGCGCGCTCGATCGCGAACTCCCTCGACTTCGCAGAGAGCTTCGAGTACTCCTTGGCGATGAGGAGGGAGACCTCTTCTCTGTTGTGGTCCTCCGAGAGCTCACGTATCCTGGACGCAACTCCCTCGACATCCCATTCGTATAGCAGCTTCTCGACCCTAGCGGCTAGGTCCGAGGCTTGGGGAATCTCCACGTCCAGCTCAGGGTCGAACCCCTTCTTTCTCGCGCGCCTGGCCACGTCGTATGCGAGATCTACCTCGCGCTGAAGTGATGAGAAGTACTCCTCCATCGATTCGCTGCACACAACAGGCTTCATGCTCCCCCGGACAATGCCCGCAATATGATGTTCTGGGTCCTGCGGAACGGCTAGATGTGCTATCCCGACCGCAAATCATACAGCTCGACTATAAGGATTGCTCGACCTTGAGCTTCTCCACCAAGCTGTCAACTAGCTTTTGCACGCCCGCACCTGTCTCCGCCGAAATCTTCACACGGCTGCTCTTGGTCTTCAACATGTCCGCCTTGTTCTCGACTTCGACCACGGGGACTGGCGAGAACTCCCTCTTGATCGTCTCGAGTATCCGCTCCTGGTCATTCATTGGATACCCGCATGTCTCCGTTGGGTCGAACACGAAGACGATTACATCAGCCAGATGCCTCAATGCCACGATCGCCCGCAGCTCGATAGGGTTCCTGTCGTCGAGCTCCCTGTCCAGCAGCCCAGGAGTGTCGATCACTTGGTACTTGAAGTACTTCTTCTCGAAAATGCCGACAGATATCTCCTGAGTCGTGAACGGATACACGGCCACCCGAGGTTTAGCTGTCGATATCCTCGCGACCAGCTGGCTCTTGCCGACATTGGGCGCGCCTGCCACCACTATCGTGGGCTGCTCAGGGTTGATCGCCGGGAACTTGCGCATCGCGTTCCTCGCCTGTGAGAGCACTTTGAGTTCCTTGGTCACCTGTTTTACGAAAGAAGACATCCTGCCATACGCACCCCGCCTCGCTTCGTCGATTTCCGAGATCTTGCTTGCCGAAGCCATGGACCATGTGGCGGACTTGGCGACTCTGGCGACGTTCCCCCTGCACCAGTCCATCGCGCCCAAGGAATGCTTCAGCTTGTCCGTCCCCACTGCGAGATCGATCAGCTCCGAATAGAACAGGCTCTGCCTCTCGATGCTGGGGAATGCCTTCACATACTTGCCCATCGTGCTCACGATCACATCGCTTGCGGACTTGATCTTCGCGATGTTCGTCTCCCTCACGGTCTCCATCTTCGTCCTCCCGCTTATGTCGACCTTCGATGCCCGTTTGAAGGCCTTGTCGAGGATCTCATCAGCTGTCAGTACCGTGGGTATGTCGAACATGTTCCGCGCGGTCATAAGTAGCTCCTTGGATAAAGGCTCCGCTCCTCTTCCAAAAGCCTATTATCGGCAGATACTGCTCTCCGTGTCGAATGCCCAGGAAGAAGCTGAAGGCGAGGCGTGGGCTCAAGCTCGTGTGCAGGGGTTGGCGTCAGGAGGCAATACTCAGAATGCTCCAGAACAACCTGGAGAACGCGGAGAGCCCCGACGAACTGATCATATACGGTGGCACGGGGAAAGCCGCTCGCAACTGGGCCTGCTTTGATGCGATAGTCAAGAGCCTGACGCAGCTGGAGGATGACGAGACGCTGCTCGTCCAGTCCGGCAAACCCGTAGCGGTGTTCAAGACCACGAAGATCGCACCTCGCGTGCTCATCGCCAACGCCAACCTTGTTCCCAGATGGTCCACCTGGGAGGTGTTCCACGAGCTGGAGGCCAAGGGGCTGATCATGTTCGGGCAGATGACCGCTGGGGGCTGGGCGTACATCGGATCCCAGGGCATCTTGCAGGGGACCTATGAGACCCTCGCAGCCTGCGCCAGGCAGAACTTCGGCGGCTCTCTTAAGGGGAGACTGGTGCTCACGGGCGGCCTCGGAGGCATGGGAGGCGCGCAGCCTTTGGCCGTCAAGATGAACAAGGGTGTATGCATCGCGGTCGAGGTCGATGAGAAGCGCATCGACCGCCGTGTCAAGAACGGATACTGCGACATGAAGGTGAAACACCTGGATGAGGCCCTCAACATCGCACAAGAGGCCCAGAAGAGGAGAAAGGCCCTCTCGATCGGCCTGCTGGGCAACTGCGCGGAGACTCATCCTCTGCTGCTGGGACTGAATGTCATCCCCGATATCGTTACTGACCAGACTTCCGCCCATGACGAGCTCGGAGGGTATATCCCGATGGGTCTGTCGGTCGCTGATGCTGCCAAGCTGCGGGAGAGCAGTCCGGACGAGTACCGAAGGAGGGCGATTGAGAGCATCGGAGTCCATGTCAGTGCGATGATCGGTTTCATGCGAAGAGGATCTGTCGTGTTCGACTATGGCAACAACATCAGAGCACAAGCAGTGAAGGCCGGAGTCGAAGATGCCTTCTGTTTCAAGGGGTTTGTGCCGCTCTACATCAGGCCCATGTTCTGCGAAGGACGTGGACCTTTCAGGTGGGTCGCGGTCTCTGGAGACCCGGAAGACATACGAAAGACCGACAAAGTGATCAGGCGCGAGTTCTCCAGGAACAAACAGCTCGTGAACTGGATCCAGCATGCGCAGAAATCCGTGCCCTTCGAAGGGCTGCCTGCCAGGGTCTGCTGGCTCGGCTATGGGGAGCGTGCACGATTCGGGAAGATCATCAACAAGATGGTGAGAGAGAAAACGCTCAAGGGACCGATCGTGATCACGAGAGACCATCTCGACTGCGGCTCAGTGGCGTCACCCTACAGGGAGTCCGAAGGGATGCTCGATGGAAGCGACGCGATTGCGGATTGGCCTCTTTTGAACGCCATGATCAACACGGCTGCAGGAGCGGACCTTGTCGCTTTGCACAACGGCGGCGGAGTCGGCATCGGATACTCGACTCATGCTGGCCTGTTGGTCGTCGCCGACGGAACGATTGAGGCCGATGAGAAGCTACAACGAGTCCTTACGACCGACCCAGGGATGGGCGTCGTGCGACACGCGGACGCTGGCTACCCTCGCGCGATCAGGGTCGCCAAGGCCAAGAAAATCAAAATACCGATGCTTCGGTGACGGTGCGCGCCTGGGAACATGTACGACCTCAAGTTGAAGATATGGCTGGAGCGAGATGGCAGATTCGTCATCAGTGACGGCAGGGCCAAGCTGCTGCGCAAGGTCAAGGACACCGGCTCACTGTCCAAAGCGGCCAAGGAAATGGGCATGTCGTACAGGCACGCCTGGGGTGTTCTCCACAGGATTGCCCAGAACGCAGGTGGCGATGTTGTCAAGTCGTCCAGAGGAGGCACCAAGGGAGGCGTCACGACGCTCACACACTACGGCGAGGAGATACTGCGCGAATATGAGAACAAGGTCGCCTCACTTCAGAGCCAGTTCGAGAACGAATGGAAGAAGCCTTCTGTCACAGCTGACGCCATCATAGTCCGCGACCATGAAATCGCGCTGATAAAGAGAGGGCGCGAACCCTACAAGGAATCGTATGCGCTCCCTGGTGGATTCCTCAATTACGGTGAGACGCTTGAGCAATGCGTTGTACGGGAGGCGCTCGAAGAGACCGGCCTCAGAACGGAGATCGTCAACCTCGTGGGCGTGTACTCAGCCCCGAACAGGGACCCGAGGGGGCACTTCGTCTCAGCCGTGTTCCACGTCCGTCCGATCGGAGGAACGCTAAAGGCTGGGGACGATGCCAAGGAGGCCGAGTGGTTCCACCTGGACCATCTTCCGCAGTTCGCGTTCGACCACGGGAAGATCGTTCAGGAGTTCCTGTCCAGAAAGAAGGAAAGAAGCGCGAAATGAGTTTTGTATGGTTTAGTTCTACAGTGCCGGTGCCATTCCCTGAGGAGTCTTCACGAACGGCAGGTAGACCAGCTTCGTGTCGTTGACGGTCAGCGTGTAGTCCAGCCGCTGCAGCACTCCCGGCTGCTCAGCCTCGATCGTCACCACAACGAAGTCGGCGAGTTCGCTGGCCTCTTTCTTGGAAATGACTGCCGGAAGGCGCGATACGTTCCCGAAGTTAAGCCTGGTCGGGTACTTCGGAGGGTTCATGGTGAGCGAAGTCGCCATCCTCCTGAAGCTCGCTGGGTCGAGCTCGGTCGCGGGTATGTAGATGAACATGTTGCCGCTGTCGCTCCCTCCCTTGAGCCACTGGGACAGCTTGAAGAGCGACCCGCCCTCGACGCTCTTGGAGCGGACTACGAAGGACGCATAGACCCTCCAGAAGGGCGCGTAAATCCTCTCACCAGGAGCGCTCGTGGCGTAGTCCCCGATCTCAACATCCAACTTCTCGATACCACCGTTGCGCACGTGGACCGTGTTGCACTGGGTGCAGAAGAATATCTTGTCCTTCTGCTTCTGCTGGATCGGGCTGTTGCACTGGGGGCACTTCACCTGAATGACTCTCATCTCAACCCACCTGCCTTCTGAGCGAGGTCCTGGACCTGTTTGAGCGCCTGGCCCATCGACTTCTTCTCCTTGAACTCGCCCTCGATCCTTTCGGAGCCGTGCCTGAAGAACCTATAGGCAAGGAACAACACGCCCAGGCCGATAAGGAAACCGACCGCTGGGATCTCATAGCCTTCAGCGTAGTTCAGCCCGTAGATGAGGCTACCGGCCGCAATCAGGCCTGCAACGACGGATCCACCGGTCATCGCGAGGCTCTGGAACAGCGGGTCGCCCGGCGCGCGTCCCGAAAGGACCTGGCCAGTGACGCCGTCGACGGTGTCCATGTACATCCTGTCGTGGTAGCTGTATCGAACGACCCAGACAGGGTAATACAACATGGTCAACGACCTCGGGAAGACATGCAGTCTCTCGAAAGTGACATGAGGTACCCGGGCGCTCGCCTTCGCCTTCGTGAGGGCCTCCTTGTTCGCTCGCGTCACAGCATCATCTTTGCTCGTGGTCGCCTCGAAGGTCGGAATCATCTCGAAGTCCGCGAAACTGGTCTCGCCCATCATGTTCTTGAGGGTCCGAATGCCCAGGTCGCCGGGATCGCAAGCGATCTCGGAGTGGACATAGTCGTTCAGGACCATGGCCTCCTTCGGGATGCGCTCCACGGTGGTGTTCCCCTTCTGGTCCGTGTGCCTGCGCTCCTCGTAACCGCATATCCAGCCAGCCACTCGGGTGTTTGCCTTCCAGAAGGGCAGGTAGATTGGATACGCCTCGGTGACCTTGCCCATCTTCGGGAGGTCTCTTGCTTTCCATCCGCGCCTCCACCAGGACTGTGTTTGAGTCATCACGCCGTCCTGAAGAACCTTGTTCTTGAACGCGATCGTCGTGACTCCCTGGTCTCCCTCCACGAACAGCGTCGAGCTGCAGTAGTTGCAGTTCACGACGTTCTCGCCCTCGGGAACAGATATTGCACCGCCACATGTGGGACAGTTGAGTCCCACCGATATCTCAGCCATGATCACATCCTCCTAGCAACGAAAAGTGAAAGACCAAAGAGGGCTACCACGGTGACTGCGATCGCCACCACGGCTCCTACCACGGATGTCGTTGCGATGAGCCCCTCGCCGACTATGGCGAAGAACCCCAGCATCGCGACCGCGATGTACGCGCTCGAGCTCCTCGTCGGGAATACTGCCGAGAACACCTCTCCCGAGGACCCGTCCACGATGGCCTCGTACTTCTTCTGGTTGAAGACATAGTCCAGCTTCCATATCGGGAAGTAGACGAGCGCCTGCTCCTTAGGCTTCCCAGGAAGCTGGTTGAGGTATGCCATCATCTCGATGTCAGGCTTGATGAGTTCAGCGCCTTTGATGTCGAAAGACGCGTCGAATATCTTGAGGTCACCGGCGGGCACCTTGAGGCTGTGCAGGCCCGGCAGAGTGGTCGATCCGGCAGTCTCTATCTTGACCTGTTCCACGCCGTTGACGTCCCTCTTGAACATGTATACCGGGAAGTACTGTCTCTTCACACCCGCGAGCTGCGCCAGCTTGTCGAGGTCCTTCGCCTTCGTGGAGCCCGCGGCCCAGCGTCTGAAGACGCCGACCGCTTGTGTCTCCTCCATCATGAACGGCAGAGCGTAGTAGAATCCTGCCCCGGTCCTATCGACATACACCTGCGAGCTACAGTACGGGCATTTCACGAACTTGACTCCGGTGTCGAACGGCACCGGTCCCGCACACTTCGGACACTTGATAGTTGCCAAGCTACCTCATCTCCTATTGACTGGACTATTGTTCCTCCTAAGCGGTTTGGATCACAATGCTTTACCGCAAGATGGACAGAACTTGGATGTCGTCGGAGCGTCGGCGCCGCATGCGGCGCACTTCTTGGTCGGCACAGTAGTCGGCTTGCCGCACTCCGGGCAGAACTTCGTCCCTTCCGGGATGTCCTTCTTACAGTTCGGACACGGCATCATCGCGACGCCAAGTTTGCCTCCGCAGCCCGAGCAGAACTTGCTCGTCTGCGGGTTGAGCACGCCGCACTTCGGGCAGGCGACCTGAGGCGGGGCTGCTGCAACTTGCGCAGGCTGCGCTGGCTGAGGTGCTTGCATGGCACCCATCATCTGATAGCCCATGCCTATCCCTGCGCCGACTCCAACGCCCACTCCAGCCGCTCCTCCCGAGGGATTCGTCGCGGCCTCTCTCATGGCCTGTCCTGTCTGGTACTGCATGTAGTTCGCGCCCAAGATGGTCATCGAAGACTTCGTGTCGACGGCCTTCTGGACCTCCTCAGGCAGAGATACGTACAGCCCTGAGAGCTTGTCGATTGTTATCCCGTAGAGGTCGAAGTGGTCCTTGGTCCTAGTGAGCACAACCTGCTCGATATTCGTCAGGTTGGCCGCCAAGTCCGCGACACCCATGCCCTCATTCTTCATATCGCCGAGCGAGTCGTAGATCAGAATCACCATCTGCTCCTTGATCCTCTCCTCGACCTCCGCGCTCGTGCTGAAGTTGAATGTACCAACGAACTGGTTCACGAAGTTCTCCGGGGCGGTAACTTTGTACCTGAACTCCCCAAATACACGCAGGTTGACCATCCCGAACTCCTTGTCCCTGAACTGGTACGGCTGCTTCGAGCCGAACTTGCCGTCGAAGATCCTCTTCTGGAGGTACACGACCTCGGCCTGCTGCTGCACGCCTCCGATCTTCTGCAGGATAGTGCCTATGATGGGGGCATTCAGCGACGTGAGCGCATACCTATCAGGCCTGTCGATGTACGCGAGTGCCTTACCGTCCCTGTAGAAGACGGCCAGCTCGTCCTCGCGAACGACGATGTTGTCGTTCCACTTGATGTTCCTGGGCATGCGATACATTATGTTCCCGCGCTTGTTCGCATCCTCCCACTTGAATGTCTCCGATCCGATGAGGCTCATCTATCACACCTCCGTTCCCTGGATGACGTTCATCCTTCTGTTGAATTGTTCCTCGAACGCGTTGATCCTGGCCTTGACGTTCATGAGCTCCTTGTAGCTCGCCTGCTCGTCGGCTGCCATCATCGCATTCTTCAGTGAGTCTATGCTCGCAGAGATGGCGACGATGTGGTCGATCATGGCGGCATCGAATTCGTACAGCCTGTTCATCTCGTCTTCCTTGATCTGTATGTCCGCGACGAAGCCCGAATAGCCCGTCTGGGCGTGGCCCACGAGTCCCTCGACCTTCTTGAAGTGGTTGATCAGGCCCCCGAGCATATCGAGCTCCTTCGATCCGTAACTCTTCACTACCAAGCCACGGCATTCCTCAAGACCCTTGCGCTGCATTCCCAGCTTCGCGGCGAGCTGCATACGGAGCATCTTGTCCGCATCTCTGAGATCCTCTCTCTTCCTGTAGCCGCTGAACCCAGGAATGAAACTCTGTATCTTCTTCAGAATGCCTTTGTCCTCTTCCATTCTATCTCTAATATCTGGCATCGGGGGTTGCCTCCGATTTTTCGCGCACTATTATCGCTGAGCTTGGTTAATAAATATGTTGGTGGAAAACCCACTTTTGATAGGAATACTGGCTCGTGTTTATGACCCCAAAGCACATTATGCTCGACAATGGCGTTCAAGATCATCGGAGTTGTGGGCTCGAGCAAAGCTGAGCCAGATGTCTTGAAGCTCGCTGAGGAAGTTGGTTCAGAGATCGCCAAACGTGGCGCAGCGGTTGTCTGCGGCGGAATGACTGGCGTGATGGAGGCCGTCTGCAGAGGAGCGCGAAAAGAAGGCGGGCTCACAATCGGCATAATCCCTTCGGACAAGAAAGGCGACGCAAATCCGTTCGTCCAGATACCAATCGTAACCGGCATGGGCATGGGGAGGAACGTGATGCTCGTCAAGACGGCTGATGTGATCATCGCGGTCGGAGGCGAGTTCGGCACACTCTCGGAAATCGCTCATGCTCTGAACATCGGCAAGAGAGTGATAGGGCTCCATACCTGGAAGCTTGAGCGGGCACATGACAAACGTATCCCGAACCTCATAGAGGTCGATACGGCGAAGGACGCAGTGGACCTAGCACTCCAGTCCATTCCTGCGCAAGTATAATGGGAGCGCCCGAGATAGGAATCTGCAAGATGGAAGTAGAGTCCTCCATGGCCAAATCCAAGGTCTTCGTGGCGCTCGATCCCGACAGGGCCCGCGGCACTCTGAAGGTCGTGAGCGCACTGGGCATGCCAGATCTGCAAGGCAAGAGCGTCCTCGTCAAGCCCAATTTCAATACGGCCGACCCACCCCCTGGATCCACCCACATCGATACGATCAGGACGATAATCCAGCTCATCAAAGAGAAGAACCCGAAGAAGATCATCCTCGGAGACAGAAGCGGCCCCGCGAAGACCAGCAAGGTATTCCAAGAAAAGGGGATCTTCGCGCTCGCGGAGGAGCTCGGGTTCGAGTGCCTGATCTTCGACGAGATGCCGAAGGACAGATGGGCGAAGATCAACCCACCCGACAGCCACTGGATGAACGGATTCTGGTTCGCGAAGCCTGTCCTTGAGGCGGACGCCGTGATTGGGCTCTGCTGTCTCAAGACCCATCAATATGGCGGGCACTTCACGATGTCCCTCAAGCTCACGACCGGCATGGTCCACTCGAGGAACATGACTGAGCTGCACACTTCATTCATCAACCAGAGGAAGATGATCGCTGAGATGAACTACGCGTACAGGCCTGCGCTGGTCGTGATGGATGGCGTGGAGGCCTTCTACTCGGGCGGTCCAGTGAGCGGCCCGAGGTGGAAAGCGGACCTCACTTTTGCCGCCACGGACAGAATCGCCCTGGACGCAGTCGGTGTCGCGGCCCTCAAGATGCACGGGACCACGCCGAAGATTCAGGGCAAGAGGGTGTTCGAACAGGATCAGATCAAGAGGGCTATCGAACTCGGCCTCGGGGTGAAAGGGCCCGAAGACGTAGAGCTGGTTCCAGTTGACAGTGACTCCGAGGCAATCGCAGCGAAGATATCGTCTTTCTTGGCGAAGTGACCTGTCCAATCGCAAAAAAGGCCTTTATTCTTTGCAATCAATGGCCTCTACACCAAATTCGGGCTATTAATTAGGTTTTCGGACGATAGACGAATAGCGTCATCGAACCCACCCTGAGAAACGCTTTTCCTCTTTCCAAATGTTACATAACATAGTTATATAGCAGTTCTCCCTTCCAGAGGCGGAACCGCGGGCATCGCAATGAATGACAAGCCGACGCCAGCGTCCGAAGAAGGTGTTTCGTTGAATTTGGGTGATCGAAGCATGACGCCAAGAATCGGCTTGACCGCAGACGCTGTAGGACCGAGAAAAGTGATTCGCAGGGCAAAAGCGCGAAGCAGTAATCGCTTCCGAGTGGCAGCCCTCGTCGGTGTTGCTGGCTTTGTATTGCTTTTGGCACTTGCCTTCGCTCCACTGCAAACGACCACCGCAACCCCAACCCGCGAAGGCACGTGCGACTCATGTCATCCGACCGGAGCAGAGGGTTTGCTCATTGTGACAGGGCTCCCTGCCACCTATGATCCTAGCGTCACGTACACAATAACCATCACCGTAGCTGACACGAACGGAGCAACCGGAGAGAACTCGTTCTCGATGGATGTGACCGGAGGGGTCATGAATTTGGCCATGCAGACAGACACGAACGTGGAGATCAACACCGTGAACGTAAGAGCTTCCGCGAACGACGGTGTCTCTCCGATGTCAGTTTCCTCATGGCAAGTGAAGTGGACGGCGCCTTCCTCAGGGCAAGTCACATTCACCGTGAACGCAGTATCAGCAAACGACGTGGATAATGGGAACAACGCCCCGACGGACTCAGACCAGATAGTCGTCGACGCCACGGCGATCCCGGAATTCCCGACCCTAATCATCCCGATATTCGCAGTCGTTGGCGCGGTGCTGATAGCAGCTAGAGCTGCAAAGAGACAGTAGTCCGCATCAGTTGCTTTCGCGTTGACTTCCGAGTCAACGGTTTGATTGGCTAGATATAGCGAATACGCCGTGTGTTCAACCGATGGCTATGAATCCGACAACGAAGCTGATGGGCGCCGCCCTCGCAAGTGTCGCAGTCATGATGATCGCCACGCTTGGATATGCTACAACGCAATCACAGCGCGACGAGGACCTGAATACATTCTCTAGCGAGCGTGAACTGCGTCTCTTCTTGACGAAGGAGAGGCCCGAGAAATCCGGAGATGTGTACTACCGAGCTCCTGATTCGATGGGATCTGACTTCAAGCAGGAAGCGAGTGGATCGTATTCGACCACGAACATCCAGGTAGCTGGCGTCGATGAGGACGACATAGTGAAGACCGATGGCGAGTACATATACGCCGCATCCTCAAACAATGTCACTATCATCAAAGCCTATCCCCCAGAGTCCCTTGCGAATGTGTCAGTTATCGAAATCTCCGGCCTGACCTTTGGTTCGGATAGCCACTACCTGCAGCTGCAAGGAATATTCATGAACGCGGACAGACTGGTTCTTGTCGTCAACGCATACTCCACCTACTACTGGGGGACGATGGACGACACGACTGAGTATCAGCCCCCGAAAACGATTGTGGCAGTATATGACGTGGAAGATAGGGCGAATCCCACATTTGTCCGTTCAGTTGCCGTGTCTGGGTACTATCTCAGCTCGCGGATGATTGGAGAGCACGTCTACCTGATAGCGCAAGCACAAGTCTGGACTTTTGATGATGAGATCACACTGCCATCTCTGTGGGAAGATGACGTCTCGAGCCAGGTCAAGGCCACGGACATACGCTACGATCCAGATATGTCACAGGCCAGCTCCTTCCTGAACATTCTGGCCTTGAACATCGGCAGCGGCGAGCACGACCTTCTCTCGGTCGTCGCAGGTTGGGCTTCGGTTGTCTATATGTCCAACAATGCTCTTTACTTCACAGTTCAGAAATATCAGGGCTCCATCGAGTGGTCTGACGGAGTGGAATCTCCGATCGACTCATACACCGCATTCACCACCATTTACAAGATCCAAATTGACGCGCTCTCAATGTCGGTTGACGCGAAAGGAGACGTGAAAGGGTGGCTTCTGAACCAGTTCTCGATGGACGAGAATGGGTCCTATCTCCGGGTTGCGACCACCACCAGCTGGGTAGAGCCTGAGAACGCAGTCTATGTTCTTGATGATGGCATGGTCGTCGTAGGGAAGCTAGAGGGGCTTGCTCCTTCAGAGAGGATATACTCATCGAGATTCATCGGCAACTCCCTTTACCTCGTCACATTCAGACAGATAGATCCCCTCTTCGTCATCGACCTGACCGACCCACTGAACCCCAATGTGATGGGCGAGCTGAAGATACCAGGGTTCTCCTCCTACCTGCACCCCGTGGATGAAGACCATATTCTCGGGATTGGAATTGAGGGCGGCACTCTGAAGATCTCGCTATTCAACGTCTCGGATCCCACGAACCCTCTGGAGCAGAGCAAGTACGTTTCTGATGTCATATGGTATTCTGAGGCTCTATACGACCACAAGTCGGTCCTGTTCGACCTTGAGAAAGAGCTGCTTGTGATTCCCGGATATAGCTACCTTTACGACTACAACGAGTACAAGTATGTCGGCGGCGCCATGGTCTTCAGGGTCTCGCTCTCCGACGGCATTTCCCTCAGGGGGATCATCACACACGAGTCGAACGAATCCTACTGGGGACAGAGCGTGACCAGATCCTTGTACATCGGGGAGTACCTCTACACAATAGGCGACAGATCCGTTCAGGTCAATCGGCTTGATGACCTTTCGTACGTTGACAGTCTGATCTACAGCGACTTCCGGTATCATTACTGGTATGCTCTTCGGGAATAGGTCGGATGACTCATGCCAGCACGAGGAGCGAGCTTAATGTTCCAGAACCCCCTATTCCATCTGGGGACACCGGACATGAAGGTGGAGCTCGATAAGAAATCGCTGTTCGCGCTCGCCTCGGACACAAGGCTGGAGATACTGAAATCTCTCCAGCCCATGAGACGGACGGTGAGCCAGCTCTCGGATTCCCTCGACATCGACAAGGCCGCGGTCCACAGACACCTCAAGAAGATGGAGGAGGGCGGGCTCGTGACGAGATACGAGGACCACGGGTTCGTCTACTATGGTCTATCATGGAAGGCACGAGACCTCCTATCTCCGAACGAGAACACACGCATAATCGTGCTGCTATCATCTACGACAGTGCTCGTCGTGCTGCTGGCATTCTTCCTGGCGGTGGGGATGTCCGCGACCAACACGGCGCCTATAATCCCGAAATCCCCTGACTACGGGACCTCCGAAAACAACGACATGTACAGGATCATAGAGATTGCTGAGGATTCTCCTATGACATGGATCGTTCCGTCAATCCTCTTCGCGGCATTTGCAATCCCCGTATGCATGATAGCCATCCGGATGATCAGGAGACCTAAGCAGGAAATCGACCCCGTGGTCGAATCGTCTGATGCACCTCGACCAATCCCTGAAGATTGAGCCTCAACACAACTTACAACTAGCGTTCGGGTATTCTCCTCTCCCAGGTCACGGTCGTAATGGTTCAGAATGTCACATCGGGCGAATTGAAGAGGTTTGTCTTTTCGGACAAGAAGCCAGCCATGATACTGTTCACCGGGAGCTGGTGCGTGGATTGCACTGCGTTCAGGCCAACTTGGGAACGATGGAACCTGGGCAAGAGCGGGCCGGTGTTCGTTCTGGAGATCAAGCGCGGTGATGCCGCATGGCAAGAATGGGAGTTGCCCGAGATTCCGACTGTCGCGGTCTACCAGAACGGGAATCTGATCGGCAAAGCGAACGACCGAATCTCCTCTGACGATCTCGACGAACTGTGGAAACTGATCTCGCCCGGCTGAGATCTAGATAGCAGCTCGTGAAGATCTGTAGTACAGCTTCATCGCCACCAAGACGGTCGTGAGGCTCGCTCCGACAATATTCGCCACTATGATGGCCGGATCCTCACGAGCCAGACCATATAAGAGCCACAGGAACATGCCGAGTCCCAGGACAGCTGGCATCAGCAACGATACGTCGTCCATCTTTCTTGTCCCAAGACCCTTGATTATCTGAGGCACATAACCGGTCGAGGTCAACGCCCCCGCGAGGAAGGCCAAGTAGGTCCAAGCATCCATGACCGTGCAACGCAGATATGCTAGTTCTTTCTTTTGCCGATGGTCACCTCGGAGATGCATGATAGACCGGATGGCCACGCAGTCCTAACCTTTCTCGGGAGACGCGATGACGTACACAGATGCTGCCTCCGCGAGCTTCGTTCCCAGATACATCCTGGTCGCTGTTCCGACCATCTTGAACCCCATCTTGCCGACAAGCGACTTCGCTTTGGGGTTCACATCAGGGACGCACGCCCTGAAATCCCGACCTTGGTTGTCTCCGATAATCGCGGAGAGCAATTCCTTCGCGTAAGAAGAACGGTCGGGATAGACGATGCACGGTCCGATCTGTATCCTGTCGTCTCCCCTTCTGCCTAGCAAGTAGCCCCTCATCCTACCATTTACTTTGAGTAGGTAGGCCAGCTCAGGGGCGTCGCGGTACACCGCATATATCACTCTCTGCCTGTCCAATCCGGTTACAGACTTGTCCAAGGCGCAGACCTCAGCCAGATCCGACTCATCGATTCTCTCCGCACGGCTGCCAGATGCCAATCCCCTTCCGAAAAACCTCAGCGACTCGAACTCGCGAACGAATCCCAGCTGCTCGTAGAACGGCTCGCATCCTCCGACGCTCTCAAGCTTGACTGTTGATGAGCCTCTGGTCTTCGCAAATTCGAGACATCTCTTGACCAACGCACTTCCTACGCCCATTCGCTGCATGTCGCGCCTGACGATTACTGAGTGAATCCAACAAGCCTTGTCGTAGGTTATCGTTGCCGCGACTCCGACATCTCTGCCGTCCAATACAGCTTTGAAGATCCCTCTTGGCTCGAGCTCGAAGAGTCGTCTCCAATCCGAGACAGTCCTGTGCCATTCCTCAGCGTCTGTGAGCTCCATCCCGAAAGGGATATCATCTTTCGTAAAATCAGTCACTTCCAGACGAGGCACAAGGTATAATCGCACCTTCATTCGTTAATCTTTCCCTGCTTGTCGACCAGCGATAACGTTGATATTCTGGAAGCTCATTCAATTCGATATGGCTAAACAAGTTCACGCAGCGCATATTCTTGTGAAGACAGAGAATCAGGCGAAGGAGCTCCTGGGCAGGGTCAACTCGGGTGAGAACTTCGGCGAACTCGCGAAGAAGTACTCGGACTGTCCGTCCAAGAAGAGCGGAGGGGACCTAGGATGGTTTGGCCCAGGCATGATGGTGAAGGAATTCGAAGACGCTGCCTTCAACGCTCAGAAGGGAGCAACCGTCGGACCGGTCAAGACTCAGTTCGGCTACCACCTGATCAAGGTCGTAGACCAGAAGTAGGTCGGCCGAAGGCCTCGGTCGCTGATTAGGATGATATCTGATCGATTGGTCGCCTATCGGACGTCCTATCTTCTTCTCAGTCGCGGGTTGAATATGTCATCCAGCGCATAGCCGACGAGCGAGAACGAGAGCACGCAGAGGATGATCGATATCGACGGGGGCACGGTCCACCACCACGCACCCGAATCGAACGCTCCGAAGTCGTAGGCGGATTCGAGCATCGTGCCCCAGCTGATGACCGTCGGATCCCCGAGCCCGAAGAAGTCGAGGAAGGCTTCCGAGAAGATCGCGTTCGAGATCAGCAGTATCGTGTTGGCGAATATCAGAGGGAGCACATTCGGGAAGACATGCTTCCTGATCACATATGCATCCCCCGCTCCGATCGCCCTGGCACGCTCGATGAACGTGCGCTCCTTGACTGTGAGGACCTGTGACCTGACAACCCTAGCGGTGGAGGGCCAGCTGGTAATGCCAATTGCAAGAATGACCCAGATGAACTCCCTTCCCAGGACCGTCATGAGCACTATCATGAGAGGGAACCACGGCAACACGAGGAAGTAGTCCGTGAACCTCATGAGCACCTCGTCAGCTGCCTTGCCGAAGTAGCCCGCGATGAGGCCGATCGACGAGCCGAGCGCAATAGAAATGAACGTTGCGGCGAATCCGACCAGCAGCGACGCGCGGGCTCCGTACAGGGTCATGCTGAATACATCCTGTCCAATGTTGTCAGTGCCCAGCGGATGTCTGAACCCGGTGTAGCCTGATGTGCCGATATTCGGAGGCCCGGGGTTCTCCCAGTCAACTTGCCACTTTTCGAAATTGTCCGGGTTGTTCGGATCCTGCACAGTCGCTAGCCAAGGTGCAAACGCTGCCATGCCGAAGAACACGAGCAGCATGATGAAACCCGCGAACCCGAGTCTGTTGCCTCTGAATGTCTTCCATTGCTTCCTTGTTTCTCTGACTCGCAGCCGTAGCTTCTCTCTCTCAGACGGCGTCAGGAGTACATGATCCCTCCGCAATTTCAGCAGGACACCCATGCCGACAATCGCAACGACCCCGATGAGTATAGCCATGCCGAGCCAGTGCTGAGATAACCAACTCGGCTCCTCGATGACCGTCACCACCAGGCGCGTGTTGTCCGTCATGCCTGCCCCGTTCGTGACGTTAAGAGTGATGACGTACGCGCCAAGCTTCGAGAACTTGAAGCTCATGGAGGGCCCGTAGAACACATATGCGCGGCTGTCGTAAGTGAGGTTCCAAGTATAGTTCACGATCTGAGTCTCAGGATCGGACGACCGCGAGCCATTAAGGACCAACGTGTGACCTGAGTATACGGATATGTTGTACCCTGGTTTCGATTCCGGCGGAGTGATATCCAGTACGACCTCGACGGTGACGTTGTCGGTATCCCAGTTGCCATCAGCGTCCGTGACATTGAGCGTTACATCGTAGGTCCCGACATATGTGAAAACGTAGGTCGCCATCTCCCCCACAACGAGTTCTGGGCCAGTCTCTACGAAGCTCCAGAAGTAGTTGACGACGGCAACATTGTCAGTTGAGTTCGAGCCATCGAATGTGGATGTCCCTCCCACATAGGCAATGAAGTCAGCACCTGCGTCAGCAACAGGTGGGGTGGTATCCTGCGCGGTATTGCCAACCAAAATGGTCTCGGTAGTGGAAATGAGTTCGGCTCTGGGCGCTGGAGCGCTCGGCACGACCACTGTTAGCAGAAGGACCAGCAGCATGACAACCGCTGGGGCGCCACCGAAACACGGCAAGGGATCATTGCTCTCCTCGATCCTTTCCGCTCTTCTACTCATCTTCCTCCCTCAAATCTTGACTCTAGGATCAAGATAAGTGTACACCATATCAGCAATGAGATTGGCGATCAGCACACCAATCGCGATTATCAGGAACAGCGCCTGCAGGAGCGGGAAGTCACGTTTGTCCACTGCGTCCCAGGTCAGCTGTCCGATGCCCTCGAATGAGAAGATCAGCTCGACCATGATCTCCCCGCCCACAACCCAACCGATTGTGATGGCGATGACCGTGACCACGGGGAGCAACGCGTTCCTCATCGCGTGGTCCTTCAGAATGGCTTCATCCGAAAGGCCTTTCGCCCTCGCGGTTACGATGTAGTCTTCGGTCAAGACGTCCGTCAACGAGTTGCGCATGATGAGAACGAAGTCGGCCATCCACTGGATGGCGAACGCCATAGACGGCAGGATGAGGTGATACAGCCTGCTCACGATCTTCTCAAAGAGGTTCATGTCCGAGTACGCGGGCGGATTGTCGTAGAATGGAAGCTCTCCATGTGCTCCGGCCAACGGGAACCAGTCGAGGCGCCCGCCAAAGAGCATCACCAGCGCGAGCGCGAGGATGAAGGTGGGCATCGTATAGAATGTGAGAGTGAACATCATGCCTATTGCGTCCGCAGCCTGCCCCCGTCTCCATGCGACGAACCTGCCTAGCCAGATACCAGCGATTATCGCAATGGTCGTGCCAAGGATCATCAGTGTGAACGTATTGAACAGACGTGGAGCAATGACAGAAGTCACCTCCTGACGAGCAACATAGCTGTAGGTCACTCCGAAGTCCAAATGGAACACATCGATGATGTAGTGGTAGAACTGGCTCGGGAGTGAATCATTCAAATGGAAGCTCTCCATGAGATCCTCCCGAGCCTCTTCTGTCAGGCCCTTCGTGATGAACGCGCTAACTGGATCCCCCGGCATGACCCGGAAGAGGAAGAAGTTCGTTGCAAGGATCGCGAACAGCGTTATCACTAAGTAGATTGTCTTGCGGATCACGAATCTCCTCATGTCCATTTGCTGGCCGCCCTCCTGTCAGTCGTCTGTGGTGTCCTCGTTGCCCTCTCCTAGCTCCCTGGCAATCGACGTTAACGGTCAATCGCCGATATCACGATAGCGGTGTTCCAACAGGCACTCGTCACTCATTGGCCCAGAGGGCTCTCCTTGATCGTCTCTCCTTTCTTCTTCTTTCTCCACATGAAGACGACGACGACAGCTGCAATCGCCGCGACAACTCCTCCGACGATGGCCGCGTCCACCCAGTCGAATCCACCACCCTCGCCGCCAGTGTACTGCAGCTCGAACAGCAGCGGGTTCCCTGTCCAGAAGTTGTCAAAGCTTCTGCCAGGAGTCTGGCTCCAATCTCCCCAGTTGGTGAACGTATCCGTCCTCCAAGCATAGGTCTGATGGACATTCGCGATGATTATGTACGAAGCGTCCAAGTAGTGTATTCTCTGGCAGTTGTCGACATATGTCTGCCTCTCCGACTTGTCCATCGCAGCGACAGAGCTCAGATAGTTCTGCTCGTAGCTTTCATTGAAATACTTGTTATCGCTCCAGCCGCCCCACGCGAACTTCGATTGACAGTACAGCATGTAGTTGGGATCGACATCCATGCTCCAGTACCAGATGCAAGTATCGTACTGGTACGAGTAGACTTTCTTGGACATGAGCGATTCGGCCATGACGTTGTCTTCCCAATCAAGGCCCACGCCTATCTGGCTCCATGTAGCGTCGAGGTACTGAGCGATGAGCTTCTCCTCGGGATACTCGGTCCTGATAAGCATGTCGAACACAAGTGGCTTGTTCACGAGCACGCGCCCGGTCTTGACGACCCAGCTGTCCGAAGTTGCCACCCGGTAAGTCGCACCCGGCGTCGGGTACCTGTATCCAGCCTCATCCAACAGCTGAGCAGCGGCCTCGAGGTCGAAGTCCCACATCTCGGCGGCAGTCGGCTCGTAGTGCCAGTCCTCGTAAACCGGCGGGATCAGAGTGGTTCCTTCGTCCGCCAGGCCCTGGTAGTAGTTCTGAACGATGTGCGTCTTGTTCGTGGCCATGGCGAGTGCCTGCCTTACCGCTGGATCCAATCGGGATGGGTTGGGGCCGCCCTCAGCCATGCATATTTCGATCTCTGTCCAGTACCCAGTTATCTTGGGTCCATCGAACGTGTCAACGTCCCTGTACTCCTTCTTGTTGTCCGCGACATTCTGCTTTATTGCCTTGTAAGTGTCAGGTGGGAACTGGGCGATGTCCAGATCCCCTGAGGAAAGCGCCAAGCTCATTGCCGACGCATCGTCGTAGAACCTCATCACGATCCTATCGAACTGAACGAATTTGTCCCTGTCCGCACCCCAATGATAGTAGGGGTTTCTGACGAAAGTAAGTGGGTTACCAGCACGCCAGTCGCTAAGAATATTCGATGTGGCCATGAACGGGCCCGTACCGATTATCGGCGGCGACGTGTTATTGAAGGTGCCATCCCATGTGAAGGCGATCCACTCCGGGCTCATCGTCTGGAGTCTGTGCTTCGGGAACATCGGTATGCCCAGAAGATAAGCGTACGCACTGGCCATCGGTTCGCCGGTCGCCCTGTTGTAGAAATAGACGCGGGCAGTATCATCGTCGACCTTCCTCACGGTCTCGGTGAAGTATGTGTAAGGCTGGAACGCCCACATCGATGCGTAGGTCAGGTTGTTGCTTTGGAGATCCATGTTCCAGATGAAGTCGTCCACGGTGAAGTCTTCTCCGTCGTGCCACTTGGCATTCGGGGTGATGTCATATTCCCATATCGACCCGAACGGCCTGTTCGTGCTGACCATCTCGGAATCCGTTTCTGGAACAGGCGTCGAATTCAACACCAGGTTTCCAACCACGTCCAGGTTGTCATCGAGGCACTGAGGGTTGTCGTACACGAGGCCGTAGAAGACATAGGCAGCGTCATTCAGTCCGACCATGGGATTGAGGTTGTCCACAGACTGCATGAAGCCTATCCTAAGGACCCTCTTTGACTGTTCGAGACCTGTATCGTCCTGAGCCATGACGGCATTGATCATGCCCGCAAAGGGCATCATCATGAGACCCACGAGAAATACGGCGACACCGACAAGCACACGGTTTCTCCACCTAGACCTCATCTAGCGTACCCCCACGAAGAAGAAGGGTGTCACCGGGAAGTCGGCATCTTCCGCGACATTGCAGCTGTTGCCCCACCTCTCCTCAAAACCCGTATTCCCCCGGCCTATTTTATAATGTCGCTATCTGGCTAGGAGAATCGTATCTCTTTCGAACAACCAGAACAGTCAGAACCAGCACGACATAAACATATTATTATTAAAAACACAGCAATTATATACGATACTCTGCAGGACCATTCTCGCACGGACCTGGCCCTAGCTCAGACTGAACGTGTGATTTCGTTACTCTGACAGCTAGCGGTCGAGAACCGTCGCTCACGTCACACATCACGGACATCTGAGGCGTTCATCTCGTTGCGGTCTTCTCATACGCCTTGATGATCTCGTCGCCCTTCTGCAGAGCGCCCTTGTCCAGAGGTGGCACATGATGACTCTTCAGAAGATCTTTCGCCACCTTCCTCGCCTCGGGGACCATCTTGCTCGACAAAGAGGATTCCCAGGCCAGTTTGGCCGGGTCCCAGAAGTGCAGCTCCTTCTTGAAGTTCTTGAGCGTGTGCGGGTGCGTCAAGAATGTGTTGCCGTGACCGACTGCCTTGACAACGTCCAAGGCGGCGGTCTGCTCGTCGAACGTGAACCTCCTCATGTACGCCCTCAGATCCTCCCAGAGATAGGCATCGATCACCAGCTGTTCGAGGGAAGCCCCCTTGACAGCATCGAGCCCTCCCATTCCTCCAGCGATGTCCGTTCCAGACATGGTTGTGAGAAACACTCCGGTGATCTGGGTGATGGAGTGCGGGATACCGGGCTCCTCATTGTCGTTCAACCCCCAGTCCCCGACCATGCTCGGGAGGCGGTACTTCTCGGCCATTTGTCCGAGTGACGCACTTATCACCGCAGGTTCCGCGGTCATGTAATTGATCGACCCTGTCCTCATGTCGATCGGCGCTGATGACGAACAGTAGATGTGCGGCGCTCCGGGCGCGGTGAACTGGGTGATCACGAGGCTGGCAAGGTTCTCGGTGTTCGCATTCACGACCGTTCCAGCAACTGTAACCGGCGCGGAGCCTCCAGAGAGCGACATTGACATTGATGCTACGGGAATCCCGTGCTTCGCGAGTTCAGCCATACCCTCGACGGCGGTCTCGTCGAACGAAAGAGGAGCGATCGAGCAGCAGATGACGGAGAAGAGTGGACGTTTCCGAAGTTCCTTCTCGCCGCCAGCAACGAGTGCTGCGAGCTTCACCTGCGCCCTCGAATCCTCAATGCTCGATACCTCGACGCTCTGCACGTGTTTGGTCGTGTTCTGAAACGCGGTCCACAGCTCGTGGAGGCCATGTGCCTTCTGGTTCACTTCCCCGGCAGTCAAGGTTGTCCAGCAGTAGCCAACTGGGTCAAGAGCGTCTGCGAGGCGAACGATATCAGCGATGTCCTTCCTGGTGGATGGCCTCTTCTGGCCCGTGTCGATGTCCCGCATGTAGATGCCTAGGCCCGTCGTTCCGATGTATGGACTGGACTCGACTGGAATGGGCATGTCGTGCTTGGGGTCTCGCGCGCAAAGCCGAATCTCTCTAGGTGCCTTCCTGATCGCTTCGTTCACGATCTTTTCCGGAATCTTGGCGACCCCGCTCTTCAAATCGACCGAGCAGCCAATCTCCCGAAGGGAGTTCAGGACTTTGTGGCTACGAACAAGCACACCAATATCCTCGAGACTCTTCACGCTCTGCTCATGAACAAACTCCACTTCGTCCTTGTCGAGGAACCTGACTCTCGCAACCGCCAACACCATCACCTCCAAACCAACTAGATTCGTGGCCAGCGTGTGGGGGCAAGAAAAGCGAGTACTAGAACGTTTGCAGAGAAATGTCAATGTCCAGCCAGCGTGTCAAGGGATCGTACACTGGCCATACTCTGCCGGATGATGATGTCGGGAGCCCCACAAAGTTCATCAATCTCTCCTGTCGGGATCCCGAGGACGGCGCCTCGGCTTGCCAGGAAAAGCAATATATGAAACGAACTAGCTCCACCACATGAGGAAGCTCGAACAATTGGAGGACCATGGTTAAACTCATTGCAGCAGCATGCCCGCGCTGCGGAGCCAGCGTCGACCTTCCAGCGGACCTCAGGAAGGCGCATTGTCTCTTCTGTGGTGCCTCCATCATCGTCGGAGCGGTGGGGGCGCAGAAGACCGAATGCAGAATCTGCGATGGATACGGTAGGCTCGACGTCTGCCGCGCATGTGGTGGGAAAGGAGTGTGCACCTGGGTCAGGTATGCGGACAGGATCCAGGACACCAGCAAGGCAATAATCATCCAGAAAGGTGAATCCCACTGCGTGGAGGGCAAGTGCTCTGCGTGCAAAGGTACTGGGAAGAATGAACTATACCTCTCATGTCCGTTCTGCGAAGGCGTGGGCAATTGTCCGATCTGCTATGGAACCGGGAAATGCCCTGCATGCAATGGAGTCGGCGCCCATCCGAATCCCAGAGGCTCGGAGAAATGTTACGCATGCCATGGAGAGGGTGTGGTAGACATCGAGAGAGCGGCGATTCGGTGGGGAGAGCGATGCGATGTATGCAAGATGTCACTCGTCCCAGATGGTAGCTTCTGCGCATATTGTGGAAAAGCGAGAAAGTGCCCGAAGTGTGGAAAGGAGTGGACCGAACCTTCCGACAGTTGCGAGTCGTGCGGGTACAAGCGAGGGACCAAGCCTTAGTGCATCGCGAGTGATCGCACGTACTCATGTCAGAAAATACCTGATTGCGTTGATTATGAAGAAGTATGCCAGACTAATCATCAGGAACGGTATGGCGATCCACAACAGCCACGCGCCGTATTCGCCCCCTGTTGCGGCCACGAATATGATGATAATAATGCCGATAATCGCCATGGCAATCGCCCAGCGCCCTTTGGAATACCATTTCCGTGTCGCTTCTGACTGGTCCGGTTGCATCCGAGGGAGATTGGCCGTCTTGCATATCTCCCTTTCTGCAGAATGGTGTCACCATCGGCGTTCCATGCGTTCATGTTGAAACTACGATGGACCGAAGGGGATTTGAACCCCTGACCTCCTGCTTGCAAAGCAGGCGATCTTCCGCTGATCTATCGGCCCGATGCTGGTGGATTTGGCTCATTGAGAAGGCCGGATAAATAGCTTTCTGGGTAGCGGTCCGCGCCCCCAGTGCGCTCTATGAGATTGGATAGCCTTGATCGACCTCGAAATACTTCTTTCGGCCCTCGAAGAGAAGAAATCTAGAGATTATCTCCTCCATCTTGTCGGCCTCAAGCAGAAACGCATCGTGGCCATACGAGGATTCGATCCTATGGTACTCCACGGCGAGGCCACTCTGTTGGATCCCCTCCACAAGCTCTTGAGATTGGTATGGAGGATACAGCCAATCTGATGAGAACGAGAGCACAAGAAACCTGGACCTACAGTCCCTGAACGCGGACGAGAGCGACTCGCACCCAGGAGCGAGGTCAAACAGATCGATTGCACGAGTGATGTAGAGATACGAGTTCGCATCGAATCGCCTCGTGAATGCGTTTCCCTTGTGTCTCAGGTAGCTCTCGACCTCGAAATATGGCTGCAAGGAGAGACTGCCGTTAGTGCACGTTCCGTTCTTCGCCCTTCTACCGAATTTCTTCATCAGGGTCTCGTCACTCAGATACGTTACATGACCGACCATCCTGGCTATTGACAGGCCATCGACTGGAGCGTCCCCGTCATAGTAATCTCCACGGTTCCAGCGTGGATCTGCCATTATCGCCTGCCTGCCGATCTCGTTGAAGGCGATGTTCTGGGCTGATTGCCGCCCCGCAGTGGCAATTGGAAGGACGAGTTTGCACCTGTTCGGATACGACACCGCAAACTGAAGTGCCTGGAATCCGCCCATCGACCCGCCCACAGCGGCAAGTAGTTGGCTGACCTCAAGATGGTCCAATAATGCAGCCTGGGCAGTCACCATGTCTTTCACGGTTGTCATTGGGAACTGCAAGCCAAAGGGCTTGCGAGTCTTCGGGTTCACTGAGCTCGGACCCGTGGAGCCCTTGCATCCTCCGATGACGTTGGAGCATATCACGAAGTATCGATCCGTGTCGAATGTCTTTCCAGGACCAATCGCGTTGTCCCACCAACCAGGCTTCTCGTCGCCCTCCCTGTGATAGCCTGCCGCGTGCGAGTCTCCCGAAAGGGCATGGAACACCAGGATGGCGTTCGACCTCTCATCGTTCAGCTCCCCGTACGTCTCGTACTGCTGTGTGATGGGGCCCAGCTTCTGACCGGACTCCAGAGCAAACGGTTCAGAGGGAGACGCGAACGTGAAGCGCTTTGGCTTCACGATACCGACTGTGGCTTCCCTCAAGAGCGCTCACCCCAACAAAGAACATCATGCGCTAGCTCAATCACCCCTTCGTGGATTTCTCGAGCGCCTGGTCGATATCGGCTATTATGTCATCGACAGATTCCAGACCAATGGACAGCCTCACATAGTCATCGGTAACGCCCGACAATAGCTGTTCTTGCGCAGTGAGTTGTGAGTGAGTGGTGGTCGCCGGATGGATCGCCAGGGATTTCGCGTCTCCGACGTTCGCGAGATGCGAGAGCAGCTCCAGCTTCTCGATGAACCTCTTGCCCGAATCCCGGCCGCCCTTGATCCCAAAGCCGAGTATGCCGCCGTACAGTCCGCGGTAGTGGTATTGCTTCGCAAGCTGGTATTGTGGATGGGTCGTCAGTCCCGGATAGCTCACCCAAGTCACCTGCGGCTGGGTTTCGAGATGCTTCGCGACTTTCATCGCGTTCTGGCTGTGCCTTTCCATCCTCAGATGGAGCGTCTCGAGTCCCTGCAGGAACAGGAACGAGTTGAAGGGGCTCAGAGCAGGGCCAAGGTCACGCAACAGTTGAACCCGCGTTTTGATGATGTACGCGAGATTTCCGAAGCTCTTCGAATAGACCACTCCGTGATAGGACGCATCTGGTTCCGTGAAATCAGGGAATTTGCCGTTGGTCCAGTCGAACTTGCCCGAGTCCACAATCACGCCGCCGATGCTTGTCCCGTGTCCGCCGATATACTTGGTGGCGGAATGGACCACCACGTCTACGCCATGGTCGATAGGCCTGACCAGGTACGGTGTAGGCAGCGTGTTGTCCACGACAAGTGGGATGCCACGCTCGTGAGATATGTCGGCCGTGGCCTTGAAATCAAGGGTATCGAGCCGCGGGTTGCCGACGGACTCTGCGTAGATGACCCTCGTCTTGTCCGTGATCGCCTTTCGGAAGTTCTCAGGATCTGTCGAGTCGACGAACCGCACCTTGATCCCCATCTTCGGGAACGTGGTGGTGAATAGGTTGTAGGTCCCACCATACAGGCTCAGTGAAGAGACGATCTCTTCTCCTGGATGCACCAGGTTCAGAAGCGAAAGCGTGATCGCCGCCTGTCCCGAGGACACGCCGAGCGCGCCCACGCCGCCCTCTAGGGCTGCGACGCGCTTCTCGAGGACATCGGTTGTCGGATTCATAATCCTCGTGTAGATGTTTCCAAATTCTCTGAGCGCGAACAGATTCGCGGCGTGCTCAGCG
>Ga0154903_131_pt1 | contig 40893 bp, 34 predicted proteins | sample Rifle2008BG19ft_FD_105584 | JGI IMG/M metagenome (GOLD analysis project Ga0154903, IMG submission 105584) | Euryarchaeota archaeon RBG_19FT_COMBO_56_21
CAGAGGGAATCACAGGTTCAGGCATCTGTTCAATCATTGGATCATCCTTTCCTCCCTTTTCTCCAAGAATAGGTGGTGCCCTATAAGTTCTTTCTTCAGCCTCCCAAACTGGGGATTTCAATACTATCTGGCCTCGTTCTCCACGGCCTAGACATTTGGTGATTCGATTTCTATCTTCTTGTTCAGCGCTTCACCTTCGCTTGACAATCAGGATTCGGATGATGTTCTCGATGTTCGGGATACAGAAGGACTTGCCAACATGACAAGGCGGCCTGCGACGACTTACGGAGGGCGTGGAAGGAGCCCCATGCTCATAGCGTGACAAAGCTTGTCCTGCCTCCGAATTGAGAAATAGCCAGACACAGAAAAGTGCTCCCGCCGGGATTTGAACCCGGGTATCGAGCTTTCACCGGCCTGCCGCGGACAGCGGCCACGAGAGGCTCGAATGATTGGCCGGACTACACTACGGGAGCCTGGTGGATTCCTCCAAAAGGATGGCCTTACATAAAGTTTTGGGACTGCTTCCCTGGGAACAAAGTACTTGCCAGTTGCACGCCATGGCCTTGTGCCAGAGGGTGATAAGATGAGGAGATTGAGTTCAAAGAAGGTCATATACATGTTCTCGCCCGAAAACAAGCCAGCATACGCGGTCGAGAATGGCGAGCGGGTATTGATCGAGACGAGGGATTGCTTCTCGGGGAAAGCGAGGACTGCCAAGGATCTCTTCGAGGACATAGCCATGGGCAACGTGAACCCCGCGACCGGACCAATCGAGGTCAATGGGCTATCAGCGGGCGAAACGTTATGCGTCTCGATAGAGAAGATCAAGTTCGGCAAGACGGGAGTCATGATGTGCTCTCCGAATTTGGGAATCCTCAGCGAGGACGTGCGCAAATCTCGAACGAAGATCATTCCGATCAAGGGCGGAAAGGCTCTTTTCTCTCCTGATATCGAGGTGGGACTCAACCCTCACATCGGCGTGATGGGCGTATCGCCCCTGAAAGATGAGGTCCCGGTCTTCTACCCAGGCGATTTCGGAGGGAACCTTGACACCGTCGAGGCCAGGGAAGGCTCTAAAGTCTATTTGCCAACATACCACGACGGTGCCATGGTATCTGTCGGCGATGTCCACGCTGCCATGGGAGACGGTGAGGTTTGCGGGACAGGGATCGAGGTAGCCGCTGAGGTAACTGTTAGGTTGTCCAAGAACGACGATGTAGAACTCAAGAGGCCGATGATTGAGACGCCCACCGAGTGGATAGCCTACGCTGCGGCTAAAACTCTTGACAAGGCAGCCAAAATGGCCACCTCAGATCTAGTGCGGTTCATATCCAACAGACAGGGCATCGATTTCGAGGAGGCGTACATGTTGGCCAGCGCTGCTGCCAACCTGAGGGTATCTCAGGTAGTGGACCCCTTGATGGCGGCCAGGATGTCGATATCGAAGAAGTATCTCTGAGTCTCAGATGTCCTCGTCGCCTTCTCGCCAGTCTAAACCAGGTGTCCGAAAACCTATTTTGGCGACTGGCGGGAACTTGCGCTTGTGCGAGGTAAGGCGAACCATTCTTGCTATCCTCGAGACTTCCTTCACGGAAGTCTCCGCGCGTTCCGCGATCTTCTTCTCGCCAAGGCCTAGCTCAATGCCAAGCAAAATCGCATCGAGGCGCTCGTATGTGATGCCCATCTCCCCCTCATCCGTCTGGCCCTTCCAGAGTCCTGCCGATGGTGCCTTCTTGATGACTGGTGCCGGTATGCCCATCTTCTTTGCGAGTTCTCGCACTTCGGTCTTGTAGATATCTCCTATGGGCTCCAGGTCGGCGGCTCCGTCCCCGAACTTGGTGAAGTATCCGAATAGCATCTCGCTCTTGTTGCTCGTCCCGACCACCAACCGCCTCTCGCTGTTCGCGATGTGGTAGAGCACGGCCATCCTGCACCTCGCCTTGATGTTCGCGAGGGACTTCTTGTCGATCTTGCCATTGATCGCCTTCTTGTAGGCATCTATCGGACCGGTGATGTCGACGACCTTGAACTTCACGCCCTCGAGCTTGCAGAGTAGCTTCGAGTCCTTGAGGTCATCTCTCGGCGAGTCCTTCTCAGGCATCAGCAGCGCAAGGACTCTGTCCTTGCCGACGGCCTTCGCACATAGTCTTAGGCACACTGAGGAGTCGAGCCCCCCGCTCACTCCCAGGACGAACCCCTTGGCGCCTATCTTCCTTAGCTTCTCGGCTAGGAACTTCTCGATGACCTGCTCGGTCCCGTCCTTCAGCTTTGGAAGGATCATCGTGCTGGAATGCCCCCATCTGGATATATCGCTTATGGTAATGGTAGTTCATCGTATCGGGGTAACTCTAATCTATCCGCAGGGCCTACCAATCTACGATGAGCAGACTATGGGTCACGCTCGCTCAGGTAACCTGTCAGCTCCACGACAAGCAAGGCAACCTAAAGAGGATGAAGGAGGTAGTTCGCAAGACCAAGGGCAAGATAGTCATCTTCCCAGAGCTGAACCTCACAGGATACCTGCCTCGTGACGATCTGTTCGCCCAGGCGGAGACGATAGTGGGCCCCTCGATCAAGAGCGTCTTGCGTCTGGCTAAGGAGACTAGGAAGGATGTTGTCTTCGGGGCGCCGATGAGGGATGAACGGGTCCCCGGGCTAGTCTACAACTCCTGTCTCTTGGCGACTGGCGAGGGCCGCCTGTACCGGTACGACAAGATGTACCTCCCGACCTTCGGTCCTTTCGAGGAGAGAGTGTTCTTCGCAGAAGGCAGCGGCGCAGTCGTCGGTGACGGAAAACACGCGAAGATAGGGCTCACGGTCTGCTACGACATGTTCTTCCCCGAGCTGGCGAAGCTCGAAACTCTCATGGGTGCACAGTTGCTGGTCAACATCTCCGCAGCTCCTACCACTTCGAGACCGTTCTTCGGAAAGGTCATACCAGGTCGGGCAGTGGAGAACGCAATCTACGTTGCATACTGCAACCTCGTGGGGGTCCATGGGAGCCTTGTGTTCGCCGGAGGGAGCACGCTCCATGACCCTAGGGGCGAGGAACTCGCCCGAGGTAAGGACCTTGAAGAGGACATCGTCGAGGTGGAAATCGACTTGTCAGATATCGAGGTGGCCCGCCGGTTCAGACCGACCGTGCGAGACACGCGGGCAGAGCTACTGGACGAGATTAGTGTTGTGCTCCGAAAGGGTGGAAAGAGCTGAGCATTGTATCTGGCCATGGCACCGTGGATGTAGTTCGTCGTCGGATATTCTTAAATACAGACAGCATTTTGGAGGTAGCTAAGCTGAGGTGGCCCAGCTCGGTAAGGCGCGAGCCTGGAAGCTCCGGATAGAAGCCAGTGAGCTCGTGGCGCTATGCGCCTCGGGAGTTCAAATCTCCCCCTCAGCGCTTCATTTGCCCGAGGGGGTACGTGTATTGGGGGATGACAGCTCTCCGCCAATAGTCCCTAATAGTGTGTATCCTTTCTGACACGACTGTATGGACTCCGCCGGACACGGGCCCACACGGAGGAAAGGCATCCGAAATCTGCTGACTTCGAGGCTCCTAGAGGCAGAGCTGTCCTGGATATCTAGCTTGATTCTGTTCTTCTCTACAGTCTACACTGCCCTCAACATTGACATCCTCTGGGTCGCGTTCGGTGTGACCGCCCTGACGTTGTATGTCTTGCCCGTGGTAGCGAACAGGGACCCTTTCAAGGCCCTCCCGTGGGAGATGACTCTGCTCCTTGCGGCGCCAATGCTGCTGCATATCTCTGCCGGCTCGGAGAGGTTGAATGAAAACCTGACCTGGTGGCGGGATCTTACTTCACTGGCATTCGCCTTTTCGTTGGCCACGATTGGGTTTTTGCTCACGGTAGAGTTGCAGATTTTTACTGCCATCCGGATGAACCGCCCGTTCGCCATCTTCTTCGTGGTAATGTTCACGCTCGCGGTCGCCGGTTTTTGGGGAGTAGGAGAATTCATAGGTGACAAGGTCTGGAACACGGACTACCTGGGCTCCAACTATGATGTGATGATGGACTTCGTTTGGACCCTAGTGGGCGGCGTTGTCATGGGCATTGTTTACTATCTCTATCTGAAGGCCACGCCGAAGGGGCGTCGGGAAAGGCTCGAGTTCATGCACATGTGGGAGGCAACGAATTGGAGGAAAGGCTGAAACTGCTCTCAAGGGCGATGCAGGCAGCCATGCTGGCAATAGCCCTGGCGGGCTTCCTGACCGACAATCTCACGTGGGTTCCCGCAGCGGTCGTCTCGCTGATCATAACCGAGATACCTTCCATCCTGAGAAGGGACCTGAAGCTGGTCCTGCCAGTCGAGCTCAATTTCTGGATCGTCCTCGCGCTGTTCCTGCACGTGTTCGGTGGCGTTTCTGGCTTCTATGACAATGTCCCCGGGTGGGACCACGTAACGCACGCGCTTTCAGCATCACTCATAGCCGCGCTCGGGTTCATAGTGGTTCTTTCTATCGACAAATATGTCAAGTCGATATTTTTGCCCCGGAGATTTCTGGGGGTGTTCATCGCCATATTCACCATGGCGACTGGTGTCTTGTGGGAGCTGATGGAGTTCTCGATGGACATGTGGACTGGAAGCCATATGCAGTACACGCTCGACGACACGATGCTTGATATGCTCTTCGACGGTGTGGCGGGAATTGCCGTGGCGGCTGTGGGCGCGCACTACCTCTCCCACACTACCCGTGACGAGTTCCTTGAGAAGATGGGTGTCGACAAGGCCAAGGATAACATCGTACGAATCGTTGACAAGCGGAGAAGCAAGTGATTGGAGCCTTATTGGAGTCGATGCGACATTTTGTCCTCTGCTAGCGCGAGGTCTTCTGGGGTGTTCAGGTTCCAGAAGCTCTCGAGGTTTGGATCGAGCCCCCGCATGATGTCCTCATCGATCATCGTAAGGTCAAGCATTGCGTATGCATCGGCCAATTTCCTAATGCCCTCCTCGACAGCCTCTTCGAAGACCGACAAACAATGCCCTCTCCTGAGAGCGCAGTGAAGCGGCTCGATGTATCCGCGGATGATGGGGATGGCCCCATCCCGTCCTTTGGCGAAGCGAGCAATCGATTCCATGACCTCGGGCCTAAGGAAAGGTGTGTCGCACGGACAGACCAATACATAGTCGCCCTTTGCTGCCGAGAGTGCAGTAATCAGGCCCTCGATGGGACCCCCATCCCTTCTGCTGTCTTCGTACACCTTGAATTCGTCTCCGAGGACTTTGGAATAGGGCCTACTCATGTCCTGAGCGACGGCAACGACTACTTCATCCGCGACTTTGTTAATCGTCTCTGCAGCATAGCTGATCAGGGGTTTGTTCCGAAGAAGGACCAGTCCTTTCTCCCGCCCCATCCTCGAACTTGTCCCTCCGGCCAGAATCGCTCCTGACAACATCGCGTTCCTGAAAGCCTCTAACTTGTATTGAAGCTAACTAAGTGGAGGGCTCCGCCAATAGCGACCCAGTCAGCCAAAAAGGTTATAATCGAACATCCTGTTCGCAACCCGTCCGAGGCAACCGATGGCGAAGATAACGATGGCTCAGGGAGCTGGCGGGGAACGGATGCAGGAGTTCATCCGCGAGTTCGTCCTCAAGGAGTTTGACCACGACTTCGGGGAGATCCCTCTAGCCGCCTTGGACGACGCTGCCATTGTAGACGGGATCGCTTTCACGACGGACTCGTACACGGTCAAGCCTCTCTTCTTCCCAGGCGGAGACATTGGGGTTCTCTCCGTCGCGGGAACGGTGAACGATTTGGCGGTCATGGGCGCGACCCCGATCGCTCTCTCGTGCGCCATGATGATTCAGGAGGGGTTCTCGGGAGATGACCTCCACAAGATCATGAAGAGCATCAGCGCGACGGCGGAGAAGGCAAAGGTGAAGATAGTCACCGGGGATACGAAGGTCGTCGAGAAGAGCGCGATTGATGGTCTTTTCATCAACACGAGCGGGATCGGGAAGAGGTCGGTGCACCTGGACCACAACATCCGCGAGGTCAGGAGATACAGGAAGTTCAAGTGGGACTGGCCGAACGATTCCTCGGTGGGTGATGGTGATGTACTGATCGCATCAGGGCCGATGGGGAACCACGGCGTAGCGATACTGTCATTCAGGGAAGGATATGGCTTCGAGACGACCGTCAAGAGCGACGCAGCGCCGCTGAATCATCTTATTGCAGCTGGTTTGAAGGTCGGCGGTATCACAGCAATGAAGGACCCGACAAGAGGCGGATTGTCGAACCTGCTGAACGAATGGGCGGACAAGTCTGGGATAGGCATCATCGTCAGGGAGGAGGACATTCCGATTGACGACCCGGTTCTTGCGGCTTGTGAGATGCTAGGCATCGATCCGCTGGAAGTCGGGAATGAGGGCAAGGTAATCATGGCAGTGGCTCCAGAGAGAGCAGATGGAGTTCTCAAGGCCGTCAGAACTAGGCCGGAGGGCGCAAAGGCGCGGATTATTGGCCATGCTACTAAGGCAATTCGAGGCGTCATGATGGAGACACACACTGGCGGCAAGAGGGTTATCGAGCCACCGGTCGGGGATCCAGTGCCGAGAATATGCTAGTTGGTCATTCGGGCTCCGGCCCCAGGAGACCGGATTGGATTTCAATTGCTGGCTGAAGCTGAGGAGACCAACATGAATAACGATAAGTGCGTCTGAGGCGATACTATCGTCCGGTATGCTGTTGGCGGTGGGAGCGTGGAGAAAGGCGCTGAAGCGATAGATGTCCTCGTGAGGAGCGGAATGAAGAACCAGGACTTCTGTCTGCTCCTCACCAGACATGGCATTGTCCTAGTACCGGAAAAAGGCAGAAACGAAATTCATCCCGGAGCCTTTGGATACGCCTCTGTCCACATCAGGGAGCACGATCATCCTTCTGCCGATAACATCGATATGGCAGCACACAGCGAACAGAATCTCGTGATACCCTATGACAGACTCAAGAGAATCCACTTTCATCGGGGTTTCTCCAGTTGCACCATGAGACGAGAGTACATCATACTCTTCAGCTATCTCGATGCCTCACAGAAAGAAAGGAAGCTGTCTGCGGTTCTTACGCCTCCGCCAGACCGAGTATCTGGGAATCGGCTGGACCGAATCGCAGCGAGCAAGTACGCAATGGAGGTCAAGGGGATCCTAACAGAGGCTCTTCCAGAGAGATGTGTTTTCGTCGCGGATGTATGACCTGGGTCCTCTGTTCCGGCCGAGTTCCTGCTATCGCTTGGCTCTCTATCTGGCGCGCGGTCCGGCCACGATCCTCCGCTCGTTCGAATAGACATTCATCCTCGACCCTCTCGCGAAGCCGACAAGGGTTATGCCGAGGTCGCGCGCAAGTCTGACCGACAGATCCGTCGGAGCCGATCTCGAGACGATGAATGGAATCCTCGCTCTGGCGGCCTTGACGAGGAGGTCCGACGACACCCTGCCGCTCGTCATCAAGATGAGGCCGTCGGTCTTGATCCCTTTGAGGACGCACTCACCGAGTATCTTGTCAATCGCGTTGTGCCTCCCGATGTCCTCGTTGAAAGCGACGATCCCGCGGGCGTTTGCGAGTCCAGCGCTGTGAACGCCTCCTGTCTTCCTGTAGATCTTCGATCTCTCCTGGAATTCCTTCATCAGCAGCGCGACTTTGCCAGCATGCATCTTGAAACCACTTTTTGCCTTCAGACCCTTCCTGGGTTTCGGAGAGTCTATGAACGACAATCCTTTGCCGCAGCCTGTCGTGATGAACCTTCTCGCAAGGATGTTGTCGGGAATCTTCTTGCCCTCGACCGTCTCGACCCAGACTACGCCGTCCTTGTTGTCCGCTATTATGCTCTTAACATCTTCCTTGCGCTTGATGAGCCCTTCTGCAAACAGGAATCCGACAGCCAAGTACTCGAGGTCCTTCGGGGAACAAAGCAGGGTCACTAGATCGACGTCGTTAAGGAATATTGTGACAGGAGCTTCTCTGACGACCAGATCGCGTTCCTTCACCGCTCCCGTGCTGCTGATGCGAAGGATGTCCAGGCGGCGCGTTTCGTGCTTCATCTCCTCACAGCCGATCGCGGGTGGCACTCCATGCTCGCTCAAAGGCCCTCTGAGAAGACCGGAGCGTGCAGGCCTGCTCTCAGGATCGAATGCCGGACCGACAGGTCTCCGGACAGCTCTAGAATGGAAGACAAAGCGAGGAGGACCGAAGCGACGGTTTCCGTGGCCGCGACCCCTTGATACAAGGTCAGGCTCAGGGGCACGAGGAGGCCCGCGATGATGGCGACTCCGATGAACGCGACAGCCACCTTCGTTGTGGTCAACTTCCTGAGCGACTCTCTGGCAGTAGCCGTTGATGTCTTCATGTTCATCACGTAGATCACCAGGAGAGCGAACATGGAGACCAGTAGCACAGAGTCGATCGTCGTCAGTGTGTCCTCATTGGGAATGTCCGATCCCATGGCGATCAGCGTCAGATAGGTCATCGCGGTCCCGCCAGCGACGGCGTACGTGAAGAACAGTGGAGGCATGAGCGCCGTGTTCCACGCAGTGATAGACTTGCACGATGCAAGCACGAACCCGTCATAGACCATTACCAGGGACGCGCTCAGGATCGCACCGATCAGCAGCGCGTCGGAGAAGGTCGATCCGGTCTCCCATGGGACCCAGTCGAAACCGATGTCGGGTGCCAGGTAAGCCGCTCCGAACGCGACGAACACTACCATGAATATGAGGCCCCTGCTTATCCACGAGGTCTTCGGTTTCAAGAAGAGCCTGTAGAATCTCTTGGGCTGACCGAGATACATCAGGTGGGCCACAGTCTTGCCGACACCGACCACCAGGAGGCCCACGAGCGCGCTCGTGACGGAATCGATCAGCCAGGTCGAGACCACGAACTGTCCCGCGCCGACGCCTCCAAGGAAGAGGGCCATCAGAAGGGCGCCGTCCCGCCATCTCCTCCTGCCGCCGAACCCCCACTCCATCTGCGTTCGCGCGCCCGGCTTGAAATCCTCCTGCTGCAACACGCAGGCATCACCTTGACTTGAGGATGTAGATTGCGACATTTAATTCTCACCTCGCTGGTAGATAGTACACGGACGCGTCCGTGCCGTATTCCGGATGCAGCTGCATGCCCCTCCTCTTCTTGATCAGCTGCGAGACCTCCGATTCCGGATCGTCCAGATCGCCGAAAGTCCTCGCCTCGCAGGGACATGCGTTCACGCACGCCGGCTGCTTCCCTTGCTCGACCCTCTCCTCGCAGAAGTCGCACTTGCTCACGACCCCTTTGTCGCTCTCCTCGAGCCACTTCTTCTTGGAGTACTCGGCATACGGCGAGGACGGTTTCTTGTCGCCTGTGAAGTAGTCCTTCCAGTCAGGCGCGAAACATCTCGCGCCGTAGGGGCATGCCACAGCGCAGTACCTGCATCCAACGCACTCATCCGAGTCCACGGTGACTCTTCCGTCAGGCTGCTTCTTTGTGGCCCCGGTCGGACAGACCTTCTCGCACTCGGGCTCTCTGCAGTGCATGCACAGGAGAGGCACTGCCTGCCGTATCACCGTGGGGTACTTGCCGGATTCGATCCTCACGACCTTCGCCCAGAACACTCCGGGAGGTGTGTGATGTTCCACCTTGCACGCGACCGAGCAGGAATGGCATCCAGTGCATCTCTTGAGGTCGATCACCATCCCCCATCTAACCACTGCGGTCTCCCCCGTCCTTGTAGAGTTTCACTTTCACGCAGATGTCCTGACCCAGAGAGACAGGGCACGTGTGTTCCTTATCTATCTCGATCAGCTCGTTGAAGAAGACCCCCTTGTCCTTCGCGATCGGCATTCCCTTGCTCCAGTGGCCTGCATTCGCGGCTATGGCCACATGATCGGGCCTTATCCCGTCGGTGATGTGGACTCTGCCTTTTGCCTTCGAGCCCTTGGAGTTCTCCAACCAGACGAGGTCTCCTTCTTTCACTCCTTTCCTGTTCGCGGTCTCCGTGTTCAGCTGTATAGTGTACGTGTACGGATCATTCTGGGACACTTCGTTCAGCCACGGGTTCTGCATCGTCATCGAATATGTGTGCAATGCCGACCGCCAATAGAACGCTTCGAGGTCGTACTCAGGATTCTTCTCCGTGTGAGTCGGACAGGGCCTCCACTCGGGCAGGGCGTTGTGAGCGCTCCAGTCCACTAGGTCCGGGACGCCATACTTTTCTGCAATGGCCCTGCTCTTCCTCCCCGCCCTGATGATCCATTCGAGGTAGACCGGGACTCTCACATCGTTGAAAGCTCTCCAGTAGACCTCCTCGACGCGCTTGTCCCACTTCAGATACCCGTGCTCTTTGAAGTAGTCCAAGCCTTTGTCAGGACCGAACCTGTCCTTCATGATTATGTCCAGCATCCTCTCGAAGTTCAGTTTCTCCTTTGGATCCAGCACCTTCTTGAAGTCGAGGTCGCCGCCGTAGGCCCTGTTGACCCATTCCCGGGCGGCTTCGATGTATCTGTCGCGCAGCCCGAGCCTCTCCGACAGCTCCAGGATCACATCGATCATGGGCCTCCGCTCATACATCGGTTTGATCACTGGCTGTCTGATGGCCCATATCCATTCGCCGAGCCCGGTACCGTGACAGGAGACGCCTACGGTCGGGAAGGTGGTCGCGGACGAATATCTCTCGAGGTAGCACGCATCGGGCAGCACGAGGTCCGCGGCCGATTCCTCGAACTCGGTCGAGTAGATGTTGAATGATGCTATGAACCCGAACTTCTGCAGGAAGTTCTTCATCAGCGTCTTCGGGTTCCCAACGGACATGATCTGGTTAGTCGCGAAGCTGATCATCACGTCCGGCCTGTATGGAATCTTGAACTTCTGCCAGAGCTCCTCGTTATTGTCCCAAGCCATGATGGTCGTGTAGGTCGGAATGTAGAACATGTCCTGGAGGTCCAGCCTCTCGGGAGGGTCCTTTGGCTCTGGTGGAGGATATGGCAGATGAGCGTACGGCCAGTTCTTGGCGACGAGTAGACCGTCCTTGTCCGGCTCCACGGAGTACTTCAGCCGTCCAGTGCCGGGATAGCCCAAGTGCACAGGCGGGCCGAATGCGAGCGCCCCGCCAGGCACATCCGCGGATCCGACCAGGTGGTTCAGAAGGACGAGGGACATGCAGTCCCATGCCTGGTTGTAGTGCCCCTGGGAGCCACGGAAGTATATCGATGCGACGGGCCTGTAGGGAAGCGTCTTGCCGTCGATGGATATGGTGCTGCCGATCCTGGCCTCCTCCCCGAAGTCTTTGGCAATCCTCCTCAGAGTGCTCGCCGAGACTCCACAGATCTCCGAGGCGTGCTCGGGAGTGTATTTCTTGAGGTGATTCCTCAGCAGCTGGAAGGATGGGGTGCATTTCGTGCCGTCGACGTCGAACTCGCCCTCGAGAGCGCAATCCTTGACATTCTCTGAGTTGAAAGGCTCGACCTTCTTGTCGATAATGTTCCACACGAGTGGGACTCCTGACTTCTTGTCTCTACGGTACAGTCCGTCCGGTGCGACGAGATATGGCCCGTTAGTCTTCCACTTGATGTATTCTTTGTCGTACGCACTGTACTCGCTGAGAAGGAGGTTGGCCATCGCCAATGCAGCAGCAGCGTCTGTGCCCGCCTTGATCGGGACCCACTCCTCAGCGGTCGACGCCTGAGTGCTGAGGAACGGATCGAATACGATGAGCCGCATCCCCCTTGCCTTGGCATCTGCCGCCTGCTTCGCGGCGACGTTCGCGGCGTGCCCCGCGCCGTGCCCCTTGGAACAGCCCCAGTAGATGGCCATGTTGCAGTACTTGAAGTCAGGGATGACGGACCATGATGCGTGATAGATCCCACCGATCATGTGCGCCCCGTTGCCGCAGTGCAGCCCTCCTCCACCTGTGTAGTAGTTGGGAGTGCCGAAGGCTTTTCTGAAGCACAGGACGTTGAAGGCTCGCTCCGCGGGGAACGTGGGGCTGCCGACCGTGTAGAGACCTCTCGGATCTTTTTTCAGGCATTCGCCGAGCTTGGAGGTGAGTAGGTCCATCGCCTCATTCCATGAAATCCGCTTCCAGCCCGGATCCACGCCGATACCCTTCTCCGGGTTCGTCCTCAGCAATGGGTAGTTGAGCCTGCTAGGATCGTACAGCATCATCAGGGACGATAGCCCCTTGGCGCAGATGTTCCCATATCCCTGGGGGGAATCGGGGACTCCCTCGATTCCAACAACGACTCCATCCTCGACGCGCACGTTCACTGTGCATGTGCCGTAGCACATGCCGCAACTTGTAGTAACCATCGTTCACCAGCTGGGCCAGGAGGAGAAAGACACCAATCTACTTAATCGTGGCGTCTTTCCATATAGGGCAAACACAGCTCAGATGACCATTTACTATCTCGACTTCAGTCTCTCCGCGACAAACTCAACAATCCGGGGTACCGCTTTCGCCACTTTCGGGGTCATCTTGTCGCTGACGTTCTCGATATCTTCCACTTCGACTGCGACAAAAATCAGTTCGCTCGGCATCTTCTCGGGCACGATTCGCCTGCCCATGGCCAACGCGGTCGGTATGTTGATTCCGTGCGGAGAAGCCCCATGGACAGACCTGATGAAGTCGTCCTCTGTGAGCGTGTAGAAATCGCCCGGCGCGCCCCCCTTGGTCCTGATGGCATCAACTATGATCACCTTGTCATATCCAACCACCATGTCGAGCAGCTCGAGCCCGCTTGCGGGGAGCTCCTCGATCTCCACTCCTGGAAGGTTGAGTTTCTTGAGCTCCCTCGCGACGAATATGCCTACTCCGTCGTCCGTGAGAATCGGATTTCCTACGCCGAGGACGAGTTTCTTCACACGCGTACTAACAACGTCGACCATAATAATTCTGTCTTATCAGCCCTGTCTCCAAAAGAAGATGAGGATGAGGGGAAACCCCCTCACGAAATGCTCAGAAGTTTTTCAGGGACTTCAGGACAGAGCCGTCTTTCCGTCTGATGTTGACCTCTAGCGCCGGTCCGCCGTTCAGCGAGTGTGTCCCGCACGAGTGGCACGGGTCGTAGCACCTGAAGGCCATCTCGACCTTGTTCAGGAGCCCTGGGGAGACCATCCAGTCCTTGATCAATGCCTTTGCCGCCTGGCGCACGCTCGCGTTGCTCGCCGCGTAGTTGTTCGTCGAGGCGACTATCATGTTGATCTTGGTGCACAGGCCGTCCTTGTCAGAGGCGTAGTGGTGTATCAGCGTGCCTCTCGGGGCCTCGCATATGCCCACGCCCTCCTTCGGCTGCCCGAACGGGCCTCTGATGTCGTCGCTCGTGATCTTCTTGTCGCTCGCGAGCTCGAGCATCCTCTCGGCGGCGTACTGCAGCTCCATCACGCGCGCCCAGTGGAACGCGAGCGTGAAGTGCAACGGTCCTGTCACTCCGAGGTCCTTTATGGTCTTCTTGAAGAACTCGTACTCCTTCTGCGCGAGCGGCGTCGTGAACCCGTTGCTGACGTTGACTCTCGCGAGCGGGCCGACCCTGTATATGCCGTTGCCCTTGCCTGGCATCAGGCCTTTCCAACCGACCTTCTTCAGAAAAGGCATCTTCATGTAGGTCCAGGGCTCGACGTGCTCCGCGATGACGTCCAGGTACTCGTCTGGGCGGAACTTCTCGACTTCCTTTCCGTCCTGGTCGACAACTCTGATGTCACCGTCGTAGAAATTGCTCTTTCCAGCCTTGTCGACCATGCCCATGTAGTAGGTCTCGAGGTAGTACGCGTCCTTGTTGAGCACGAGGCCCATGTAGTCCTTGTTGCCCAGAACTAGGTCGTGGAAGAGCTTGATCGTGAACTCGCCGAACTTGACGCACGACATTGCCATCTCTTCCATCTTCGCGCGCTCCTCCTCGGAGATCTGCTTCGACACTCCGCCGGGCAGGCCGAACACCGGGTGCGTGGCCCTCCCGCCAGTTATCTCCTGGACCTTCTGTCCGTATGACCTGTGCTTGATGACCTCTGCCCCTATGGGTACGCCGACCGCGTCGACCACTCCCAGCACGTTCCTCTTGTTTGCCGGAGCTGACGGTCCCAACACGAAGTCGGGGGCAGCTAGCGCGTAGAAGTGTGCTATGTGACTGTGCATGTATTGGCCCATGTAGAACAATTCTCTGATCTTCGTGGCGGTCTCAGTCGGCGTGGCGCTGAAGACTGCGTCCAGAGTCTTGGTAGAGGCTATGTGGTGCGCCGCGGGACACACCCCGCAGAGCCTGTTCGTGAGCACGGGCAGCTCCATGACGTGCCTGCCGATACAGAACCTCTCGAAACCTCTGAGCTCGGGAACCTGCAGGTAGGCGTTCTCGACGTTGCCCTGGTCGTTCAGGAATATCTCGATCTTCCCGTGGCCCTCGAGCCTGGTGATCGGGTCTATCGTGATCTGCCTCTCTTTCGTCTTCGTAGGTGTGTCGTTGATTATGGGTCCGGCCATCTAGCTCACCGCCTTCCGTCTTCCGCGCTCGGTCACAGCCCTCTTGAGCGCCGACTTCGGGAGCGTGAACGCATAGAATGTTCCCAGCGGGTCCTTGACCTGCATCATCAGTTCCATGATCTGTTCCTCGCTCATCTTAGACTCCGCATCTGTTATGTTCAGCAGCGATGATAGCGCGCTCAGCATGCTCGCGCCCTGCTCCATGACGCCCTTGGTCGGGCCCATGCAGCCCCTGCACGGCATCTGGGCGTTCGGGCACATCGCGCCGCAGCCGGCCCTTGTCGCCGGTCCGATGCATATGATGCCCTGGTCCAGGAGGCACTTCTTCGGGTCTGGCTTGATCTCGTATGCCTGGTAGATCCTCTCGATCCGCCTGCCCTTCTCGACCCTCTCCCTCTTGCACTCGTCGCACAGGGTCTTGTCCGAAGCGATCACCGCTCCCTTCGGCGGGAGCGGGGTTCCCTTGGTGACGTACTGAGCAACAGCACTCACCGCCATCGCAATCAGGTTGGTCGTCGGCGGGCACCCGGGCATGAAGTAGTCTACATCCACGACCTCGTCAAGCGTCTTGACGGTGTCGTAGAACTCCGGGAGTTCCAGCTCCCCCTCCTTCACCTTGATGTGCGTTTGGGGCACCACGAAGCTCGGGTTGTCGGTGGACTGCGTGTTCTTGTACACCGTTTCGAATATTTCCTTCCTGTTCGTTACATTTGCAAGGCCCGGCGTGCCCCCGTAACATGCGCACGAGCCGAACGATATCATAAGCACCGATTTCTGGCGCAGCAGTTTGGCGATGTGCTCGTTTTCCGAATTCCTGATGGCGCCGTTGTAGAAGCTGACGGTTATGGACTTGTCGGGCATCGCCTCGATGTCTTTGATCTTGCCGTCGAACCCGATAGGCCAGAAGACAACGTCCGCTATCGCGTGTACGTCCAGTATCATAGCGTCTATGTCAAGGAGCGCGACGTCGCATCCTCCGCAGCCCGCTCCCCAGTACTGTGCTATCTTGATCTTTTCACCCATGTTAGTTCACCTCTTACTTCCTCGGTACGGCCACATACTGCGGCGACTGGCCCTTCATGCCCACTTGCTCGACCAGCCTCCATTTCTTCAGGGCTATGATGTGCTTCACCAGCTCGGTCTTCGGAATGTTCGTGGTCTCGTGCAGTTCGTGGATGGTCCTCGGGCCCGCCTCCATCTCCTGGAGGATCAGGTTCCTCTCGAGTTCCACGGACGCCGCCTTCTGAACCACGACGTCGTATCTCTGCTCGGAGACGATCTCCCCGAACACGTTCCCGGTGGTGGTCAGGGAGCCCTTCTTCCCGAGGAGCCACCTCACCCTCTCACCGTCGACCGTTCTAAGTGCCGCGCGTATCTTGGCCTCCCGGTGCGCCATCCTCAAACACCACCTCGGTATGGGGACGGCCCCAGTTCCTTGACTGTGTTAGTGAAGTCGACAATGGTCTTCTGGAACTTCTCGCCTTCACCAGCAGAAACCCACTCGAGCTTCAGCCGGTCGGGGTCGAATCCGAACTGCTGTATGAGCATCTTCAGGAGGGCTATTCGCCTGCGGGTCCTGTAGTTCCCTCCGATGTAGTGGCAGTCCGCCGGGTGACAGCCTGCTACAAGGACGCCGTCCGCGCCCCTCTCGAAGGCCCTCAGGACGAACTCGGGATCCACTCTGGCGGAGCACATGACCCTTATCACTCTGAAGTTAGGGGGCATCTGCAGCCTGCTAACTCCCGCCAGGTCCGCGCCTGCGTACGAGCACCAGTTGCAGCAGAATACCAGGAGCTTGGGGTCGAATGCCTTCTCGATCTCGCCCGCGGTGGAACTGCTGTTGTGCGTTGCATCAGTGCTCATTCTGCTTCACCTCCTGTTTCGGTTTCTCATATTCAAACATCGCATCGATCATGGCGTAGATTTGAGAATCTCTGTAGCCCATCTGCGTCAGCGCCCCTGCCGGGCACGAACCCACGCACGCGCCGCAACCCTTGCATAGACCGACATTGACCTCGACGATCTTCTTATTCGGGTCCTTCTTGTCGGCCACCACTTCCAGAGCCTTGTATTCGCAGGTTGGGACACAGATGCCACAGCCGTCGCACAGGGTCTCGTCTATTCTGGCGACGATGCCCTCGGCCTCCAGCGTCGTCTTGGACAGGATCGTCGTCGCCCTCGAGACAGCCGCCAGCGACTGGGCGATGCTCTCGTCCACGAACTTGGGGCTATGGGCAAGACCTGCCACGTATATGCCCTCAGTGGCGAAGTCCACAGGCCTGAGCTTCATGTGCGCCTCGAGGAAGAACCCTTCCTTCGTCTGAGGCACCTTGCACATCGGGGCCAGAGACCCGGCATCCGGCTGTGCCCTCGTGCCGCTCGCCAGGACCAGATAGTCCGGCTTCATGACGATCTCCTTGCCCGTGTCCTCGTCCTTCACCTTGACCTCGAGCTTGCCGCCCTTCTCATCGACCTTTGGCTTCTCTTTGTCCTCGAACCTGATGAAGGTCACGCCTAGTCGACCGGCCTCCTTGTAGTATTTCTCCCTGAAGCCGTAGGTCCTGATGTCCCTGTACAGCACGAAGACCTTCGCGTTAGGATCCCTCTTCTTGATCTCTATTGCGGCAGTCATCGTGCCCGTGCAGCAGACCCGGGAGCAGTTGGGGTGGCCCTCCTCTCTGGAGCCCACGCACTGGATGAACACGTACTCGCCGCCCTTCGCCTCGCCCTTGTGTAGCTTCTCCTTGAGTTCGAGCAGAGTCAGCACGTTCTTGTTCTTGCCGTACAGGTACTCTCCCGTCGGCTTGTACTCTTGGCCTCCGATGGCGAGTATGACTGCTCCGTGCTCCATCGTCTCGCCCGACTCGAGCGTGGTCTTGAAGTTGCCCACATACCCGTCGATCATCTTGATCTTCGCATTCGTGTAGACGGTTATGTTCGGGTTGATGGAGACCTCCTTGTCGAGCTCCTTCACGAACGCCATCGGGTCGTCGCCTGTTGGCAGGTAGTATAGCTTCTTGGTGTTCCCGCCAAGCTCCTTCTCCTTCTCGACCAGGTGGACCGTGAAGCCCTGCTTTGCCAGCTCGAGCGCTGCGGTCATGCCCGCCACGCCCCCGCCGACCACTAGCGCCGCCTGGTTGACCTTGAACTCGAGGTTCTCGAGCGGCTCCAGAAGTCTGGACTTGGCAACCGCCATGCGCACGAGGTCCTTCGACTTCTTCGTGGCGGCCTTGGGCTCGTGCATGTGTATCCACGAGCACTGGTCCCTGATGTTGGCCATCTCGAACAGGTAGGGGTTGAGGCCCGCCTCGCGGATCGTGTTCTGGAACAGCGGCTCGTGGGTCCTGGGCGTGCAGCTCGCTACCACGACCCTGTTGAGCTTCAGCTCCTTTACCTTCTCCTTGATCTTCTCTTGAGTGTCCTGGGAACACGTGTACAGGTTCTGCTCCGCATAGACAACGTTCGGGAGCGTCTTGGCGTACTCCGTGACCTCCGGGACCTTGACGACGCCTCCGATGTTGACTCCGCAGTGGCAGACGAAGACGCCTATCCTCGGCTCCTGGCCCTCCACGCTGATCTCCTTCGGGTACTCCTTCTTCGTGACCAGTGTGCCTCTGGCGGTCGCGATGACGCCTCCCGCCTTGGCGGCCGCTCCAGACGCCTCGGCGACGGTCATCGGGATGTCCTTGGGGGATGAGAACGCGCCCCCGACGAATATGCCGGGCCTGGATGTCTCGACCGGGTTGAAGACCGTCGTTTGGGCGAACCCGTCGTCGTTGAGCCTGAACTTCATGATCCTGCTCAGGTTCTCGGCGTCCGCTGGGGGTCTGAGCCCGACGGCCAGAACGACCATCTGGAACTCCTCCTCCTTCGGCTCGCCGTTCTCGACATACTTTATCTTGAGGTTCTTTGTCTTGGGGTCCTCGGTGACTGCCGCCACCCTTGACCTGACGAACTCGATGCCCCACTGGTTCTGGGCCCTGTTGTAGTACTCGTCGAACTCCTTCCCGAACGCTCTCATGTCCATGAAGAATATGCTCGGCTTCACCTGGGACGTGTGCTCCTTGGCTATGACCGCCTCCTTGATGGAGTACATGCAGCAAACGCTGGAGCAGTACTCGTTCCCGCAGTGCTCGTCCCTTGAGCCGACGCACTGGATGAACGCTATCTTCTCAGGGATGTCGCCGTCCGAAGGCCTCAGGATGGTCCCGAAGTGCGGACCCGTTGCAGACATGATCCTCTCGAACTCGATGCTCGAGACGACGTTCTGGTAGACACCGTAACCGTATTCGGATTTGAGGCGCGCGTTGAACTCGTCGAAGCCTGGGGACAGGATGATGGAACCGACCCTGATCTCCAGGACCTTCTCCTTCTGGTCGTACTCGACCGCCTTGGCCTTGCACTCCTCTGCGCATATTCCGCACCCGATGCACTTGTCCGGGTCGATCGAGTAGATCAGAGGAACCGCCTGCGGATAGCGCACATAGATGGCCTTCCTGATCTTCGTGTTCTCATCATACTCGTTAGTCGTCTCAATCGGGCATTTCTGGGCGCAGCTGCCGCAGCCTGTGCACTTCTTCGAGTCGACGCGGAATGCGTGCTGCTTCACAGTAACGTTGAAGTTGCCCGCCTCACCATCGACGGTGGCTATCTCCGCGTTCGTTATGAGACCGATGTTGTGGTGCCTGCCGGTCGCGACGAGCTTCGGCGCCATGATGCACATTGCGCAGTCGTTCGTCGGGAAGGTCTTGTCGAGTTGGGCCATCGTGCCGCCAATGCTCGCCTGCTTCTCGACCAGGTACACCTTGTATCCAGAGTCGGCCATGTCAAGGGCGGACTGCATCCCTGCGATGCCTCCTCCGACCACCATGACTGCACCGATCTTGTCGCTTGCTGCCATTACTGCTCACCTCCTACCTCGATCGTCTTGTAGGTGGGTGTGAAGCCCTCTGGATGGTCCATCGAAAGGAGATTCTTCTGCCTCAGCACGACTATGTGCCCCAACACTCGATCCGCCGGGACATTCATCCTCTTCGAGAGGTCCTTCACGGACACGTTGTTGTTCTTCGCTAGCAGAAGGATCATTGATCTCTCGAATTCCTCCTTCGTAGCGTGGTACACAATGTCCAGGAGCTTCTCCTTGGCCAGCTTGTCACCGTACACATTTCCTTCTTCGACGATCTTCAGCTCATTGCTCACCAGAGCCCTCAGTCTGAAATCACTCAGTGCTTTGCGTATTGCCGTCAAGCCGTCCATCTTATCTTTTGCGTTGCTTGGGCCAAGCTTCTGAAGCACTCCTGTGAAGTCCCGGACGAGGTCAGCGAATCGTTGTCCCTCGGAGGCGCTCACCCATTCGAGTCGCACACGTTGTGGATCGATGCCTGCAAGCCCAAGGATCTTCTCCGTAAGACCGATCTTATAGCTGGCTTGGAGGTTGCCGTTCACATAATGGCAGTCCCCCGGATGGCATCCCCCGATGAGCACGCCATCTGCACCCTGTATCAAAGCTTCAATGATGAGGACAGGGTCGATCCTGCCTGAACACATCACGCGAATTACTCTGATGTTCGACGGGTACTGAAACCTTGAGACCCCTGCCAGGTCCGCGCCGGCATAGCTGCACCAGTTACAGAGGAAGCCGACTAGGCGAGGTTCGAAGGCCATCTAGGTCCCCCCTTTCACACCGTTGACTTCTTTCACGGCGTTCGCAACCTGAGCAATGAGCTGCTCATCAGTGAAACCGGGCAACCGAATAGCTCTCTCCGGACATGATGCAACACAGGTGCCACAGCCCTTGCACAGGACGATATTCGTCTTCGCTACACCTTCGGCAGTCTTCTCCATTGCACCGTATGGGCAGACCGTCAGGCAAGTACCGCAGCCTGTGCATTTCTCCTCGTTCACCTGGGAGACTATTCCTTCTGTCTCGTAGCTGTCTTTCGAAAGAATGGTCGATGCACGTGAGACAGCCGCCGATGCCTGCGCAATGCATTCTTCCAAGAATTTTGGCGAATGAGCGAGTCCACAGAGATAGATGCCATCCGTCGCGAAGTCTACGGGACGCAGTTTCATATGCGCCTCAAGGAAGAATCTATCCTTGCTCAGCGGCACCTTGAGGATCTTCGCAAGAGCCTCATTGTCGGGATTCGGCAGGGTTGCTGCGGCAAGCACTAGCATATCTGGCCTCAGAAGGATATGCTCACCTAGGAAGTGTTCAAACGCTTGGACCTGCAGTTTCCCCTTCTCAATTGTTGCAGCAGGCAGAGAATCATCGTCGTATCTGATGAACATCACACCCTTCTCCGCAGCTTCCGAGAAGAAGTCCTCACGGAACCCATATGTGCGGATGTCCTTGTGGAGGACGTACACATTCGCGGCAGGATTCGCCTCCTTCAGCTTGAGTGCATTCTTGATTGTCTCGGTGCAGCACACACGCGAACAGTAGACTCGTTCCTTTGTTCTGCAACCGACGCACTGTATCATGACGACGCTCTTGGCCCTCTGTGCCACCCGTGGGTCCTTGGCAATGAGTTCCTCGAATTCCAGCTGGGTCATGACGCCGCTGTGCTTGCCGTAGAGGTATTCCATTGGCTTGTATTCTACCCCGCCGGTCGCAACGATGATCACGCCAGTATCTATCTTCTCTTCTTTCCCATCAGCGGAGACGGTCGCGACATAGCTGCCAACATAGCCGCTCAACCCCTTGAGCAGCGCATTGGTGTGAACATGGATCATCTCGTTTCCTTCTACCCTCTTGATCATTTCCTTCAGTTCCCTCTGCGTGTCTTCGCCATTCAAGGTGTAGTGTATGCGTTTGAGAATTCCTCCAAGCTCCTTCTCCTTCTCGACGATATGTGTCTCATATCCTTCGTCCGCGAGTTGAATCGCGCAGGTCATTCCAGACATCCCACCGCCGAGTATGAGCGCGCACTTCTTCACTGGGACGGTGATGCGGGGAAGCTGTTCGAGCAGTCTCGCCTTTGCCACTGCCATCCGGACAAGATCCTTCGCCTTCTGCGTTGCCTTGTCCGGTTCGTGGGTGTGGACCCACGAGCACTGGTCTCGGATGTTCGCCATTTCGAAAAGATGCACATTCAGTCCTGCCTGACGAATGGTATTCTGAAACAGTGGAGCATGTGTCCTCGGAGTGCACGATGCTACAATTACACGGTTCAGATTATGTTCCTTGATCTTCTGCTTGATCTTCTCGTTGGTGTCCTGGGAGCACGTGTAGAGGTTCTCCTCAGCATAGACGACGTCCGGCAGCCCTCTTGCGTATTGCGCGACCTCGGGTACGCGCACTACACCGCCAATATTGATGCCGCAGTGACATACGAATACGCCGATACGAGGTTCTTGCCCAACAACGTCAGTCTCGGGCGGGAACTCCCGTTCAGTCACAAGCGTGCCTCGAGCAGCTGAGATCAAAGATGACGCCTTTGCCGCAGCTCCGCTTGCCTGTGCAACAGAGTCAGGGATGTCCTTTGGCGCAGAGAATGCTCCACAGACATATATCCCTGGCACGTTTGTGTCCATTGGGGCAAAGATGCTTGTCTTCGCGAACCCGTGCTTGTTCAAATCTACGCCAAAGACACGTTTTATCCGCTCCACATCCTTGGGCGGCGAAGTGCCAACAGAAAGGACGACCATATTGAACTCACCGCTCTTGAGTTCCTCTCCCTCTAGGTACCAGACAATCAGGTTCTTCGTTGTTGGGTCTTCTTCCACTTTGGCGATGCGGTTGTTCTTGACGAACTTGATGTTGTGGACCTCTTCCGCACGGATGTAGTATTCATCAAACTCCTTTCCATACGCCCGGATGTCCATGAAGAATATGGTGGGCTTCAGGCCAGGCGTATGCTCCTGTGCGATTATTGCCTCCTTTATGGCAAACATGCAACAAACTGAAGAGCAGTAGGTCTTTCCTATTTGCGTGTCACGTGATCCAATGCACTGGATAAACGCAATCTTCCCAGGAATCTCCCCGTCGCTCGGTCTGAGAACGAGGCCGCCATATGGTCCGGTCGCTGACAGCATTCTTTCCAGATCCAGAGAGGAGACCACGTTCGGATATCTGCCATAGCCGTACTCGGGCTTGAGACTCAGGTTGAACTCCTCATAGCCTGGAGCAAGAATGATCGAGCCGACTCTCATCTCCAAGATCTTTTCCTTCTCAAAATATTCGATCGCCTCAGCCTCACACTGAGTTGCACAGATTCCACAGCCAATGCAGTGTTCCTCATCAATGATGTGCGTCGGTGGTATTGCCTGAGGATACTTCACATAGATGGCCTTTCGGAGCTTCAGACCTTTGTTATATTCATCAGGCACCTCTACGGGACAGCGCTGTGTACAAACGCCACAGCCAGTGCATTTGTCCTCCCTTACGCGCCTTGTCCGCTTCCTTACCGTCACTCGGAAATTGCCCGGAGAACCTTCAACCAACTCGACTTCGGCATTTGATATTATTTGGATGTTGTGATGTCTGCCTGTCTCCACAAGTTTCGGTGCCATGATGCACATTGCACAGTCGTTCGTGGGGAAGGTCTTGTCAAGTTGTGCCATTGCACCACCGATGTTCGGACTCCTATCCACAAGATAGACCTTGAATCCTGAGTCAGCCAAATCGAGAGATGCCTGCATACCTGCAATGCCACCGCCAATCACTAGAACTGCACCAACAGGTCCTTCAGTCATTTCATTCCCCTCCTATCCTAACACTTTGCGCGCTCTGATAGAAAGGCGTGGCGCCTTCTATGCGGGAAACCTTCATCAGATCGCGATCCTTTAGCGTCACTATATGTTGCAGGACTCTTTTTGCGGGCAGATTCAGAGTTGTTGCGAGTTCTTTCACAGAAACTGGCTTGTTAGATGCTGCCAGCAATATGTTTACTCGCGCGAATTCATCATCCATTGCTGAATCAAGCAATCCATCCAGTTCCTCTTCGGACATCTTTCTTCCAAAGACATTCCCCTTCTCATAGAACTCGACGTACTTTCCAAGCAAAGAACGAACCCTGACGTCTTCGACAACATTCTTGGCTGCGAACAGGAGTTTGAGTTTCTTGATATCAGGTTGCTCCCCACTCACTGGGCTTGGGCCGAGTTCGGAGACTTGCGCTGTGAACTCCGTCATGAGTTTCGCAAAGCGTTCCCCCTCAGAGGCACTCACCCATTCGAGCCTCAAGCGCTCAAGCTCGAGGCCGCATTTCGCCAGAAGCTTCTTGACGACCTTCATACGTTGCTGTGCGTAGTAATTACCCTTGATGTAGTGGCAGTCACCAATGTGACATCCACCAACAAACACACCGTCCGCACCCTGAATGAACATCTCAAGAACAATGTCTGGGTCAACGCGTGCGCTGCACATCACCTTGACAATTCTTATCTCGGGCGGATACTGGTACCTGCTCACGCCAGCCAGATCCGCTCCTGCATAGCTACACCAATTGCACAAGAACCCCATGAGTTTCGGTTCGAAAGACATTTTTCTACCTCCCTATTGTGCCGGACATGAGTCCACGCACACAAAGCATGAAATTGCATTCATCAGAAAGTCTTCGTTCGCAAGTGTGGCAGCGCAATGCGAAGAGAATGTTCCTCAATATCAGGCTCTTTGTTTCTGCATCTACATTGGGTAGTGAACCTTCTGTCATTTCCACACTCTCACGCTGGACTCTTCCCCAGCGTGGCAGAGTTGAAACGTGCTTCTTGAATAGCCAAGCGGTCCTTATGACGTTCACGGCATCCTTCTCGTTTGTCACAGAACCACCTCCTTGATGCCGGCCAAGCCTTCAACGATGAGTTGTTCGTCTGTATAATGCAGCATCGTCATGGCCTTCTCGGGACACCCCGCTCCGCATGCACCGCAACCCTTGCATGCAGCCTTGATCACCACAGCCTTCATACCTTTGGGACCGCGTTCTACGGTTATTGCTGAGTATGGGCAAAGCGTTGCACAGATCCCGCATCCGACACATAAGTCAGTATTCACTTCTGAGGCAATTGCCTCAGCAAGGACATACCCCTTGCTGAGAGGTATCGCAGCTCTTGACGCCGCCGCGGCCGCCTGCGTCACACATTCCGTGATGTCAGATGGACCTCTGCAAGTCCCGCAGACATAGATTCCGTCCGTCGCGAAGTCAACCGGCCTCAGTTTCACGTGCGCCTCCAGGAAGAACCCCTCCTGTCCCAGCGGCACTTTGAGCATCTGCGATAGCTCACCAGCATCTGGCTGTGCGACCAGCGGTGTAGCGAGTATGACCATGTCGACGGGCATCGTCCGCTCAAGCTTCAGGGTCTCGTGGAAGTAGCCGACCGTGAGTTGGTTGCCCTCCATGTACACCCTCGGCAGATGCTCGGGCGTGTATCTGACGAACTTCACGCGCTTCTCCCTCGACTTGTTGTAGGTCAGCTCGTGCTCCACTCCGTACGCCATCACATCCCTGTTGAACACGGTGACCTCAATCTTCTCGGAGGGTCCGAGCTTAGCCTCTTCGGCCTCGCCCTCCTCTCCCCTCTCTCTGCCGCGCCTCCTGCGTCTGCGATCGAGTATCTCGTCGGGCACCTTCTGTTCGACAGGTATCTTCTCGACGACGGTGCCCGCCTTTTCCATCAGGCCGAGCATGTTCTCGTAGTTGTCCACGATGTTGATGGCGTTCTTGATCCCGACGTTGCAGCATATCCTGGAGCAGTAGGACTTGTTCTGGCCCCTGGAGCCGACGCACTGAACGAATGCGACGTTCTTCAGCTTGGGCAGGGTCTTCTTCTTGCACAGGATCTCGAACTCGGTCAGCGTGACCACGTTCGGGTACTGGTTGTATCCGTAGAGCCCCTCGGGCACGAACTCCAGGGCGCCAGTCGCAACGATAATCGTTCCGATCTTGGCCTTGGTGTCCTCCTCCCCTTTGGTGCCGATGACAACATTGTAGTTCCCGATGAACCCCTCGACGCTCTTCATGGTGGAATTCAGATGGAGCTTGATGTTCTTGTGCGCCTTGACCTTCTCGATCAACGGCTTAATCGTTTCGGTTGCGCTCTTCTCTGTGACATAGAGATTGTTCAGGTTCTTGACGAATCCCCCGAGCTCTCCCTCCTTCTCCACCAGATGCACTGGGAAGCCCATGTCTGCAAGCGAGAGCGCCGCGGTCATTCCAGACACACCACCGCCGATGACGAGCCCGGTTGCAGCGACATCGACCTTGGCCTCTTCCTGGGCTTCGAGCAGTCGAGCCCTCGCGACACCCATCCTGATGAGGTCCCTGGCCTTCCGGGTCGCCTTATCCTTCTCCTTCATGTGCACCCAGGAGCAGTGCTCCCGGATGTTGACGAACGTGAACAGGTACTTGTTCAGCCCGGCTGACTCGCAGGTCGCCTGGAACAGAGGTGCGTGAGTTCTGGGCGTGCAGCTCGCGACTATGACCCTGTTCAAGTTGTGCTTCCGGATGCCTTCTCTGATCGCGGTGAGGCCGTCATCAGCGCAGGTGTACAGATTGTCCGTCGCGTAGACGACATCCGGGAGTGTCTTGGCGTACTCTGCCACGGATGGCACATCGACGAATCCGCCGATGTTCGAGCCACAGTGGCATACGAACACGCCGATCCTCGGCTTATCCTTTGTTTCGTTCTTCTCAGCCATGTATCATCACGCTCCCGCCTGGACCATCGCCTCGACCGCTTTCGCAGCCGCGCTCGAGCCTTGGGCAACCGATTCTGGAATGTCCGCAGGACCTTGGGCGTAACCTGCAAGGAACACCCCTGGCACGCTTGTCCTTCCCAGATTGAGTATCCTGTCTGTGGATTCGAGGAACCCGAACTCGTCGGCCTTGAGGCCCAGTACCTTCGCCAGCTCCAGGGTCTCCTTTCTCGGGACGAGCGCCGTTGCCAGGACGACCATGTCGAACTCCTCGGACTGCTGTCTCCCTCCGACGTCGAACACGACCATCGGGTTGTGAGTCTCAGAGTTCTCCTGGACCGTTGCGTCGGAGTTGATGTATCTGACTCCGTAGTCGCGCTTTGCCCTCTCGACGTACTCGTAAAAGCCCTTCGCGCACGCGCGCATGTCTTTGTAGAATACCGTGGATTCCATGTCGTCATGGTGCTCCCTGGCCAGCATGGCCTCCTTGGTGGAGTGCATGCAGCAGACGGCGCAGCAGTAGGGGTGGCCAATCTGCGGGTTCCTGGAGCCCACGCACTGGATGAACGCCATCTTGACAGGCCTCTTCTTGTCGCTCCGTCTTTCGATGTGTCCGTGTGTCGGTCCAGCGGCGTTGATCATCCTTTCGTACTCCATCGCCGTGAACACGTTGGGGTACCTGCCGTAGCCATACTCCGTTGAGCTGGATGGGTCCCAGACATCGTAGCCCGTGGCAACTATGATCGACCCAACCTCGATCTCCAGAATCTGGTCCTTCATCTCGTAGTCGATGGCCTCTCTCTTGCAGGCCTTCTTGCAGTTCCCGCACTTGTCCTTGGTCATGTGGAGGCAATGCTCCTTGTCGATGGTCATGACCCTAGGCACGGCCTGCATGAAGGGCATGTATATTGCCTTCCTGTTGGCCAGACCCATCTCGAACTCGCTCGGGACCTTGCTGGGGCACTTCTCCAGGCACTCGCCGCAGCCAGTGCACATCGTCTCGTCGACGTACCTGGCCTTCTTCTGGACCTTCACCTTGAAACTCCCGACCTTTCCCTCAACTCCGACGACCTCTGCATAGGTTATCACATTCGTGTTCGGGTGGCTGAAGCAGTCGGCCATCTTGGGCGCCAGGATACATATCGAGCAGTCGTTCGTCGGGAAAGTCTTGTCCAGCTGTGCCATCCTCCCGCCAATGCTGGGAGACTTCTCCACAAGATGGACAATTATTCCCTTATCCGCGAGATCTAGGGACGCCTGGATGCCTGCGACCCCTCCCCCTATCACCATGACAGACTTTTCCATTCAAAGACCTCTTCTACACTTATTGTCGAATCACGCGTTGTTGTCCTTCGGGTGACGCTTCCACTTGGCTACTGCGGTTGCCGTAATCCGTTCACGGTTTTATGTGTTTCGTTGAGCGCCTGACTGCCCGACGCACTACCGCTTCTCATTTTGTTGTGTTTTCGTTCGTCCCGAGACGATATTGAGCGTCCCTGGTCACTTCCCAAGGAGACTCTGGACCTCCTTGCCCTTCTCAATCTCGGTGACCTTGACCTTGAACGGCGCCTTTTTCTTCTGCGCCTCCCGTGCGAACCTCTGACAGTTCGGGTACGTGCATGGTGAGCACTTCTGGTCCTTGCACGACAGCTCGATCAGCACGAGCCTCTCCCTTGTGTCCTGGGGCTTCGTTATCGGCTTCTTTATCTCGAACATCTTCGTCATTCGGGTCTCGAACGGCTTCTTCTTGGGGACAGTCCTGACGAACCTCTGGCAATTGGGATACGTGCACGGAGAGCACTTCCGGTCCCTGCATGATAATTCGACCAAGAGGTATCTTTCCTCATCTTTCGGCGTCTTCTGTTCTTGTGCGGTCATTATTCTCATCCTTCCCTTTTCTCATTCGAGCGCATCTGCGATGACCACGCTAAGGTCCTTGACTTGTATGTCGATCAGTTCTTTGGGCACCTGGGTCTTGTTCTCCAGCACGCAGTTGAGATGTATCATGCACTTGTAACAGCCCGTGACGAGGCATTCGGCCCCGGTCTTCTTCGCCTCTTTGAGCCTGTCGACCTGCAGCTTCCGCGAGACCTCGTCGCATGTGGCCCATGCGCTCACGCCGCAGCAGAGAGCCTTGTCCCTCGTGTTGTCCATCTCGACGATCTGCACGTCGGCGCCCTTGAGGGCGTTCCTCGGGGGGTCGTATATGCCGAGGTGTCTTCCGAGTCTGCAGGAGTCCTGGAAGGTCATCTTCCTGGGCGCCTTCTTGAACTTGAGCTTCCCCTCCTGGATGAGACTCTCCGCCAGCTCCGAGATGTGCATCATCTCGAAGTCGAAGTCCCCCATGAGGTCCTGGTAGTCCATGCGGAAGGTCCGCAGGCACTCTGGGCACGAGAACACGACCTTCCTGGCCCCTGAGGACTTTATCAGCTCCACGTTCTTCTTCATCAGCTTCTGAAGGCTCGCCTCGTCCCCCGTCCAGTTGAGGTCGTGCCCGCAACATACCTCGTCGTTGCTCACGACCGGGGTGATGCCGCCTTTGTTCATTATCTTCACGACCGCCTGGGGTATGCCGGACATGTTCAGGTTCTTCCTGTCCTTGAAGATGGAATCGTAGTACGACACGCAGCCCGTGAAATAGAACACGTCGCCCTTCTCTGCGATCTTCAGGTCGGGCGTCAGCCACCCCAGCCTGTTCTGCTTGAGGTTTGTGATTGCTTGGATCCTCATGACCGACTGCATCAGCCCGCCCTGAGAGCAGACCGGCACGTTGTCGAACTCCACCGCCTCGTTCCTCATGCCCCTGATGAAGCCCGAGTAGTCCACCTTGTAGGGGCACATCGAGTTGCACTGCTCGCATGTGACACAGGTCCAGACGTCCTTATTGGTCTGGACGTTCTCCACGAGTCCCTCGCTCGCCTTGAGGACGACGGTCCTGGGCGCGAAATCGGGGTTGTACTTTGCAACCGGGCACACTGTAGTGCACTTCCCGCACTCCACGCAGTCGAACGCGCCCGTGTCCTCGATGATCTGGTTCATCTTCTCCTTCAGATTCCCTGGGTTGCCCTTCTTCTTGGGGGACGCCTTGGGGAGCGGGTTCGGACCGAGCTTCCTGATCTGCTCCGTGAAATTCTTCATGGTGCTGGCGAACTTCTGTCCCTCGGACGCGGATATCCACTCGAGCCTCATCCGGTCCCTGCCGAGCCCTAGTTTGTCGAGGACCTCGGCCGTCATTGCCATCCTCTTCTCGGCCTCCTCGTTCCCGGAGATGTAGTGGCAGTCGCCTATGTGGCAGCCGGCCACGAGGACGCCGTCGGCCCCGAGCTCCAGGGCCTTGAATATGAAGTACGGTTCGACCCTTCCCGAGCACATGACCCGGATGATCCTGGCGTTTGGCGGGTATTGCATCCTGGAGACGCCTGCCAGGTCAGCACCTGCATAGGAGCACCAGTTGCAGCAGAAGGCGACGATGCTCGGCTCGAACTTCGCGTCCGTCATGTCTTCGCCTCCTCCCTATCGAGGTCCTTCTTGAGGCACGCCTCAATCATGGTCAGAATCTGCTCGGTCTTGAAGTGCTTCGGGCTGATTGCTCTCGCACAGCATTCGACCGCGCACGAGCCGCACCCTTTGCATAGCGCCTCGTTGATCCTTGACTTGAAGACTCCCGGGGAGACCTCGACGATGCTGGGCGCGCCGTACTCGCAGATCTCCTCGCACCGGCCGCATGCGAGGCACTTTTCCTCGTCGACGACGCTCACGACGCCCTCGGCCTCGATGAACTCCTTGGACAGGACAGTGTTGACCCTCGCCGCCGCTGCCAGCGCCTGCGATATGCTCTCGCCTATCAGTCTGGGAGAGTGCGCGAGCCCGCACAGGAATATCCCGTCCGTCGCGAAGTCAACGGGCCTGAGCTTCATGTGTGCCTCCAGGAAGTACCCTTCCTTGTTCAGGGGCACCTTGAGCAACTTCGCCAGATCCTTGTTGTCCGGATTCGGGTGCGTCGCGGCGTTCAAGACCAGGTAGTCGGCGACTATCTTGACGCCCTGCTCTATGAACTGCTCCGTCACCTCGACCTCCAGCTTGTCGCCCTTCGCGGTGACCTTCGGGGGCGACTCGGGATCGTATCTCAGGAACGTGACGCCCAGCCGGGCGGCCTCGTTGTAGTGCTCCTCCCTGAACCCGTAGGTCCTGATGTCCCTGTAGAGGATGTACACACTCGTTTCCGGGTGCTCCTGCTTGATCCTGATGGCGTTCGCCATGGCCGTCGAGCAGCACAGGCGGGAACAGTTCGGGTGCTCCTCGTTCCTGGAGCCGATGCACTGGATGATGACGACGCTCTTCGCCTTCAGCTTCCCGTGGGCCAGCATCGTCCCCAGCTCGGTCTGCTTGATGACCTTCTTGTGCTTGCCGTGGAGGTACTCAGTCGGCTCGTACTCTATGGCCCCGCTGGCGACGACTATCGCGCCGTGCTTGCTCTTCTCGCCGCTCTTCAGTGTGGATTCGAAGTTGCCGATGTATCCCTTGAGCTCGGCTACATTGTCGTTGAGATGTACCTTGACGTTCTTGTTCTCCTGGATCTCCTTCTTCAGGCGCTTGAGCAGGTCCTGCGGATCGATTCCGGACAGCGTTTGGTAGATGCTCCTCAGGTGGCCACCCAGCTCCTTGTCCTTATCGACCAGGTGGACCTCGTATCCCGCATTGGCGATCTCCAGTGCCGCCGACATGCCGCTGAGCCCTCCGCCTATGACCAGCGCGGACGGAGTCACGGGTATCTTCGGCTGCGGGAGCGGCTCCAGCATCGCCGCTTTCGCCACCGACATGCGGACCAAGTCCTTGGCCTTCTGCGTGGCCTTCTCCGGCTCCAGCCTGTGCACCCACGAGCATTGGTCCCTGATGTTGGCCATCTCGAACAGGTACTTGTTCAGGCCGACCTCCCTGCAGGTGTTCTGGAACAGCGGCTCGTGCGTTCTCGGGGTGCAGCTCGCGACCACGACCCTGTTCAGGTCGTGCTTCTCGATCATCTCCTTGATCTTCTTCTGCGTGTCGCCCGAGCACGTGTACAAGTTCCTCTCGGTGTAGACCACGTTCGGCAGCTTAGACGCGTACTCCAAGACCTCCGGCACGTTCACCACGGAGCCGATGTTGATCCCGCAGTGGCACACGAACACGCCGATCCGTGGTTCCTTCTTCGACACGTCCTTCTCCGCCGGATACTCCTTCTTCTTGACGAGGGTTCCCCGCTCCTTGGACAGCATCGCCGCGACCTTTCCGGCGGCGCCGCTGGCCTGCGCGATCGAGTCCGGGATGTCCTTCGGGCCAGAGAACGCCCCGCAAACGAAAATCCCTGGCACCGAAGTCTCCACGGGAGCTAGATCGTCCGTCTCGCAGAATCCGAACTTGTTGAGCTGGATGCCGAGCAACTTGGCCATGTCCGCAGCGGACGCGGGCGGCCTCGCGCCCGCCGAGAGGACCACGAGATCGAACTCCTCGTCCTCCAGCTCGGCCCCCGCGTGATATGTGACTATGAGGTTGTTCGTCTTCGGGTCCTCCGTGACCTTCGGGACCCGGTTGTTCCTGGCGATCCTGACGCCGTACTCGTTTTCGGCCCTCATCAGGTACTCCTCGAACTCTTTTCCGAAGGCCCTGGTGTCCATGAAGAATATTGCGGTCTTCAGCCCGGGCACATGCTCTTGGCCTATGACCGCCTGCTTGAGCGCCGCCATGCAGCAGTAGGACGAACAGTATGTGTTCCCCGTCTGCGCATCCCTTGAGCCCACGCACTGCACGAAGGCGATCTTCCTGGGGACGTCTCCGTCCGATGGGCGAATCATGTGCCCTTCCGTGGGACCGGAGGCACTCAGCATGCGCTCGAATTCGATGTTGGTGAGTACGTTCGGGTAGACACCGTGTCCGTACTCGATCTTCTTGCTCGCGTCGAAGACCTCGTAGCCTGGGCTCATGATGATGGCGCCGACATTGAGGATCTCCTCCTTGTCGGGCTCCATCGAATACTGGATGGCCTTCGCCTCGCAGAACTTCTCGCAGATCCCGCAGCCGATGCACAGCCCGCGGTCAATGGTGTACACGAGAGGCACCGCCTGCGGGAAAGGCACGTAGATGGCCTTCTCGGGGGCCATATCTCTGTCGAAAGCGTTCACCCCTTCGATGGGGCAGTGTTCTGCGCAGACACCGCAGCCTGTGCACTTCTCGTCGATGATGTACCTCGACCGCCTCGAGATTGTGACCTTGAAATCTCCGGCCTTTCCGTCGACCTTCTTCAGCTCACCGTGCGGGAGCATGGTGATGTTCTCGTGTCTCCCGGTGGCTACGAGCTTCGGCGACAGTATGCACATCGAGCAGTCGTTGGTCGGGAAGGTCTTGTCCAGCTGGGCCATTGTCCCGCCTATGCTGGCGGTGCCCTCGAGTATGTAGACCTTGTAACCTGAATCCGCAAGGTCGAGCGCAGCCTGCATACCCGCAGGCCCCCCTCCGACGACGAGGACCGCTCCGACGGTTTTTCCCTCACTCATCTTGAGCAGCCTCCTGGGAAATCGGACCCAGCTTCTCGAGGTCTGAGACCATCTTCTTGATCGTGTCCGCGAACTTCCTCCCCTCGGAGCCCGCAATCCACTCCACCTTGAACCTCTGGGGCTCGATGCCCGCCTCGTCCAGGAAGGTCTCCAAGAAGTCGCCCCGTATCGCGGTCTTCTCATTCCCGTTGATGTAGTGGCAGTCCGCAGGGTGGCAACCCGCTACAATCACACCGTCTGCGCCCAGCGCGAACGCCTTGAGGACGAATGCTGGGTCGACTCGGCCCGAGCACATGACCCTGATGACTCTCACGTTTGGGGGATACTGTAGCCTTGTGGTCCCTGCCAGGTCCGCGCCTGCGTATGAACACCAGTTGCAGCAGAAAGCCACGATCCTGGGCTCGTAAACAGCCTCGTGGTCGGTCTTCTGTGCGCCCGCCTCCATGGTGTCAGTACCCCTTTAGCTTTCTGAGGAATGAGTGAGCGGATACGTGGTGCGTGTCGAACCCGAGCGAGATCGGGTCTATGCCCATGGCGAGCGCCTGAAGCTGGGCGACGTGCATGACGGGGATACCATCCTTCGAGAGGCTCTTCTGGGCGTTGTCGAACTGCAGCAGACAGAACGGGCATCCTGTGACGATACAGTCAGCTCCCGCCGTGGAGATCTTGGCGCATTTGTCCAGCGTCAGCGCGTTTGCGAGGTCCACAACGTGCGACCTCACGCCGCCTCCAGCGCCGCAGCAGTCCAACCTGTCCTCGTAGTCCACGCTCGTGGCACCGCAGGCCTTCACTATGTTGTCTATCATGACGGGGTCGTTCGGGTCTTCGAAAGTTGCGTGCTCGGTTGGCCTGAGGTAGTGGCAACCGTAGTGCACTGCCACCCTGATGTTCTTGAGCGGGTGCATGGTCTTCTCCTTGATGGCGTCGAGCCCGAAGTCCTTGACCATGAGCTCGACGTAATGTCTGACCTTGACCGGCTCGAAGACCCGCCTCTTGCCCTCGGTTCTGACGGGCACTCCAGTGTATTTCTTGCCTATCTGCGCGAGGACCCTGTTGACCTTGCCCATGCTCTTGGGCTCCTGAAGATACTCGGTAGCCTTCAAGAGCGATGCGAGGCATCCGTTGCACACGGTCAGTATCTGTCTCCGCTCGTCCTGGGCGAGCACCAGGTTCCTGCTGGCGAGCAGGAGCCACGTGTCCTTGTCGGTCGAGTAGAATATGCCTGGCACGGGACAGCATGAGAACTCCTGGCTGTCCTTCACGTCGAGGTTGAAGCCATCCTTCCCGGTGACCCATCTCACGGCGTACTCGATGCCGGGGTACCTGTTCGGTATTACGCACCCGAAGAAGTACAGGTAGGAGTTCGAGGGGTTGATCACACCTTCACCTCCTCCTGTATGCCGATCAGCTTGTCGTACTTGGAGGCGTGGACCAGGACTTGTATCTCCCGGATCACGCTCTTGAACGAGGGGTCGTGTGTGTGCACTGGCTTAAGGCCAAGCTCCCTCCTGATCTTGTCTATCTCCTCATCCGGCCTTACGCTCTGCCCGTACTTCACGAGGTTCGTGGCCGCGGTCTTGACGAATGGCGGTATGATCCCTTCTCTGACTGCGATGTGCCTGAGCGCTATCATGATCTCCGCGGGGTTCAGGTCCGCGGGGCAGTGCTCGTAGCACCTGTAGCACGTGGCGCAGACCCACCTCGTGCTGAGTATGTACTTCTTCAGTCCGAACTGGCAGCACTTGATGATGTTGCGGGTCTTGTAGTCGATCTTCAGGCTTATCGGGCACACGCCCGTGCAGTTCCCGCACTGGAGGCAGGTCATGACGTCCTTGCCCCCGTACTTCTTGATCTCCTCGGCGAAGCCCGGGGCAAGTTGGCTTTCGTCTATTACTTTGTCCTCCATCAGCTCTTCCTTGAGGCCGCCGATGAAGACCTTCTCGACCTCCTTCATCAGCTCACCTCCGCTTCGGCCTTCTTCTTGCCGTTCTGTTTCTTCGTAGGCTCGTGGAGGGCGGCCTCTATCTCGGAGAATATCTGAGTGTCAGTGAACTGCATCGGGGAAATGGCCTTCTGAGGACACGAGGCAGCGCAGGTGCCGCAGCCGTGGCACAGTGCCTCGATTGCTCTGGCCTTCATGCCGCCCTTCTCTCCGGGGACGAGCTCTGGTGAGCCGTACGGGCAGAGCTCCACGCACAGCCCGCAGCCGACGCACAGTTCCTGGTCCACAACGGCCGTCAAAGGTTCGATCCAGACCTTCTTCGCGTACATGGGCGCTGCGGCCGAGGACGCCGCCGCCTTCGCCTGCGCCACGCTGTCGGGTATGTCCTTCGGGCCCTGACAGCACCCGGCCAGGAATATGCCGTCTATGGCCGTGTCGACCGGCCTCAGCTTGGGGTGCGCCTCCGAGAAGAACCCGTCCGGACTCACCGCGAGGTTCAGCACCTTGCCTATCTTCTCGCTTCCGGGAGACGGGATCAGCCCGGTCGACAACACGACGAGGTCGAATTCCCGCTCCGTGATCTTGTTCAAAAGGGTCTCCTCGGCCCTGATTGTGATGGCCTTCGTGTTCGGGTCCTCTGTGAGCTTCGCTGGCCTCCCTCGGATGAACTCGACTCCGTACTCTTCTCTGACGCGGTGGTAGAGCTCCTCGAACCCCTTCCCGAACGCCCTGATGTCGTTGTAGTATACCGCTACCTCCGTCTTGGGCTCGTGCTCGTTGATTATCTGGGAGTCTTTAATCGCGTACATGCAGCACACGCGTGAGCAGTAGTTCTTGTTGATCTTCTTGTTCCTGGATCCGACGCACTGTATGAACGCAATGCGCTTCGGGACCTGGCCATCCGAAGGCCTAACCAGATGCCCGCCCGTCGGTCCGGAGGCGTTCAGCAGCCTCTCGAGCTCGAGACCTGTGATGACGTTGTCGAACTCCCAGTACTTGTAGACGCCCTTCCTCATCGGCACATATGTCTCGTACCCGGTCGCGACTATGATCGTCCCGACCTTGAGCGTGATGACCTCGTCCTGCATCTTGTGATCTATGGCCTGATTCGAGCAGGCCTTGGCGCAGAGGAGGCACTTCCCGGACTTGAAGTGCAGGCAGTTCTCCTTGTCTATCGTGTATTTGAGCGGCACGGCCTGCGGGAAAGGCACGTATATGGCTTTCCTCTGGCCGAACCCGAGGTCGAACTCGTTGTCCACCTTGACGGGGCAGGCCTCGGCGCAGAGCCCGCACCCGACGCACTTGTCTTCGTGCACGAACCTGGACTTTCGCCTGACCTTGACCTCGTAGCTGCCTATGTGGCCCTTGACCTCTTCGACATCGGAGTAGGATAGCAGAGTTATGTTTGGATGTCGGGCGAGCTCGACCATCTTCGGTGCGAGTATGCATATCGCGCAGTCCCCCGTTGGGAAGGTCTTGTCCAGCTGGGCCATCTTCCCGCCTATGCTGGGCTGAGTCTCCACAACGTTCACCTTGAAACCCATGTTAGCGAGGTCGAGTGCGGCCTGGATCCCGGCAACTCCAGCGCCGATCACGAGTGAGACCGGCTCTACGGGCACCTCACGTGCGGCGAGAGGCTGCAACATGCTGGCTTTCGAGACGCCCATTTTCACGAGGTCCGTCGCTTTGTCCGTGGCCTTCTCCTTCTCCTGAGAGTGCACCCAAGAACATTGCTCCCTGATGTTGACCATGTGAAGCAAATACGCGTTGAGGCCGGCTCTCTCGATGCACTTCCTGAAAGTGGGTTCATGAAGCCTCGGAGAACATGATGCGACGACGACCCTCTCGATTCCATTCTCCCTGATCGCCTTGATGATCTCCTCTTGGCCGAGGTCGGAGCAGGTGTACTTGTTCTCCTTGGCGACAGTGACACCGGGGAGTTTCTCAGCAGCCTGCCGGACCTTGCCGCAATCCACAACGCCGGCAATGTTGCTGCCGCAGTGGCATATGAAAACACCTATCTTAGGCCCAGCGGCGGCGCCATCCTCCGTCTTGGGGGTTACTGCTCCAGTGTTGTCCTGTTTCGCGGGCTCGGCCATGGCCTTACCTCTCTCCTCACAGTACTGTGGTTCCTAGACCGGCCCGAGTGACCCCGCGAAAGGACGCCGATATTGGGTATCTGGCGCATCCACTCGGTCCTGTGAGTAGTCTCGCATTTTTCGATATTCAGACAGTTGTTAATATACGTTTCGCTAACGATTTTCGAAAAGCGTTCGATGCGTTGCGATTATCGTTCGATGTTCCCTCAGTCGTGTGCCATCTCTTACAGATATCTAATGCGAAATTCGAAATTCGTTAAATCGCTATTATCGAGAACCCTACAATCGGATGCCCCTCGCCAACGAAAGGGGGTCATTAGGTTCTCAAAGCGGAAACGACCGCTCGTGCCCCTTGATGCATCTTTGACGATTTGGGGTTTTCATCCTTCCGCATGTAAATCCTGAACACGAATTCCTGACAGCGATTCTTGTCTGCAACTCAGGTTCGAGTTGCGAGAATCGTCTACTTCTTGAGGTATCTGTACGAGATGTAGCACGATCCCTCCCTGGAGACCATGCAAGGTCCTATTGGGTTCGCCGGTGTGCACTTCTTGGCAAACAAAGGACACTCCTGGCTCGTGAGGATTCCGCGGAGCATTTCGCCGCACCTGCAGCCTTCTGCCTCTCTGAACTGCTTCTCGTGGACTGGGGAGAGGATATCCTCATACCTCCTGCGAGCATCGTAATCTTCAAGCTTCTTCCTGATCTCAAGCCCGCTCTTCTTGATCACGGGGAAGCCGCGCCAGTCGACGTCCGTCGGTTCGAAGGCCTCCCTCATTGCTTTCAGGGCCGAGATGTTGCCTTCGGTATGCACTACTCGCGAATATTCGTTCTGAACCTCTGCCTTTCCGTCTCTCACCTGGCTCGCCAGCATGTACACTCCCATCAGGAGGTCAAGAGGCTCGAACCCGGCGACTACCTGCGGGATGTGATATCTCTTCGAGAGGAACTCGTACGGTTTCGTCCCGATGATTGTGCTGACGTGCCCGGGCTCGATCATGCCATCCAACCGTATCTCTCCCATTTGTGCGATGGCATCGAGCGCGGGTGGGACCGTTCGGTGGCAGCTCAGGACCGAGAAGTTGGGCGGTGGTTCTGCTAGCAGCGCGGAAGCGGTCGTGGGCGCGGTCGTTTCGAAACCGATGCCCATGAAGACAACTTCCTTCTGGATGCGTCTTGCCAGCGCGATCGCGTCGTCAACCCCGAAGACCACCCTGACATCTGCTCCTTCGGCCTTCGCGTCGTTCAGACAGCCTCTCTGACCAGGGACCTTCATGACGTCGCCAAAGACGGCGATTGTGAGCCCCGCCCTCGAGAGGGCGAGGATCTCCTCGATCTCCCTCGGAGTGGTCACGCAGACAGGGCATCCCGGGCCCTGTCTTATGTCGACCCCGACCCGCTTGAACTCGGTGTCAAGCCCGAATCTGATCAGAGTGTCTTGATGCGTACCGCAGACGTGCATGAGCGTGAGCTTGAGGTTCATCTTCTCGAGTTTGTCGAGGATCGCCCTCGACATCTCTCTGTCTCTGAGCCTAAACATCCGGAACCACCATCCTGATGTTCCTGACAATGCACTCTCGTCCCTCGACGATCTCGGCCGCGCCCTTGCATTTCGGGCATTCGAGAATGGGGGCGATCTTGTGAAGGGTGTCGTCGCCCACAGGGACGTTGCCATCGTACCCGCATCTGCACTTGACCCTGCCCTTGAGGTGCTTGACATTGAGGGCGGCGTTGGCCAGGATTGTGTCCTTTGTCAGGACCTGAAAAGCGAACCTGAGTTGTTCCTCCCCGAGCATGGTGTAATCTCCGAGTTCGAGGTCAACGCTCTCGACCTTTGTCGCCTGTCTCTTCTTCGCTTCCTCGAGTATGCTGTCCACGATCTGTCCCATCACGGAGAACTCGTGCATCCCTACGCCCCGCTCGGCTCCTGCGCGAGGAGCTGTCTGAAGAGCTCGAGTGTCTTCTCGGCCTCCTCTCTGTCGAGCACCTGTATCGCGTAGCCCGCGTGGACTATCACGAAATCCCCGACCTTGGCATCAACCAGGGAGATGTTCGCGCTCCTCGAGACGCCGCCGTAGTCCACGGTCGCGTTGAAACCGTCAATCGATTTGATCTCGGCTGGAACAGCGAGGCACATGCAATGGTGTGTAGACAGAGCGAGTAATAAACCTTTACCCGGGACAGTTCTGGAACAATTCGGGTGGCGAAGGGCCTAGCGAGCCATTTCCGTCAGCCATGCGGACTACATGCTGCAGATATGGGCTAGTACCATAATCGCCATGATTTGAGTGATGACGGCCACAAGTAACGGCCTTCCGTCCATCAGGACGGACATTATTGGCAGCAGTACGTGCTCGACATGTGGGTGGATACATGATACCCGAATGGGCACAGAGTTGATCTGCGGGTGCCCTTGGCATGCGAACAAGTATGCCATCGTTCTTGGCACTGGCCTGCTGCATAGAGCCGTCTCCGAGAGATCGGGATGGCAGGGGGTCTACGGTTCGACCCCGGCGCGTTCCAGCACGACGTGATGATGACCCTCTACGAGCCAGAAATGGCCGCACGGTCGGAGCCGAATGGAACGAGTTGCACTTTGGGGGTGTGACCTAGCTGTCAACACCCGCGAGTGCGACGGAACCACCCGAGACGTGCGCCGGCTATGGCGTTCTGCCCTATCGAAATGCCTCCGTCACCGTTGGAGATGCGTTCGTGGCCCACGAACTGTAGTCCCCGTCCTTCCACGGTTTTCTTGACCCAAGCTGTTATGGGTCCGCTGAAGGACACGCCTCCGGACAGGCCGACCTGCTTGAGACCGTTCGATTCGGCATCCGAGCACGCGGCGTCGGCGAGCCCTCCGACGAGCGTCTTCACAAAAGATGCGGCAGCGTCTGCTCTGTCCCTCTCGGTCATTATCTTGAGATCCATTAGCTGGTTGAACATGGGAAGGGTCTTCGCGACTTCGACTTCACCCTTCTTGGCGAACTCGAGCTCGAACTCGAACCGGGGGTTCCCAATCTCGAGCCACTTCTCCAGCTTGATCGCGGGCTCTCCCTCGTAGGTCCTCTTGCAGCAGACCCCGATGATGCATGAGACGGCGTCCAGCACCCTTCCCATGCTGGACGCGACGACGCTCTTGTCCAGCATCTTGGAGTAAAGGTCCTCCTCCTCAGGGCTGGCCATCGTGGCCTCTCGTCCCAGCTTGAGCTGGAGCGCCGTGACCACCCTCTTTGGATCGACCACCGCCCTGTCTCCACCGAGCAACGGGATGCCTTCCAGGCTTGTCAGCCTCTTGTATTCGCTGAAGTCCGCTAGGAGAGTCTCGCCTCCCCACGAGGTCCCATCGTCTCCGTACCCGGTCCCGTCCCAGGTCAAGCATACGAGAGGGCCGCTCACCTTCCGGTCGATCTTCAGGGATGCCGCGTGACAGTGGTAATGTTGCGTTTCCACGAGCTCCGCTCCCAGCTCTTTGGCCAGCCTTCGGGCGACTATCCTGGTGGAGTACTTCGGGTGTTTGTCCAGAGCTATCGCCTCGACGTACTTCACGCCCAGGAGGCCCATGAGGTGATGCACTGCGTCGTCCAGGTACTGGAGGGTTGGATACTGCTGTGATTCGCCCACGTACTGTGTGAGGAATATCTCACCGTTCCGTGACACGGAGCCAGTGACATCCCACTGGGCTCCCACTCCGATCACGAAATGGTTGTGATTCGCTTCCACGGGTATGGGCACGAATCCTCTCGATTTTCGTGTGAAGTTCGTGCTCCCGGAGTTGACCTTGACCACAGAGTCGTCGCACCTGTGGATTATTCGCCGGTTGTGCATCAGGTATAGGTCGAGGCCGAGATCGAACGCTTTGGCGTTCTCGATGCACATCGGTTCCCCAGGGGGATTTGCGGAGGTCATGATCACGCCGTCCGCCTTCAGATAGTGGAACATGAGGAGGTGAGCGCCTGAGTAGGGGAGCATCACGCCGAGATTGCCGAGCCCCGGGGACACTTTCTCGAGCGTTTCTGCCGCCTCTGCCTTCTTGTGCAGGAGGACGATTGGCCTCTGTGGGGATGTCAGATGTTTCCGCTCGAGCTCGCTGATATCGACATACTTCGTCGCGGTCTTCAGGTCGCGGATCATCACTGCGTACGGTTTGTCGCCTCTTCGATAGACCTTCCGCAACCTGGACGCATTCTCGAAGGCGCAGATGATGTGCATTCCTCCCCAGCCCTTCAGAATGCCGACTGAC
>Ga0154903_132_pt1 | contig 40666 bp, 37 predicted proteins | sample Rifle2008BG19ft_FD_105584 | JGI IMG/M metagenome (GOLD analysis project Ga0154903, IMG submission 105584) | Euryarchaeota archaeon RBG_19FT_COMBO_56_21
GACAACAGGGACATTGTCACAATGATCGACTTCGAGAAGGCCGTTGCCAAGGTTCTGGATGAAGGCACCGAAAAGGCGATGGAATCAGCAGGCCCGATGTTCGCCTGATCGTGGAAACAGCGGAGATCACATCTCCGCCTATTCCACATCCTTTTCTATCACGAAAGAGCCGATGTAGTTGCACTTCTTGCAGTGGTACTTCTGGCCTGTGATGAAGGCGGCTTCATAGTAGAGGTCGGAGGAGCCGCATTCCGGACATGTGAGAACGGTCTTCGGTTTCTTCATGGTAGTACCCACCGGATGGCCAATTCCAAAGATAACCCTTCCTTCAGTAGGCGCTCATGTCGGCCTTCATGAACTCCCGCATGAGCGTGGTCGCGTAACACCCTTTGTTGAGGGAGAACTGGAGTGTTACCTCTCCAGGACCGAAATCTAATGCGAACTCTTTGTAGGGTGCGAGAAGCTCCCTCCGAGTCCCCTTTGAGGACGCTTCCCGCAGACCCACTATCTGGAAATCCATGTTCTTGATGTTCTCGCCCTCGACGATCTTCCTCTCGATCTCCCCCATCCTGCTTTCGGCGAAGACCGAGCTGGTCCCGTAGATTAGACCGCTGACGAACGCTTTCCCCTCTAGCGCGCTCTTGACCGCCTTTCCGAGATTGTCGGCAGTTACACTGATAGGCGTGTCATGATCTGGGACATTGGTTTTCGTGAGCGGAAGGACAATGTCCCCTATCTCTGGCTCCCGAAGGGACATCCCATCCCTGATGCGCCAACTTAGAATCCTGTTGAACAGGTATGACTGGTATGCGTGCACGAACATCATGAGTAGATTGTGCGGAAGCCGTCTCAGAGCACCGACATAATCTCCTGGGTGATCTTTGAGATGCCCTATCATGATGCGCTCGAAGGTCAACTTCATGGGGAACTCAACCAGCGCTTTTTCGAAGTCGCGGGTCTGTTGCAGATTCCTCCTGGCATCGTTCGCCTCGGAGTTCTCCTCTTCAGAAGGGTTTGCGATGTACCTCATGACAGCGCCTTCAAAGTCTGCCATCACCAGATCCTTGCCGATCAGGTGTGTGATTGGCCTGATGGAACCGAACCGTTGAACCCCAAAGAAGTTGGGGAATCCTCCAGCCTCGTCGAGCCTTTTCTTGACCTCCGCACAGATTCCTTGCAGGTCAACTCCATCTGCCACATCCGAGACCTTTATCCTGAACCTGTTACCTATCAAGTCTCCAATCTCGAGAGGCCTTCTTGAGGTGTATGCATCGACTATCTTCACATCCGGTATCTGAAGCGCCTTGACCTCCTCGAGAGGCGCGTTGAACGACATCAGCTGAGTCGCAACCGCTCTCCCATCCTTAGTGCCGGCGAAGCCGATCTTCGTTCTCCCTACATGGAGGTTGCTGGCAAGCCTTCTTACCAGCCTATTCGCCTCCCAGTTGCGGTGCCACACCTTGGCAATGACATACTTGCCGTCCCCGGCAGGCATCGGCAGGACAGATATCTCCTCCACCTCGAAGTCTTCAGGGATCTTACGAAGTTTCCCTCCGATGCGGCTGATGCCCTCGGTAAGGAAAACTTCCAAGCCAAGCTCGCTCTCCATCATACAACCAACGGAATCATGACCGAGTCTAAAGAACATTAGGGCAGATTCAGCCGAGCTGCTTCTCAATCAACTGGCGTGCTTCCAAGAACTGGTTGGACAGGGCCTTTGCGGCCTTCTTGAGGGCGGCTTGTGGCTTTCCCTCCTTGACCTCGACCACTAGAACGGGCTTGTCCAACTGCGGGTGTCCTGTGACATACCTCGCCTCGATGACGTTCTTGTCCTGGAGCAGTTCGTGTATCAAAGGATAGATCAGCGTGTCGTCTGGGTCGGCTATCTCCAGCTTGAGCATGTCCTTCTTCTTTTCGACAAGCTTGAACTCCATGGGCCTCAGCTCCACTTGTATGGGCAAGGGGTTCATAAAGGTATCTGATTCGGCCAGCACATGCTGGCAGGGCCATCAGAAGTGAATCACTTCTTCCTTTTCGGGGCCGTCTTGGCCTTCGGCTTCTTCTTCGCTTCTGTGCCTTTCTGCTTGATCTGAACCACGGTGCGTCCAAGGGGGTACATCGTTCCACACATGGAGCACACATCGACCTTGCACCACCTCTCGTCTTCGGTGGCTATGATCTTGATAATGCACGGGCTCTCACACAAGGGACACTTATTCATCGCCATCTACTTTTCCTCCTCTCGGAATCTCTGCCTCAACACGGTATGGATACCTTCACCGATAACCCTACCTATCCCCTCGACTCGCATAAGCTCTTCGACGTCCGCATCCGCGATGCCCTTGATGCTTCCGAAACGTTTCAGGAGCCTCTGAGCTAGGGTGGCTGAGACGTTGGGCAACCCCTGCACCATGAACATCTGTCGGTTGGCAGGATCGAAGGTAGTCTGGACCGGCTTCCTTCGCCCGCTCTGCTTGGCCTCCTCCTGCTTGAAAAGGGAGGCGATCATCGTTGCTGTCTCCGAGGCGCTGCTCGTCGAAAGAACCGATACATGATACTCCGCGAGCACAGCACTGAGGGCATCGTATACTGCCGCGTTCCCCGCCTGCGACCCTTCTCCCTGAGGGGCTCCTTGTACGATTAGAATGGGGTGCAGATACTCGTGCTTGAGCTTCGCCAGAGTCGCGAATACCGAGCCGTCCGAGGTGCCTTGGATGAATTGGTCCACGGTGTGGATCGATGCCACAACCCTCTGGGATATGACAACATCTGCATTCTCGAGGCCACGCTCTTCGACCACGAAACCAGCCGCTTCCAACTCGCCTTTCACACCCATTGCCGAGACTCTTGGGGATATGACGATGGACGGCCCTTCAGATCCATTTCTCTTCTCGAACTGGCCGAGCGATTTCTGACCTTTTTTCTCGGCGACCTTCATAGAGAGCTCTTCCTTGGGTGTGACTGTCATTAGATTCTCGAGCTGGTCCTTCGTCAGCGGTGCGGGGGCTGATCTCTGCTCTGGGGGCAGGCCTTTCTTCGCCCTCAGCTTCCGCTTCAGCGAATCGAGTTCCCTCCTCATCTGCGTCTCCTTCTTCCGGCTTGACCAGAGGTATGCTTCGTCCTTCGTGTCCCTGGTGACCAATATGATGACGCGTCCAGCCCTCCGTCTGCCCGTCCTACCCCTCCTCTGTATGGTCCTAATCTCAGACGGGACTGGTTCGTAGAACACCACTAAGTCCGTCGAGGGGATGTCCAGGCCCTCTTCAGCGATTGATGTAGACACAAGGATGTTGAAGTCCCCTTTCTGGAACTTTTCGATGATCGCCTTCTGCTCCTTCTGTTTGAGTCCGATGTCCTCCCCCTTGCTTGCCTGGCCAACGAACCGCACCGGCCTGAACCCTTCAATCTTCTCCAACTTCTGGGTCATCAAGTCGCATGTGTCCCTGTAATGCGTGAACACGATTATCCTCGAATCTGGCTTCGCAAGGAATTGCTGCTTCAAGATCGGAACCATCTTCTCGAGCTTGGGGTGCTCCCTCTCCATACCGTACAGTAGAGTCCTGGCCTGCTGGAACCGTGCGTCCTTGACAAGGTCCCGAGAGGCCTTGGAGCCATCCTTCTCGCTCCCCTCCTTAGAGATCTTGTCCAGGTAGTTCTCCAAAGCTCCCTTGCCCTGAGTCTCAGCGAGTTCAATCGCGTGGTTGACCTTCATCGCGAGTGCTTGGGTGCTGGCCGCTCTGAAGAGATGGATGTTCTTCTTGCCGGAGTTGAGTCGGGCTCTGATCACGTTCCCTGCTTCGAGCAGGTCTCTCGTGGTTGGAGGCTTCTTGAGATCCAGGAACCCGTATTCCACTAGCTTCTTGACCTGTTCGTCGAAAATCTGCTTGAGAAGGTAAGTTATCCTGCCCATGCCCTCTTGGATGTTGACGGCGATGTATTCCGTCGAGATATCCTGGGTGTACTTGACAACATCCTCGTCGAACTCGGAACGTATCTCGACCCCAGTGATGCCCAGGTTCTCGCAGACCTCAGCAATCTTGGAGACGGCTGAGCCCGGGGACGCTGTCATTCCAAGGACGCGTCCTCCTTTCTGGGCGTACCACTTGCCTATCGTAACGTATGCGTAGTCGCCGACAGCCCTGTGTGCCTCGTCGAACACAACGAGGTCGACGTCCGCGAGTCCAATCCTGCCTTCCAGCAGATCGTTCTCGACTACCTGGGGGGTCGAGACGATGAGCCTATTGGATTTCCACTGCTCCTTCCGGTCATCTGGATTCACTTCCCCGGTTAAGACGACCGGTTCAAAGCTCAGGAGATGCTCTCTGAAGAAGCCAGCATGCTGCTCCACAAGCGGTCTCGTCGGCGCAAGGAAGAGGACCTTTCCTTTGCCTCGTAGGAATGTCTCGGCGATAACGATTAGAGCGACTATGGTCTTCCCCATGCCCGTGGGAAGGACGACTAGGGTCGATTCGCGCAGGGCTGTGGCTGCTATGTTGACCTGATAGTCCCTCTGTTCGGTGCTAGAGGGTTTGATAAGCTCGTGTTCCAGGAACACGAGCTGTTGAGAACTGACCGAGGGTATGAATCTTTTCGCTTAGGTCGATGAATCTAGTGGCAGCCGGCGCAAGTGCTGCATGCGGTTGTGCCCGTCGGTTTGACACGGACGATGACGCCGGGTCCCTCAGGTGTGTCCACGGAGTCCACGATGGCTTCCTTGAGCTCCTCTTCGAGCCCCTTCTCGTAGATCAGCGTGAAGCCGTCAACCTTGGTCTCAATGTCCTCATCCTTCTTCTTGTCAAAAGCCATCATGTATGATGGTCCTGAACAGGAGTATCCGGCAAAGAACACCCGGATTGGGTCCGTCTTCTTTGCTTCCTTCACTATTGCGTTTATCGTCTCGACTGCTTTTGACGTGACTGTGATCATCCGATAGCCTCTAGGATTGCTGAGGATGGAACCATATTTAATTGTTTGCGCCTAATAACCTCTCCATCATCTGGCTACTTAAGGCAGTTCGAAGAAGTCAGTCACCTTCTTTCTCCAAGGGAGCAGCAGGACAAGGAGTATTGCGACAGCGCCGATTATGGCGAGCGTCCTCCACCACTGCTCGCCCATGAAAACTCCTATCCCGGAACCGATGAACAACGCCAAGGCTATAAGCCAGACCACCATGAAGGCCTTCCCCGTCGTCGAGTCGATCATGACGTTACCGCCGAATATCCATGGCTCTTTGGTGAAGCCGACGTCTATGCCACTCCAGGAAGCCAGAATTCCGGTCAAATGGCCTATTCCATGTGCGACTAGAACGAGCGCTGCGAGATACTGGAGCATGGTTAGCCCTCCGCTGATGGTGTGGCGTATTGTCTCGATACGTGTCAAGGTTTGACTTTCTCGAACCCTTCTCCACCAATCGGTTTGGTCGCGTCGATGCCCATCTTGGTAGTCGTCTCGTCAGCACTAGGGTCCAGACTGCTGCCTCTGGCATTCTCAATCATGACCAAACCCTTGTGTCCCTGGAACCGAGTGGCGACCGCCCACTCGACTTCCTGGTCGTCGAAGACATCGATATCGCCATCCACGACCGTGACCATCTTCATGGAGGGATGAGCTCCAAGGGCGGCCATGATCGCGTTGATTCCATCGCCCTCTTTCTGTTTGGTGATCGATACCACTCCGTGTAACCAGCAGCAACCTCCCTCGGTGAGCCTCGCGGCGTGCACTTCGGGCACCGCCAGTCCGACCGCTCTCCTTATCACAGGTTCTCGTGGCATGCCCATCATCAGGTAGTGCTCATTTGCACCGGGAAGAATCACCTGAAATACCGGGTCGTCGACATGGTAGATCCTATCTATCTCCACGACTGGCTGCTTGCGGACCGGATCGACGGTCCCCGTGATATCCACAAACGGGCCCTCATCGTGGACTTCCTTGGTCACTCTCCCCTCGAATATGTATTCAGCGAATGCGGGTACGAGCAGGCCGTTCCTTATCTTCCTCACGCATACTGGCTCTCCAAGACACAACTGTCTGAGCGAGTTCGCGATTGTAAGCTCGTCCTTCCCGAACTCGACGTTCATCGCCCCTGCGAGCATCACGGAAGGGCAGAGACCGACTGCCACAGCGATCTTGAGGTCTTCCCCCTTCGCCATCGCCCGCTTGTGAAGGGCATACAGGTGGCGTGGAACTACCCTCATCGCGAATCTGTTCTCATCGAGGAGCATCATCCGGTGGTAAGACATGTTCCTGATGCCATCGTGCTCAGAAACGACCACGCCCGCCGTGATGAACCTGCCCCCGTCTGTTGGGTAGAACTTCGGGATCGCTGATTCTCGCAGGTCGAAGTCTGTCAGGACGTTCTTGTCGAAAGGAGCGCTGTCAATCTCCTGCGGGGGAGATGGGTGGTCCATCGCCTGCATCATCTTCGCAGACAGGTCTATGGGAGTCACAGCCATCGCGCTCGCAATCCTCTCTCGAGTCGACCACAGATTACCGACGGCCCTGAATCCGTCGAGATTCTCGAAAAACACAGGTTTGGTCTTCTCCTTCCAGAGCGCCTTCGTAAGCTCGAGATCTCTCGAGACTCGGCCGTTTACGGTAATTGTCTCCGGGAACTGTTCGAGGAGCTTCCTGATCGACAGATTGACCGCCTCTTTGACGCATTGGCTAATGCGTATTTCTATCCTCTCTCGGGCTTGGGAGTTATCGTCCCAGTTAAATCTATTTATAGATACCCGCCAATCGAGTCGCCCGTGGAAATCGAGGCCACCGTGCGCAAGTACGCACTGCAAAACGCTGTGCAATACAATGGCAGGGCTACCGTAGGTGCCGTCCTCGGGAAGGTCATGGCCGAGACTCCGGAGCTTCGACCTAGGGCGAAAGAGATTGCAGGTATTGCTAAGAAAGTGATCGACTCTGTGAACTCGATGAGCCTCGAGGCCCAGAAGGATGCTCTGCAATCGTTGGCGCCCGAGTTGCTTGTCAAAGAGACCAAGACAAGGGAAGCCGCCTTGCCGGACCTGAGGAACGTCGCTGGCGAGGTGCGCATGCGCATGGCGCCAAACCCTTCGGGGCCACTTCACGTGGGTCACTCGAGGATGGCCATCCTGAACGATGAGTACGTTAAGAGATACGGTGGCATCTGCTACAATCGGTTCGAGGATACGGATCCCGCGCGGATCGATCCCACGGGCTACGACACGATTCCTGAGGATTTCGACTGGCTAGGAGTCACAATTCACAAGACGCTCATCCAGAGCGACAGGTTCGAGATCTATTACGACATCGCAAAGCAACTCCTTGAGAAGGGCAAAGCGTACATTTGCACATGCAAACCAGAGGAATGGCGCGACCTTAAGAATCATAAGAAAGCATGTCCGCACAGGGAGCAGCCGCTGAACGAACAGATGCTCCGATGGGACAAGATGTTCGACGGGTCGTACAAGCCTGAGGAGGCCTCACTTATGGTGAAGACCGACCTCACCCATCCGAACCCAGCAATCAGAGACTTCGTCGGCCTGAGGATTGACGACACGCCACATCCGAGGACTGGGACGAAATTCAGAGTGTACCCTTTGATGAATCTTTCAGTGGCTGCTGATGACCATCTTCTCGATCTCACGCATGTTCTGCGCGGCAAGGACCATTTGAACAACACGTATAGACAGGAATACGTCTTCGACTATTTCGGCTGGAAGAAACCCGAGTACATTCACTACGGGAGGATCTCGCTCGAGGAGGCCCAGCTTTCCACTTCGAAGATGGCGAAAGGCATTCATGAGGGTCTTTACTCCGGGTGGGACGATCCCCAGCTCGGGACACTCCGGGCACTGAGGCGCCGGGGGATAAGACCGGAATCGCTTAGGCGATATTGGATCGAGGTCGGCATCAAGGAAGTCGACATCGAGTTCTCGTGGAAGACCCTGTACTCGTTCAATCGCGATCTGATTGACGATTCCTCGAACAGGTATTTCTTCGTCGCAGACCCGGTGAGACTCACGATCGAGGGTGCTCCGAAGCTTGTGGCGAAAGCACCTTTTCACCCGGACCACCCGGAGAGGGGCATAAGGAATCTCCAGGTCGGGGAGGATCGCGCAGTTCTTGTAAGCAGAGATGACTTGGCTTCTAACCCGTCGAGACTCAGGCTCAAGGATCTGTGCAATATCGAGTTCAGAAACGGGGCAGCCCATTATGCGGGAAACGACCTTTCGGTCCTGAAGGAGGGTGTGCAGATCGTTCACTGGGCACCCGTGGATTCATTGCAGGCAGAGGTCATGATGACGGACGGCTCCGTGAAGAAAGGAGTCGCAGAGCGCGATCTTGTGAACGCTCTTGGTCAAGTTGTCCAGTTTGAGAGGTTCTCGTTCGTGCGCGTCGAGCAGGTGACTCCCACAGTGCGATGCGTGTTCACTCACAAGTGAGACTCACACGTCCCAGAAGGGGACAATGTCGCATGAGAGACACAAATGGCACATTGTCTTGAACTCCAGGGTCGTCAGTCCGTGGGATTGAAGGATCTTCTTCTCCTCTTCCGCAAGGTGGAGCATCCTGTCGGCGGTGACGGGCACGAGGGCGCCCAGGATGCGTTCGAGCTCGGAGATATTGTACTGGTTTCTGCGCAGCGCCCTCAGCGTCGCGACTGCTCCAGTGTTGGCGAGCACGCTTACTCCTTCGAGAACGTTTTCATCGGTCTCTCCTAGCCCGTAGATTATGTTCGAGGAAACCCTGTTTTTTCCGAAGACCTCAGATGCGTGGATGATCATGTGCATGATTATGTCGAAATCTCTGTTCGGGCACACCTTGTCGAAGATGTCCCTGTCGAAGGACTCGATGTTGAGCTTAATCTCGTCGGCTCCAGCACTTCTGAGCATTTCGATTTCGTCGGGACGTGTCGCGTAGGGCTCGACCCCGATCGACGTCCTTGGAAGTAGTGTGCGCGTCGCAGAGACGAGGCCAGCCATACGCTTGACGGTCATTGCGGGCGTCGAAGGCACTCCGCTCGTAAAAGATACAGATAGGAAATCATCCTTCTTGGAGGCATCTTCGATCATGCTCATGATTTTCTGGTCAGTGAGATTCTTCGTAATGCCATCGTTCAGCCTCGGCGTGGCGCAGAACTTGCAGTCCATAACGCACGAACTGTCTATGTTTATGAACGCCTGGTGAGGTGCATGGTAGACCGTTGGAACGATTTTCACGCCTGCGATGAGAACCTCTCCATTGCGGAGGATCGACATCCCATTCTCGTCCAGAGATAGCTCGAAATCGCCTTCGTCTCTCGAGATGGATTTCTTTGCCCTGGTCTCTCCGAATGAGAATACGGCCGCTGTGCTCCCCGCTCCAGGGCCGGCTGTGGACCTGCTGGGAAGGAAAGGCAATCTGAAATCCTGCGGTATCCTGACCGCTCCTCCAGCAAGGAGCTCAGCTTTCGCGCGAGCGATCGAGGGGCTCACTTTCGCTTCCATACGGCACCATCTTGGGTGTCCTGTATCTCGATGCCCAGCTCCGCGAGCCTCTTCCTGATAGTGTCAGCCTGGGCGAAGTCCTTGCGCTTCCGAGCCTCCTCCCTCATCTCGAGCAGGAGGTCGACAAGATTCCCAGAGAGGTCTTCTCCGGTTCTCTGCGTCTCCACAAGGACATCGAATATGCTGTTGAACTTATCAAACACGTTGATGACATTCTGAGCTCCTATCTGGCTCAGTTTCCCTTCGCTGAGAAGTCTGTTCGCCTCCCTTGACATATCGTACATGACCGCGATAGCTTCGCGAGTGTTGAAATCGTCGTCCATCTTGGCTTCGAAATCCTTAAGGGCCTTTTCGCACAGCTCGGTCGCGTTGTCAGCACCTTTGCCGGTCTTCAGGGCGGCTTTCATGGAATCGTAGGCGTTCTGAAGTCTTTCCAGTGCTTTCCCGGATTCCTCCAAGGATTTCTCGTTGTAGTCCAACGGCTGGCTGTATTGCGCGTTCAGCAGGTAGAATCTTACGGTGCCGGAAGTGTACTTGCGCAAAATATCCTTGATCAAGAAGAAGTTCTTCAGGGATTTCGACATCTTCTCCTGGTCGAGCGTCAGCAAACCATTGTGCATCCAGTACCTTACGAAAGGAGCGTCGTTGTAAGCCTCCGACTGGAGGATTTCATTCTCGTGGTGCGGGAATATCAGTTCAGTTCCACCACCGTGGATATCGACGGTCTTACCGATATGCTTCAAGCACATCGCGCTGCACTCTATGTGCCATCCGGGCCTTCCTTTCCCCCAGGGGCTATCCCAAGCGATCTCGCCCGGTTTGGCGGCCTTCCACAGGGCAAAATCCATGGGATCTAGCTTGTCTTCCCCGGGCTCTATCCTGGCGCCAGCTTGCATCTGGTCGAGATTCTGCCTGGATAGCTTGCCGTACTCCTTCGCCTTTCGCACGCTGAAGTACACGGAACCATTAGACTCGTACGCATATCCCTTGTCGATAAGCCCCTGGATCATCCGGATGATGTCCACCATGGAGTCGCTGGCCTTTGGGTATACGCTCGCCCTCCGTATACGGAGGGCGTCCATGTCCCTGAAGTACTCGTCGATCATCTGCTGCGAGAGCCTCAGCGGGTCGATGCCCATTTCATTCGCTCTCGCGATGATCTTGTCATCGACATCTGTGAAGTTGGTGATGTGATTCACATCAAAGCCCCTGTGCCTAAGCCACCGGACGATGACGTCGAAGTTGATCGCCGATTTAGCGTGACCAAGATGAGACTGGTCGTACACCGTGACGCCGCAGACATAGATACCTAACTTGCCCTTGTGCAGCGGCTCCAGAGACTCTTTTCTCTTAGTCAGCGTATTGTACAAAACGAGCGCCATCGGCTATCGCCTCTCGAATGACTGGAAAGCTCTTAACTCTTCTCCTCGACCGGGCACGCCATCTCCGCAGATCTGGCCCCTGGAGGCTTCGGCACGACTATCTTCTCGTGCTTGATCCCGAGCTTCGCCTCGATCTGCTCCATCCTGTACTCCATCTCTGACAGACTATGGCACAAGTCTATGAACGCGTTGACCACAGGGTCTGGTAGCTCCTCGTGGTGAAGGTCTATGGTCGTCGCACCGGTCCTCTGCACTATCTTCGCAGGCACACCCACGACGGTAGAGTTGGGCGGGACCGACTTCACAACAACGGAACCAGCCCCGACGCGCACATTGTCGCCTATTGTGATGGGGCCGAGGATCGTCGCGCCCGCGCCGACGACAACATTGTTCCCTATGGTCGGGTGGCGCTTCTTCTTCTCAGTGCTCACGCCTCCCAGTGTGACCCCTTGGTAGATGGAGACATTGTCTCCAATCTCGGCCGTCTCCCCAATCACCACGCCCGTGGCGTGGTCTATGAAGAAATGCTTCCCTATCTTGGCCCCGGGATGGATGTCCGCCCCGGTCAGTATCCTCGAGACGTAGTTGATGGCTCTTGCGGTCTTGTACCGCTTCTTGTCGTACTGTCTGTGCGCCATCTTGTGAAACCTTATGGCATGGAGGCCTTGGCTGAATAGGACAGCCTCTGCTCGGCTCTTCGGAGCGGGATCCCGCTCGAGAACTATCTCTACATCGTCCTTGTCTTCGCCTGTCATGCTGAGTTCTCTGCAAACAGGTCAGTGCTCAAATACCTTTCTCCAAGGTCTGGCAACACCACCACGACGTTCTTGCCGGGTCCGAGTTCCTGCGCCACTTTAAGCGCGGCGAAGCACGCTGCCCCCGATGATATCCCAACGAATAGGCCTTCCAGCTTCGCAAGTCTTCTTGTGGTGTCGATGGCGTCCTTCGTCGCCACCTTGATGACTGCGTCGTACACCTTTGTGTCCAAAATGGATGGCACGAAGCCGGCTCCGATGCCTTGTATCTTGTGAGGACCCGGCTTCCCACCCGACAGAACGGGTGAGTCCTCTGGTTCGACCGCGTAGATCTTGATCCCCTGGAACTTCCTCTTGAGTACCTGGCCGACACCCGTTATCGTGCCACCGGTTCCGACGCCTGCTACGAACGCATCGATCTGGTCCATGGCACGAACAATCTCTTTTGCAGTCGTCTTCTTGTGGATCCACGGGTTGGCTTTGTTCTTGAACTGCTGTGGAATGAACGTATTGGGCGTCGAGGCGGCCATTTCTTCGGCCCTTCTGATGGCCCCTCCCATGCCTTCAGGGCCTGGCGTCAGGATGAGTTGAGCTCCGAAGGCGGATAGAACTCTCCTCCTCTCGACGGTCATCGTCTCGGGCATGACTAGTATCAGCTTGTAGCCCTTGACGGCGCACACCATGGCCAGACCGATGCCTGTGTTGCCCGAGGTCGGCTCGATTATTGTCGTGTCCTTGCCGACCAGCCCCTTTCTCTCGGCCACCTCGACCATGGCCTTGGCTATTCGATCCTTCACGGACCACATCGGGTTGAATGATTCGAGCTTGGCGTAGACTGCTGCTGAGTTCTCAGGGACTACTCTGTTCAGACGTACGATTGGCGTGTTGCCAACTGCTTCTAGTATGTTGTTGAGCGGTTTCGACCTTCCCATGTTCTCACCTTCCAGGGTCAATGAAACAGTGTTATATATCTCGATTGCGCCCCACTTCGATGAAGTGGCAGTGCTATCAGTTTCTTTCGGATACCGTGTCAAATGAACAATCGGTCGTGATGCAGGCTACGGAGTTGTGCTCCTCAAGGTAGCCGGCATGACGCGATTATTCCTTACTGCAGATGTCGCACCCGGGCAGATTCGCTGACAAACGGTGCATCCGACAGAACTCTTCGTCGTTCCGGATGTCCTTACACGCGACACAGAGCACCGAGTACCATCCTAGCCTGTCCTCCCCCGCCGCGATTCGCCTCGCGATCTCTACAGCGTATTTCTTGATCTTGGGGAAGCTCTCGGTCACTTTCGTTCCGCCTGCTCTCGACGCGCTCAGATACTGACTGACTGAGGCCTGCGTGATTCCGAGTTTCTTCGCGATCTCAGACTGCTTCATGTCGTACTTGCCGGACAGCTCCTTGACGACGGAGGCTCTCAGTGATGGCAGTATCTTCCCTACAACTAGTTCGCATGGTGTTTTCATCGTATCATGCGCCGCTAGGCGTTCACCGGGCCAGTGTCACGGTAACACCGTTATTCATCCGTAGGCACGTCCTCCCTATAAATGTATCAAACGAACGCTTTCAACAAGCCAGTAAAAACGTGCATATTTCCGGCCTGCATAAGTATGGGGCCGGGAGGGAGAATTGAACTCCCGTATGCGGATCTGCAGTCCGCCACATGGCCACTCTGTCATCCCGGCGTTGGGACACGAACAATGGTCCACACGGTATTTATGGTTTTCAGCCCGAAGCCAGAGCTCCCTAACAAGATAAATAGTACCCAATCGATGGCTCACAGATGAGGTTCAGCGCCGTCAGCCCGTTCAACGTCGCTGCTAGGCTAGCGCTGCCTGAGAAGATCGTAGTCTACGACAGTACTCTCCGGGATGGAGAACAGATGCCCGGGGTGCACTTTACAATCGAGCAGAAGGTCGCAATCGCAACTAGGCTCGCTGAAGTGGGAGTCACTCAGATCGAGGCTGGGTTTCCCGCCGTGTCTGAGCAGGAGATGCGCGCAGTCAAGGAGATCTCCCAGCTGGGTTTGAGCTCGGAGATTCTGTGCTTGGCGAGGACGACTGAGTCGGATATCGACGCTGCCGCGGACTGTGGAGTCGATATGGTTCTGCTGTTCATAGCCACGAGCGACCTTCACCTGCGGTACAAACTGAAGATGAGCAGGGACGATGTGCTGAACAAGGCAGTCACTTCGGTAGAGTATGCGCGCGCCCGTGGCCTGAAAGTGAGCCTGAGCACAGAGGATTCTACCCGGTCAGATCTAGGGATGATCATGGACGTTTACAGAGAGTGTGAGAAGGCCGGTGCGACGAGGCTTGGGATAACCGACACCCTCGGATGCGCGGGACCTGAAGCGACACATTACCTCGTTAAGAAAGTCAGAGAGGGTACCAAGATTCCTCTCTCCGCGCATCTGCACAACGATTTCGGGCTCGCCACAGCCAATTCCATTGCCGCACTGTCTGCAGGTGCAGAAGCCATTGCAACAACGGTAGGTGGGATAGGTGAGCGTTCAGGGAACGTTCCTCTCGAGCAGTTTGCCATGGTTCTGAAGCATCTCTACAAGAGAGACATTGGCATCAATACTGAGGGGCTGACCGACCTTGCCAAGCTCGTATTCGATGCCGCGAAGCTACAACTTCCCGCCAACCAGCCCTGGGTGGGACCGAACGCGTTCTCCCACGAGTCAGGCATTCATGTTGCTGCAGTCCTGAACTGTCCGATGACCTATGAGTGCGTGAACCCAGAGGAAGTCGGGAACAGAAGGCGGTTGGTTCTTGGAAAACACTCGGGCACGGCCCTCGTGAAGAGCAGGCTCGACGAAAGAGGCATCTACGCCTCCCAGGAGCAGATCTGCGACATTGTGCGGGCGATCAAGAAGGCCGGTGAGGACCATGGAAGGGTGCCAGACGAGGAGTTCTGGGAAATAGTTGAAGTAGTCATGTCCAAATCCACGAGGAACCCTGATTGCGCTTGAGAACACGTGTGAGATAAGGAGTTTGCAGGGCCCGTTGCATGCGGGCCCGTTTTCCCGGCCGAGACTAACCCGGCATGTGACGCATTACCTACTCATCCCTTTCTGAACTGGCGAACAGCGGTCTTCTTCAACTTCACGTTCCGCTGGCAGCTCGGGTATGTGCATGGAGCACAGTGGTTTGCAGGCCTGCACGAGGTCTCGATGAGCTCGTAGCTCTGGTTCCATCTCTTCACTTTCTCCGGCACTATATCATCCTCGACGGACAGCTTTGGATTACGCCTTAGAAACGCTTTCGGACCTGCCAGCGGCTTAGTCAGTCTGACGTGCCCTTCAGACAGGTATCTTTCGACCTGCCGCGTCGAGCTTCGACTTCCCCAGCTCTGCAAACTTCCGGAGATCACCATCATTGAAGACTGGTCCGTCCCTGCAGACGTGCTTCCCATCTATGGCGCACGAATCGCAGATTCCGATACCGCACTTCATTACCCTTTCGAGGGACGCCTGCATCGGGATTCCTTTCTCCGTCGAGATGGTAAGAAGCTTCACGAGCATCTTCTCGGGCCCGCATGCGTACATGTGGTCGAAGCTGTGCTTGCTCACAACGATTTGGGCTAGCTCGGTCGCAAGCCCTTTGAAACCTATTGATCCGTCATCGGTGGAAAGGTGCATGCGTGCTCCGGCAACGGCCGCTCTAGATTCGAAGAGCATCTCCTCCCTTGTCCTCGCACCCAGCACGAGGTCCACAGCGGCTCCCTTGATGGATGCCATCTCGACCAAGGGCGCTAGTGGGGCCATTCCAGCACCTCCGCCCACGAACAGCAACTTCTTTCCTTGAAGGGAGAATCCCCTTCCGTAAGGGCCTCTCATGCCGATCTTGTCGCCTGGCTTCTTCATCGCGAGAGCCTTCGTCCCCTCGCCGATGATCTGGTATGTGATGCCGCATCTGTCCCCTGCGTAAGAGACCGACATCGGGAATTCGTCGACTCCCGGGACCCACACCATGACGAACTGGCCAGGCGCGGCAATAAGAGTTTCTTTGAATCTCATCGACTTGATAGTGGGGGTCTCGTTCCGGTGGTCGGAGACTGTGAAAATCCTAAGTCCGACCATGATGTGCCACCCCCGTCATCTCGCTCACTTTCGAATACCCGTACTCGTCCATGAAATCCATGATCTCCCGACAAATCTTGCTGAACACCTCGGGCCCTTCTCTCCAGATGGCGGTCCCGATCTGTACCGCCCTTGCGCCTGCCATTATGTACTCCACCGCCTCGCGGCCCGTCGAAATCCCTCCAACACCTATCACGGGTATGTTGACGGCTTCGTAGATTTCATAGACACAGCGCACGCCGATTGGCCTGATTGCCGGGCCTGATAGGCCTCCGTACCGGTTCCCAAGGACAGGCATCTTCGCTTCTGGGGAGATGACCATCCCTTTGAGGGTGTTGATGGCGACGACGGCATCCGCGCCTCCTTTCTCCGCGGCTTTTGCCAGTGAGGCAATCGAGGAGGTGTTCGGGGTCAGTTTGGCGAACACCGGAATCGTGACAGTCTCCTTGACGCTCCTGCATATTGCCTCGACCATCTCAGGGGTCGAGCCGATCTCTGCGCCGTAGCCCTTAGCATGCGGGCAGCTCAGATTGAGCTCAACAGCCGCGACCCCGACGCCTTGCATAGCCTTCGCGAGTTCTGCAATCTCCTCCTCGCTGCCTCCAAACACGCTGCCAATTATCGGGATCTCCCCTGCCCTCGCTTCAGCGATCTCCGCGGCGTAAGCTTCGATGCCAGGGTTCGGTAGACCCATCGCGTTGAGCAGGGCCTGAGGTAGCTCGACGATTGTCGGGCCGGAATGACCAACCCTTGGTTCCTTGCCGATGGATTTGGTGACGATCGCTCCAGCCCCTGCCTTGGCGACCATGAGCATGCTCTTCCCAGTCTCGTCCAAAACACCGGAAGCGAGCATCGTCGGGTTCTTCATCCGGAGGCCACAGATGTCGACCGCGAGGTTCGTCATTCCGCTCCGCTTGGGATTACCCGACTAGCTACTAGAACTTTTCTTGCGGGACAATTGGAGGAGGCCGTCGCCAGCCAGTAGACCTCCCACTAGGGATATCCCGACGAATCCGAGATAGTCGGTCCAACTCTCGAGGTACAGACCTGTGGATACGTAGCTCACATAGTCCGCAACCATGTAGAAGTCATATACCATCAGAATGCAGGCGATTGCCAGTATGAAGTCGCCGAAGACTCTGAGAATGCGTTCGCGTTTCCATAGCCCTATTGCTAGCAATATCGTGCCTATCAGCAAAGGCCCTGGGAAAAGCACTAAGATCAAGGTTACCCTGTAGACGAATCGAGGTTAGTGAGGTTCAAACTTTCGTAATCTTACGTCTTCGCCGCCTTCTTCGCCTCGTAGTCCTTAATGGCCTCTCGGAGCGCGTCCGATGCGAGATTGGAGCAGTGCATCTTGACCGGGGGCAGTCCTCCCAGAGAATCGGCGACGTCCCCACGGGATATCCTCTTCGCCTCCTCGATGGTCTTGCCCTTTGCGAGCTCAGTGATCATCGAGCTCGTGGCGATTGCCGCTCCGCATCCGAAAGTCTTGAACTTGACATCGGTGATGATGTTGTCCTTGACCTTGATGTAGAGCCACATCACGTCTCCGCACTGTGGGTTTCCGACCTTGCCGACGCCGTCCGCGTCTGGGATCTCCCCCACATTGCGTGGGTTGGCGAAGTGCTCCATTACCTTCTCACTGTACACCGCTGCCACCTTCTCCCGGGCTCATGGGTCTCTTCTCGTTGAAAGGGGAAATCTCCCTGAGTTTTGAGACCACTCCCGGGAGCACTTCCAGTAAGTAGTCTACCTCCTCTTCAGTGTTTTCCCGTCCCAGCGTGACTCGCAGGCTCCCGTGTGCCTGCTCATGAGTCAAGCCCATAGCTAGAAGCACGTGGGACGGCTCCAAGGCGCCTGTCGAACATGCGGAGCCTGTAGATGCCGCAATCCCCTTGAAATCCAGCTGCAGGATGAGGCCCTCCCCCTCTATGAAATCGAACCTGAAATGAGCGTTGTTCACCAATCGTCTCGTCTTGTGGCCGTTCACATACGATCTCGGGACAATCTCGGGAACCGACTTGATCATCTTGTCCCTGAGTACCTTCATCCTCTGGCTCGTCGGTTCCAAGTCCCTCTTGGCGAGTTCAGCGGCCTTGCCAATCCCAACGATTCCGGGGACATTCTCAGTAGAGGACCTGAGACCTCTCTCTTGGCCTCCGCCCTGAATCACCGGTTCGATTTTCGAGCCTTTGCGTACGTAAAGCGCTCCAATGCCCTTGGGACCGTGGAACTTATGACCGGACAGAGACAGGAGATCGATGTTGTCCGCCTTGACGTCCAGAGGTATCTTGCCGATGGCCTGTACAGCATCGGTGTGGAACGGGATGTTGCGGTCCCTGGCTATGGTTCCAATCTCCTTGTAGGGCTGTATGGTCCCTATCTCGTTGTTCGCCATCATGACCGAGATCAGGATCGTGTCGTTCCTGATCGCGCGCTCGACATCGCCGACGTCTACCAGACCTTCTTGGGATACGGGCAGTGAAGTGATGTCGAATCCAAACCTCTTGAGCCATTCGCACGTCTCAAGGACAGCGTGATGCTCCATCTTTGTGGTTATGATGTGGCCCTTCATCTTGCCTTTGTACATGGCCACGCCTTTGATTGCCAGGTTGTCCGATTCCGTTCCACCGGATGTGAAGACAATCTCGGTCGGATCGCAGTTCAGAAGCTTGGCAACGTGCTTTCTAGAATTCTCGACAGCTACCTTTGCCTCCCTGCCGAACGCGTGGAGACTCGATGGGTTGCCCCACTTCTCCGTGAGGAAAGGCAACATCGCCTCCTCCACCTCGGGGAGTACGCGCGTGGTAGCGCTGTGATCAAAGTAGATGCGCTTCTTAATGCCAGCGGTCATCTTAGGGGGAGGTGATTATTGCCGACCCTTTAATATGTTTGGCGTGGGGTGATTTTAGCGTCTGGCAAGTCCGATCCCCTCGCAGTCCTGCTAACTGAAAACCACTAATACCATCGACGCGCATCCCCGCCCGAACCAGATGGATGTCTCGAAGATACGCAAGGACTTCGCGGTCCTCAACAAGGAGATTGGCGGGAGAGTGCCAATCTACTTTGACAATGCATGCCAGACCCTTCGCCCGCGTCAGGTTACGGAAGCCGTTATGGAGTATTATGAATCCTATCCTGCGTGTGCTGGTAGGAGCGTGCACAAACTAGCGACCGAGGTGTCCCTGCGATGTGATGCAGTGCGCGCGAGGGCTGCGGAGTATTTCAACGCTGAGAACCCGATGGAGATCGCGTTCACGAAGAATGCAACTGAGGGTTTGAACACTGTCATCTTCGGGTCAGGACTCACAAAAGGCGACGAGGTCGTCACAACAGACTACGAACACAACTCGGTGCATGTGCCGGTGCTGGAACTCGTCAGGACATCGGGCGTGCGCCACCGTATCGTTCGTTCTGCGAAAGACGGCACCTTCGACATCGAAGCGTTCGAAAAGATCATGACCAGAAAGGTCAAGCTAGTGGCGATGTGCTTCACGTCCAACGTTACTGGCTATACACTCCCCGCCAGGGAGGTAATAGACATAGCCCATTCGTATGGTGCGAAGGTCCTTCTGGATGCCGCTCAAGCTGCTCCGAGCAGAAAGATCGATGTCAGGGCGCTGGGTGTGGATTTTCTCGCCGCCTCCGCGCACAAGATGTGCGGCCCGTCCGGAGTCGGCTTGCTCTATGTCAAAGGAGAGCTAGGAGAGGCCATCACCCCCCGCATTTTTGGTGGCCACGGGGTCACGGACACCGATGTCGCATCGTTCACGCTCCTGCCGCCTCCAGAACGGTTCGAGACCGGCCTCCAGAACTACTCGGGGATAGTGGGGACCGGAGCGGCGCTCCAGTATATCTCCTCGATAGGTCTGGACGAGATCCTGGATCACGAGATTTCCCTCAACAAACGGATCTCGCACGCGCTTGCCGATACGGACGCGGTGAGCATAGTGGGCCCATCGGACCCGAACCTAAGAGGGGGGCTGTTCAGCTTCAACGTGAAGAAGCTTTCTGCTCACGATGTGGCGATGATTCTGGACAACTCAAAGAACATCATGATGCGCTCGGGCATGCACTGCTGCCACACATTCTTCCACATGCGTCGGCTCGACGGGTGCGCACGCGTGTCGGTCTATATCTACAATACCAAGGACGAGGTCGATATCTTCACAGAGGCCGTCAAAGATCTGGCGAACAAGTTCTCGTCCGGATCCTAAACGTCGCTGAGCACGAACACCATGAGTTCCTCAGAGCTGTCCACCAATAGCTCGGCTGCGGTTATCCTGAGCACTTGTCCAGAATAGGCATCAACAACGGGTGCGGAGCTGTCTCGTTCCTCGACGATGCTTCTGTTCAGACAGTCGGTGGTCGGCCTCCATGTGTGATACTCGCACATGGGCTGAGCGACTGCTCTGAACCCCCCTGATTCGCCGAGGATTCGATTCCCATCCAAGGTCACCTTCAGCTCCGCCCCCGTCGGCATCATAGGTACGGACCATAATAGGTCGATCTCAGCATCTGCATCGTGGGCGTTTTCGACCAACCTGCATAGTTCTGATAGCACTCTGGCGATCTCCTGATCCCGGTCAACGAACATCGAATCATCGAGTACGCCAGCAAGAACGGCCGCAACGAGGAGCGCAGACACCGCCATCGCGACCTTTGAGACCACAAAATCCATCAGAGCACCTCCGCCAGGATCCAGAGGACCCCTCCCTCGTATTGAGCGGCCATCCTGAGCTCGAACCGTGCACTCGACAAGTGCAGAGAACCTCCATCCCTTGTCGAAATGCCAATCCCTTCGTTCGAGATAGTGCGTATGAGCGTCCCACCGTTCGTGAGCCTCAGGACTATCGTTGTCGAGTTGACGCCCTCTAGCAAATCACCAACGTCTATGCTCGCGAAGCCGACCCGTCCTGATGATGTGAAATCGAGGGATAGCGTTCTGACGCTCCCTGGTCCCTCGACTGAGAGAACATCGGCGGTCCCGACGATGTCATCAAGCTGTTGTGAGGCTCTGGCGAGAAACTCTCTGGTTTTCAGCGTCTCGAGCGCCTGGGCCGCGGGGAGCACTGACATGGCGGCCACCACCGCCACTATCATCAGTCTGAGCGGGATCGCCTCCACTGCTCTCCGGTCCGATGGCAACTTCATGTTTCTTCAGCTCGGTATCACGGGAATCTCGTAGCTCGAGTCGATCCCGTAGTCGCCTTTTGCTACCGTCACCGTGACGGTCGTTAGCTTCGAGCCGAAGCATTCCACTTCGAGTCCTCGGAAGAGCACCTGCCCGTTGGAGTCCGTCACGCCCCTCGCGGGCCTTCCATCCCCATCCTTCACATTCGCCCCTTCCAGAACGACGGTCGCTCCCTCCAATCGATCGCCCTTCTCATCCGTTACGGTGACCGTGATCGCCACCCCATCTCTCGTGTAGACTCCATCGCCGTCATCGTCGAAAACGACAATCTCTGATGGCGTCACGAAAACGTCTCCGATCGAGTGAGGAGCCGCTATCGAGTTCATCCAGCCCATGAGGATGGTGAGTCCGAGGCCCGCCACCACCACCATTATCAGAAGCTGCAGCGGGAGCCCTTCGATTCCTCCGTCCTCGTCCGTTCCCAGGCCCCTTTTCTTCAAACTTGTCATCGTCCCGATCACCTGTCCAGGATTCGGATGGCCTGGGTCGTTTTTGTCAGGCTCTGCTACATGTAGGCTACTAGGCGAGGTGATGACGCCAGAGCACGTCCAGCACTCGCATGTAAGTTATCATGCCTGATTACCAGGAAAACAGGTTCATATATGCTCCTGGCGCCTAGAATTTCCACTCACGGGAACCTCCGACGCAGAGAATCCCATGGAGCTGAATTGATATGGAAGCCTCCAAATGCCCGAAATGCGGCGAGGAGCCTCAGTATATCGAGCACATCGAGAAGTGGTACTGCTACGGCTGCAACACGTACGTCGAGGACGAAGCGGAGCACGTGTGCACCTCCGAGGAGACGAAGGAGGAGTGTGTGGCCGAGATAAGGCAGGAGCTTCAGACCCTCGAAGCTGAAGAGGACAAGCTCGAGTGCAAGAACTGCGGTGCAGAGCTCGAGGATCTCAAGGACGGGAAGCTCTACTGCTTCGTGTGCGAGACTTATCAGGGTGAATCTCACGGTGCCGAAGTAGAGGCGAAGCCCGAACCAGGACCAGAGCCGATGGTCGCTGAACCCCCGCACACTGTCAACGAGGCTCAACACCTACTTGAGACCGCCAACGCTCCGGTGAAGGAGGAGACTATGCCCGAAGCCGTCTCACATGAGTCAGAGGCGACGCCAGAACCTGTCATTGAGATACACAAATCAGAGCCCATTATTGACAGGGTTGATGAGCCAGTAGTTCCGCCTCTTAACGAGCTAAAGCATGAGTCGACTCTGGCACCGTCTCCGGAATTGAGGACGTGCGCGTCATGCGGCCAGCCACTGAAGTGGATCGAAAAGTACCAGAGGCATTACTGCTACAGTTGCCGGAAATACGCTCCCAGAGAAATCAAGAAAGACCCAGTCACCCCCGGCAAGAAGGATTGTCCTGGCTGCGGCGGAGAGTTGAAGTTCGTCGAGAAGTACTCTGAATGGTACTGCTACAAATGCAAGAAGTATCCCCTAAGGGCTGTGAAGAAGGCAGAAGAGCCCAAGCCACAGGCCCTGGTGTGCCCCAAGTGCAAGGGACCAGTGAAGTGGATTGACAAATACGCTCGGTACTACTGTCTGAGCTGCAAGGAGTACGCCCCCAAAGGGTTCGGCGGGGTGCCTGCAGAGGCTGGGGACAAGAAGCAGTGCCCTGCGTGCAACGAGACGATGAAGTTCGTGCCGGAGTACAACGAGTGGTACTGCTACATGTGCAAGAAGTACTCTCTGAGGCCCAGCAAGCCCGTGCTGCTGTTCTGAACTCCTGGTGACAGAGGCCCGGGTTCATATCGTCATGTCTTGTTCTTGGGCGGCTCGGCTCCTCGAGCCTGTTCTTTCTCGCCTTTCTTCCCTCGCCTTCTCAGCATGAGCATGGCTCCGACGGCTATCAGGACAATCACAGCCACTGCTGACAGGGCTATGATCACGTTGCTGGTGCCGCCTCCTCCGTCCGATTCGATTTCAACGGTGAAGCTTACTGTGGACTCTCTGGCGTTCCCCACCCCGTCCGTTGCCCTGATGGTGACCTCGTGTTCTCCGTTCTCGAGGTCTTGGAGCGTTTTCGTCATGAGCAGGCCGAGATCTTCGTACGGTCCGCCATCCACAGATATCTGGATGTTCGCAATGCCGCTTCCGCCGTCCGATGCTGTCCATGTCACCTTGACGCTCCCGGAATCGAGTACCTCGCCGTCCGTGGGCGTTGTGACGGTCAGCTCGGGGATATAGGTGTCCACCGAGAAGCTGATGTTCCTCAGCGTGCTCCAGCCGACCGTGTCAGAGGCGTTAACGACAACCGTGTGGCGACCTTCCCCGAGGTGTGTCAGATTGTGGGTAGTGTTGTGCCCTACGTCGATCCACGCTCCGTCGTCAAGCTGAAGTCTGTATGATTTCACGCCTGAACCTGTGTCATTCCCTGTCCAGTTGACTGTCATCGACGTCACGCCAGTTATGATGTCAGGCACTGGAGATACTATCGTGAGATTGGGGGCGCATAGGTCCATGAGTGTCGAGATCTCCGGGTCAACGGGCATAGCTCTGGTGTTGCCCGAGGAGTCCGTGGCCGTCGCCGAGAACCCGTATGAGCCATCGAGTCCCCACAGTGTGCCCTCTATCATCCATTCGTAGGGCGCGTTCGAGTCAGTCCCCACCAACACAGCTGCAGAGGAGTTCTTGATGATATACAGGGTCACGCTCGCGATCCCGCTTTCGTCGTCGACGCTTGCGGTCACCGTGAAGTTCTGCGTTAATGTGTATAGCGGAAGCGGGGTCATCTCCAATGTAGGATCGATAGTGTCGATTATTGTCCATGTGTCGTTCCCCACCGGGGGCGTCTCGTTGTTCCCAGCATGGTCGATCGCCTGGCTGTAGAATCCGTATGATCCGTCGCCCGACGCCTCGCGAGAGTCGAACTCGAAGCCGAACGGCGACTCAGTGTCTGACCCATAGTACTCGAAAGCCCCAGCTTCGCCGGACCTGTACCAGAGCTGGACTTCCTGAACGCCGTTCGCGTCCGAGGAGGTAGCCGTCAGCGCGACCGTAACTGTCGTGGTGTAGACAGAGAGCGCAGCGAGTGAGGATGTCGGGGGCACGTGGTCTATCTGCAGGAAGAAATCATGAGCGTACGTGCCGTTCTTGTCGACAGCGAAACTGACACTCTCCTTGTAGTACCCCGGTACTGTCAGATTCAGGAACAGCGTTCCGGGGACAGAGGCATTGACAACTGGGAGCGCGTATAGTCCGTTCGTATCCGTGACAGCGCTTCCGAGAACGGGTCCCTGCGTGGCCTCGACCAACGCATCCCTTACCGGCGAAAGCGTGATGGCGTCCCTCACAGTGCCAGTGACCACGGGGAACCTGTCTAGATATATCTCAAGCGATTCCGTATCGTTCCTCATCACGGAGAAATCCGCCGAGGCGAGGTAGTGGGTCTGATCCCATGCAGTCAGAATCAGATCGATGCTTTCTCCCACAGGGGGAACGAATTCTTCGAACAAGTAGATCCAGAATGAGCCGTTGGCTGGTGTGACGGCAGTCCCGACAAGCGCGGTCCCGTTCCACAAAGATACCGCCGCGCCCGCGATGACTGTCGAAGTCATTGCGTCCCTGACATGCCCCGTCGCGAGAGGGACTGTCAGCGGATAGAAGTTGACGATTTCAACATCGTCCATCGCGAGTTCAACGGATGTCGAGTTCCCCACGTAACCGGCTTTCGATGTGTTGAGCCAGTAAGACCCAGGAATCGCGTCGATCTCGTAGTAACCTGAGGCTGATGTCGTCGCGGTTTTGCTGAATGAGCCCCCCTCAAGTGTGACTGTGAAGTCCTGGATGCCCGTAGCAGTTCCTGGAATGAACACATACCCCTGGACTAATGGATTCTGTGGTATGACGACTAGGACTCCCACGTAGACGTAAGCCCTACCCGCGTTCGCCATGCCGAGGATCGTGGCCTGCGGGTCTCCTACAGCAAAGTCAGGCGCGATGTCGCCCGTGACATTGCCTCCGATGCACACGGACCCTCCGAAGAAGTCGGCGCCCGGACCCGGCACCAGTACGATGTCCGGATCGGCGTCCGGGATCGCGGCTCCGAAGAAGCCATATGCCCTTCCCGCAGATGTCGCATTGATATCGCTGTTGGGTGCGCCCACAATCAGGTCCGAGTACGAATCCTCTATGAAGTCACCGGCCCCAACCGCCCATCCGAGATTCTCGCCGGCAGCTTGCCCGATGATCACGAGGTCGACGTCGGTGTTGAACTTGAATCCGCCGTATAAGACCGAGACCGACCCGGCATTCGTGCCGTTGTCATCATTGAACGGCGAGCCGATTGCGATATCTGAGTACGCATCTCCATTCATGTCGGGTACCATGGCCACTGAGAAGCCGAACTTGTCTCCACCAGCCTTGCCTAGCGCGAGGCTCACTCCTGGGTTTGCCTTGATTATGTTACGAATAACGTAAGCTCCGCCTGTGGCTGATTCGCCAACCTCGTGATCGGGCGCGCCGACGATCATGTCTAGGGAAGTGTCGCCGTCGACGCTGCCGTCCCCTGCCACGGACCACCCGAAGTGCGCACCGGCCACCTCTCCTGAGAAGGTCTTGTCCGGGACCGCGTTCATCGCAGCCCCTCCATAGAATACATAAGTCCTTCCCGCGCCGACAAGACCACTTGCGGTGCACAGCGGTGCTCCCGCGATCAGGTCATCGAAACCGTCTCTGTTGATGTCCCCACCAGGGGAGACCGAATAGCCTAGCTGCTCTCCCGCGGTGGAGCTATTGATCCACATCCCTGGAGTTCCAGTGAAGCTCGGGCCACTGAAGACAATGGTGATGTTCCCCGCAGCGATGAGCCCGCCAGGGTCTGCAAGCGGCGCCCCGATGGCCAGGTCCATGTCACCATCTCCGTTGAGGTCACCAGAATTCGCTAACGACCACCCGAACAGATCTCCCGCATGGGTGCCATTGAGCACTGCTATCCTCGCCATGGGCATTCCTCCGTCCGAGAGGTACATAGTCACGGAGCCGGCTCCCGCCATTCCGTCAGGATTGTTGTAAGGCGCTCCTGCAACCAGGTCTGCGATGCCGTCTGCATTCAGGTCCAACAGCGCAAGTGATTTCGCCAAGTTCTCCGCTGTGACATTTCCGTCCACGAATGCGAACGGCTCTTGATAGACCTCAGCCCGGGCGGGCATTGTGAAGTGTCCAAATGAGAACACGGCGACGAGCATGCAGAACACAATCAAACTTGCTGAAGCTCTCGAACTCAATCCTTTTGCCATTGTCCAGACCCCACCTGCCCAGCTATCCGGGCCAGCAAGTGATTGCCCTGGTCGATATATAAGGCTGCACTGCTCTGACTGCCATATGGCGCATCAACGTGAGCGACTAATACGTGACATACCGCAGAAGTTTGAAGCCGTTCTCGGCGATCCGCTCATTTCGTTTCTGGGATGAGCCACCGGGGAGACTCGAACTCCCGACCTGCTGATTACAAATCAGCTGCTCTACCGGCTGAGCTACGGTGGCAAGAGGCTTTATTGTGTAAAGATGGTGCGCACATATATCTTTTGACTGTGTCCTAGGGCCGTCAGGCCGCGCTGAAACCGGCATGGCCAGATACTCCGCGGAGACCCCCTCCGAGCATCCTGCGTAACCTTTAAATGGCGGCGGAGTATCCTCACAACCCGCGCATCAGCGGTGAGACTCGATGACCGAGAAGGAAGGTGCGAAGAAGCACCACCAGAAGGAAGCGAAGGAAGAGGCCGGCGAGGACAAGATCAAGGCCGGCGATATTGTTATCGCGGAGTTCGAGGGATGGATCCAGGACTCCAACGAGCTCTTCGACACCACGAGCGAGGCCCTCGCGAAGGAGAAGGAGATATTCAACGACAAGATGACCTACGGGGCACAGCCGTTGATCGTCGGCAAGGGAAGGATATTCCCTGGCCTGGACGAGTCCATTCTCAAGGCCGAGGTTGGAAAGGAGTACGAGATCGTCATCCCGCCCGAGAAGGCCGCAGGTCCGAGGGATGCGAAGCTGGTCGAGCTGCACCCTATGCGCGAGTTCCTGAAGCAGGAGATCGAGCCGAGGGTGGGGCTCGAGGTCACTGTGAAGAACAAGCCTGCGATCATCACCGCCGTCACCGCTGGCAGGGTCAGGGTGGACTTCAACAACAGGCTTGCGGGCAGGACTCTGAAGTACAAGTACAAGATCATCGAGAAGCCGTCGAAGCCCACAGAGGTCGCGAAGCTGTTGCTCAGGATGGCCTACGGTACGGCCGATGGATTCGACATAGAGCACAGCGGAAAGAACTACAACATCAAGCTCTCGGACACCTGCAAGTACGACCAGAGGTGGATGTTGGCGAAGTACAGGTACGTCAGCGACCTCAGGGAGATCGCGGGTGCGGAGACCATCTCCTTCGTAGAGGAGTACGCGAAGCCCGAGAAGAAGGAGGAGGGCAAGGAGGAGAAGGTCTCTAAGGAGAAGGAAGAGGAGCCTAAGACGGAGAAGGCCCCTGAGGAACTCACCGACGAGGACCGGAAGTCAGCGTAGATTCTTCGCCCTGCCCGAGTTTATATATTCCTGAGCAATTAGTGTTGACCAGTCGCCTGGAAAGGGCGCGTGGCCTAGTCAGGATATGGCACTTGCCTCCTAAGCAAGTGGTCAAGGGTTCGAATCCCTTCGCGCCCGCCAAATCCCCCAGGTTCTGGAAAAATACTATCCATGGGCAGGCGCTTGCTCTGTTGTTGTCTCAGTTCGATGAGGAAGTCTTGCATCTGTTGAATCATGCCGGAGAGTCGCTTCTGGCCGATGCGGTGTTTGTGGCCTTCACGCTCCTCGGGATGTTGACTGTATCACTGATGGCAGCGCCGTTCCTTTGGGCGAAAGGGAAAAGGGAACCCGCGATCGACCTGGTCCTATCCGTCATCATCGTATCTGTCCTGATCGGGCTCGTCAAGCTCGCCGTCGACAGAGATCGACCGTTTGAATCGCTCGACGGGGCCGTTCAGACCATATCATTCTACGGGCTCGCCGAGACCTCTGGGTCATCCTTCCCCAGCGGCCATGCCGCGCGAATTTTTACGGTTGCTACGATTATCTCTCTGAATGTGAGGTTTCCTGTCAGGATCGTGGCATTCGCAATCGCCGTGGTCGTCGCACTGAGCAGGGTATTTCTTGGCCTCCACTGGCCAACTGATGTTATGGCGGGAGCACTGCTCGGAATCTTGGTTGCGTTTGCCATGGCTCGTCTTGGCACCTTTTGGAGGCCTTACTCAGCGTTCCGTCACCGGGTTGTTGCTCTGCTCGGGCGAATTCGGATGGCCCGTTGAGACGGGAGCCTTGGTACAGCACCTGCGCGCGAGTGCGCCCGCGAACGCACGGGCGGAGGCGCGCGTCAGCGCGCACGAGGCTTGCGGAAACGAGAAGCAGCGGATGAGCCATCGACTCGCGCTATTGTCCAAATCACGGTGACCATGCCTAGTGATCCCCGCCTCCTGGACTCAACCGGCGTTTTCTTTTTGGGAGGCCATCGCCATTCGTATTCATGAAGGTCGGATTCGTACAGTGGTCGGATCTGAGAGCCCAGATGTTTGTCGCTGGGGCGCTCGTCTTAGGCATCATAGGCTTTGGAACGGTCATCTATCACTTCATGGAAGGTTGGAGTTGGGTGAGCTCGTTCTACTTCGCGGTATGCACAATCACGACCGTGGGGTATGGAGAGCTGCATCCGACAACGGAGCTGTCCCAGCTGTTCACGGCCATCTATGCTCTGGTGGGAGTGGGCGTGGCGTTCACGGCTTTGGGCGTGATCGGGGCGAACTACCTCAGGAAGAGCCAGGAACTCATGATCACGATTAGGGATGGCGGCAAGAAGAGTCCGTAGTGAAGCTCAAGCGCACTTGGCTCGTCGCTTCTTTTTGGGAGGAGCTACAGCCAGAATCCTCCTCTCGAATTCGTCCTCCCACCACGAGGCGTACTTCCGGAGGCCGTTGTTCCTGAGCCGGACGCTCTCCCTTGCAAGCTCGTGGGCGAGCTTGCTGTGTCTGTCGCTCCAGTCGTCCCTGATATCCTGGGTGATGACAAGATAGCTGGGCGAATCGTCTATGAGCTCAGTAGGGAGCCTGGCGAGGGCGAAGATGTCAGTTGCCCTCTCGCCTCCTGGAATGCGGTCTTCGTTGAATTGTGCCAGATGCATCATCTCGTGCGCGATGGTCCAGTAGGTCGGATAGGCCCATCCGCCCTTTCTCTTCCTGTGCACGTTGACCCAGAGCCGCACCTTCCCTGAGTTGGACTTGAACGCAAGGCCGTCGTAGAACCTCGTGATCCCGACCTTCATCTCCGGGGTCATCTCGGGGAAGTAGGGGTGTAACCTCTCTAGTCTGATGGTCAGTTCGTCCCTGACCTCCTGAGGGAGCTTCAGTGCTCTCCTGGTCCAAGTGATCCTCAGGGGCATCGAACAGGTGTAGGAGTTGCCCGGTAAAGAGCGTATCTGCTGGTTCTCAGCCGCCCCTGAGTATGTCTCCCTTGATGCCGACCACCGTGGTCTTCACGGGAATCTTCTTGCCCGAGCGTCTTACCGCTTCATCCACGATTCTCTGGAGCCCGTGGCAGCACGGGACCTCCATGTGCACGAGCGTGACGCTCTTCGGTGTGGCGTTCGTGAAGACCTCTGTGAGCTTGTCCAAGTACGACTGCGCGTCGTCAAGCTTGGGGCAGCCTATGATGACAGGCTTGTCTGCCAAGAACCTGCCGTGAAAGTCCCTGAAGGCGAACGGGACGCAGTCCGCTGCCAGCAGTACGTCGTTCCCTTTCCAGAATGGCATGCTCGGGCTAACGAGCCTCCACTGGACCGGCCAGTTGGTCAGCTCTGGGGGCAGCTCTTCATGTCCCTTAGCGTGGTGCTTCGTGTGAGCTTTGGCTTTGCCCGCAGTGAGGATCATCGGGTTGTGCGAGGGGCATCCGCAGGGCTCCACACCGATTGGCTCTTGATGTGTCTTCTGTCCGGCCAGGTGTTCCTTGACCGCTTCTTCATCGAACTCAGGCGCATCACGCTCGATTATCTTCAGAGCGTCTTCGGGACAGTCGCCTATGCAGGCCCCGAGCCCGTCGCAAAAGACCTCGTTGACGACTCTCGCCTTGCCGTCCACGATCGCCAGAGCTCCCTCGGCGCAAGCGGTCACGCAATTCCCGCATCCGGTGCACTTGTCCTCGTCGATCTGAATTATCTTTCTCTTTGCCATTGGAGTCGCCTCGCGAACTGTTCTCTGGTGCTCATGACGTCCGTGGAGAGGGAATATGTCATTGCCTAAGAAGTTAGGTACAATAATCGCAAGCGGCTAGGCTTTTCCCTCGTCCTTGAAGGCCAGGCCAGTCTCCTCCCTGCGGATCCAGTCCCTGACCATCTGACCGAACATGGTCCCCATGAACCCGCCCAGGACGAACAACCACAGGAGTATGATTGTGAACCTGAAGAACATGGCATAGTAGAAGTCCGAGAGAACCTGTTCCAGGTCGTAGATCGTGTACGGGGCAGAGTACAACAACACTGCTAGGGCATACCCCACGGCCGTGTAGATGAACACCGACCCCATCGCTAGGTCGGTGCGTTTGGTGAAGTAGCCAGAGGGCATCCCGGTCAGGATAGACAGGGCAAAGATGAGCAGGAGGCTCTTGCCGAACGACGGAGTCGATATGTTGGGGAACATGAAGTCGAAAGTCATGAAGGCAATCGGCGGGGCGCTGAGCAGGGATATGAGCGTCATCTTGGCCACGTCCTCTCTCGTCAACTTCATGCCGCCCCCTCCGTGGATGAGTAGGTAAGTTCGACCGTGACGAGGTCGTTCAGATATCCCTCTCTGTCGTACTCGTGCTCGAACTCCCCCATGAACAGCATTATCGAGAATTCGTGGATGTAAGGCAGCGTCTCAAGCGTGTAGTTCTGCCCCAACCCCTTGCTGTAGTTGACGAACCCGAACAGCTTGGCCATGATGGCGGGGTCTGAGACTATGGTCCAGAACGTCAGATTGAAGGTTGTCCTCGAGGGCACCTCGAGGTATTTAGTGGGCCCGATGTAGTCCTCGCCGACCGGGATGACCCGGTCGGTCGGGTTGGAGATGTTCAATAGCGTGGAATACCAGGAGAGCGTGTAGACATGCAGGGTGTACCTCGAGGGATTCACGAGCTGAATGCTGAACGATATGTTGAGGTTCCCATGCTGGACGATCTCAGCATCGTACTGGGGACTCTGTAGTGCGATGTCGCGCTGCGCCTGCGCGATGGCGCCATAGGTGTTCGTGGATACGATGCACGCTCCGGTGAAGAAGAGCGAGAGGACAACGTACATGGTCACGGTGACCCAGTGCTTCTTGATCTTCCGCAGGATAGACATCTCCCCACCCACCAGGAGCTTCTCCCTCACTTCGCCGGCGCCTTGAACAGGTAGCAGGCGACCATGTGACCCCCGCCTACGTCAATCAGTGGCGGCTCGATGGTGTGCACGAAGCTGACCACGACAGACTCCTTCGGCCCTTTGATCTCCTTGATCTCTGCGGGTTCGACGCCCATCGCCGCCATGTTGCCCTCCGCGGCCATTCTGGCGAAGAGCCCTTTCGCCTCACCCGCAAACGCTTCCCACTTCTTCCCACCGCAGCACAGACGGATCCTGACCGAGCTCTTGTCGGCCTTTGGCGTCAGCAGGAGATTGTAGAACCCAGATCTCGGATTCATCTGCAACTCCTTCACGACGAGCTCAGCCGCCTCCCGGGCGACCCTTGCGGGCGTGAGCTTCGCCTGGCTGCAAGTGACTGTCACTCTGCCCGATCCGACCATCATCTTTCCTGCGCCCTTGAACTCCGAGTAGCCTCCTTTGACGAGGCTCTTGGTGAAGTCCTGGAGGAATCCAACGGTCGTCTCGGTCTTCGTCGCCTCCCCCTCCGCCTTCTGGGGGTTCTCCTCTCCGACCGTGATGGCGACTGTCGCGCCTGAGACCCGGGCGTCCAGGATGGTACCGAACAGCGGATGTCCCCTGCTCCGGAACTCAACCGACTTTGTGAGCTTCTCGAGAAACTCCTTTGCCACGTACTCTCCGGGAACCTGGATGGATTTCGTTCCCAGGACAAGCTCCTTGCTCCCTCCGACCACGTTCACGGCGTAGACGGCCTGGAACATGGGCATCTTGTCCTTGAGCTCGGACACCTTGGATTCGATAAAACTCAAGACCTTGTTCGAAGACCCGCCTTCCTTCATCTTGATGACCAGCGAGAACCCGCTCGGCTCGATCTCCTCTATGTGCGTCTTCATCGGGTGCTCGGGAGCGGCGACGTTCTCCTCCTCGAGCAGCCATGCCGCGAGGTCCTTGCCTTCCCAGCCGCACTCGTTGAAGCTGAACGGGCATCTCGGTCGGAACCTGCACCCGAGCGGCACGTTCGTGGCGCTCGGTATCTCTCCCTTGATCTGTATCCGCCCGTGCTTGTGCTCGGGGTCCGGCACCGGGACCGCCGACAATAGCGCGCGCGTGTAGGGGTGCTTGGGCTCGAATATGACCTTGTCGGTCTCCGCGAGTTCGACCACGCGGCCGAGGTACATGACTCCGAGTCTGTCGCTGACGTATCTCGCGACCGCGATGTCGTGCGTTATGAAGAGGTACGGGATATTGTATTTGTCCCGGAGGTCCAGCATGAGGTTGAGGACCCCGGCCCTGATGGAAACATCCAGCATGGAAACCGGCTCGTCAGCCACTATCACCCTCGGGTTGATGACGAGCGCTCTCGCGATGGACACCCTCTGTCTCTGCCCTCCGCTCAGCTCGTGCGGGAATCTGCTCAGATATTCCCTGGCCGGGGCTAAGCCAGCGTCCTCGAGCGCCTTGACAACGTGCTCCACCCGCTCCTCGTAGGTCTTCCCTATGTGATGGTTGATGAGGGGCTCCATGATCGTCTGGAGGACCGTCGTGCGCGGGTTCAGGCTCTCGTAGGGGTCCTGGAACACCATCTGGATGTTCCTTCTGAAGACCTTGAGGTTGTCCGATTCCAAGAGGGCGATATCCCTGCCCAGGAAGAACACAGAGCCGCCTGTGGGGTCCTCGAGTCTGGTAAGGAGCCGGCCTGTGGTCGTCTTGCCGCAACCGCTCTCTCCCACGAGGCCGAGTATCTCGCCCTCGTGTATCTCGAAGTTGACATCGTCGACCGCCTTCACGAAGACCGGTTCTTCGAAGCTGAACAGCCCGCGCGAGAGCTCGAAGTACTTCTTCAGGCTGGTGACTTTGATGACAACATCGCTTCCGACAGGCATCAGCTACCAAGCCTCCTGAGTCTGGGCTGAAGCTCTTTTGCGTAGTGGCAGTAGGCTATGTGTCCTGGCTCCAGCTCGATCCCCCTCGGGACTACTTTAGAGCAATCATCCTTGGCGTACTCGCATCTCGGGTGGAACGGGCACCCCGGGGGCGGATTGACGAGGTCCGGGGGGAATCCTGGAATCGAGATCAACCGGTGCCTCGCTCCCTCAATGGACGGGAACGAGCCCAGTAGCCCTGATGTATACGGATGGGCCGTGTTCTTGAACACCTGAACGGTCCTGCCTATCTCCATGATCCGCCCGGCGTACATGACAGCTATCTTGTCGCTCACCTCGGCCACGACCGACACATCGTGCGTGATGATCATCATGGCCATCTTGAGCTGCTCCTGGAGCTTGCGTATCTCGAACAGTATGCGGTCCTGCGTGATGACGTCCAGCGCCGTCGTGGGCTCGTCCGCGATGATGAACTTCGGGGACAGCGCCAGCGCGAGCGCGATCATCGCCCTCTGCTTCATGCCCCCGCTGAACTCGTGCGGGTAGTTCGTGATCCTGTCCTCCGGTATCCCGACGAAGCTGAAGAGCGCCTTGGCGCGCTTCACTGCCTTCTCGTCGTCGATGTCCTCATGGAGCTGGATAGCCTCGGTGATCTGGTCCCCGACTCTGAAGACCGGGTTGAAGGCGTTCATGGCTCCCTGGAAGATCATCGATATCTCCTTCCACCTGATCTTCCTGATCTCCTCGTTGAAGTCGTCCAAACGCCCATCCTTGAGCTTGGACTTGCCAAGGAGGTCGAAGAAGTAGGTCAGTGCGTGCAGCCTCTCCGTGAGCTCTCCAGCCTCTACAGCAATCGCCGCGAGCCGCTCCATCTGCTCCGAGGTGCCCTTGGTCTTGGCCTGCTCGATCTTCTCCTCGATGCCGTGTTTCTCCCCGAGCACACCAGTGAGTCTCGCCCTCAGTGTTGCTATCTCGCGCTCCCTGCCCTTTGGGTTGCCCTTCAGCATCTGGTCGTAGTCCAACCTGAGGAGCCTCGTCCTAGGAGGCTCCTTGAAGAAAATGAAACCGCTCTTGACGAAGCCGTTCGGGGGCAACAGCTGCGTGATGGCGTAGGCGGCCGTGGTCTTCCCGCAGCCGCTCTCTCCGACGAGGCCCATCGTCTCGCCAGCATCTATGCTGAAGCTGACGCCATCCACCGCCTTGACCCAGCCGTTCTGAATCTTGAAGTGTACCTTCAGGTCCTGAACCTCGATCAGTGCCATCTTGGTCACCTCTTCCTCAGCCTTGGGTTTACGACCTCGTCGAATGCCCTACCTATCAGGTAGAAGCTCATCGAAAGGAGAGTTATGCAAATGCCAGGGGGCAGGAGCCACCACCAGGCTATCAGGGATTGCCCGCTTATCTGCAGATACTGGAGCATCATGCCCCAAGTGACATTGTTCACATCCCCGAACCCGAGGAACGCCAATATGGCCTCCGTGACTATCGCGCCGCTTATGGTGAAGGTCATGTACAGGAACGTGTACGGTAGGACGTTCGGTGCGATGTGCCTGAATATCAGCCTCGATTCGCTCGCGCCAGCGATGATAGCAGCGTCCACGAAGGCTCGTTCCTTGAGGGACAACGTGACCGAACGTATGACCCTCGCGATGCCGGCCCAGGATAATATCGCAATGATAATCATGATGTTGACCAGGGACGGCCCGAAGACGGCTGCGAACAGGAGCAGTATGACCAGACCAGGAAGGCTCAGCATGACGTCCGTCGCTCGCATCAGGAGGCTGTCGATCATCCCCGGATAGAAGCCGGCCACCAGCCCGACAACAGTACCTATGACCACCGCGACGAATGCGGCGGTGATGCCCACCATCAGCTCGGACCTAGTCCCGTAAATGAGCCATGCCAGGATGTCATGGCCCTCGTAGTCGGTGCCCAGCAGATATCTGTTCCCCGAAGGGTACTTCCCAGGAGGCAGGGGCGCCTTGTTCACCCCGGACAGGGTGGATACAAACATAGTGTTCTCGCTGGTGACCACCGCGAAGTAGTTGCCTGTCACGCTCGACTGGATGTAGATGTTGCCCAGGAACGAGACCGGAGTCAGCGCGCCGCCGCTCGGGGCAGCGAAGGTAGCGTTGATCCCCAGCAGTCCGTCGGATAGGTATATGATGCCCCTGTCAGAGCTGTAGATGAACGTGCCCAGGCCGCTCACGTACTGGGGCGGGCTGTTTATGTAACCTTCAGTGAGCGAGAACATCGTCCTGTTGTACCTGACGGAGCCGGTATCGGCATCCACTCCAGCAATGAATCCGCGGCTTTCCGCCTTGCCCGTGACTATGACGCCCGCTGGGGATGGGTACAGGTCAGCAATCTGGAAGTCAGATATGCCTGGCATTATCAGAGGGCCAGACCACAGGGGTTCCCCTGTCTCCCTCTGATAGGCGATCAGGTCATCGTCGGTTGTCGCGAGTATGATAACCGTCTTGCCAAAGGCGTCGCTTGCGCCACGGGCATATGGGAAGGTGATCATCCGCTTCGAGTCGATCGGCGTGAACTCGTTACCGTTGAGCGTGTAGTTCTTTCTCCACATCTGAGCCCCTAGCTGGATGTTCTGGACGACTCCCGTCAGAGGGCTCTTCTCGACATCGATTCTATAGGCGCGGAGATCCGAGGACGTGGGGATGATGATCACACTGCCATTCTCGAAGTCTCCGTCAACCACCAGAGGATTCCCAATAATCGTCTCATCGGTGATCTCGAGAGTGTCGGTGAAGGTTCTGGGCTCAGGGAAGAACCCCAGGGTGTCTCTCGGGACTTTGTCATATAGCCAGACGTTGTGCTCATCCGCCATCACGAGGGCGAGGCGAGAGTTCCTCAGAGCCAGTGTATATCCGTTCCACAGGTTCGAAGTGTACTTCGGCTCGAAGCCCAAGTCCCATTCGACGTTGAGGTCTATCAGGTTGTCCGCGTATTCGTACACGGTCTGACCGTCCCGCACGAGGAAGTAAGAGGTCTCTCCTACGACCCGGGGGAAGTGCACGTACTCGACGTAGTCGAAGCCTTCCGGAAGCGTGTAGGTTGTCGGATCCTGTATCTCGATCTCCTGGACCCCAGTTCCAATAGGAAAGATGAGAGCTTTGCCAACGTCCTGCGAATAGAGCATGAGGCCGATCAAGCCTTCCTCCCTGGTGTCCGCGGTGAGTCCCATTGGTGCGCTCCAGTTGTACTGCTCGGTGAGAGTGAGCTCCACGCTGTTCGCGTAGAAGACATCCTCCGCAGGGGCCCGGAAATCGGGGTCATATGGCGATATTATGGGCGCAAAGACGGCCAAAACAAAGAACGTCAGGACTATGCCGAGGCCCGCAAGTCCGGTCTTCGAGCCCTTGTAAAGTTTCCAGGTGCGTATCGGCCCTCTCATGAGCTTCTTCAGGGTCGGGTCGGAGAATATGTTGTCCGCCTTCGGTCTCGGGGCGCTTCCACCCGTGCCCTGGGCCGTCAGATCCTCACCCTCGGGTCAAGATATCCGTAGATCATGTCCGCGAAGAAGTTGCCGACGAGCACGAGTAGGGTGATGATGAACAGGGTGGCCTCGGCTACGGGGAAGTCCAGCTGCGAGAGCGACCGGATGTACAACGCACCCACGCCCGGGAACGTGAACACGTTCTCGAGCACAACCGCGCCGCTAACGGAGAATACGATCGATATGATGAACGATGTGACCACGGGCAGCATCGCGTTCCTAGCGCCGTGCTTGTAGAGCACCGTCCGCTCGGGCAGCCCGATCGCCTTCGCGGTCACCATGTAATTCTCCCCTATGATGTCCAGCATGGCCGTCCTCATGAGGAGGATGGTCCCCGCGAGGTTCAAGAGAATCAATACCACGAGCGGCAGGGTCATGTGCCACAGGATATTCAGGGGCTTCCATAAGTCGACAGAGGGGTCATACCACCCCGTAAGAGGGAACAGATCCAGCTGAGATGCGAAAACGAGCAGGAATATCAGGCCTATCCAGAAGGACGGCATGTTGTAGAACACGAGGCTGGTCACGACCGCCGTCCCGTCGCCCACACCACCCCTCTTCCATGCGATGTACGCCCCGACGTAAATCCCAATGAGGTACGAGATGATCGTGGCGAGGCCGAACAGCAGAAGGGTCCTGGGAATCCTATCTTGCAGCAGATTCCAGACGGGTTCCGCCTGGGAGAAGGACGTGCCGAAGTCAAATGTGAGCATGTGCTTCATGTAGAGCACATATCTCTCCTGGATAGGTTTGTCGAACCCGAAGTATGCCTCGAGGAATTCCTTGTCCGCGGGCTTGATGAGCGGGTTCTGTGCGAGAAGGTCCTGGGGTTTCGCAGGCAACGACTCGAACATTATGAAAATCAGGGTCAGGATAATGATGAGGGTTACGAAGGTCTGTAACACCCTCTCGACGATGTACCTGCTCATCCCGGCCATGTCTGAATCGTCCCCCCAAATGGGCAGGCCTTCCCATTTGTCTGAGTGAGCATATAATCGCTTAATAAAACTTTGGTAGCGCAGGTTCGGTATGGTACATCGCATCGCCGTGTGCCAGATTCATGGCCCAGCCTGATCTCCAAAATTGAAAAATGAAAGGTTGGGAAAAGGTTTGATTGGTTTGTGCCTAGGACTCAGGTCACTCAGGCTTCACGGGCTCGGGCTCAGCGGCCATCGCAGTCTCTGGGCTCTTGGGCTTGCGCATCAGCCACATTACGGCGACGATCGCGGCAACTACCCAGCCAGCAATCAGAGCGCCCCAGATGGCCATGCTCGTCCCAGCGGCCTCGTCGACTGCGGTGAATGACACCGTCGTCTCAGTCGAGACTCCGAGAGAGTCCGTTGCGTTCACCTTGACGCTGTGCTCTCCCTTGGAGAGGTCGCCCAGTGCCTGCGCAATGTCCCAGGTCGTCTCGCCAGCAGTGCCTGTCACAGTCGTCACGGTTCCACCGTCGACCGACACTTTGACAGTCTGCACGCCGTTCGAGTCGGACACGCTTGCCGTCATGACTACTTCCTTCTTCACGACTTCCGCGTCCGCAGCCGGGCTCAGCACCGAGATCACGGGGCCCTCATTCATGACCGGAATGGCCATCGTGGCCAGACCTACCTCATAGGCCACTCCGCCGCACTTCGCCTGTACCGGCACGAATGCCGCTCTCAGGTCGTTCATGGCAGATGTGTCGAGGTCGAAGGTTACCTTCCCGCTCGCGTCGGAAGCCATCGCACCCTGAGTGACTGTAGCGCCTCCGCCTGCTGTCAGCTCAACTGGGATGCTCGCGACAACTTTCCCACTCGAGTCCGTGACGGTCGCGGTCACAGTGATCTTGTCGCCGATCTTCTGGGTGTCCTGGATCGGGTCGAGAGCAACGTATGCCTGCGCAACGTGCATCACTACCGAGTTCTGTGCGAACAGGGTGATCGCGCCATCCACAGTCGCCGTTGCGAACACATCCGCTCGGACACTGGCCTGTGTCACGATGTTGTTCTTAGCCACTGCGATGAGTGTCTCTCTGCCGATTCCGCTGGAATCGGTGGCGACGGCCTTCGAGGACCATTGCGCTGTCGCAGAGCTGTATGGCACGATCATGTAGTCAAGGTTCCCGCGTATGCTGTTCTGGTACACTTTCGCACTAGCTCCTTCGATTGGGTCGTTGTTCTCGTCGGTAGCCGTGACTGTGGCAACGGTCGAATCGAATCCAACTGCCTTCACAGTCAGCACCGGCTTGGCCAGCGCAAGGCTGGCAGCGGATACGTTGTAGGACCTTCCGAGGACATAGTCGCCGGAGATTGTCGTCGGGCCGACTACGTTGTATGCAAGAGTGTCGCCATTGAACGTTCCAACGCCCTCTGGCACGACATACACCTGTCCGATGAGGTCGACCGGCGCGACAGCCTGTCCGTAGATCTCTATGGTCAGCTCTCCGCCGACGATATCAACTCCGGTCATGAGGCCGTAGTCGTCCCAGTAGATGTACTCCGCTACGTTGAACCAGTAGTCCCAGTCGTCGTAGTCATAGTACGTGTTGAACGGTCCGGACGTCACGAGGTTGGCACCATCGACGTCTGTGATGATGTTGATACCCCAGCCGTCCCAGGTCGAGTCCCAGTTGATTAGGTCGCACCATGCCAGCGAGCCGTATGCAGTACCGGAGACCATCAACGATGCGTTGATGCCGTCAGCCGGAGCTCCAGCTCCATCCCATATGTAGGCCGTGGCTGTGATAGCCCCCATCTTCTCCATGAACTGAGGCTCCTGGGTTGCAACGTTGCCGTCCAGGTCCCAGACCATGTACCCACCGTACATCGTGGGCACAGGCGCGTCGCCCGCATAGGTCAGCGTAACGGTCGTTGGTGCCGCATTGAGAGCGGTCGTGTTCTTCACGACCATCCGCACGGCTGCGCTCGTCGCGCTGTCCTTCATCTGAACGTCGACTGTCGCTTGTCCAGATCCGTCAGTCAGCACCTCGTCAACTGGGTCAAACACGAGTGACCTGTCGCTGTAGCTCACGTTGAGCAGGTGGTCCGCCAGAGCGTTGCCGTCGTCGTCCACCACGTTGATGACCATCGCGGTGGTGTTGGCGGCCCTTGTGAGGGACACCGTCCCGCTCGCGACCGGGTCAACTTGTGCCATTGTCCAGTCCGGTAATGCCTCATTCAGGATGAGCAGGTTCGCGGCCGCAGCTCCTGACCACGCGTATCCCGCCTTTGTCGCGGCGTAGGATAGCGTCAGTGTCAGGTGCGAGTTCATGTATTGGCTGATGTCCGCGGGCGCGGTGTATAGCATATACGCCTTCCCATTGGCATCGGTCAACGATGAGTTAAAGCTGGCAGACCAGTTCGTCGTACCATAGCTGACTAGGTTCGGATCGATTGACACGTTCGCGCCGGCCACCTTCGCTCCGTTCTCGTCAGTTACCGCCACGACGATATCCGAGGTCTCTCCTGGCCTCAAAACCATCGCGCTGGCGCTGACCGTCACCGCGAGCGTCGTCGGCAGCTTGGACACCACTCTCAATGTGCTGCTCGCAGTCGAGATCACGCCCGATTTCGTCGCAGTCACATTGACATAGGAATATCCTGCTGCGGTACCCGTGAGGTTGAACAAGAACAGTCCATCAGCGTTCGTGGATCCTGTCGCAGTTCCAATCGTGACGGTTGATGTTCCCGTGACTCCGGCAACGGAGACCGTTACCGCAGCCCCGCTTACGGCTGCGCCACTGTTGTCGATGACTTTCACGTAGGCGTCTACCACTCCTCCGACCAGAACCTTGCCTGGCAAGCTTAGGCCCGCGTTGACACTTGCAGTTGCAGCGGCCCCGCCTCCAGCGGCTCCGGACTTAACGAGGTTGCCCAGCGAGAACAGGTTCGAGCCAGGCCCGAATATCTGTCCAAGGTAGGACAGCCATCCGGTCCATCGTGTCGTCGCGGCCTCGACGTTCACCCTATAGTACAAGACATTGACCGGCAGCGCATCCGCGATTTCGCCCTGCGCCCAGCGC
>Ga0154903_165_pt3 | contig 39169 bp, 32 predicted proteins | sample Rifle2008BG19ft_FD_105584 | JGI IMG/M metagenome (GOLD analysis project Ga0154903, IMG submission 105584) | Euryarchaeota archaeon RBG_19FT_COMBO_56_21
CCCTCCGGCACTTCCACAACCTTCGAGCTCGCCGGATTCAGGCGATAGTCAGAATGATCCACCCAAGCCCAGCGATGGGGGTGAGGGCATTTGACCGATGACCACGGTCCTAGGGTCAGCACGGGCATCCCAGGCTTGGACGAGATGCTGAAGGGAGGACTGATTCGGGGGAGACCGTATGTGGTTTCGGGGACCACGGGCAGCGGCAAGACTACGCTGGCAATCCAGTATTTGCACAACGGCGTGAAGAACGGTGAGCGGTCTCTTTTGGTGGCGATTGACGAGCCTCCTGTGGAGATCAGGGAGAACATGAGATCGCTCGGGTGGGATGTCGGGAAGATCAGGATCCTGGACGCACATCCCGCCGCGAAGCAGTACAGCAAGCGCGTCTCGCTTGTAGAAGTGGCGGCCCAGAGAAGCGTTGGTTCCCTAAGGGAAGCGGGCCCGAGTGAGAAGACTGACCAGCTGAAGAAGGCGGCACCGGATATTTCAATCCAGTCTCTCCAGCTGATGCTGAAGCAGGAACTTCAGGAGACCCGGTACTCCCGACTTGTGATCGACTCTCTCACATCCTTGAAGAAGCTGTCTGAGACGATGGAGGACACGAACTCAAGTGTCATGTCCCTCCTCAGGTTCCTCTCCGAATCAAATGTCACGACCCTGATACTCACGGATCTGCCAGATCCGACGGCGCTCGAACCCGAGATATTCATCTGTCGAGGTGAGATTAGGCTCCACAAGCGTTTGGTTGCGAGCAAGCTCGACAGATGGGTTACGATAGAGAAATTCAGAGGTTCAGCGCACGACGTCATGCCGAGGAGCATGACCATAACGGAAAAGGGCATCACGGTCGACCACAAGAAGAAGATACCGAAAGCGTCCCTGAAAGTCCTCCAGGCTTTCACGCAGTTCGCCAGGTAACCTGGATTCCTAGCATCATCTTATTCTACCGAAAAGCCGTTCAGGACCAGAGTCACCATGGCGAGGAAGGAAACACTCCCGCTCGTCGAAGCATCTGGCAAACCATATGACTTCGGGAAGGGCGTTGGCAAGAAGTGCGCTTCGAGGGCTGTAACCTATCGGAAAAGCATCGCAGAATCTATCATGCACTCGAGTGGGATGAACTGGAAAGCTGCAGTGGAACAGGCGAGACTATATCTGCCATATGCGGAGGATTTCTATCCCGACTACGTCGAGGAAATAAGGGGCTTCGCCGAGGGCGCGAGGATGCCATTCGAAGAGGTTTTCGTCTTGACATGCCATGAGCTGTTGTTTCCATCGGGATTCAAAGCCTGCACAGACATCGCGGTCAATATGGATGTGACCGCGGAGGGCAACGTCCTCGCGGCTCATAACGAGGATTGGTCCACGGATGCCGCCTCGACCGTGGTATTCCTCCATGGCAGGCCTTCGAGGAACCCCGAGTTTTTCGTCACATCGTACGCGGGCCTGGTGCCGTCCTGCGGAATGAACAGCGCTGGCATAAGCCTCACTGGAAACGCGTTGGATCCGAACGATTCGAGGCTGGGCATACCGAAGGTGTTCCCAGTCCGGAAGGTGATGGAGGCTAAGCGGATTGGTCAGGCGCTGTCGTCCGCGATGCCTGGAGAACGAGCTTCCAGCTACAACAACATCGTCTCCGACAGGAGCGGGGAGATATATTCTCTGGAGGGCTCTGCCACGGACTGCGCGTGGCTGTATGCCGCTGATGGCTATTTGGTACACACAAACCACTACACCTCCCCGAGGATGCAGAAGTATGAATCGAGCCCGAACGATATCACCTGCTCCATCTTCAGATACAACAGGGCGATGCGACTGATCGAGGATCAGCTTGGAGGGGTCACCGTCGAGTCGCTGAAGACCATTCTGAGGGACCACGTGAACAGGCCCTGTTCGGTTTGCAGGCACCCCGACCCCAACTTTCACCCGCTAGACGTCTCCGAGACGATCTTCTCGGTGATCTACGACCTGACCAAGTTGGAGGCGCATGTTCTCAGGGGAAAGCCCTGCTCCGCAGAGTATGCCAGATTCTCTCTCCGCGAATGATGATGAATGCCATCACGGAAAGTATTTAATCCACATCGCTGTATTGCGCAAGAGCCTCAACGGGCCCATAGCTTAGCATGGTTGGAGCACCCGGCTGATAACCGGGAGGTCACCGGTCCGAATCCGGTTGGGCCCACCATTTTTCCCTACTGTGTGTCCCCGTCTGCACACGCGTGAGCACATCGAAAGGTACGATAATAGGAACGACATACACCCTATCCATGGACGAGACTGATGTAAAGATCCTCAACCTGCTCCGGCAGAATTCGAGGACGAAGAATACTGAGATAGCCAGGCAGGTCAGTCTCACCGAGAGGGCGGTCAGAGCTAGAATCGAGAAGCTCGTGCGGGAGGGTGTTATCAAGCGATTCACCGTGGAAACCTCTCCAGTGGGTGTCGAGGGCCTCGTACTCATAGGAACGAACGTGGGCAGGACCGCCTCCGTCAAGGAGAAGGCGCGGCAGATGTCGGACAGTGTTTTCGAGTGCACTGGTGAGTACGATGTGGCGGTCAGGTTGCGTGCAGACTCACTCGACGAGCTCAACAAGAGGGTCGACGAACTCAGGTCGTTTCCAGGGGTCGTCCGGACATCCACGCTCATCAAGCTCGTCGAAGGATGACCTGCCTATCCTGAAGCCGTACAATTGGTATGCCAGGCATTCTCAGCAATCAAAAACCACGAGGAAAGGTTAATACTCTCTAGTGGACATACTAACGGCAAGTGACTCCATGGACTTGATGGAGGCCATCAAGACTAGGCGGAGCATTCGTAGGTTCAAGGAGATCCCTGTACCAGAATCGCTCCTGAAAGACGCATTGAACGCATCGAGATCGGCTCCCTCGGCGGACAACGCACAACCTTGGAAGTTCGTCATCATAAGGGACGAACAGACGAAGGTCAGGTTAGCAGCTGCCTGTAACGGTCAGAAGTTCATCGCCCAGGCACCCATAGTCGTGGTCGCATGCGGGATTCCCGATGAAGCCTTCCAGACCGTTGGAGGTTACATGAGCAGCCACGTGATCGATGTGACCATAGCGATAGACCATCTGACCCTTGCAGCCCATGCATTGGGCCTGGGAACCTGCTGGATCGCATGGTTCAAAGAAGACAAGGTCAGGGAGGTCGTGGGCATACCAGAGGACGTCAGAGTGGTTGCCCTGACCCCGCTTGGATACCCCGCTGAGACACCGGAACGCACCCCGAGGAAGAGCCTTGAGGAGCTCGTGGTGTACGACAGATATCAATAAGCATACTGAACTCGCTGCCATGCAAGGATCCAGCCAATTTCGGAGGCGCGTCCCCCGAGCCCCGGAAAAGGAGAGATGTGATTGGCATCAAAGGGATTGACCCGGACAGGAGAAGCGTACTGCCTATCCTGCCACCAGATGGTCGACAGGGACGCCACAAAATGCCAGGGCTGCCTGTCAGAGCTCACATCCGAGGTAAAGGCGTTCCCATGCCCGAAATGCAAGACTGTCATCGCCCTCGGTATCTCCGAATGTCCTACGTGCGGCCTCCGATTCAAGGTCAAAACTATCAGGCCGCGCGAGACCGTAGAGGATGATCAATTTCTTGTGAAGTTGATCGAGTGGGGAAAGGACGGGGTTGGCAAGGGGCCAGAGGAGGCAGCAGGCCCGGCAACACAAGCAACTGGTGGGACACCGCAGGCTGAGGTGCCATTGCAGCCCCCGACGCCAAAGCCTGAGCAATCTGATATCACAAGGCTCGCTCTGCTCAAGGACAGCATCAAGGACCTCATGGCCAACCGCTCCCAGATGCTCGAACGAATGGAGAGGCGCATCGAAGAGGAGAAAGCTCGGTTGGCGAAGATCGCAGTAATGGACGAGAACGCCTCTGATGTTTCACAGATCGAGGCCGAGATTGTGTCCATCGCGGACGAGATGGCAGATATCACGATGCTTCAGGCACATATGGAGGCCCTCTCGGATGAGGTTTCATCGCTGCTCGATTCAGTCGAGATAAGCGACGAGGCGAAGCAGCGTGGTCTGGCTGCGCGCGCCCTCAAGAAGAAACTCGAGGCCAAAGAGAAAGAGGTTGAGGAGCTCAGATCGAAGGAAGAGCAACTGGCTAAGCGCGAGGAGATGGTCGACCGCAAGATACACGCTTATGCGCAGAAGAAGAAAGAGTTGGACGACCGCGAGAACGCGCTCCAGACCAAGCTATCCGAGCTCGAGAGCGAGAGGATCAGACTCCAGGGTCTGCATTCCGAGGCGGTGGGTGCCAGCACGGATGTAGAGCGAGAACGGGCCAGGGAGGAGTGGCATGATGAGCAGAGAGGTCTGAAGCAGCGCCTCCTCGGAATGAAGGTGTCTATTACATCGCATAGGCAAGGTAAGGAGGCCGCAGAAGCTGACATGAGGAACTTGGAGACCGACTTGGACGCTACCATCGCCCAGCTGGAGGAGCAGATCGGAGCCCTGATTAGTGAGAAGGTCGACCTTCAGGCGAAGATGCAGGAAGCAATAGTCGTCGACGAGGATCTCAGGAAACTCCTCAAGGTCCTGGACCAGATGCTTGGCCAGCTGCCGGAGGAGGCCATCGAGAGGTTTTCGAAATCGGACGATTTCACTCTATATGAACGCATACTTGACAAGTTCAAGATCTAGTGAGCCAATCGATTAAGACCATATATTACCAGACTAATACAGAAAAAGCCCCCCAAAAAGCACGTTTCCGACATGGAGCCCGGCTAGTATGGGTCTCAGAGACAAAGCGAGAGAGAGCGCCTCGAAGCCTGTTAGCGATGCTGCTGACGAGATTGTGAGGGAAGAGCAGGCTCAGCCGCCACCGGGAAGGCCTCTTGAGGCGGTGCCTGCTCCGCAGCCAGGGGCCCTCGAGCTTTCGGTCACGTACCTGGTCGAGGGAGAGAAGCCGGATCTCGCATACTCGCTCTTCACGTCCGCGTCTGCGCAGGGGATGCGGGGCATGGTCGTCTCCAGGACCTACCCGAAGAACCTGCGGAAGGCGTTGGACCTGCGCGACGCCCCAGTATATTGGCTCACGAACGCCGTCAGCGACGAGGCGATCGGTCCGAAGGATCTCGAACGCTTGTCTCTGGTCATCAAGAGATTCCTCGATGAGGGTGGCGGCCAACTGGTTCTGATAGATTCGCTCGAGTATGTGATCACGAACAACAAGTTCGTCAGCGTGCTGCGGCTCGTGGAGACGATAAGGGACCTGATCGCGATTCACAAGGCCGTCGGCATTGTTGCCCTGAAGTCCTCAACGCTTGAGTCATCAAAGCTCGCGTCCATCCAGAGGGAGCTCGAAGTTTATTCTGCCGACAAGAGCGTCTCTGCCCCGGTGGTCCCGCAGCCTCCATCCGAGAACCCTATCATCGCCGAGCTGAGGCAGGACGAGCTGATGCTAGAGGCCGAACGGTTGGAACAGGAGAGGAAGACGGTGGTGGCCGCCGCCGACAAGGTGACGAAGGAAATCCAGCGGCTCTCGCTCGATAGGCAGGAGCTTGAGAAAGAGCGCGCTGAGGTGCGGAACACCTTGGTCCGGGTCCGCCAGACAAGGAAGGAACTCGAGGACTTCCGGATAAAGCTCACAAGAGAGGAAGCCGAGTTGACCTCGAGGGTCAGGAGCAAGCTGACCAAGGAGATGCAAGGACTCGACTCAAAGAAGGCCACGCTCGAGATGATGGAGAAGGAAATTGAGTCGCGGTACCAGCAACTCGACAGGATCGTGGGCCTGAAGACTGAGCAGAGACTCTTCGAAGTCCAGGGGGAGAAGAAGAGGCTTGAGGCTGACAGGCAGAAGCTTTCCGAGATGATGTCTCAGATCGAGGCGGACCACACCAATCTCGAGGAGCGCATCAACGAGATCCAGCAGAAGGAGATCACGCTTCAGAAATCGACCGAGGAGGCGAGAGAGCGCGAGAAGAAGCTCCAGGATAGGGAGCACGCGATCGCCTTGGATAAGGTCGAGCTCGAGAAGCTCAAAGCGACGGTGGACACCGAGAAACAGGAGCTCGAGCATCGTCGAAAGAGCCTCGAGGACGAGTTTTCCCGGGCAGAGGCGGAAGCTGCCAGGCTGACCTCTGATGTGACGCAGAGAGAGGAGGCCGTGATCAAGATCACTCGGGAACTGGACATGCTGAAGTCCAAGTTGGTCGCGCAGGAGCAGATGCTGAACGACCGAGACAGGTCGGTTGGAGCACGTTTACAGGACATCGAGAAGCGCGAGAAGGCTTTGGCAACGCTCGAGACCGAGGCGAAGCAACTCTACGAAAAGGCCACGATGCTCGACCAGGCCGCGAGGACCAAGGAAGAGCACCTGACGAATGACCGTGAACGGCTTCAGACGGACATCGACAACCTCAGGACAGAACTGAGCAGGCGTCTGACAGACGTTCAGAAGCGCGAGGAGAAGCTGCGCGCGGATGAGGACCGTTGGTCCAAGGAATCCGATTCAAGGAACAAGGCGCTCAAGAACCTCGAAGACCAGATGAAGGAACAGAGTACCAGCATGGCGAGGCTGAGGGAAGCGCTCGATCAACGAGAAGCTGCTGTGAAGCAGGCCGAGAGCGACATCGATGAGGTTCGGAAAGAGGCTGAGGAGTTCGCTGCGTCCGTCAATGACGAACGGACCGCACTTGACAAGGAGATTCAGGCGGCGAGGCAGAAGGTCATCGAGGAAAGGAACTCCTTCGAGCAGGACAGACTCGCCTTCGAGAACGAGCGCAAGGATGCCGAGCGGCAGGTATCCGAGGCACAGAAGGAGATAGATGACAAGTTGGGTAAGATCGAGGAAGAGCGCAAGGAAGTGGACGAGAAGACGCTCGCCATCGAGGAGATGCGCACGATCCTAAACCAGCGCGCGAACGATGTTGCCTCCTCTGAGCTCAGGATGGCGGAGGAACGCGTCACTATCGATTCGATGAGGCGCGAGATGACCCGGAAGGCGGAGGAGGTTGAGTCTCTGGAGCGCGACTTCGCCCTCAAGCAGCAGAACCTGCAGGGCTCCGCGGAACTTGTTCAGAAGTCCAGAGTCCAGATTGATGAGAAGGAGCGGACGCTGAGGGAGCAGCTCCTGGTGACGGAGAACGAGCGCAAGGAGCTGGAGAACAAGCGGGCCGCGTTGGACACCGAAGAGGCGGAGTTCCACAAATCGAAGACAGATGTGGAGGAGCTACAGGCGCAGATCACCACGCAAAGGGTCGAGCTCGAGGAATGGAAGAAGCAGCTCGACGAGATTTCCGAATCACTCGACTCAAGAAAGGCTGAGATAGCTACCAAAGAGGGGTCCGTCAGAACCGTGGCAGATGAGAACACAAGGCTGAGGGAGCGGCTGACTGCGGAGAAGCAGAGATTGGAGGAGGACTTCAACGCCAAGTTCTCCGAGATGGAGGAGAGGCGGAAGGCGCTCGAGGCAGAGTCCACATCCCTTGCGACCGTCAGGAACAAGATGACGGTCTCTGAGCAGGAGGCGGGCAAGAGGGAGGAGAAGCTCGTCGCCATGCAGAATGCGCTCGCGGAGCGCGAGCGGAGGACCTCGGACGCTGAGACGGCAATTCAGTCGGCGAAGAAGGCCATCGCGGATCAGGTCGACGGCCTCCATGCGGACCGGCATTCGGTCGAACAGCAGAAGACTGACATCGCCAAGGGCTGGGAGACGCTCCAGAAGGAACGGGACACGGTTCAGGGAGAGATAGACAGGAGCTGGGAGGATCTGGAGGCCGCGAAGAAGGCTCTGGAAGACAAAGCGAAGGCCATCGAGGGAACTGAAGAAGCTCTGTCAAAGAAGACCGAGGAGCTCAATGCCGGACTTGCGGATATTTCCGCAAGAGAGAAGGAGCTTCAATCTCAGAACCTGAGGCTGGAAGAGGCCAAGCGGCAGCTTGAATCCAGAGATTCAGATCTTCGGAGACTCACGGACGAACTTGAGGCATTCAAGAACGACTTGACGAAGCGGGAACAGCAGTCCATGGCCAGCATCGAGGCTGCCCAGAATGTCCTCGACGGCGAGCGCTCGACTGTGGCCTCAGAACGGACCATCGTGAGAGACGAGAAGGCTCACCTGGAAGCGCGGACGGCAGGTTTCGCAACGCGTGAGAAAGAGCTGGAGCAGGCCATTACTATCCTCGAAAGGAGGACTCAGGAGATAGAGGAGGCTGACCAGGATCTCAAGCGGAAGGAATCTGAGATCATGGAGCAGGCGAAGATCCTCGGTGAGAAGGACGCATCTGATAGGCTGCTGGAGCAGAAGAACAGACAGGAGCTGGATGCGAGGAAGGCGGAGCTTGACCAAAGAGGAGCCGATAACGATCGACTGCAGAACGAAGTCAGGCAATTGGAGGAGGCTCTGCGACAGCGGGAGACGTCTCTCGTAGCCAATGAGAAGGCATTCGCGGATGTCGAGGAGAAGACTAGTGCTGAGTTGGAGGCCGCGATTGCAGCTACCAAGGAAATGAAGACGCAGTTGGACGGTGTTGCCGACCATCTGAAGAGCCGGGAAGAGGAGATTGCGGACACAGAGAAGCTGCTCGGCGAGCGAGAGGCTGCTCTGTCTGAGCTGGAGACGGAGACCAGAAGACAGCTGGATTCACAGATCGCGGACATCGAATCCAGAGAGAAGAGCCTTGAGAATGTCGCAAAGGAGCAGACAGCGAAAGCAGCGCAGATCGCCAGCACAGAGAAGGCCCTCGCAGAGAGGGAGTACGCTTTGTCAGAGGTGGAGAGGGGCTCCAAGCAGGAAATTCAGGCACTCACGATCAAGCTGGATGATGAAAGGGTCAGGCTGGAGACCGCCCTCGAGGAGACGAAGACCAGAGAGGCCCAAGTGTCGCTGAAGGAGAAGTCTTTGGCGGAGCGGCAGGGATCTCTCGAGAGCGCTGAGAGGAAGTTCAATCAGGATAGAGATGCCCAGCTCGTGGAGCTTCGTGGCGTCACCACGAAGCTCGAACAAGGTCAAGCTCAGCTGGGGCGCGACAGGTCCGCCCTTGAGACGGCAATGGCTTCTCTCGAAAAGGAGAAGAGTGATCTTGACCAGGCCGAAGCGACCTCGGAGCACGAACGCGCGACTCTCGAGGAGTTGCGTTCATCACTGTCGAGCCTGCAGCAAGACCTTGCGGGGCGGGACTCCTCCATGAAGGAGCAGGAGGCCACGGTGGCCTCCAGACTCCGGGACGCCGACACTAGGCTTGCGGGAATAGCCCGGAGGGAGACTGAGCTGGCGGTGGTTCAGGGCAAGTTGGAGAGCCAGGGCACGGCTCTTGCCATGAGGGAGCAGGAAGCGAACAAGGCGCTTGACGAATACAAGGACATCCTCGATGAGATTGCGAGGCATAAGGATCAACTAGAGGCGAGGGCCGCGGAGATCAAGGCGAGGACCAACAAACTAGAGGAGAGTGCGGTCGAGATCGAGTTGCTGCACGAAGACATTGAAAAGGAACGGCAACTTCTGGTGCAGAAGGATGCAGGACTTGAACAGCTTCGAGTGGAACTTGAGAAGTGGCGCATGGACCTCATGGAGAAACGAGCCCAGCTCGAGGAAGAGAGCAAGAAGCGGATAACCGAGATCGCCCGCGAGGCAGCCACGAAGAAGCAGGCGGCTACTCCTGCAATCGAGGAACAACTCTCGAGGAGAGAGATCGACCTACGGTCCTATGAGGAGAGACTACGAGCAAGGGATATGGATCTGGAAACCCGCGAGCGGACCGTTGCGGTCGAATTCGAAAAACTCGAACGCGAGCGCGCCGAGGTGAAAGACATCTGGGACAAGGTGGAGATTTCGAGAAAAGGAGTTGCATTCGCGCTCGATGAGAAGACAGTCAAAGTTCTTGAGGATAGGAAGGCGGAGCTGGACAGTGCCTACCTGAAGCTCTCCGAGAGGGAAGAGCACCTGCGCAAGGACGAGCAGCGTCTCGAAGATGAGCGCCACAGATTGGACGCAATCGGAGAGGAGCTCGAGGACCTGGCCAGAATGCTCAGGTCGAAGGAAGATGAAATTAGGAAGCTGGATGGCTCAGCTGCCTGAAGGCGCCGAGACCGTCTCGTGCTCAGAATACGTTGACTTTTCCGCTCACGATTAAATCAGTTAGGTCGGTGATGTTCGCCAACTTCTCGTCGAAGATGGCGGTTATCTCCTTCTCGTACTTCTTCTGATTGACGTTCGGAGCGTAGATGGCGTTCGCGCTAGCTGCCTGTGGCATATCGATCGGGTGTCCAATCTGGGAGAGTATCCTAGTGTGCACTTCGAGTATGTCCCCACGCCCGGCCTTGACTATCGCGTTGGCGACCTGGATCGCGAGAATGTTGTAGAGCTTCCCGACATGGGTCACCGGGTTCTTTCCCGCTGAGGCTTCCATACTCATCGGCCTCATCGGAGTTATGAGACCGTTCGCTCTGTTCCCTCTGCCGACGGAGCCGTCGTCGCCGTTCTCCATGCTGAGACCGGACACTGTGAGGTAGTAGATGCCCTTCTTGTAGTCGTCCGCGGTGTTCACGAAGACCTTGACTTTCCTCTTGGTGAATTTCTGGGCGAAGTCTGCTATCTTCTCAGTGGCCTGTTCGATTGTGCTCTTGTAATGGCTCGCATCAGGTACATGACAGTCCACGAGAGCCACCGCAACCGTCAGGTCTATCTCGTTGCCCATCCGGCAGGCCATCACTTTGACGTCCTCGCCGAGTTCTGGCAGTGTCTTGCAGAGCTTCCCGTTGATGTACTTCTCAGTTTCGAGCGTTATTGTCTCAGTCTCACTCAGCGGAGCGAAGCCGACTCCGAATGATGTGTCGTTCGCCAGCAGCTTCTTCGTCTCATAGAGTCCCCTCAGATCGACGCTGCCCTGGCCGATCTTACAGTCGAGTGTGACGTCCCAGTCCACATTGAGGTTCCTGCAGTTCTTCTCGAGATAGTCGCTCGCGGCTTTGATTGCGCAAATCCTGTACGGAAGCCTCTCGCCGTTGACCTCAGTAACGGCCCTGCCCACGAGAAGTATGTATATGGGCTCAAGGATCGAGCCACCCCCGAATTTCGGTGCGGACTGACCGCCTACGACTTCGACTTCGTCCGTGTTATGGTGAAGGATCCTGTTGTAGCGTTTCTTGTACATCCCGCACAGAGCCCGTGACACGCTCTCGGCTAGACCGTCCGCGATACTGTCCGGGTGGCCGATGCCCTTTCTCTCTACGAACTCGACATTCTGCTTTTCGATCGGAATCTGCGTGAGTTCCTCGACGAATATCTTTCTCTCCGTCATTGGCTCATCCCATAAGAATTGGGGCAAAGAAAGAATATCCGCACTTAACCTTTTCGGAGCCTAAACAGTCCTGCTATCAGAGGGGAACGGAGGCTACTTCTTCTTGATCTTCTCGCGCCTGGCCTCCCTGAGGCTTCCCTCTGGTATGAGGCACATCTTTCTTCCGGAAAGCACGCCGGCGACGCCTTCCCTGCTCTCCACCTTGCTGTAGTCTTCGCACATCTTGCAGTTCGGTGGGCAGATGCTCAGCCTGTCTTTCGGCTGTGGATACGAGAACGTCCCGCCCTCGTAGTTCCTCAACACGACTTTCTTGTCGGACATGGAGATGAGGTAGGTCGGTGCGACCGGTATCTTTCCACCACCACCAGGGGCATCGATAATGAATGTCGGGACTGAGAACCCGGATGTGTGTCCCCTGAGAGCTTCCTGGATCTCGATGCCCTTGGCAACATCGGTCCTGAAGTGCTCCAGCCCGTTGGATATGTCGCACTGGTAATAGTAGTAAGGCCTGCACCTGATCTTCACGAGTTCCTGGTTGAGCTTCTTCATGATCGTTGGGCAGTCATTGAGCCCCTTTAGAAGGACGGTCTGGTTCCCGACGGGTATTCCGTAGTCGACGAGCATCTCCACCGCTCGCTTCGACTCTGGAGTGATCTCCTTCGGGTGGTTGAAGTGGGTGTTGAGCCAGAGCGGGTGATATTTTGACAGCATCTTGCAGAGTTCTGGGGTGATCCTCTGCGGAAGAGTGCACGGCGCCCTGCTGCCTATCCGCACGATCTCGACATGGTCAATTGCTCGTACGCGCTTGATGATGTCCTCAAGGAACGCGTCGGAAACCATGAGTCCGTCTCCTCCGGACAACAGGACATCTCTGACTTCCTCGTGCTCCTTGATGTACTTTATCGACGCGTCGATTGAGGACTTGTCCTTCTGCTTGTCCGTCTGACCGGCAAACCTTCTCCTCGTGCAGTGCCTGCAATAGTTGCCGCACATGTCGGTGATCAGGAACAGAACCCTGTCCGGGTATCTGTGGGTCAGCCCGGGGGCAGGTGAGTCTATGTCCTCGAACAGCGGGTCCTCCATGTCGGATTTGCTGAAGTCCAGTTCGCTTATGGTCGGGACCGCCTGCATCCTTATGGGGTCGTGCGGGTCGTCGGGGTCCATCAACGCTGCGAAGTACGGACTGATCGCCATCCTTAGCACCTTCAGGGACTCGTGCACTCCCTCCTCTTCCTCGCGAGTGAGGTTAACCACCTGTTTCAACTGGTCTACCGTGGTGATCCTGTTCCTGAGTTGCCAGTGCCAGTCGTCCCAGTCCTTCTTTGAGACGTCTTTCCAGAGCGGTATCTGCTTGTACGATCGCATCGGGTTTGCCCCCAAATCGAGGAGTGTTTGCTGCATTGTCTGACATTCTATTTATCATCTATCCACATCGTTCGTCACAGCGTTACGAACTCGGATTCTAGGATTCGAAATCGGAAATGACTCGAAGCCTTTTCGTATGCGATTGTCTAAAACAGACGGACCGCCCGTGTAAATCGCATATCGTTAAATACGCTGACCCTGATTCGAGAAAACGCCATTCCAGACGGCTCGGAAACGACGTCGAAAACGCATGCTCCTCTCGCACGGATTCACCATCCACGCCGAGGACAAGCGGAAGGGATTGACATGAAGAAAGTAGCAATCGTCGGAGCAGGACAGAGCAGATATGGAGACTTCCCCGACAAGGGCATCAAGGAACTGTTCTTCGAAGCGTACAAAGACATGAACGCTAGCGTCGACAAGGGGCTGGATCCGAAGGTCATCGAGTCTGCCTACATAGGCAACCTTGGCTCTGGCGGATTCCAGCTGGGCAACATGTCCGCACTTGTGACCGAGTATTGCGGGCTCACTCACATCAACACAATGCGGATCGAAAACGCGTGCGCTTCTGGAGGCTACGCCCTGGTCGCAGCGGTCATGGACGTCATGTCCGGAACGCACAAGGCCGTGCTCGCGGGCGGCGTCGAGAAGATGACAGATGTATCCGGCATCAAACAGAAGTACTGGCTCGGGGTCTCCGGAGATACTGAGTACGAGAGGCTTGCCGGAACGACCTTCTCTGGCCTTTACGCGCTGATAGCACAGAGACACATGTACGAGTTCGGCACCAAAAGAGAACACCTTTCGATGGTCGCCGTCAAGAACCACAAGAACGGCGCGCAAAACCCCAAAGCGCAATTCCAGCGGGAGATAACCCTCGAACAGGCTATCAAGGGACCAATCGTCGCCAGCCCACTGAACCTGTTCGACTGCTGCTCCACTACAGACGGAGCGTCAGCGGTGCTTGTGTGTGACGCTGAGATGGCGAAACAGTTCACGGACACTCCGGTTTATGTTACCGGGTTCGGGACTGCCAGCGACTTCCTGGCAATCCACGACCGCGCAAACACGACGACCCTGGAAGGGACGAGGCGCGCTGGTGCGATGGCCTACAAGATGTCCGGGCTGACGCCCAAGGATATCCAGTTGGCTGAGGTACACGATTGCTTCACGATCGCTGAGCTGCTCGCATACGAAGACCTTGGATTCTGTGAGAAAGGCAACGCCGGCCCGTTCATTGAAGAGGGGCACACCCAGATTGGAGGGGACAAACCGGTCAACGCCAGCGGGGGACTGAAGTCCAAGGGGCATCCCATCGGATCTACCGGCACAGGCATGGCTTACGAGATGTTCAACCAGCTCAGGGGCACCGTCCAGAAGCCCACGAGACAGGTCAAGGGCGCGGAGATAGGATTGATTCACAATGTCGGCGGGTCGGGCGGAACTGTCGCCGTCACCGTCATGAGGAGGTAACGATATGGCGATTGGTATCTCTGGCTATAGCGCGTACATACCAAGGTTCAGGATCAAGAAGGAGGACTATGCGAAGGCCTGGGGATTGTTCTCTGCCGCAGGCGTGGCTGAGAAGTCCGTGATGGGCTTCGACGAGGACGTTCTGACCGCGGCCGCGAAGGTGACCAAAAGGGCGTTGGAGTCCGTTCCGACTGCTCCCGAGAAGGTGACCAGGTTCGCGTTTGCATCTACATCGCCGCCCTATGTCGAGAAGCTGCTCTCAGGGACCGTGCTATACTCGGTCGGAATCCCCAATACGGCCTTTTGCAGCGATCACACGACCTCCACTCGAGCGGGGACCGAGGCCATGATCGTGGGGTTCGAGCATGTCATGTCAAACCCATCTGGAAGAGCTGTCGTCGCCGCCGCGGACGCTCCGATTGCAAGCATGTGGGACTCGATCGAGCATGCCCTAGGTGCGGGAGCGGCAGCGTTCGTCCTCTCAGGGGACAACCTGATCGCTGAACTGGAAGGACACGCTTCCTACGCCAGTGAGTACTTCGGCGAGCGCTTCAGACCCAGGGAAGCGCCCTACCTGCACGACCTTAATGTGAAGAAGTTCGCAGAAGGCTCGCTATTGACCAATACCACGCGCGCGGGCAGCGCGTTGTTGAAGAAGCTCAACAGAAAACCGGAGGAGTACCAGCATGTTGTGATCCAGCAGCCGGATGCGAGGGTCCCGGCGACCGTCGCTGCGAGGCTGAACTTCACGGATGCGCAGCTCGCATCGTCGCTTGTGTCCAAGTCCCTGGGGGACCTCGGAGCGGCGTCGGTTCCCGTGGCGCTGGCGTCAGCGCTGGACACTGCGAAAGTGGGAGACAAGATCATGGTCATATCGTACGGGTCTGGGGCAGGCAGCGACGCGATGAGCTTCAAGGTCGTCAGCGACCGGAAGACCCAAGTCAGAGTCCAGACGGAGATGGATCGCAAGGAGTACATTGACTATGTCAAGTACCTCAAACTCAAAGGAGCCATTGTGTGAGGTGATGTTGTGGCACATGTTTCGGTCCCGATGTACTGGAGAACCATACCTCAGAGATACAAGATGATTGGGCAGAAATGCAAGAAGTGCGGCGCGGTCAACTTCCCGCCGAAGGGCGTGTGCAAGTATTGCCAGACCTCTTCAGAGTTTGAGGAGGTCCAGCTTAGCGGCAGGGGGAAGGTCCATACATTCGTCCTGATCAGCGCTGGAGGAGCCCCTCCGGAGTTCGCCGAGCAGGAGAAGGCAGGGGGCCAGTACCCAGTCGCGATCGTGCAGCTTGAAGAGGGGCCCAAGATGATCGGCCAGATAGCAGACGTCGATCCAAAGGAAGTCAAGATCGACATGCCGGTCAAGGCGGAGCTCAGGAAGATCTACACAGAAGAAGAGGTCATCAGATACGGATTCAAGTTCGTTCCAGGTTGAAAAGGAGTGAGGTAGGATGAGCACAGGCAAACTGACCACGATGAAGGAGGCCGTCTCCAAATACGTGAAGGACGGGGATGAGATCTACTTGGCGGGATTCACGCACATGATCCCGTTCGCCGCAGGACATGAGATCATGAGGCAGAAGCGCAAGAACTTGACGCTCTGTCGTGCGACCCCGGACATCATCTACGATCAGATGATCGCCGCCGGGTGCTGCAAGAAGCTCATGTTCAGCTACGCTGGCAACCCCGGTGTGGGCTCGCTCAGGTGCTTCAGGAGGGCACTCGAGAAGGGCGTGCCGAACAAGATAGAGATCGACGAGTACTCGCACTTCGGGCTCTCGGGGAGGTTGTTTGCAGGAGCAACGAACATGCACTTCTTGCCGATGAGGACTAACATTGGCTCCGACCTTCCACCGCAGAACCCGAACCTCAAGACAGTCAAGGATCCGTACACTGGGGATGAAGTGTCGGTTGTCCCCCCGCTGAAACCGGACGTGGCAGTTGTGCATGTTCAGCGCTGCGATTCAAACGGGAACTCGCACATATGGGGCATCATTGGTGAGCAGAAGGACGCTGCATTCGCTGCGAGGAAAGTGATCATCAGCGCGGAAGAGATCGTCGAGGAGAGCGTAATCAGATCCGACCCGAACCGCACACTCATCCCGGACTTTGTTGTGCACGCGGTTGTGCACGAACCTTGGGCCTGTCATCCGTCCTATGTCCAGGGATACTACGACAGGGACAATGAGTTCTACATGCAGTGGGACGAGATAACCAAGGAACACGACTCGACCATGAAGTACTTGGACGAGTGGGTGTTCGGTGTCGAGAACCGCCAGCAGTACATGAAGAAGATCCAGCAGGAGAAGATCAACAAGCTCCTGCCAAAGCCATGCATGAGCGCTCCCGTCAGCTACGGGAGCGTGTGAGGAGGCATGAACATGTCAGAATGCACACCGAGCGAGCTGATGGTCGCAGTGGCAGCAAGGGAACTCAAGGACCATGACACAGTGCTGGTCGGCGTTGGCATACCGAACCTTGCGGCCAACTTGGCGAAGAAGCTCCAGGCGCCGAACCTGGTGATGGTCTACGAATCGGGCGCTGTCGGATCCAACCCGACTAGGATGCCGCTTTCGATCGGAGACCCCTGTTTGGTGACAGGCGCGAAGAGCGTTTGTTCGATGTACGAGCAATTCGCATACTACCTCCAAGGTGGACGCATCGATGTCGGATTCCTGGGTGGCGCACAGATCGACAAGTACGGGAACATCAACTCGACAGTCATAGGCAGTTATAAGACCCCGAAAGTTAGGCTGCCAGGAAGCGGCGGAGCTTGCGACATCGCATCGAACGTCAAGAAGATAATCGTCATCACGCCGCACGAGAAGCGGAGGTTCGTGGAGAAGGTGGACTTCCTCACGAGCCCGGGGTTCGTGGATGGCAAGGAGAAGTGGAAGCTGCTGAAGCTCCAAGGCGGAGGGCCTTACGCAGTCATTACCAACCTTTGCACGATGAAGTTCGACGATGTCACGGGCGAGATGATGGTCGCCTCTCTGCACCCCGGGGTCACGATAGAGAAGGTCTGGGAGAACACCCCTTGGAAGGTCAATGTGGCTGCGAAGCTGGAGCAGACTCCCCCGCCTACTGAGAGGGAGATCTCCGCCCTCAGGGCCCTCGACCCGAGCAAGACCTACCTGGGGTGAGGAACCATGAGCCCGGGCTTCGATCCGATTGCGGAGTACAACGCGAAGACGAAAAGGAGCGCTCAATGGTTCGAGACAGCCAGCAGGCATCTACCGGGAGGCGTGACCGGGAACGTCAAGTTCTATCCACCCTATCCCGTGTACCTCAAGAGGGCTAAGGGGTCGCATGTCTGGGACCTGGATGGGAACGAGTACATAGACTACATGCTGTGCTTTGGTCCGCTGATTCTCGGGCACGGACACCCGAAAGTTGTAGAGGCCGTTAGAAGACAGATCGAGACGGATGGCACGCATATCTTCGGAGCCCCTCACGAGCTCGAGGCCAAGATGGCTGAGCGACTGAAGGGCATCTTTCCATTCGCCGATTTGGTCAGGTTCACGAACTCGGGGCTAGAGGCCACGATGCACGCGCTACGCGTGGTGAAGGGCTTCAGAAAGAAGACGAAAGTGGCCAAGTTCGAGGGAGCTTATCACGGTTGCTATGACGAAGCGCTCTGCAGCTTGGCGCCTGCGGAAAGCGCCGCGGGCCCGAGATCTTCCCCCAAGACCGTTGCCGGGTCCTACGGCACCTCTGAAGCCACAGTAGAGAATGTCCTCGTGCTCCCCTACAACGATATCGAGAACTCGGTGAAGTTGCTGCGGGCCTACAAGGACGAACTGGCGGCCGTCATCATGGAGCCGGTCCAGCGGGGCTTCGTCATCCCGGACATCGAGTTCCTCAGAGTGGTCAGAGAGACCACGCAGGAGTTCGGCATCCCGCTGATATTCGATGAGGTGATGTCGGGGTTTAGAATGGAAGTCTTCGGCGGCGCATGCACTCAGTACAAGGTAGAACCCGATATGATCTGCTTGGGGAAAATCATCGGTGGCGGGTTCCCGATCGGAGCCTTCCTCGGGAAGCGCGAAATCATGGACATGGTCAACCCGGTCACCCGCCCAAAAGACCAACGCGTATTCCACGGGGGAACCTTCAACGGGCACCCAACAGTGTTATCCGCAGGCTGGGCAACGCTCGACGTGCTACAGGAGCCTAAGACGTATCCATACCTGAACAGGATTACTGATGAGTTGAGGAATGGCTTCAACGATCTGTTCGGAAGGGCGGGCTTCGATGCAAGGGCCATCGGTCCCGGTTCGACATTCAACATAGTGTTCTCGAAGGGCAAGATAGCCGACTACAGGGACGCCGCGAAGGCGGACGCGCAGCTCAGGCAGAAGCTGGACTATGGTATGCTCGCCAGAGGGCTGCACTTCCACCCGGACAAGCCGTTCTACACCTGTACGGAGCACTCCGACAATGACGTCACTCGTACACTAAGCGTCGTCGAAGAAGTCTTGAAGAAGATGAAGTAACAGGACCTCAGACATCAGCGACCAGCTTGCCCTGGAATTCGCACATGGCCGGGCCGGTCATGAAGGCGCGCCCCTCTTTGTCCAGTTCCACTTTGATGGTGCCCCCAGGTGGTCGGACCTTGACTGTTCCAGGTTTCACCCACTTGAGCATCAAGGCCACCGCGGCGCTTGCCGTGGCACCAGTTCCACAAGCCAGGGTCTCATCATAGACTCCCCGTTCGTAGGTCCGGATCCTGATCTCGTGAGGTCCTGCGACCTCGACGAAGTTGAGGTTCACACCGTTGGGGAAGCGCTTCGTGTCAGCATTCGTTTCTTCTCCGATCGTTGTCGCATCTATCGCGTCCACATCGCGCACTCTTATGACGATGTGGGGTTCGCCGGAGTTCACGATCGACGCGTTCAATTTCCCCGCCAGTGTTCGAAGGGGGAATCGGAGCATCGAATCGGAAGCATTACCATTGTCCGTGACATACGCCTTGAGATCGCGCCTCTGAGTGCGCACGATCCCCATGTCGACTCTGTACTGCTCGCCCACTCTCTCGATGTGCTTCACGCCGTCCCTTGTGAGGATGTCCAGCTCCGACTTTCCGAGCTTGTTTGCGAGATAGGACGCCACGCATCGAATGCCATTGCCGCACATGTCCGCCTCGTTTCCAGCGGGCTCAAACAGGCGCATCGAACCGTCCACACCTTTTCCCCTTTCGAGGAAGATTATCCCGTCCGCTCCCACCTTGAAATGCCGATCCGTCAATGACTTCGCCAGCTTGCTCCTCGCAACGTTCGTGGTCTTGCGACCCTTCAGCTCGTCGACAATGATGAAATCGTTACCGCACCCCTGGTACTTGCTGAAATCGAGTTGGAGTCTCATCTACTACCTTGATGGCGCGGTAGGATTTAATCGTACTTGGTGTCAAATCAGAAAACGGTTAAATAACCAACGTGGGATTTCGGACAGCACACGCCGAAGCCAGCGACATGCGCTGAAGGGAGAAATCGATTGCACAGCATTCTTATCAAGGGCGGAATGGTCATTGACGGGATCGGGACTCCGGCTGCTCCTTACGACCTCGCCATTGACGGAGCGAAGATTGCGGGGTTCTACAAGCCGTCCGAGACAGATGCCTCGTTGGTCCTCGATGCCAGCGGAATGATCGTCTGTCCCGGGTTCATCGATATTCACTCCCACTCAGAGATACACCTCCTGAACAATCCACTCGCTGAGAGCAAGGTGCGACAGGGAGTGACGACGGAGCTCGTGGGCAACTGCGGAACGTCCCCGGGTCCTATAATCGGAGCGGCGCGGGAATTGCTCTGGGACTACTCACACGCACTCGATGTCAATTTAGACTGGGCTTCCTTGGACGAGTATCTTCTGAGGCTCTCCAATGCAAGGCCTTCAGTCAACGTGGCGACTCTCGTCGGAGCATCGATGCTTCGGGCAAGCGTCCTTGGGAACGATGACAGGGCGCCCTCAGTCGATGAACTCACGAGAATGCAGGAGTTGCTCTCCGAGGCGATGCTCCAGGGTGCTTGGGGGCTTTCGTCTGGACTTATCTATGCTCCTGGGTGCTACGCATCCACGCAAGAGCTGGTTGACCTCGCATCAACGACGGCGTCTTTCGGAGGGATTTATGCGAGCCACATCAGGGGAGAGGGACGCACCCTAGTGAAAGCAGTAGAGGAGGCCATCAGGATAGGCCGCGAAGCCCGAATCAGAGTCGAGATATCGCACCACAAAGCGTGCGGGAAATCCATGTGGGGGACCGTTTCGAAGACCATCGCCATGATGGAGGAAGCAAGGAAATCCGGTGTTGACGTCGCATTCGATGTCTATCCATACTCAGCCTCCAACACAAGTCTGGACACCATCATGCCACCTTGGGCTAGGGAGGGCGGCAAGGCGCGGACTCTCCAGCGGCTGAAGGACCCCACGACTCGCTCGAAGATAGCGGAACAGGTTGTGACGGGAGCGGAGAACGTCGAAGACGTTGTCAAGGACACGGGCTGGGAGAACATTGTTCTGGTGGGTTTCAGGAAACAGCAGAACAAGCCATTCGAAGGCAAGTCCGTGCTCGAGATCTCTAAGTCCTTGGGAAAGTCTCCAGTCGATGTTGCGCTCGACCTGATAGTCGACGAGGAGTTGCAGCTCGGTGCCATCTTCCATGAAATGGTCGAGGACGACGTAATCACGGTCATGAGTCACCCATTGGCGAGCATCGGTTCCGACGGAGAAGCGATGGCTCCATACGGAGTCACGGGTGAGTCCGCTGTGCATCCGAGAGCGTACGGCACATTCCCGCGTGTGCTCAGACGCTATGTCTTCGAGAAGCGCGCATTGAGTCTTGAGGACGCCATAAGGAAGATGACCGCGTGGCCTGCAGATAGACTGCGGATAAGAGACCGTGGGGTGCTGGCCAAGAGGATGGCAGCCGACGTCGTTGTCTTTGACCCTATGATAGTTCGGGATACTGCGACCTTCGAGAGGTCCCATAGCTACGCGGCAGGTATCAAGTACGTTATTGTGAACGGAGCGGTCACTGTGTCCAACGGAGAGCACACAATGGAGAGGGCAGGCCTGGTCTTGCGGCATCCGCCGGGAGTGGCCTAGTCTCAGACGCCGGGGCCGCACACGTCCAAAGCTACGAGGGAGTAGACCTGGGAGCACTTGGTGAGGTCGTCGACATTCACATATTCAACGCGTGCATGCGCTCCCGCCCCGCCAGGGCCGAAAACTACAGTGGGTGTCTTGGCATACTGTGTGAGGAGTGCAGCGTCCGTCCACCCCCAGAAGCTCGTGATTTTCCCCGGGCGCTGGGTGACTGTCCTGACCGATTGCTGGAGGGATTTGACTACCGGGTGACCTGTACTCACAACATTCGGAACATGCGCCATGGTCATCATGTTGGACGGGTCGCGCTTCAAGTCCGCTTTGAATGAAGGGTCTTCCTTCTTCAGTTTGTCGAACAGGTCATAGATCTCCGTGAACACTTGTTGGAGCTTCTCCTCGGGCACCCACCGTCTGTCGACTTTGATCACACAGTGGTCCGCCACGGAACTCGGCTGTTGGCCTCCTGTGATTACACCCAGGTTCAGAGTCGGGGGAAGGGTGTACTTCACCTTCCTGGCCTTCAGTCTGGGGAGGAGGTCAGTCTCCACTGCATTGACGAACCTGGCGGCCATCGATATCGCGTTCACACCCTTGTCCGCCTGTCCTCCGTGTGCCGCCTTGCCGTAGAAGTGAACGTCGAGCCATTCCAGGCCTCTGTGCGAGGGCTGGATCTCCATGTCCGTCGGTTCGCCTATGATCCCCATATCGGCCTTTGGTCCCCGCAATACGAGGTCCTCAGTGCCCTCACTCTTTCGCTCCTCGCCGATGACCGCCGCGAATATCAGATCGCCTTCGAGCTTCAGCCTGGCCCGCTTGATCGCCACGAGGGCCATGGCCATCGCGCCGAGTCCACCCTTCATGTCGAGGGAGCCCCTGCCGTAGAGGCGCCCATTGCTTACTTTCGGGGTGAACGGGTCGATGTCCATTTGGAAGGCTGGAACAGTGTCCGTATGGCCGCTGAGGAGCAGTCGCTTGCCGGAGCCTGAACCCTTGATGGTCGCGATGACGTTCGGCCTGTTCTTCTCGACCGTTCGGAGCTTCGAATCGATCCCTTCGTCTTGCAGGAACTCGTTCAGGAACTCTGCGACTTCCTTCTCCTGCGTAGGCACTTCGCAGTGGCTCGGGATCTTCACGAGGCCCTTGACGAGCTTCTCGACTTCGAGCCTTTTGACCTGCGTCTTGATCTTCTCGAAAGGTGCCTTTGCTTTGGCGGACATGCTACCCACAGCCTCGTCGCTACCTGTCTAATGGGATGGGAATGACCTACGAAAAAGGTATCTGATTGGGTTAGCGAATGAGCCTGCCGTGTTCCTTCAGAATCCTCAGGGTTTCGTCGATCGGCAGGGCATTTGAGACATGTCCGTCTCTGCCCTCTATCGTCTCAGCCTTGAACAGTGAGTTGACTATGGATTCTGCCGTGGAGTCTATCGTGGCTCTGAAGAGTGGGTCTATTTCGCTATCCCTCAGGAGGTGGTCTACTAGGAGCCCGTTCCCTTTGTATCGGTCGTGCATGTTCGCCGTCGAGAAGGACACCACGATATCTCCGCTTCCGTTATGAGATGCAGAACCTGTCACAGCGAGGCCCATGATCGCTCGTCTAGCGATCCTGCCGAGCTGCCTGGAGTCTAATGGTGCGTCGGTCCCCACTACCATTACTATGGAGCCCTTCTCCGGTCTCTGGATGTCGGGGGATCCCAGGAGGCTGCCAACAGGCACTCCATCGATCCTCAACTCCTGCCACTCGCCGTGATTGCACATGACGAGAGTTCCGACGGTGTACTTGCCTGCAGGCGTCGAGACCATCCTCGAGCTGGTGCCAATCCCGCCCTTGTAGTCGAAAGCGGACATCCCTGTCCCGCCGCCAACGGAGCCCTCTTTGACCTCCGCTGACGCGTTCTCTATGGCCTCATATACGTGCTCTTCGCGGACGTGAAGACCGCGAGAGTCGTTCAGCCAGCTGTCGTCGCACTCCGACACTGTCGGAATGATCGTGTCCTCGGTCACACCCGATGTCGGATTCTGTTTCAGCATGTACTTCACGATAGCCGTCGCGGCAGTGCCCATTGACATCGTGTTCGTTAGGACAATCGGCGTATCGATTAGACCGAACTCTCGTATCTGAAGCGAGCCGCCGAGCCCGCCGCAGCCGTTGAAGTCGAAATATGACGCCTTCACGGGCCGCTCGAACAAGCTCCCGTCATGCGGAAGGATCGCGGTCACTCCAGTACGTGCAGGTCCATTGCCTGGATCAAGCCGTCCGCTGCCCTTTATGATGGTGCAGTGGCCCACCTTCACGCCTGAGACGTCTGTGATCGCGTTTCTCGGACCAGTCGGTTGCTCACCGAACCAGACGCCCGCTTCACGAGCCCTAGGCTTCATTGTGCCTTGCCCTCGCCAGTGACCAGCCAGCACGAAACCCAGTGCTCCTGGGACACGTACATGGGCTCCGGCTCCTCGGTCTTGCATCTGTCCATAGCGTACGGGCACCTCGGGTGGAACCTGCAGCCAGGCGGTATGTGCGCGGGGTCGGGCCGCTCACCCTTGAGGATGATCTTCTCGGTCTTCAGCCTCGGGTCGGGCTTCGGGACGACGGATATCAGCGCCTTCGTGTACGGGTGCCTCGGACCCTTGATGACCTCTTCCGTCGGGCCCAGTTCGACTATCTTCCCCAGATACATGATGCCTATCCTGTCGCTGAAAACGTACGCGACTGATAGGTCGTGCGTGATGAACAGGTATGTGAGGCCTCTCTTCTCCCTGAGGTCCAGCATGAGCTTCAGGATCTCGGACCTGATGGACACATCGAGCATTGAGACGGGCTCGTCGGCGACCAGGAACTGCGGCTGCAGGACCAGTGCGCCCGCGATGCCGACTCTCTGTCTCTGGCCACCTGATACCTCGTGAGGATACCTCCACATGAAGTGTTTCGGAGGTCTCAGGCCCGCATCGTCCAGAGCCTTCTCGACGCGCTTCTCCCGGTCCGCCTCGTTCTGGCCTAGGTTGTTGACGACCAGTGGCTCAGCTACTATGTCGTAGATGGACTGTTTCGGGTTGAGGGACTCGTAGGGGTCCTGGAAGATCATCTGCATCTTCTGTCTCAGAAGCTTCATCTTGTCCTTCGGCAGCTTCGTGACTTCGACGCACCCACTGGATAGGCACGCCTCAGCCTCCTGCTTGGTTAGCAACTTCTTGGAAATCGCCTTCTCCATAGCCTCCTTGACCTGCTGCGCAGTGAGGCCCTCGCCTCCGTACTTGACGTTTCCGCCAGTCGGTTCAACGAGCCTCAAGATGGCCTTGCCGGTAGTGGTCTTGCCACAGCCAGACTCGCCGACGAGGCAGAATATCTCTCTCTCCTTGATATTGAACGATACGCCGTCGACTGCTTTCACCCACCTCTGCTCCTTCGACGTCAAGCTCTCGACGAACCCGCGTCTCACAGGGAACCAGACTTGGAGGTTGTCCACATTGATGATATCCTTGCTCATTGCTCACACCCCCTTCGGCTTCACGAAATGACATGCAGCGAAGTGGCCTGGCAGAACCTCAATCAACGAAGGCTCCTCCTGCTTGCACAGGTCCTGGGCCATGTAGCACCTGTCCGAGAACCTGCATCCGGGTGGCGGCTTGATCAGGTTCGGCGGATTGCCTGAGATCGATGCGGGCATCCTTCTCTCCCCCTTGATGTTGGGGAAGGCAGCGATCAGACCCTTTGTGTACGGATGCTGCGGGTTCGCGAACACCTCGATAGCGGACGACCTCTCCACAATCTTGCCAGCGTACATGATGGACAGCAGCTCGCAGGTCTCCGCGAGCACAGACAGGTCGTGAGAGATGATTATCATGGCCAGCTCGAGCTCCTGCTGAAGGTTCTTCAGGAGGGTCAGAATCTGGGCCTGGATCATGACGTCGAGAGCGGTCGTGGGCTCGTCGCAGATGACCAGTTTCGGTCTACACGCGAGCGCCATCGCAATCATGACCCTTTGTCTCATGCCTCCCGAGAACTCGTGCGGATACTCCCTGATCCTGCTCGGGTTGATTCCGACGAGCTCGAAGAGCTCCTTGACGCGCTTCTCGGCGGTGGCCTCATCGACCTTCTCGTGGAGGAGTATGGGTTCCGTGATCTGGTCTCCGACCCTCTTGACGGGGTTCAGAGCGTTCATCGCACCCTGGAATATGATCGAGATGTCCCTCCACCTTATGGCTCTCAGCTTCTCGCCGGTGACCTTGGCCATGTCCTGGCCCATGAAGTTGATTGAGCCCCCCGCGATGTAACCGTTCGCGGGCAGAAGCTTCATGATCGAAAGCGCGGCGGTGGTCTTTCCGCAACCGGATTCCCCGGCAAGTCCCATCGCCTGCCCTTTTTCCAGGTTGAAGCTGATCCCGTCGACTGCCTTCAGCGTTCCCTCTTGGGTCTTGAAGTATGTCTTCAAATCATTAACTTCGAGTAAGCTCATCCCTTCGTTCCCCCTTAACAACATGAGTTGTCGGTCGCCTCATTACCCCGAGTCCTTGGGAGATGTAACAATCTTTCTCCTGTAGCTCTCTGGTCCTTCGGTGAACCGGATAATGCTATAAATGCATTTGGGGGCGACAGCGAACTGCTGTTGTTAGCCCATTGTGCGATCATTCGCGCAGTCTGACAACATGCTCCGAGAATTCCTTGGCCACATGCGAGTCCGGGAATATCGAGCGAGCCTCTTCTTCGAGGATGCTGGTATCGTCGTATCTCGGGCTGATGTGGACCAAGAACAGAATGCCGACTCCAGCATCCTTCGCCACCTGTGCCGCCTCCGTGGCGGTCGAATGTCCGAAGTCGGACGCCAGCTTGGAATGAGTAGAATCAAGCGTGCAGTCGTGGATCAGGACATCCGCCCCTCTGGCCAGTGAGGTGATGGCCTTGCTCGGCTTCGTGTCTCCGCTGTACACCATCTTCCGCCCGGGTCTCTTTGGGCCAAGAACCTGGTCTGAGGAGATCTTTCTCCCTCCCAACGAGACTGTCCCTCCCTCCTGGAGCCTCCTGAAAAGCGGCCCCTCTGGGATTCCCAGGAGCTCAGCCTTCTTCACATCGAACCTCCCAGGCCTCGGGTCCTCTTCGAGGGAGAACGCCAGCGAGGGAACGCTGTGAGACGCTTCACGGCTCTCTATCTTGTATCCTGGGAAGCGCAGCTCTGTGCCCGGCCGTAGGTCCTTCGTCTTGACATCAAATGCGCACTTGAAGTACCCGAGTCTGAGCATCGAGTTCACGTTGGTTTTCGTCCCCCGGGGCCCGAATATGGCAAGCGGTTCCTCCCGCCCGTTCAGGCTCATGCTTTGGATTAGTCCTGGCAGACCAAGGAAGTGGTCCGCGTGAAGGTGGGTGATGAATATCTTCGAGATTCTCATGAACGAGACCGAGGAATGCATCAACTGTCTCTGAGTGCCCTCACCGCAATCGAACATGAGGACCTCACCGGGCATCTGGACCGCAATAGACGTGACATTCCGTAGCTTGGACGGATAGGTCCCGCCAGTGCCCAGGAATACGAGCTTCATGTCGTCCCCCTCGAGCGCACTCTCAGCCGATAAAACTCTCCTGACCGCTTCAGATCGTACAGGAAGATGAGAAACGCCACGAGCGACATGACTGTGGCGATCCAGATGGTCCCCTTGAATCCGAGCGCGGTCGCTGCGATTCCCCCCAAGATGGGGCCCGTGATGCCCGAGATGCTCATCGTCGAAGACAGTATGCCGGAAACGGTGGCCTTCTCCTTGTTCCTGTCCATTACATATCTCAAGCAGCCCACGTACATGCTCGCCCAGGCGAACGCCAGGAGCACCTGCGAGGGGATGATCTGCCAGTAGCTCCCCGCGAGGGTGAACGTGAAGAAAGTCAGCGCCGAGCTACCTAGGCCAATGGCAACTAGCAGAGACGGATCGGGTCGGTCCAGGAACAACATGAACAGGACTTGTCCGAAAGCGTTCACCGAGTAGATTATCCCTATCCAGAGAGGCGGCGCCCCGAGTTCGGCCAGGAAAAGGGGGTATGTGACCCAGATCATGTTGGCGCCTGTGTGCCGGATTAGCATCGCGAGGTAGATTGGCGCGTTCTTCCTTATGAGCGCTCTCGGAAAGAACGGCACGTCCAGCTTCACCTCTTTGCCGAAGGGCAGGGTTAGCGCGATGGCGTATGACAGGAATATCACGAATGCGCAGAACAAGTACCCTTCCTCATAGAAGAAGTAGTCTCCAAAGACCCCCAATACCAGGTTCCCGATTCCCCAACCAGCCGATCCGAAGGCGCTGAATATTCCGATCTTCCCTCTGGCGTCATGGACGTGCGCAATGAGGGCCGCGGGGAACATGCCAGAGCAGAACCCGATCAACACTCTTATCATGACGAAGAGTTCCATTCCGCCAAGATGGAGCGAAACCGCCTGCAGAACCGTGGCGAGCCCGGACAGAAATAGGCCAGCCAGAAGCACGACGCGCCTACCGTACACATCTGAGGCCCGGCCGAACAGGTAGCTGGAAGCGAAGCCCGCGGCAGCAAATCCCCCTGCTACAAGACCGATCAGATCCTTGCTGGCCCCGAACTCGTCCTGAAGTATGATCGGCACCAGCACGACAGGGCCGAACAGGCCTATATTCGAGAGAAGCTGGATCGCCTGGAGCTTCATCGCACGCCAAATCTTACTGTGGTATATCCTAGTTTCGGCGGAGAGCGGCCAGAATGTAGAAATCCTGGCTACCAGCCGAGTCGCTCGAGTGTGCGGTCCTTCTTCGTAACCTTCTTGAACTCCTTGTAATGCTCCTTGCACAGATGCGCGCTCTGTGTTGGGTCCGCGATGCTAAGGCCCGCTTTCTCAACCTTCTTCCCAGAGATCGACCTCTCAGCGTCCCTGGAGCAACCTTCGACGTCGCACTTGCGGGCTTGCTCGACAGCGTGTCTCGGTTCACGCATGATATGCGGATTCCGATGATGGTATTAAAACCGTTCGCACATGGCACACCAAAACCCATAATATCGTGCGAGTGCTTCGCTGATGACATGCCACTTGTGGCTCCGTCCATCTTGGCTGCGGATTTCGCGAACCTGGGCGAGGAAGTGCGGAAGGTCTCGGACGCAGGTGCGGACTTCATCCATGTCGACGTGATGGACGGTATCTTCGTCCCGAACATCACGATTGGTCCGTCGATGGTCAAGGCAATCAGACGTTTCTCGGAACTCCCGTTCATCGTTCATCTCATGATCACACATCCCGAGAGACATGTGAAGGCGTTCGCTGACAGCGGGTCGGATATAATCGAGGTGCACGTCGAGGCCGAGCAGGATATCGTGTCTACGATCAAACTCGTACACGACCTCGGCAAGAAGGTGGGCCTCGCCATTAACCCGGCGACACCGGTCGAGAGCGCATTCCCATACCTGCGGGAAATCGACATACTTCTCGTGATGTCCGTCTACCCGGGCTTAGGCGGACAGAAGTTCATGCCCGAGGTCCTTCCGAAGATTCCTAAGGCCAAAGAGGAGATGAGGAGGCTTGGGCTAGCAATCCCCGTGGAGATAGATGGTGGCATAACCCCCGAGACTGGGGAGCCCTCTGCCAGGGCTGGGGCAGACATCCTTGCAGCTGGCACATCGGTGTTCAAGTCGCCTGATGTCGGCGAGGCCATCAGGAGGCTGAGGGAGTGTGGCACCTCGAAGCTTTAATAAGACCGAGCACTCTCAGGGGGACTGGTTGCGATGGCAGAGAAGATCTCAGAGCATCCGATGCTTGCATACTTGATATTCGTGGTGCCTATGGCTCTGCTCGCGATAGCGCTGTTCTTCGAAGCCAATGTGCTGATACTGATTGCCATCACCGCTTGGCTGGGAGTGGCTTTCGTCATCCTCTTCCTGCCTGTCGCTTCTGACAATGGATCATCCCAGTAACGCGCTTGGTCCCTGGGAACAGGGGGTCCGAGGAAAATGGGCGTAGACATCTCCGATCTTGTGGAGGGCAAGAAGATCGCCCTCGAGGACTTGTCCGGCAGATCCATTGCGATAGATGCCTTCAACACATTGTACCAATTCCTATCGATGATCCGGCAGCCAGATGGCACCCCCCTCATGGACCGGGACGGACGGGTGACTTCTCATTTGTCCGGTCTGTTCTACCGGAGTGCCGCTCTTCTTGAACTGGGCATCAGGCCAGCGTACGTGTTCGACGGCAAACCCCCCGAACTGAAGAAGAAAACCCTCGAGGAACGGAGAGCCGTCAAGGAAGCCGCGGAGCGCGAGTGGAAGAAGGCGATCGAGGAGGGCGACTTGAAAAAGGCGCTGTCGAAGGCGACGAGGACATCGAGACTGGACTCTACGATGATTGAGGAATCACTGACGCTCTTGGACGCCCTGGGCATTCCGTGGATCAAAGCTCCGAGCGAGGGAGAGGCTCAGATGGCGCAAATGGTCCGGAAGGGAGATGTGTGGGCCGGTGCCTCGCAGGATTTCGACGCGATTCTGTTCGGAACGCCGAACTTGGTAAGAAACCTCACCTTGGCTGGCAAGCGGAGGCTGCCCTCGGGAAAGACCGTGGAGGTCACTCCCGTGGTCGTGACCCTCTCCGAAGTCCTGTCAGCCCTAGAAGTCACAAGGGAGCAATTGGTTGACATGGCGGTCCTGATGGGGACTGATTTCAACGAAGGGATCAAGGGGATCGGACCGAAGAAGGCCTTGGCCATCATCAAGAAAGCCGGTGACCTGGAGCATGTCATATCAGAGGGAAAGGTCAAGGTGCCTGAGGAGTTCAACGACATCAGGAGGCTCTTCTTGGAACCCGATGTCACTGATGACTACAAGCTTCTGTGGGGAGGCGTTGACGACGAAGCTGTCCGGAAGATAATGTGCGACAAGCACGGATTCTCCGTGGATCGCATCGACTCGATTCTTGTCAAGATAACGGTCAAAGAGAGCGTGAAGTCCCAGAAAAGCCTCGATACTTGGTCGTGAGCCAGCGCTGACAGGACGGTTTGGCCAGCCTTTTGCCAGCAGGACTGAGTTTGATTCCGAGCACAATATATTTAAAATACTCGCCATCAATATGGCCTGTGCGAAGGAAAGGTCATGCGCCAAGTAGACGAAAACTACTCCCCCGTCCAGTTGGAAAAAGACGTCAGGGCGCAGTGGGATAAGGCTCGCACTTACGAGAAGGTCAAGAAGGCGCTCGAGTCGGGCAAGAGATACTACTTCGTCGACGGCCCCCCTTACACGACGGGCTCGATCCATGTGGGGACTGCTTGGAACAAGATCCTCAAGGACACGATCGTAAGGTACAGGCGCATGCAGGGTCTCCAGGTGCGAGACCAGCCCGGGTTCGACATGCACGGGCTCCCGATCGAGGTCAGGGTCGAGCAGTCCATGGGCATCAAGAGCAAGAAGGAGATCGAAGCCCAGGGGATTGACAAATTCATCAGCACCTGCAGAGACTACGCGATACGTTTCAAGGCCAAGATGACCGAGGAATTCAAGATGCTCGGGGTGTGGCTCGACTGGGACAAGCCCTACCTCACGGTAGACCCGACCTACATCGCCTCCGTCTGGTGGACCCTGAAGCAGGCCTATGACAAGCAACTCTTGACAATGGATTTCAGGGTGCTACCCTGGTGTCCTCGGTGCGAGACCGCGCTTGCCGAGGCGGAGATTGAGTACTGGGACGAGACCGACCCATCCATCTATGTCAAGTTCCCGGTAGAGGGAGAGGTCAACACCTATTTGCTCATCTGGACCACCACGCCCTGGACCATTCCAGGGAACCTGGCAGCCGCCGTTCACCCTGATTTCGTCTATGCGTTCGTCCGCGTGAAGCGGGGGATGCTGGAGGAGACCCTCATAGTCCTCGAGGAGAAACTGGAAGACCTGAAGAAGATCGCGGGGATAGAGGAGATGACGGTCCTCGATCGGACAAAGGGCTCGGACCTCGTCGGCGTGGTTTACAAGCATCCACTCACGGACCTCGTACCGTACCAGGGTCAGGTCAAGGGAGATGCAGCGCACGTTGTCCTCGCCTCCACTACCGTCACGAACGAGAGCACGGGCATCGTCCATATCGCCCCTGGCCACGGTCCTGAAGACTTCGATCTGGGCAAGGAATACGGCCTGGAGCCGTTTTCTCCTGTGGACGAGACGGGCTCGTACACTGAGGATGCGGGAAAACACTACGCTGGCAAGAACGTCCGCGATTCGAACACCCAGGTCATAAGCGACCTTGTTGAGCGGGGTGCAATGTTCCACCAGGCCAACATAACCCACAGGTACGGTCACTGTTGGAGATGTCATCAGCCGATCATCTACCGGATCACCGACCAGTGGTTCCTGAAGGTTAGCGACATCAAGGAGCAGCTCAACGCAGCAAACGCACAGGTCAAATGGTACCCTGAGTGGGCGGGAGCGAGCAGGGAGCGCGATTGGATTGCGAACGCGAGGGACTGGTGCATAAGCAGACAGAGGTACTGGGGCACTCCTCTGCCGATATGGAACTGCGAGTGCGGCAGTTTCAGGCTCGTGTCCTCTCTCGAAGAGCTCAGGAGCGCCAAGGGATATGTCGAAGGCATGGATGTGCACAGACCTTGGATCGACAAGTTGACTTTCACATGCGAGAAGTGCGGCAAGACCATGACCAGAGTGCCTGACGTACTGGACGTCTGGTTCGACGCTGGCGTGTGTTCATGGGCCGCTTTCGGCTATCCCGCAAGCAAGGAGGAATTCGAGAAGTGGTGGCCCTGCCAGTGGATCACAGAGGCACACGACCAGACCAGAGGATGGTTCTACTCGCAGCTCGTGACCGGGGTCGTGGCCATGGGCAGGTCTCCGTACAACTCCGTCCTGATGCACGGCTGGGCACTCACCTCTCAGGGAGCGCCCATGTCCAAGAGCGAGGGCACGGCGATCGACCCGATACACATAGTCAACACGCTGGGCGCGGATTCGCTCAGACTGTACCTGCTGAAATCCAACGCACCATGGGAAGATATCCCGTTCCAGCCCGAGGGCGTGAAGGCAGCGAACAGGACCCTGAACATCCTGTGGAACGTCTACAAGTTTGCCACTCTGTACATGTCAATAGACAAGTTCGATCCCGCAACCGTCCGCCTCGAACACATCGCTGAGTCCTTGAGACCGGAAGACAGGTGGATGCTATCGAGGACCGAGACGCTGAAGAAGGAGGTCTCGGAGGCCATCGAATCCTACGAGCTCCACAAAGCTGCCAGGGCGATCGAAGGCTTTGTCAACGAAGATCTTTCCCGATGGTATGTCAAATTGGTCAGAGACCGATTGTGGAAAGAGGGCGAGGACAGGGACAAGACGGCTGCGTTCAAGGTGCTCCATGAGGCACTGAGCACTGCGGTCATCGTCCTGGCGCCTATGACCCCGCACATCACAGAGACGATGCACGCGAACCTCAATGGGAAGCCAGAGAGCGTGCACATGGTCATGTGGCCCAGTTTCGACCCGAGGTGGATAGACACGAAGGTGGAAGAGGGCATGCTGATGGTGCGCGAGATATCCGAGCTGATCGCACGCATCCGACAGGACTCCAACATCAACCTGAGGTGGCCCCTGAAACGCATCGTGATCAAGGCCCAGACACAAGAGGTCGCTGATTCGATAGCCATTCTAAAGGACGCGTTCCTGTCACAGAACAACATCAAGGAGCTCCAGTTCGTGCCCATGGGCGAGGAATGGGAAGAGATGATACTCGGCGTCGTCCCGAACCCGAACGCCATCGGCAAAGTGTACAGACAGTGGTCTAGCAAGATAGCTGTCATGCTCAAGAACCGGCCTGCCAGGATCATCAAAGCGGGCATAGACAAGGGCGAATACTCGCTGGGGATCGAGGGACAGTTGGTCAAGATACTTCCGAACATGGTTTCGTTCACTTCCACGCTGCCGCCTGAGGTCATGGGGGCGCAATTCGCCAAGGGAGAGGTCTACATAGACCTCGAGCAGACACCTGCCCTGGAGGCTGAAGGGTTCTCCAGGGAGATGATCAGGCGCGTACAGCAGATGAGAAAAGACATGAAGCTCAATGTAGAGGAGTTCGTCAGGGTGGAGATCCAGTGTTCGAAGCGCGTCGAGGGATTCCTCGAAACGTGGAAGGACAAGGTTGCGCGAGAGACCCGGGCGCGCGTCTTTGAGGTTGTCGATTCAGTCAAAGGAGACTACATCGTCGAGTGGAATGTTGACACCGAGGCATTGGTCATCGGGGTCAGCTCGATGAAGGTGAAGCAGAACGTCGACATGCTGACCTGCATACAAGGAATGACCCCTGAGAAGGCGCTCAAGATAGTCGAGGCCGGGTTTTCTACCCCCGACATGATCAGGAATGCGACTCCGGAGGACCTCTCTCTCGTTGACGGAATATCAAAGCTCGACGCGAAGAGGGTTCATGATCACTTCCACCCGGGCGAGCAAGCACCGCCAGCCGCCCCAGCCCCCGCCTCATCACCGCAAACTCAGCCAGCGCCCCAGCCCGAATTGCAGCAGGGACCTGCGCCGATGCAGGCACCACCACCTCCTCCGACGCCCCCAGTCCAGGCGCCTGTTCCGGCTCCATCGCCGGCTCAGGAGCCGACACCGGTTCAGCAGACCCCGGCACCGGCACCCTTACAGCCTCAGGAGCCATTCATCGAGACCCTGCGCAGAGCCGAGGGGATAACGCCAGAGGTTGCTAACGCAGTCTATGAAGCAGGATACACCACACCACAATCCTTGAAGAACGCAACGGTCCCGGACCTCGTGAAGGTCAGGGGCGTTTCCGACAGATCTGCCACATTGTTGATCGAGCACTTCATGAGCGAGCCCGCAGTGGCCGCGGGCAGGCCGGTCAAGGCGGAGATACGATCCGCTCCGCAGGTCCAGGAACTGGAGAAGTCGTTCTCGTACTTGGTCGAAGAGGACAAACCAGAGGCATCCTATCAGCTCTTCATGAATTCCCTGAAGAAGGGGATGAGGGGCTATTGCGTAACAAGGAATTACCCCGCGAAGATTCGGACCAAGTTCGACCTCGGCGAAACGCCCGTGGTCTGGCTATCAAATGTCGGCCGCGAGAACACGATCAGACCCAAGGACCTTGAGAAGCTGAGCCTTTCGCTGGAGCAATTCCTGTCCAAGTCCGGGGGCGGCGTCGTGCTCCTCGACGGATTGGAGTACCTCATCACCAACAACAACTTCATCACGGTCCTCAGGCTCATCCAGTCATTGAGGGATCAGGTCGCCATAAACCAGTCCATACTTCTGATGGCGGTGAACAGGTCCACCCTCGAGAGCCACCAGCTGAATCTTCTTGAGCGCGAAGTGGACTATACGATCACAGGATAGTCCACTGTTTCGGGATCTCACAGGAGCTTGAGTATGATCTGCGGTAGCCCGGGAACCGTGTCGAACCTCGATACTTCTTTCGGGAGCACCCACTCGACGGATTGGTGCTCCCAGTCGGTTTGGACCCGGCGATCCTTCACATCGAAGAGGAATGGGTGGACGCACCAGACGTTAGGGCCGTCCCTGAAGCACTGCGTTTCGACGCGGTTCACGAGTCTGACTTTGTCCCTTCCGATCTCCTCGCGCAATTCGCGCCTGGCGGCTGATTCGTCCGTCTCGCCGCACTCGATGAATCCCGACACTCCTGCCCACAGGCCGGTGAATGAACCGACCTTGTCACTCCTCTGAAGAAGCAGTATCCTTCCAGCATTGCGGACGATACATGTGACGACGTGTCGTTCGACCAAGTTCCTGACATCGACCGTGCCTCTGTCCGCGTCCACGAATACTCGGTCCCCGGTCCTCAGAAGGCCGACATCAATTCCGTCTATCATGGGCACATCAGCTATTATGGCGCCTGTGGCCACAATCGGTTCCGCCGAGCTGTTGATTATCGCTGCTGGTGCCTTTCGATTCAGCTTCAGCTGGTACATCGCGTAGGAGCCGACTGTGCTTCCCTTCCCGAAGGGGAAGCAGAAGACTTTTCGAGATATGCTTACTCCCTTGGAGTCGCACTCCTCATCCATGATCTTGCCAGTGAGCGGGTCGATGCCGCCAAGGAATGATATCGGATCGCGGCAGACGACTGCTTTTCCCGAGGCGGTTCCTCCCCTGATCCTCCGTCCTGCAAGGATCATCTCGAGATCACCTCCAATAGGTCCCTCGTCGTCCGGAAGGATGCGCGTTGCTTGCCCAAGGTGGGCAGATAAACCATCGCCTTCCCGCTGTCGGATGCCGTCCGCTTGTACATCTTCTCGATGGGCGCGACAACCATGCAGGTGTCGCACAGCACCTTCCCGAACTTCTGGAGGACGGCGACTTCATTCGGACAGCTCTTGAAGACGCTTCTGGAGGTGCAGAACCAGACATCGCTGTTCTTAGCCGGCCGTCTGCCCTTCAGATACTTGGCCATGCGCTTGATCTCATTCATTGAGCAATGAGGACATCCGATGGCCACCAGGTCCCAGTCGTCGTCACCCCTAAGCTCCTCCGACTGCATCAGGAGATCAGTTGTGGGCAGGATGACTAGCTCTTCAATGGACGATGTGTCGACTCTCTTTCTGACGCCTGGCACGGAGAACTCGTACATGGATACGGCCCCTGTTGCCGCCATTGCGGCCCCGAACGCCTTGTGCTGGTCGGGGTTGAGCCGAAGGCCAGGCAGATACGGTATCCGTTTCCCCGCGATCTTGCCAACCATGAACCCTGCCAATGGCTCAAGTCCGAGCGGGATCTCCTGGATATCGATCCTGACCCTGGGCACCCTGTTCTCGGCAAGGTGCAGGCCGTATTCTGCTGTCTTGCCTATGATCGCTGCCGCGAGTGCTGACGGCCCACCCTCCCTGTTCGTCATCGCTCCTAGATAGGAGTTCGCAAACACCGTCGCTGATGATTCCGCCCATGCTATGTGTTGTCCTCGGCGAGGCCTGTTGCCGGCAAGGTACGGGGTGCAAGTGTACATGGGTTCCACGCCGAGGACCTCGTACGCTCTGACTATTCTGTTCTGCTTGGAGTGGAACTCCTCGCTCACTCCCATGGTCTTCCAGCGCTTCTTGTCCATCCCTAGGGGATTCAGCGAGGCCCTCACAGTGACCTTCGCGTGCTCCGAGAAATCCTCCAGGAACTTGGTTCCTGCGTCCCCGATGGTCTTGAATGACGCTCCTGAGATCTGAGCGGAGGCGATTGGTATAAGTCTCTTCGCGCCGTATATGTCGCCGAGCGCGACCAACAGCTCCATCGCCTTCTGCCTACCATGCCCTTCCTCACCGGCGAGGACTCGTTCATCCCAGGTGGTTAGATGCATCGAATTAGTCATTAGTGGACGCGTATAATAGTATGATGGAGAAAAAGAGCGGGCCTGTCGGGAGTTTCGGGGACCTGCAAGTCCCATTCGAACCCGAGTTTGAGGCTATCTCCAGCACGTTTGGGGCGCTCCGGAGGCCTCAGTGATATCCAAGCTACACTACAGGCCCGTTTCCGTTGAAAAGCCTAGTCCGTATATCTATCTTGGCACGACGTTTGTGAGGAGTTGTCAGAGTGTCAGCCCGATCATCATTAGACCGGACACGACCACTCCCAATGCGAGCAGATGTAGCATGCTAACCTTCTCCTTAAGGAGCGCAACTGCGAGCACTGCAGTGACAATCGGATATGCACTGGAAATCGGGACCACGAGAGAGGCGTTCCCCTGCTCGAGAGCGAACGAATACACGAATGTGCCGGACACGTTTATGCCCAGAGCGACAGCAGCCATAGACCACGCCAGCTTGCTGGGGTCGGAGCCCTTGATAGCGCCGGGCCTGAGCTTCCGGAACCAGGCGTACATTATCGGCGCGGTGACGGAGGATAGCACGTAGAATCCGAACACGTTGCCTGCGCCAACATCGTCGACAGCAATCTTTGATGTGAAGCTCCAGAATCCCCACAGGAAGAACGCGAGAACGGAGAACACGAGAGCGCGTTTTGGCATGGCGTGCTTCGATGTCGGGTCAGGCTCGTATGATAGCCCGATGACTCCGCCGATGATTGCCGCGACCCCTATTGACTGGATTGCGGTCAATGTCTCCCCGAGTATGATTAGCGCACCCAGAACGGTGAGGGCGGGATAGGCGGCCGAGATGGTCCCCGCGATAGCCACCTGACCGTCCATGATCGATTCGAAGAAGCACAGATACCCGAGGACTCCTACCATGCAGGATGTTGCAGCTAGGATCCCACTCTCGAGGGAGATCGGTATTTCCTCTCTCCAGTAGAGGAACGCAAGCAGGTACATCGGTCCCTCTACAAGGGATATCACGAGGGCGACGCGATAGACACCCACACGCGGTGTGCTGTACTTCGCGAAGATCCCCGCCGAGCCCCAGAACAACGCCACTAGGGAAGCTAGAACGAACCATTGCTCCATGGACTGCAGCACCTTGCTTGTTTTATGACCAATTGCCCCAAGCATGGGCTGATATTGAATGTTTCCCTCTAGCGAGGAATGTATGCTGGTCCTGCATGACCGATAACTCATGTCCCTAGTTGGCGAAAATTCGTCGCACGCCTTAAGGCGGATGAGGTCGATATGCACGTCGAAGCCGACAAGCGGCGGAGGGAGTGGTATGCTCTGTACCTAGGGTTCGAGGTGCGGAAGGAAAGCGTAGCGAATGCTGATGGAGGAAATTTCAGCGAAGATGCGGAACGGATTGTCAAGCGAAACAACCGCAAATTCAGCTTGGGAATACGCACACGGAATCTGACCACCATTGAACAGCTCTACACTGAGGATACGGTTCTCATGCCCCCGAACAACGACATGGTGAAGGGTAGGCGTGGGACGAGGGAGTTCTGGAGCGCAGCGATCAAGATGGGACTCAAGTCAGCGACATTGTCTACTATCGAGGCGCAGCGGTGCGGGGACGAGATACGAGAGATCGGCATCTATCGTCTCAGAATCGTCCCGGAGCACAAGAAAGCATACGAGGACGTCGGCAAGTACCTGACCGTCTGGAAGGTGCAGTCAGACGGTTCTTGGCGATTACAGAAGGACATCTGGAACAGCGATCTGCCGAAGAAAGACACGAAGTAGTTTTGATGCCGGCGAATTCACCGCCGGTACACGTATCACTTGCCCTTCTTGAACTCGGTGTACCCGCACTTGCCACACGACACCCTGTTCTCGTGCTCCGCCATGAACACCCCGGGGCCGCATTTAGGGCAGTGCTTCCTGGTCCTGGCGAGTTTCCCGCCCTCGAGCTTAAAGTAGTCCTTCTTTGCGATCCTGGGAGTCTTGGGCTTCGCAGGTTTTTTGTCGTCCGCCATTTTGTTTCACCGCCTCAGGTCACGTCTTCTCCGCGGGCTTCTTCTCGGCCGGAGGAGCCGCCGCGACTGGTCTGGGTGCCTGCGCTGGGGCGGCTGCGGCGGACTTCTTATCGACCTTGACTTTCTCCTTCAGCTTGTTCCTGACAAGGACATGCTCGCGCTCGTACTTCATCGCGGCGTCCTTGGTCTTGTAGACCTTGGCATAGCCCGTGGTCTCCATCTTGCCGAACTCGGAGTCCATGGCATCCACTATGACCCGCTCCTTGGTCGTTTTGAGCATGGCCGCGATCTTCTCCCTGACGGCCTCCCGCTGTGGGGTGCCTTCCTTCGGGTGCACGGCCTTGAATCTGACCTCGGTCCTGTCGAGCAGCTCGTTCTCCTTCTTAGAGATTATCTCGATTTCCATCGTCTCATCCTGCCATTCTCTTTATCGCGACGGTCGCCAGCGATCTTGATTCCTTGTCCACTTTGACTACCATCAGGCCCCTCTTGGGGATCCCGTAGATGACATGCGCGCCCTCGGGGGCGTTCACAATCGCCACGAGTGAGGCCAGATCCTCTTCCCCGGAGACCTCGATTTTGACCCTGTCCTTCGACCGGACAGCGTCCCTGACGGCCTTCCACAGCGCCGGTGTGATTCGGC
>Ga0154903_130_pt3 | contig 38441 bp, 36 predicted proteins | sample Rifle2008BG19ft_FD_105584 | JGI IMG/M metagenome (GOLD analysis project Ga0154903, IMG submission 105584) | Euryarchaeota archaeon RBG_19FT_COMBO_56_21
AGTAAAGCGCGGTGTATTTCTAGTTATGCTCAGCCAGGCCGAGAGAAGTCAGGGCAGGTCTGTCGCGGCTTGCGGTGGTAGAACAGGGCATGAGGTTAATATAGCGCAAGCAACCATGAAGACGAGGACGCTGGAGGGCACGAGGGGGAGGTTCGCGTCAGAATACTGTTCTCGTCTTCGTGGGACTCCAAAAGAGGGAGAAGATGAGGGGGGCAGTAGTCTCGGTATTCGGACTATTTCTGACGTTAGCAATGACAATGACCGCGGTGACCACGGTCGCCGTCGGTGAGGAGAGGGGCACATTCCCCGACAGGACTTTCGAAGTGTGGAAGGCCGCTGGAGGAGGGAGCTTTGCTGCGTCGATTGCACCTTCAGAGAACGGTATGTGGTGGGTCTCACTTGAATCCTTGACTGGTTCCTCGGCGACAGTGAGAGTCTACGACGTTTCGGAGGGCGCTACAAAATCGATCAGCGTTTCTCGCCTCTACACCTCTGGAGAAGAATCGGAACACGTTAGTCTGCTCGAAGGAAAGTCGTATGCGGTCAAATTCAGTGTCGCCGGCAAGGCGGCTAGGGCGGTGCTGCAGGAGCACTTCTCAGGAAGCGCGATCCAGGCTCACGACCCAATACTGATTCAGGCCGACAATGAGTTCACGCCGGCCAATGGAGTCGTCGGAGGACAAGGGACGCAGACGGATCCCTACAGAATCTCCGGTTGGTACATCAACGCATCCACTGCTGATGGCGTCAAGATTGTGAACACAAACGCGTACTTCGTGATCGAAAATGTCCTGGTTGACATCGGAACATCTGACTGGACTCAATACTACGGCGTGTTGCTGAGCGGAGTGGCGAACGGATTTGTCGCCCAGTCTGCGTTCCATGACGTATATTGTGGCGTCGCCATTGAACAATCAACGCAGATAGGGGTCCTGAGCTCAACCTGCACCCAATGCACATTCGCGATTAGGGTGAGTGGATCTGTCGATGTGGTTGTCGCAAACACTGTGGCATATGATTGCTTCGGGGGCATGATAGCAGAACACAGCTCCTCAGTGACATTCACCGGAAACGCGGTGACCGGATGCGAGATTGAAGGGATCCTGCTGGACTCTAGCACCTACTGCTCCCTGAACGGCAATTCGTTCACCGTCGGAGGGACATATGGATTTGGGGACGGAATCCTGCTGTGGGGGAGCGAGGTCGCTCACTACAACACCCATGATATCACTCCAGCCAACACCGTCGAGGGAAGACCGATTCTCTATGTCAAAGATGCAACTGATGTGCTGGTGGAGAACGTACCAGTTGGCCAGCTACTGGTTGCGAACAGCAACAATGTGGTCGCGTCTCAGCTCGTCATCTCCAACACGGATGTGGCCGTTCAACTCGCATTCGTCACTTCTGCCTCAGTCTCCCAATGCGTCATGGAACACGACAGCGTCGGAGTGGTCGCGATGAGCTCGGCCATGGTACAGGTCTCAGATTGCGTGATCGGACCAACGGGTGTCGGAGTGTACCTGAGCAGCGTGTCAGGAGCGGCTGTGGAGGACTGCTGGATCTCCAGTCCCCAGGAGGAGGGCGTCATAGTTAGCTCATGCAACGACGTGCTATTGGCTCGCAATACCATCGAAGGATGCCAAGAGGGACTGACTGTGGATTACACGACCGAGATTCTGATCTCGGAGAACACAATCACGAACAACGGGCAGGGAGTCGGCATCGCATACTCAGACTATGTGATCGTCTCGGGGAATGCTGTAACAGGCAATGGCGGTGGCGTGTACCTCTACTCCTGCAGCATGGCAGATGTTTACGGGAATGTATTCATTGACAACTCATGGGGCCAGGCGTATGATGATAATCCGTATGCAAACTGGTGGACTTACAACTACTGGTCTGACTATGCGGGAATTGACGCAAACGGAGATGATGTTGGCGATACGCCCTACTACTTCGAAGTCGGTGCAGCGGACTACGCTCCGTTGATCAGCCCACTTCAGGTCAGAGTCTCCGTGATCACAGACAGGCACTGGTACTCTGCGGGTGAGCAGGTAAACGTAACGATGCTCATTGCAAACACGGGCGCAATAGAAGTCACACTCGCCTTCGGATCCAGCCTGCAGAGGTACATCCTGGTAGAGACATTCTGGTGGACCGTGGTGTACAACTCCTGGAACGGGATTTCACTCCCTGTGTTGACATATCTCACAATTCAGCCTGGGGAAGTCCTCTCATACGCCTTCAGCTGGCCGGAGACGGCCGATGTACCAAGTCAAGAATACTACCTGTTGGAGGGCATAGTGCCATGTGGCAGTCCCTTGGTGCTATCCGGTTTGACCATGGTCGGACTCTACTGACCGTGGGAAGGCATCCAGTATCTTGATATTCGAGGAGTCGCATAGCCGGAGCGAGGAGGGACGTAAGGCTTGTCAGCGGAATACCAGCTGATACTATACACGGACGGCGCGGCGAGGGGAAACCCGGGGCAGGCCGCAATCGGATACGCGATCTTCGATTCCGCGGGTAATTCCGTCGAGAAGGACGCGAAGGGTATCGGCGTCCACACCAATAACGAGGCCGAGTACGAAGCCTTGCTCTGGGGGATAGAAAAGGTCCGCGAGCGAAGCTGTGGCAACCTGCGGGTGGTTTCCGACAGCGAGCTGATGGTCAAGCAGATAAGAGGGGAGTACAAGGTCAAGGAGGACAGGCTCCGAATCTACGCAGAGAGAGTGGCCGTCAACAAGCGGCTCTTCAACTCCTTCGAAGTGGTCCATGTGCGAAGAGAGGACGCGCGGATAGCGCTCGTCGATGCGCTGGTCAACTCAGTCCTTGAGAAGATGGGTTATCCGAAGAAATGAGACGGACCTTTCCCGCCGGACTGTGATCCGAAGACAGATTGGCTGCGCAACAGGATCGTGTGCATTCTCAAGGGATTCTGAATGGTCTCGGAGAAGTCAGAAAGTAGCCCCGGGAGGATTCGAACCTCCGTCGCAAGATCTCTCCTTGCGAGAGCAATCCAGAGTCTCGCATGATTGACCGCTACACTACGGGGCTTCGCGGGCAGTTCTCGCTAATCAGTAAGTTGTATATAAGAGATTAGAGAAGCTGTGAAAAGATTCTGCCCCCGAGACAACCTCTGGACGGTCTCACATCCAGGGGTTGGGCAGTCCAGAAGTACCTATATGAACACGATAGGCACATTTCCATATTGGGAGTGGCGAGATCCGTGGGAAGAGCACCTGTACCTCTCGCGAAATGGACAAAAGAGGTTTATCTGAATCAACCAAAGAGCGAGAGTATCTTTCGCGATGAGAAGGGCAACATCGACCTATACAGCGAGGTCGTCGGTGACGCGGAAGAGTGGTCCGGGCTCGAGTTGCGCAATTTCTCCTCTGCCATGGAGCTCATTAGGACTTGCCTCAGGGTGATTCGGGCAGACAAAGAGATTCTGATGTACCAAACCATTTCGGTGGCCATCTGTGTCACCGTGCTCTACCTCTTCCTCTTTGGGTTGTTCCCGAGCTTCGACCCCGAGACTGTAGAGGAGACCATGAGTGAGCCGACCTTTGCCTTTCAGCTGTTCCCATACTACTTCATCGCATTCCTGGTTCTGACCTACTTCAACACTGCCACGGTGGTAGTCGCCACCATCAGGATGAAAGGGGGGGACCACACTTTCAGGGACGGGATCGAAGCAGCAACACGGAGACTGCTCCCCATATTCCAGTGGGCAGGAGTGTCCGCGCTCATGGGTGTCCTTCTCACTCTGATTCGCAGCGATCCTATCTGGGGAGTCGTCATGACCTGGATCGTCGGCTTCACCTGGTCAGTTGCCACCTACTTCGTCATCCCAGTTCTGCTGTTCGAGGAGGAAGGTCCGATAACCGCTGCACGAAGAAGCTTTGCGATCGTCAGAAGAATATGGCGCGAGACGCTGGACGGCAATCTGGGACTGACTATCGTGTTCATCTCATTTGGTATGCTCGGGTTGACGATTGTCCTTCCAGTTGGAGTGCTGCTCGGCGGCCCGCTGACTATGATCATTTCGATTGTGATCTTCCTCTCGTTGCTAGGAATATTCGCCGCCGCCTTGAATTCGGTCTTGGTAGCCACGCTCTATGGAATTGCGAGGACAGGAGAGATCCCAAATCCTGCGAGCATGTATGCTCTGATGAAATCAGCTGTTGAGGCATTGACGGAAGATATCAGGCCGCTCCCGGCAGTAGTCGACGACACCAAGCCCCAGGTCGACACCAAGTACTTCAATCGGATGCGCAAGAGTTGAGATTCGCAGGGCTATTGAACAGCTAGACGGCTAGGTCCTGATAGTCTCAATGGCCGCCACCAAGCGTCCGAAGACCGCATCGATTCCGCCCGAACCATCGATGTCCAGTATCTTGCCCTTCTTCCTGTAGTACTCGATGAGCGGAGCGGTCTGTTCCTTGAAGACCCTGAATCTGTTCCTGACGGTCTCCTCCTTGTCGTCATCGCGCTGGATAAGCTTCGAGCCGCACTTGTCGCAGATGCCTTGCACCTTGGGGGTGTTGAACTCGATGTGATACACCGCGGCGCACTTGGGGCAACTCCTTCTGCCCACGGCTCTTTCGGCCAGGGCCTCGAAATCGACCACGATGTTTAGCACCAGGTCGACGTCTGTCATCTTCTCGAGCTCCTGTGCTTGTCCGATCGTCCTCGGAAAACCATCTAGAAGATAACCGTTGATGCAGTCCGGCCTTGACACCCTCTCGCCAATCATCTGAACGATGAGCTCATCCGGCCCGAGCCTTCCGGAATCGAGGTACGACTTCACCTTGATGCCAATCTGCGTTTTCTTCGCGACATGCTCCCGGAGAAGGTCGCCAGTGGCCACCTGAGGTATGCCGTACTTCTTCGAAAGCTTCTGTGCTTGAGTGCCCTTCCCAGCGCTCGGAGGGCCGAATATCACTAGCTTCATGATTATAACCGGCGATGCATCCTTGACAGGGTACTTATTCATTGCCAAATCACATCCGAACACGAACCCCCGAAGCGCCCGCATATCAGTGGAAAGTGATTTATCTGGCAGCCTGCATTCGCTCAGAGGGTCAACTATGAAGAAGACCGTGTTGGAGGAGCTAGAGAGGATAGTAGGCAAAGAGAACATGTCGGCCAAGACGGCTGATCTCTATGTCTACGGCTTCGACGCCTCCATACACCACAAGGACGCGGATGCCGTCGTGAGACCTGCGAACACGCAGCAGGTGTCCGAGATTGTCAAGCTCGCAAATCGAACCCGCACGCCCGTGACTCCAAGGGGCGCGGGCACTGCTATGTGCGGGCACACGATACCTCTCAAGGGCGGAATCATTCTCGACCTAACCCGCATGAACAAGATCAAGGAGGTGCGGGTTGAGGACTTGTACTGCGTCGTGGAACCCGGCGTCATCTATGACAAGCTCAACGCCGTCCTTGGCAAGAAAGGATTCTGGTTCCCGACCACGCCGGGAAGCGGGGAGGCGTGCACGATCGGCGGGATGGTCGCCACGAACGCTTCGGGCATGAGAGCCATCAAGTACGGCGCGACTCGAGATTACGTCCTAGGACTCGAGGTCGTGATGCCCACAGGGGAGATAATCCACACAGGCACGAGGACCCTAAAGAACTCATCCGGATATCAGATCGACAGACTCATTGTTGGTAGCGAAGGCACATTGGGGGTCGTCACTGAGATCACGCTCAAGCTCGCCTTCAAGCCAAAGGCATCCGCGATGACCTTGGCTGGATTCAACTCGCTCCATGACGCCGGCAAGTGCGTCTCGAACATCATCGCTCGTCCCCTGATGCCGTCAGCGATCGAGCTCATGGACTCGGTCTGTATCAAGGCGGTTAACAAGTGCATGAACGTCGGGCTCCCGGATGTGGCAGCGATATGCATGATCGAGGTGGACGGCCACCCAACCGCTGTCGAGGAGGAGCTCAAAATCGTTGAGGAGATCGCGAAACAGAGCGGCGCGACCTTCACTGAGGCCTCGAGGGACAAGAAGAGAATAGACTACTGGACCTATGCCAGGAAGGCCATCATGCCGTCCCTCAGCAGATACGGAGAGAAGTTCGTCTCCGTTGCGCTAGCTGATGACATGTCCGTCCCGATCTCCAAGGTCCCCGATGCGGTGGTCGCGTTCCAGAAGATCGCCGAGGAGAACGGCGTTGTAATCGGCACTTACGGTCACGCCGCGGACGGCAATCTGCACACGAAGATGCTTGTCGAACCGAACTCTCAGGATTCCTGGAGACGGGGCGAGCGCGCGGTCGGCCAGATCTTCGACAAAGTCCTGGAGCTCGGAGGAACCGTCACTGGCGAGCACGGCGTGTCCATCACGAAGGCGCCCTATATGAAAAAGGAGCGCGCAGACTCATTGGAGACGATGAGAAGGATCAAGAAGGCGCTCGACCCGAAGAACATCATGAACCCGGGGAAGATTTTCGACTGGGACGGGAGCATCATACAGCACCTGAGGTACCCCGCGTTCCTGGAACAGGAGCCAGAGGCCGCCCCGCAGCCCTCGGAATGCGAGCCGAAGGCGTGCAGCAAGTAGAGCGGTCAGGTGGATAACTTATTTACAGCCATTCAACATAGCATCGACCCGTGAACCAGCACAGGCGCCACGTCCCGCACTTGATGCACTGGTGCGATACATGCAACGTCCCGCTCACAGGCTGGACCTGCGGAAGGTGTGGGCGCGACGGAAGACCTATCGAACTGTCTCCTCCAGGAGATGTAAGGCTCGCCCTTGGGGGGACGAAGAAGAGGATGAGATACCTCTTCCTGAGGCAGTTCGGCGTGCAGCAACTGATACCAGATATCTTCGTTCTCAACAAGAGCTCGGGTGAAGACAGGGCCGAGGAGATTATCGTCGACGGAAGGAGGATCGCCCTCCTCACTTACGACCTGCAGAAACAAGACTACAGACTCACGCTTCGCGTAGACGGCGCGCGCATGCTTGCACGCGAGAACCCCAAGAAGCTCATCAGACTGAAGAAGGCAGAGGGGCACTTGAAGGGCAACTTTCTGCCAAAAGACGCGATAGCATCCTTCGATTCGGGAATCAAGGCGGGGGACGAGGTCATCGTGGAGATGGGCAAGTTCATCGGGTGTGGCTCTGCCAAGGTCAATGCTTCTGAGCTGCGCACATCAGATAAGGGAGTGAGGATCAGGGATTTCACGCAAATGGGTCCGCTACACCCCGGCAAGAGGGCTTACAAGAGGGACCTGATCAAGGCCAATTTCCCACACCTGGCTGCTAGGAAGGCGAAAGCCGAGCACGAGCTCAGGCAGGTATTCGCGGGATCCAAGAAACCGATAACCGTCTCATTCAGCGGCGGGAAGGACAGTCTGATCATCTTAGATCTTGTGTCCTCAGTCACGAAAGATTTCACGGCCATCTACATCGATACTGGCCTCGAGCATCCGGAGACGCGCACTTATGTGAAGAAGTTGGTGTTCGACAGAGGCGTGAAGCTGCTCACAGCTTCGGCCGGGGACGCATTTCATGATAATTTCCCGTCGTTCGGCCCGCCCGCGAAGGACTTCCGATGGTGCTGCAAGGTGTGCAAGCTCGCTCCTGCTTCGGGTATCATCGACGAAGAATTTCCAAACGGCACGATGACGGTGGAGGGTAATCGAAGGCTCGAGTCTTTCTCGCGAGGACGCATGGAACTGGTCGGAGAGAATCCCTTCGTTCCCGGTCAGACGATAGTGAACCCGATCAGGGACTGGACCGCCCTCGACGTGTGGCTGTACATCATCTGGAGGGACCTGCCATACAACCCGCTCTACGACGAGGACATCGAGCGCGTCGGATGTTGGATGTGCCCATCATCGCTGGAGAGTGAATATGTCGACATATCGAGACTCAGCCCAGACCTATCGAAGGCGTGGGAGCAGAGGCTCGACTCATGGGCCGAGAAGAACGAACTCCCCAAGGAGTTCGTGAAATACGGTTTCTGGAGATGGAAGGAGCTTCCGCCGAAGATGAAAGCTCTCGCCGAACAACTCAAGATCCAGGTCAAGCCCCGAAGAGCGGACACTCTTGCAATTCATGTCACCAAGGGCGTAAGCCCGTGCGCCGCAGGCGGGTACTCGGTCGAGGCCGTTCTCGAAACACCTCAAGCTCAGGGCTTGGGGAGAATCGCTGAGCTACTCAAGACGGTGGGCGATGTGAGACTCGTCGAGGATTTCGGAGTCGCGATGGTACGGTCCGATAGGGCGAACGCCAAGGTGTTCGCGGGAGGACAGATATCCTCTGTGGGCAAGACCCCTAAAGACGCCACTGACTTCTTCGACAAGGTTTCGCGAGCGGTCTTGAGAGCCGAACTGTGCACCAAATGCGGGATATGCGCTAGGACCTGTCCTTCCAAGGCCATCACTCTGTCCCTCACCGATGGAATCGATGTTGACGATACCAGGTGCGACCGGTGCGGCAAGTGCGCTGAGAGTTGCGTTGTCGCGCACTACTTCGACAAACTGGCCGGAGAAATCACGGCGAAGGAATCCATTTCGAGAAGGGCAGAATGAGAATCCTACTTGCCCTCTTCCTTCAGCGACCGGGCGACCTTGAGCGTCTCGTCTCTGACCATCCTCAAGCCCTTCTTGCTCTCCTTGACGACCGTCTTCACGACCGGAGCTGCTTCCTTGACGACTTTGTCGGTCACCCGAACGCCCTTCTCGAGGACGTTGCCTGTGGCTCTCGCCATTCTGTCGACGTTCTTGTTCACAACGCTCTGGCTCGGACCCGCACCGCAGTGGGGACAGGTCTGGGCGTTGCCGATAGCCTTACCACATCTGGAGCACTTCGCCATACTTGATCGACTCCACCCTGCTCAAGGCGTCGAAGCGCTATAAACATGTTACCCAAAATTTGAAGTCTGCAGCAGGGTTACGAGCGTCCTAGAATGGTTGACTTCCTTCAGTTGGCAAGTGCAGCGGCGGGATTTGCTCCCGCGATGCTCCTGATGTACTACACTCTTAGGAGCTACACGTTCCCCCGAGTCGAGAAGCCTTTCTTCGACGACCGCAAACTGTTCGCGTTCTTCGCTCTAGGAGTAGTCCTCGGGATGGTGCTGTTCGCGTTCGAGAGCTGGGGGGAGACGATAGCAGGCGTGGAGACCGTCCTCGCCTTGGTGATCGGGTTCGCGCTGATGGAAGAGCTGATGAAGCTAGTGATACTGAATTTCCCACGGTTCCAGAAGAAGATCGATACTGCCTTCTACGCGCTCGCCCTCGGCCTCGGAATCGGTTCGACAGTCACGTTCGCGAATGTCTACATATTCCTACTGGATGTGGAATCAGTAGGGCCGGCCGAAGTCGGGATCGTGGCATTCCTCGGCGTGCTGTTCGTGCTCATGCATGGCTCGACCACGACGATAATCGGGATCGGCGTAGCGAGGGGAGATGTGAAGGGATACTTCCCAGAGGCTTTGTTGATTCATGTGTTGTTTGGCCTGCTCTATGAATCATTCTTTGCGATAGACATCATACCGCCCCCTGCGAACGTCCTCGGCCTTGGGGGCGCAACGGCCGTGGTCGTATACGCCTATGCGAAGATCCACAGGACCTCCATTCCCGCCCTTGTCAAAGACGCTAATAGACTCGCCGCGCGGAAGTGATTCGCGGCTTTGTCACACCGACCTGAACTTGCCCTCGCCAGTCTCGTAGATCAGGTTCAGCTGCTGAAGCTTCGCAATCATATCCTTGGGGGAACCCTTGCCGACAGCATGGAGAACCTTCCCTAGATCTTCCTCGGTGAACTCACCCTTGAGATCGGTGAGCGCTTGGGCGATCAATTGCATCCTGTCGACCGGGTCCTTCGAATGCTGCGACCTCTCGGCGATCACCGAATACGGCTCCCTCTTTCGAGGCCTCTTCTCGGACGGTAACTGCTCCCCTCCGCGTATCGCAGCGTTCGCCCTGGCAACGGATCCCGCTAGCTCCATGGGAGAATCAGTCTGGAACCGAAGCTTCATCCTCCTGAGCTTAATCTCTCGCCCGCACTGGCATGTGGTCGTCTTCTTGTTGGTCTCGACACCTTTTGCCATGCCGCATCTGGGACAGACAATGACCCCGTACTTCATCCCCCACACTCCCGTGCGAACCGCATCTTTCTCAGAAAGCCCGCATCTCTTTCTCCAGCATCTTCAGATCCTGTTCCGACATCGTCATCGGGCTGATCGAGAGAATGAGAATCGAATCGGTGACCGCCACTTTATCGTTGACGTGCTGGATCAGCTTCAACACCTTCGCGAAGCCGTTCTGCGAGACCAGGTACTCCAGTCCCGAGAACAGGACCATACAGCCCTTATTCTCCGAGATGAACGTCTTGATATCCGAGTAGAGGAGGGCCAGGTTGGACGGGTCTCTGGAGTACGTCTTCTCCTGATCCATCGAGAGCCAAAGAAAAGGGACGGTCTTGACTTCGTGCTTGTCCTTGACCTTCTCTGGATATTCCCTGGTGACGCACAAACAAGGGACCGCGTGCTTGACCGAGTCGACGAATATGTCGAAGGCCTGATCCGGTATCTCCTCTTTGATCAAGTAGGAGTAGCCTCCCTCCAGGTTGTACTTCCTGAGAGACTCAGTCTCCTGAATCCTGTTTGGTCTGAGGACGTCCAGCACCTCGTAGGCCTGCATCACGCATGATATGTAACCCCCGCTTGCGCACTCCACTTCGTCGACTTCGAATCGCTTTCCAGTGAGCTGCGAGACTATCCCGGACAGATAACCTCTGGCGAAGTCGCAGGTGTTGCCTTCCTTCGCCTCAACCGATTCCTCGAGGTTCAAGATGATCTCGCTATCTTCCATCGATTCGACCCTCAGACGACTGAGTCCAGCCTCCATCCAGACTGGTTCGAGAACGGACTTGACCTCCTGGAGGTCGTTGCATGATAGGCCGAAGTTCTCGACGAGCGCCTTTCCACACCTCTGACCGTAACGATAAAGCATGAGCCTCGCGCGCTGGTCGCCCTCGACGATCTCGAGCTCCTCGCGGAGGTGGGCGAGGGCGACGCCTGGCATGACGAAGAATGGCAGCTGGTGCATCACACTGCCTCCAGCATCCTCTTTCCCATCTCATAGAACGCGCGTTCGACATTCGCACCCGTTTTCGCGCTCGTCTCGAGGACGGTGCATCCGAGCGAGCTGCTGAATGATTCGAGCTCCGCGTAGCTGAACTTCTTTTCGAGATCCGACTTGTTGCCGAGAATAATGACCGGCTGTTCTCCAGCGACCGACCTGAAGCTCTCGATCCAGTTCTTGAGACTGGCCATGGTGTCAGGCCGCGTGAAATCGCAGACAGCAAAAGCACCCACGGCTCCGCGGTAATATGCGGCGTGGAGTGATTCAAGCAATTTCTGACCCAGGATATCCCAGATCATCAAGTCCACCTCGGTCTCGCCAATCTTCACAACTTTCTTCGAGACCTTCGTGCCGAAGGACATGATGTACTTATCGTCGAAGACATCGTGCACGAACCTCCTCACCAGGCTGGTCTTCCCCACGGCGCCGTCACCTAGAAGGCACAGCTTGAGGATGTATTTCTCGGAGGGCATCAAGAATCGCCTCTCAATGATTCCTGCAATATATAACAATTCAGACCAGTAAATCGTTTCTGAGAATTGGAACGAGTCAGTCAAGTTGGGGATTACCACCATCGTTCGGTGCAGCAAGACCTATATGCATGCAAGTGCTTACTTGCATTGATGACCTCGAGAGTCCCTGCGTCTAGGTCGACCAGGGACCGTGTGCTCGATGCTGCCTTGCTGACCTTCGCCAATTACGGATTCAAGGGAGCTACCACCAAGGAGATCGCTAGGAAGGCGAAGGTCAACGAAGTGACGGTGTTCAGACTGTTCAAGTCGAAGAGGGCACTGTTCGCTGCGGTCATCTCAGAGAGATCCCCTGTCATCCCGATACAGGAAGCCATCGATCTAGAGCCGAAAACAACTGTGGAGGAGATGCTCCGGAACAACGTGAGGATCGTCCTCAGCACGTTGAGGAAGAACAAGGAGCTGTACCTCGTCATGATGAGCGACGCGTGGCGGCAGCCTAAGACCAGGAACCTGGCCTACGAGGCCTCGATCAAACGAGGGATAGGTCTCGTCGCGACGATGATGGCTCGGCTCATGGACGCTGGCAAGATAAGGAGGACGGACCCAGAGATTGCAGCGAGGGCTCTGATGGGCACCGTACAGTTCTACTTCCTCACGACCGATATGCTTGGAGACGGCGTCCCCAAATCTGAGGAAGAGGAAAGGATGATCAGGGGTCTGGTCTCGATCTTTCTCGACGGAATGAAAGCTGGCCAAGGAGGCGTGCAGGAATGAGCGACGACGCGGTAGTTGGCAGGAAGATGAGGAAGGAGTACGGAAAACTGGTGGCGGTCGATGATCTCGACATCGCCCTCCCGAAGGGCTTGCTCTATGGCCTGATCGGACCGAACGGATCTGGCAAAACCACCACCATCAAGATGCTCGTCGGGCTGCTTTCATTCACCAAGGGTGAGGCATATCTGCTGGGGGAGAAGGTCCCCGTGAGGAAGAAGCTGCCCCTCGTCGGCTACATGCCACAGGAGTTGGCCATCTACACCGACATAACACTGCACGAGAACCTTGAGCTCTTCGCGAACCTCTATTCGATGGAGAGAGGAGACTTCCTCAGACGCGAGAAGGAGCTGCTGTCCATGATCGACCTGGCCGAGCGGAAGGACAGCGTTGTGTCACAGCTCAGCGGTGGGATGAAGCACAGGACCTCGCTCGCATGCGCGCTAATTCACGATCCGGAGCTGCTCTTTCTGGATGAGCCCACGGTCGGCGTCGACCCTGAACTCAGAGTGGGTTTCTGGAAGTACTTCTCCGAACTCAAGTCGCGCGGCAAAACCGTGCTCCTCACGACCCACTACATGGACGAGGCCGTCAGATGTGATGTGGTCGGGATGATGAGGGCGGGCAAACTCATCGCGGAAGGACCACCGCGAACGCTCATGTCCGAGGCAGGTGTGGGGGACCTCGAGTCCGCTTTCCTCGAATTCTCCAAGAGGGCGGTGGCATGAAGATCACAAGAGTGATGGCCATCGCAAAGAAGAACCTCCGGGCGCTGAGGCACGACCGGAGGACGGTGGCGTTCATCGTAGCAGTGCCCCTTCTGATGATCACTCTGTTCGGCTACACGTTCGGCGGTGAGGTCAGGAACCTCTCGGTGTATGTGGTGAATTTGGACCAGGCGCCGCAAAACGAGTCGATCTCTCAGGCAATCATCGCTGACCTACAGTCTCGGAACACGCTGAGCTTGGAGAGCGTTATGGGACCACAAGGCGCCACATTGGTTTCGGTTGATCAGGCGAGGGACAGGGTCAGGGACGCGGACATATGGGCCGTGATCGTATTCGATGAAGGATTCACCCAGGATGTGGCCAACGCGCTCGCATCGCTGAGGAACGGAAGTCAGGTGCTACCAGCAACCCTCGAGGTCTTCATTGACGGGACCAACCCGAATGTCGCCCAGGCGATCATGACCGACGTGCAGACCTCCGTCCAGAAGATCCTCGTTCTGCCGCCGAACATGCTGCTTCCTCCCATTGTGCTATCGACTCATCTAGAATACGGAGAGGACGCCCGCTTCATCGACTTCTTCGCTCCGGGTGTCATGGGGCTCGCGGCGATGATGGTCACGTTCATGCTCTCAATCCTGTCGTTCGTGCACGAGAGAAGCGCGGCGACCCTCGACAGGCTCCTCGCCACTCCCGCCACGGAAGGGGAGATCGTTGCTGGCTATGCGCTAGCATTCGGAGTGGTAGGGCTCGCCCAGTCCGCTGTCATCCTGACTGCAGCTGTCCTCGCGTTCAACATCCAGATTGCTGGAAACGCCCTGCTCGTGCTGCTCCTGATATTCCTGCTGGGGGTGGGCAACCAGGGGCTCGCCTTCCTTCTGTCCTCGGTAGCGAAGAACGAGTTTCAGGCAGTTCAACTGATGCCCCTCATACTGTTCCCATCGATCCTCCTCGCGGGCGTCTTCTGGCCGCTGGAGGCTGTGCCCAGCTTCCTCCAGCCAGTGTCGTACTTCTTGCCTCTGACATACGCCGTCGCCGGATGCAGGTCCGTGATGATACGCGGCTGGGGGATCGGAGACGTCTCGTTCGAGCTGGGCGTGTTGTTGCTGTTCGCGGCGGTGATGCTGCTGCTGAGCACTTACGGTTTGAAGAAGAGGAGATGAGAACATGGTCGACGCAAAGCCTCGAGTGGTGTTCGTCAGCGAAGGGCATGAGATAACGCACAGGCAGATGGAGGCCTTGGCCGCACTGCACGCGAGAGGCAGCATGCAGAAGGCCGCAGCATCAATGGATCTCTCGACGCCCGTCCTCCACAAGTACGTGAGGGAGATCGAGGAGAAGGCGGGAGCGTCTCTCGTCACATCGACGAGCAAGGGAAGCAGATTGACGCCAGCTGGGCTCGACCTGCTGGAGCGCTTCAAGGCCTACGAGCTTCGGCTAGAGGACCAGCCAGTGCTGAGGGTCGCGGGGACTGTCGTGACAGAGAGATGCCTGCTCACCGCGGCGACGGAGCTGTCGGATACCGGCAAAGACGTCGCAGTCACCGTCTCGACGGACAAGTCGAATCTGCGGCTGATGCGAGAGAAGCGGGTGGACTGCGTGCTGTTGGATGACGCGATGTACGCCATGGACGAGGCTCCACAGCTGCAAAGCGCCGAGATAGGGAGTGATATGCTGCAGTTTCGGGATGCGGGTCACCGATTCGCGCAACTGACCTTCGGGGCACAAAGGCTCGCCTTCAGGTACCTCAAGGAGAAGGACATACCTTACGACATTGTCCGCACGATTCATGAGCCGACCATGGTCGACCGGACGGACCTGAGTTACTTCGTGAACAAGAGCCTCGTCAGGACCGGGATCGTCAAGGCGGAGGGGGCGAAGGATCAGAAGTGGTCCGTGCACTCCATCATCGCCCTGAAGTGTTCGGAGCACGAGGATTTGGAGCCGTTCGTGGAAGAGGCCAGTGAGAACTGGCTTTACCGTAAAGGATAACGCATTTCCCTTTTTAGCAAAACCCTCAAATACGCCGTAGTCATAAGCAATACTGGTGAGTCTATTGGCGGAAGCGAAAGAGCCTAATCCGGAATTCACGAGAAAGGTCATCGACGCAGGGGGCAAGACGGTCAATCTGTGCTTCCAATGCGGAACCTGCACGGGCAGCTGCCCATCAGGGCGGCAGACCGCGTTCAGGGTCAGGAAGGTTGTCAGGCGTGCCCAGCTGGGCTTCGAGGAGGACGTGTTGCCCTCGGAGGACTTGTGGTTGTGCACGACATGCTACACATGCTACGAGAGATGCCCGAGGGGCGTCGAGATCGTAGACATCATCATGGCGCTCAGGAACATGGCTGTCAGGAAGGGGTACATGGCCGAGTCGCACAGGAAGGTCGCGGAACTCATATCGAAGACTGGCCACCTGGTTTCCCTCAGAGACGAGGACAAGGTACTTAGGAAGAAGCTTGGCCTCCACGATGTGCCGCCGACCGTGTTCGCACACGCTCAGGCCCTCGAAGAGGTCAAGAAGATCGCCGCGCTATGTGGCTTCGATAAGCTCGTTGCAACCGGGGGGAAGAGCTGATGTCAAAGTACGCGTTCTTCCTCGGATGCATAATGCCTCTCAGGTACCCTGGGATAGAGAGCGCCTCGAGGGAGGTCTTCAAGTCGCTCGGGGTCGAGCTCGTCGACATGCAAGGAGCGAGCTGCTGCCCTGCGCCTGGCGTCATGCGCTCATTCGACCAGACCTACTGGATGGCAGTCGCCGCCAGGAACCTGGCCATCGCTGAGAAGATGGGCGTCGAGGGCGTTGTCACGATCTGCAACGGATGCTTCGACACTCTGTTCGAGGTCGCCCACAAGCTCAACCACGACCCCGACCAGCGAAAGAAGATCAACAAGATACTCAAGGACGCGACCGGCATGGAGTACAACGGGACCGTCCATGTGAGACACTTCGTGGAGCTGCTTTACCGCGACGTCGGCGTGGAAGCCATACGCGCGAAGGTGAAGGCCGGCAAGAACATGAAGGCCGCCGTCCACTACGGCTGCCACTTCCTGAAGCCCTCGAACATCAAGAAGATCGATGACTCCGAGAGGCCCCACGTGTTCGACGACATAGTCGAGGCGGCGGGGATGACGAGCGTCGTCTACAAGGACAAGGGGATGTGCTGCGGCGCGGGCGGAGGCGTGAGGGCGAGAACGCCCGATGTGGCCCTCAAGATGACGGCGGAGAACCTGAAGAACATGACCGCCGCGGGAGTCGATGTTATCGTCGACTGCTGTCCGTTCTGTCACCTGCAGTATGATGTCGGCCAGGTCCAGCTCAAGGAGTACAAGATCCCAGTGCTCCACTTGTCGCAGCTGCTTGGGCTCGCATTCGGGCTGGAGAGGGAGAAACTCGGGCTCGAAGTTCACCAGACGAAAGTGAACCTCCCGACCTAGATCAGGAGAAGTCCGGGGATGCACGTAGCAAGGTTGGTCGCGATAACCGAGGTGAAGAACATCCCCTCGGACATCCGGCCCTTCGTCGAGTTCAAGGCGGCTGTCGAGGAGAGGGAGCTCGAAGACAAGGAGCTTGTCGCTGTTCTCAACATCGACAGCACGACCTGCTACTTCCCCGTATTTCTCAAGAACCCGCAGACAATGGAGCAGCTGGAGAAGGAGCTCGAAGCGCAGGATGCGAGGCTCACCGTGGACTCCAAAGAAGCACTTGCAAAACGAATGAAGGATTGAGCGGATAAAGTTCATTACTGACGTTGTGATATCGGAGACTGCGCGGAACCGCAGGTCGGAACAACAGCCATAGAAGGACATGCCATGGACAAGAAGCTCTACAAGTGCTTCAGGTGCGGCAAGATTTACGACAACGAGGATGCCGCCTCCAAGTGCCACAACGCTCCGATACAGCTGGTAGTCCAGAAGGACACGGGCAAGAAGCCGAGATTCCTCGGGGCCTAGTCCACGGACGTTCTTTCTCACTGATCTTGCAGTTCGATGCGAGGGGCATCATCAGGGCGAGTCTATGACCATTGAAGAGCTTCACTCCAGAATAGACAAGGACTGGTCCAAGCATCTGCAGGAGACCAGGAAACTGCTGCGAATACCAAGCGTTTCGATGACAGGAGAGGGAATCCAGGATACCGCTGACTTCCTCGAAGACCTGCTTGCGGATATGGGGGCCAAGCACGAGCAGTTCAAGGCGAAGAAGGACAGTCATCCCCTGGTCCACGGATATGTGGATGCGGGATCGGATATCACTGGGATCGTCTACGGGATGTACGATGTGCAGCCTGTGGGCAACCTCGATGAATGGGACTACCCTCCCTTCGGAGCCACGATTGTGAAACAGAAGCCCTTCGGCGAGGTCCTCGTGAACAGGGGGGCGTACAACTCGAAGGCAGCACTAGCGGGATCCTTGCTCGCTGCGAAGAGCATGCTCGACGCCGACCAGCTGCCGATCAACTTGCACTTCCTGCTCGAGGGCGAGGAAGAGCTGGGCGGAAGGAGCTTCCCCGATTTCGTCATCAAGAACAAGTCAAAGCTGAGAAAAGCGGACGGAGCATTCGGCCTCGACTTCAGCCAGAACAGGGCGGGCATCCCGTCGGTCACGCTGGGGTTGAAAGGCTGCGTCTACTTCGACCTGATCGCCGAGGGGAAGTCCAGGGGCGGCCCTGAGGCTGAGCTGCACAGCAGCGATGCGGTGATTGTCGAGAGTCCAGTGTGGAGGCTCGTGCACGCGATCTCCACGATGGTGGATGAGAACCAAGACCCGGCGATAGACGGACTCTCAGATGATGTCATCCCGCCGAGCAAAACGGACGTCGAACTCGCAGAGAAGCTGGCTGGCAGCATCAACGAAGAGGACTACATGAAAGAGCTTGGCGTCAAGAGGTTCAAGATCGAAGGAACGAAGGAGGAGATCATCAAGAAGTATCTCTTCGAGCCCTCTGTTAACATTGACGGACTCAGCGCGGGCTTCGAGGAGGACGGCACGAAGACCGTTCTTCCCCCGTCTGCGAAGGCGAAGATCGACATCAGGATCGTTCCCAACATGACCATCAAGGGTACCCACGCCAAGGTGATGGCACACCTCAAGAAACGGGGCTTCACGGACATTCGCGTGAGGAACTACGAGGACTACCCGTGGTCGAAGACCAATCCAGATGCCTCTGTTTCCAAGGCGTGCGTCGAGGCGATGAGATACCACGGCTACGAACCCGATGTGTGGCCCACGACCGCAGGGTCGGCACCCTTCTACGTCTTCGACCAGGTGCTTGGAATCCCGTGGGGGTACACCGGCCTAGGGTTCGGTGGCAAGGCGCATTCTCCGAACGAATTCTGCACGGTCAAGGGCATGAAAGACTACGAGAAGAGCGTGGCGACCATCTTCTTCAAGTTCAAGGAAGTAGCCGGAGGGAACTAAGGCACCTTAGACCAAACCCGTTGTATACGAGGACATTGTTGCGAGGTTCGCACGCGCCAGTTCAGACTCGGCAAACACTGTTTATATAGCATCAAGGTCCATCCAGTGAAGAGGGGCAGGGACAAGGTCAGGTGGGGAGCCCCCAAGGAGAATTGAGGATGATAGCATCAACTAAGGCAACTCGCGTGCTAGCCATGCTAATTGTATCGGCCTTTATCGCCTCGGCGGTGCCGGCCGCTGTATTCGACAGCCCCGTGACCGGAAACGCAGCAGCGGTAAGGTACGAAGTCAAGTTGGGTATGCTGCAAGATGTCGAGAACTGGAACCCATTGAACCCTGAACTCGTCTCAGACTATGTGATGGTCTATCTCATGTTCAGTGTGCTGTTCCAATACAGTGAAGATTGGACGGGTCCTGTGAACGACCTCGCTACGGACCATTATCAGGTGAACAACCCCAACGGGACAATGTCCACTTACATCAACATCACACAGAACGCGTACTTCAGGAACAAGGTCAATCCGAGCGACACTTCGCACCCGCTCACAGCGGAGGATGTGAGGTACAGCATTCAGCTCGTGCTTGACCACCCGGGCGGCGCTTGGGACGAGTACCTGACGAACATCACGGCGGTTGAGGCGTTGGATTCGGACACAGTGCACATTATGACCGATTTCCCGAAATCGACGTTGATTGACAACCTCGTATGGATCCCAATACTGCCTAAGTACCAATGGTCCGCATACAGAGACAACCAGATCCTGACGGCGAAGTCCCCAGCCGAGCTGATAGGCAGCGGCCCATTCATGTTCAACAACACTCAGGACGGATACTGGTACAGATTCGACAGAGCTGCCAACTATCACGGTGCCGTGGACTATCCCGTCGGGACACCCGATCCAAACGGAGACAGAGTGGTGAAGGTAGACGGATTACTGTATACAGTGTACACGGAACCTTCCGGTATGGTCCTGGACATGAACAGCGGAAGCCTGGACGCGATTGACCTCGCGGGGTCGCCGAACCTATATCTCAACGAGCTGGGCCAGGGCAACTCGTACATTACGAAGTTCGCAACTCAAGAGATGGGGATAATCGACATCGCGGTCAACGCGATACCGATGGAGTTTCGCTCCGGTGCTTACGCCACGGGGAACGAGCTCCTTCTGGACCCGATAGTGCGACAGGCGATCGGGATGACCCTGAACAAGCAGGAGATAGCGGACACGATCATGTTCGGTCTTGCCGGGACCGCCGATTCAGTTCTATCGCCAGGATATTGGCACAAGGATATCACGAATGAGCTGACCTACGATCCCGCAGGGGCGCGCGCGCTACTGTTGGCCAATGGCTATGCGGACAACAATGGTGACGGAGTGCTCGAGGCGACGGCGACCGCCTATCCGGTCCAGCAGGGATGGGCGTCAGCCGGTTCTCCGCTCTCTTTCAGACTAACGGCGCCCGACACCGATCCGGTCTATGACAGCATAGGAAGGAACTGGGTCTCGTGGGCGGCTCCAGCTGGCATCGATTTCAACTACTTGCTCAAGACCGAGAAGACGATGATATTCAACGACTGGTACCAGGCGGACTACGACATCTGGGTCTGGGCGTGGTATTGGGGGCCTGAGCCCCTGTCAAACCTCGGGGTTTGGCAGACCAAGCAGATACGGAAGGGCGGGGACAACTGCCAGATGCCGATGGGCGACTGGTGGTACATGGTCGATACGAAGGCCAGACTCGGATACTCATCCTTCGACGAGAACTACAGCAAGGCGCAGCGCGAGTTCGATCCTGTCACGAAGAAAGCCATTATAGATCTCCTGCAGCAGCAGATCCACGACTCGTGGACCGAGCTGCCTCCGATCTACCCAGTGGGCCTGTGGGGCGTGAGCGAGAAGAGGTTCACCGGCTGGGGGAACTGGACTCAGCACATCGGGAGGTCCTTCGAATCCGACCTTCCATGGCTGTGGTTCGATGTGACCCCGCTTGTGGGAGTCAACATGAATCCCGAGTTCGACACGCCTGTCAAGCCGACGTACCAAATAATATTGGGAGACAGTGAGACCTTCACGATAACCGTCCACGATCCCGAAGGAGACCCGCTGACGGTCACCTGGGACTTCGGAGACGGCAGCCCGACAAAGTCCAACTCGAGCACGATTGGGACTTCAAGCCCGACGACGTTCACGCAGGATTACACCTACACGGCGCTCTCCCCGGCGGGGAGCTACTTCGAACTAGTTGTCAACGTGTCTGACGGGAACCTGGGCAACAACGCCATTGGGCGCGCGCACGTCTACGTGATCCCTCACCAGGAGACCGTGCCGCAGCTCACATTCCCGATCCTATCGGATCCGATCGACAGGGCGTATGTCGATCAGTTGGTCACGTGGACGGCAGGGGCGATGGACGCGGAATCAGGAGGACCTGATGGCTTCGGCTTGCAGTTCACATGGGCCTGGAACGACGGGGCCTACAATATCTCGATCCACAAACCGACAGTGAACAGCACAGAGGTCATGGATACTGCGACTCACGCGTGGAGCGTGCCGAGCACAGCCGGCACTTATGATGTCGAGCTTTTCGTCTGGGATGGCTCCGAACTGCCGGGACACAACGTGTCACTCGGCGTGATACCGTTCGAGGTCATCGTCAACGAGCCTCCAACAGACCCGATAATCTCTAACATCACAGCCAACAGGAATGTTCTGGTGAGCTGCGTCGCCACGAGCTCAGACCCTGACCCTGACATCCTCAGATTCACCTGGGAGTGGGACGACGGTACATTCGACGTGACGGAGGCCACCGTAGCACCTGGCACCACAGCAGTGTCCATGGTGGACCACACATGGTCTGCAGCGGGGACCTACCCCGTGACGGTCTATGTCGATGATCTCACGGGTGATGCTGGGCACAACGTGTCAGCGAGCATAGACGTCGTCATCCTGAACACTGTTGCTGCCGCTCCGCCGAGCGCGCTCCTGCTGTTGCCGCGGCCCGAGTTTTCAAGCCCTGATGAGGTCGTTACACTCAACGCGAGCGCCGTCGACACGAACACCGACACGATGACGTTCTATATTGAATTCGGCGACGGGAATGTGTCCTCGGCTGACACAGTTGGAGGAACGACGTCGAGGCAGTACATCGACTTCACGCACGCATACGCGGACGAGGGGTCATACAAGGTTACCCTCTGGGCAGACGATGGTGACGCGGGCCACAACATGAGCACGAATGCGACGGTAGTCGTCACCGCGAACAGCCCGCCTTGGCTGATCCTCTCGTCGGAGGCCTCGGCGTACTACAACAGGACCTTCATCCTCACGCCAGCCAGGGTGCGGGACAATGACTCAGACACGCTTCAGGTCTGGTACGACTGGGGAGACGGCACGAACATCAGTGCCGGCAGTGCGGCCCCGCTGTATCAAGGCAACCACACCTACACATCCATGACCAACAAGACCGTGACAGTATACGTTGACGATGGCACAGGTCTGGATGGGCACAACGTCTCGGGGACGATTGTCGTGTCGATGAACGAGAACCTGAGGCCCACCATCGTTGGTACGGTGACCGTCTCGCCGGCGAAGGCGTTGTACAGCCCCGATGAGGAGATCAAGCTCAACATCACGGTGAAGGACTACGAGGGCGACTTGGTGAACATAACCGTCGACTTCGGAGACGGAACTGACCCCGTGGCGATCCGGAACATCTCCATCGCAGCCAACACGCCCATCACGAGGAACGTGACTCACGCCTTCGAGAAGGGCAGGGACGCGGCGTATACCATCACCGTGACGGTAGACGACGGCCTGATGCCCTTCCACTCGATCAAGGAGTGGGACTCAACGACAGTGTCCGTGTCCGTCGAGCCCGAGGAGAAGAGCAACCTTTGGCTGTACATCGGTATCGGCCTGGTCGTGGCTGTCATCGCTGCACTGCTTGTCCTGTTCCTCCTGATGAAGAGGAAGAAGGGCGAGAAGAAGCCGGAAGCAGGCGAGGGCATGGAAGGGATGGCTCCTCCGGAGCCTCCTCCGAATCCCTGAGATAGGGTCCCCATAAACCTCTTCTCAAATCCTTTCACATCCATCTTTATCTAGCGCCGAAGAATAGAGCATGAGTCGGGAAGTATGAACGCCAAGCATGGTCTGCCTCCTTCGCCGGTGAACTGTTGACTTCCTTCAGGATGATTCTGGCAAAGAGGATCTTCAATGCGTTCATCACGATAGTCCTCATCATGGCCCTGAACTTCGCGCTGTTCAGGATCATGCCGGGGGACCCAGCAGTATTCATGACGCCCCGGTCCCAGCATACCTCGGACGCTACATATTGGCGTAATGTGGAAATCATGGGGCTGAACAAGTCCTATCCAGAGCAGTTCGTTGATTACTTCGTGGACACTCTCACGCTCGATTGGGGTTTATCGTATGATACGGAGGAGCCGGTCATGGACATCATGGACGACGCCATACTCTGGACCCTGCTGCTGATGGGAACATCCCTGTTCTTCACTTTCGTTATAGGAGTTGCCCTGGGAAAGATCGCCGCGCGTCGTAGAGGGAAGGCCGCCGATCTCAGCATCACGGGTTTCGGCCTGTTCTTCTACGGCATGCCGATCTTCTGGTTTGGCATCCTACTGATGGTCATATTCGTTGGGAACTTGCACCTGCTTCCCGCAGCCGGATACACTGATTCGGGCACGACCCTCAAGCCCTTCACTTTCGGTGCGTTGCTCGAGATACTCGAGCACCTAGTCCTTCCAGTCGCCACCCTCACGATAGGCTCAGTTGCGGGCGTCACGCTCATCATGAGGAACTCGCTCGTCGACGTTCTCACCGAGGACTACATAGTCACTGCATACGCGAAGGGGTTGTCCCCCGCACAGGTCATGAGGAGGCATGCGAGCCCCAACGCTCGCCTGCCGATTGTTACCACCCTTGCCATGGATACTGCGTTCATACTCGGCGGGGTTTTCCAGATCGAGGTCGTATTCACATACAAGGGCATCGGCTGGTACACGTGGATGGCCATCCAGAACAAGGACTATCCCATGCTCCAGTTCATCTTCTTCATCGGCGGAGTCGCGGTCGTCATAGCAAACCTGCTCGCCGACCTCGTGCTCGTCAAATTGGACCCGAGGGTGAAGATCACATGAGGTTCGAGGTTTTTCTCCCCAGGGTGGCCAGGAGGGCCTTCGGATTCAAGCCCGTGCTTGCGGACAAGCTGGCGCTGTTCTTCAGAGATGCGGGCAGATCGACCGACCTTTTCCTGGGCTCATGGATGGGGAAGTCGGGGCTCCTGATCATCGGATTCTTCTTGTTCGTGGCAACGTACGCGTCCCTGCTCATGCCATACGACATCAACGCGGGATCAGGGGACTTACTCCAAGGATCCTCAAGCGAGCACATCTTCGGAACCGACCACATAGGCAGGGACGTGCTGACGAGGACCGCACATGGGACTTGGCCGTCGCTGACCGTGGGATTCGTTGCGATGGCCATCTCGATGGGGCTCGGCACACTCGTCGGATTGGCATCGGGGTACTGGGGCGGCTGGAAGGACGAGGTCATCATGCGCGTGAACGACATGTTCCTGTCGATACCTTGGCTCGTCCTGATGATGGTCATCGCGTCGATATGGGGCTCGAGGGACCTGTCATCCGTCATAGTCGTCATCGGGGTCACGGGATGGTCGACCACGGCTAGGATCGTCCGCGCGCAGGTGTTGACCCTGAAAGAGCGGCAGTTCGTCGAGCGCGCGAAGGCGATAGGCTCCGGCGACTGGCACATCATCAGGAGACACATCTTTCCGAACGTCGTTCCACTCATCTTCGCCAATGCAATATTGACGATAGCCATTGCCATCCTCTCAGAAAGCACCCTCAGCTTCCTGGGCCTCGGCCCTCAAGAGGTCGATACCTGGGGGAAGATACTGGAGGACGCTTACAGGGCCAGCGCAATGCTCGCCGGGCCCTATCCCTTCATCATCATGCCGGGCTTGTGCATCGTCTTCGTCGTCCTAGGGTTCACTTTCGTGGGGTATGCGATGGACGAGGTCCTCAACCCGAAGCTCAGGAAAAGGTGACCGAGCGGGCTGTTTCAGGACTGCTGGCACGATGCGTCTCGGCTCAAGTTTATCCTCAGCAAGCTTTTAATACAGAAGTACGTTATCGAGCCTGCTTCATCGAATACAGTGAGGTATCTAGTTGGTCGAGAAGAAGACAAGGGCTGCAGCCAAGAAGGTCAAGGACAAGTGGAAGGCGAAGGAGTGGTACAAGATATTCGCCCCCGACATGTTCAGCAAGATGCAGCTGGGCGAGACCCCCTCTGAGACGGCCGATGGCGTCATGGGGAGGATAACGGAGGCCACGGTGCAAGACCTGACCGGGGATTTCTCCAAGATGCACATCAAGATCAAATTCAAGGTCCACGACGTGAGGGGCTTGGACGCCAACACGATGTTCTACGGGCACGACCTCACGAGCGACTATGTCAGACGGCTGACCCGAAGAAAGAGAACAAAGACGGACGCCGTAGTCGATGTGACGACGAAGGACGGCTGGCAGATCAGAGTCAAGCCGATGGCGGTCTCAGAGCAGCGAATCCAGGCGTCCCAGGAGACCGCGGTCAGGAGGATCATGCACGAGGAGCTGATGAAGGCCTCTGCTGAGGTCACAATCGGCGAATTCGTGCGCATGCTGATCATGGGAGAGCTCGCCAAGAAGGTCTCCGACGCATCCAAGATCATTGTCCCGATCAAGAGGATCGAGATACGCAGAACCGAGGTCACGAGGATGGGCAAGCCCCCAGAGCCTGGAGAGGCGCCCATCATCGCTCCGCAGGAGGAGCCGGCACCCGAACCGGAGGAGCCCGCTGAGGTACCGGCGACCGCGACTGAAGCGCCCGCGCCTGCCCCAGAGGCAGAGACGAAGGAAGAGCCGGAGACACCACCTGCGGAAGAGAAGAAGGAATAGGACTTCCATCCAGTCCCTTCTCCAATGTCGGGGTGGCTCAGCCCGGTGGAGCGTCGGACTCATAGGGAGAGGTCTTGACCAGATGCTCCTAGGAAATCCGGAGGTCGCGGGTTCGAACCCCGCCCCCGACACCAATTCTGCGACACCATTATTGCTGGGCAGTCGATACACTCGCGGCCGAGGATGCAGATGAGGATAATCATTTACACTGGCAAGGGCGGCGTGGGGAAGACCTCCGTCGCAGCAGCAACCGCTCTGAGGGCCGCAGCCATGGGTTACAAAACCGTTGTCATAAGCACTGATGCTGCCCACAGCCTGTCTGACTCTCTCGAATTTCAGCTTTCAGGGCAAGTGAAGCCGATTACAAAGAACCTCGATGGGATCGAAGTGGACATGCAGTACGAGCTCGAGAACCGCTGGAAAGAGATACAGAAGTACCTGTCCGATTTCCTGGCCTCTCAGGGCATGGACTCGGTCACTGCTAATGAAATGGCCGTGTTCCCGGGAATGGAGCTCATGTCGGCTCTGTTCTACGTCGAGGAGTTCCACAAGCAGAAGAAGTACGACTTGATTGTGATGGACACTGCGCCGACCGCGGACACCCTTAGGCTGCTCGCATTTCCCGACACCGCCAACTGGTACTTTGACAGGTTGTTCCACATGGTTAGGAATGTCCTCAGAGTGGCAAGAGCCACCGTCGGGAGATTCATCTCAACGCCGCTCCCGACGGACAGATTCCTCGAAGACCTCGAGAACCTCAGAGGGAGGCTCGGGTACGTCGAGGACCTGCTCTCGGACCCTGAGATCACCTCGGTCAGGCTGGTCGTCAATCCCGAGAAGATGGTGATAAGCGAGACCCAGCGCGCGTACACATACCTGTGCCTGTACGGATACACCGTCGAGGCTATCGTCATCAACAGAATACTTCCGAACGAGCTAGGCGAGGGGTACTGGAAATCAAAACTTGAAGAGCAGAGAAAGTACTTGGCAGTCATTGACGAGGCCTTTTCGCCCCTCAAGATGCTGACGGCCAGGATGATGCCGCAAGAGGTCCTAGGGATGAAAGCGCTTGACAAGCTCGCGGATGAGCTGTTCGGGAAGGACGATCCGACCCAGATATACTCGACCGAGTCCCCGATGAAGATGTTCGACGAGGATGGCGCGAGCGTATTGGCGATCAAGCTGCCTTATCCGATGAACCAGAAACTAGAACTATATACGCGCAAAGACGATTTGACGCTGCAAGTCGGCGCCTTCAAGAAGTCCATCACGCTGCCGCACTCGATGACCAACAAGAAAGTACTGGGAGCGGATATGGATGAGGGCTGGCTCAAGATAAGATTCGAGGGTGAGAAAGTTGCCAAGAGAAAGGGTGGAAAGGGGCGTAGAGGCCGCAAAGCGGCTAGAAAGACATCTTGAATCGATCGCGACCAGTGTGGTCACGAAGGACACGATGGCGCACTTCATCAGCGCAGGCATGGAGATGATGCAGGCGGCGAACACGACGATGAAGAGCATGCAGATCCCCCAGGAAACTAAGGACCGCGTGCACAAGGCGGAGAAGGAACTCCTCTTGGCGATGAGAAGCGCCATCGATGTAGTCATCTCGGAGCTGGACAAGGAAATGCCGTCCAAGGGCTCCGAGGTCAGGAGGATCGAGATAAGAAAGGCCAAGCCGAAGTCGAGATGAACTCACAAGCATAACGGCTCGCGCGTGGCTAACACATCTTTTTTATTCGAATTCCATTACTCCACATCCACTTCCGAGTGAAGGGGGGTTCAGTCAGCATGCCGAAGATGTTGGTACCTTATCCGGAGAACTGCACTGGCTGCAGATTCTGCGAAATGGCCTGCACCATAGTCCATGAGGGGGTCGTCAATCACGCGACCGCGCGCCTGCAGGTCCACAGAAGGAACGTGAAGCTCGATTTTCCGTCAGTATGCACGCACTGCGTGTCATGCGGAGAGGATTGCTGCGTCCTGCATTGCCCGGTCGAGGCGATCAAGAAAGAGAACGGCAGAGTATTCGTCAACCAGGACGAGTGCACCGCCTGCGGAACATGTGTGGAGGTTTGCCCGTTCGGAGTGATGCGGATGGAGGAGAAGGCGTTCAACTGTGACCTGTGCGACGGAGACCCCACATGCGTCAAGTTCTGCCCAATGAAAGCGATAGTCTTCGAGGAGCCGAAGCCTGAGCAGTATGAGAAGGTCAAGAAGCTCCTGGGGGAGGAATGAACATGAAGGGATACACTGGCAAGATCCTCAAGGTGGATCTCACTTCCGAGAAGTGGCACATCAAGAGCTTCGACGAGAAGCATGTGCGCAACGTGCTCGGAGGCCAGGGATTCTGTGTGGACATCGTATACCATGGGGTCCCGAAAGGCGCCGACCCGTTGGGACCCCAGAATGTCCTCGCCATCGCCGGAGGTGCCTTCGACGGGTTCCCTGTCGGCACAGGGGGCAAGGTCGCATTCGCAGCAAAAGGACCCGCGACGAACACGCTGGTCGAGAGCATAATGGGAGGCTCGATAGGTCCGGAGCTAAAGCACGCCGGTTACGACGCGCTCGAGATAATCGGCAAGGCAGATGGGCCGTCCTACATATTCATAGAAGACGAGAAGATCGAGATCAACGACGCCTCGGACCTTTGGGGGAAAGACACACGAGTTGTCCCAGAAACCCTAAAGAAGCGCCATGGCTGGGACGTGAAGGTAGCCTGCATCGGCGTCGCGGGAGAGAAACTCTCAAACATGGCCTGCATAGACTGCGACGATAGACAGGCAGGCAGGGGAGGACTGGGCGCTGTCATGGGCTCGAAGAACCTCAAGGCAATCGTCGTTCGCGGTACAAGAGACCTGGTCCCGCACGACCCCAAGAAGTTGCTCGAACTCGCGCTTCATTACCAGAAGATCTACGAGGCCTCGCCCTCGTTTGTCGAGGACACGAAGTACGGAACTGGCGAATTCCTTGGCTGGGTGAACAAGGACAGAGGAGTGTTCCCGACCAAGAACTGGCAGGAGAGCGTCTATAACGAGAGGCAGCAGATAGACCCATACTACTGGGCCCCGAAGTACGTGACCAAGAACAAGGCCTGCTTCGCGTGCACCAAACCCTGCGGAAAGCTCTTCGAGATCAAGAGTGGGAAGTTCGCAGGCGTCGCCATCGACGGCATCGAGTACGAGACACTCTATTCTCTAGGAGGCGCTTGCGGCAATCCTGATGTCGAGAGCGTCGCCAGGGCGAACGAACTCTGCGACATGCTCGGTCTGGACACGATATCCGCAGGCGTTGCGATAGGATTCGCGATGGAACTGTACCAGAGGGGGATCATCTCGCAGAAGGAAGCGGGGGTCGACCTCAGCTGGGGCAACGCACCTGATGCGGTGCCGAAGATGGTCGAGATGATAGGCAACAGAGAGGGCTTGGGCGATGTCCTCGCGAACGGTGTCAAGATCGCCGCTGAGAAAATAGGCAAGGGTGCGGAGAGATACGCAATACACACCAAGGGACTGGAGCCGCCCGCATACGACGTAAGAGGCATGAAGGGTCACGGGCTGGCCTACATGACATCTACGAGAGGAGCGGACCATCTGAGGGCCGGATTCTACGCGCCAGAGCTGGTCGGCAAATTCTGGAAGTGGGAGGGCATCGACAGGTTCTCGGCGGTAGGCAAGGGACCGATGGTCGCGACGATGGAGAACTTCATGTGCGTGTACGATTCCGTCGGCCTCTGCAAGTTCTCCCGCGGATTCTACCTGATCGCGAAGCTGCCTGAGGTCCTCGAAGCGATCACGGGCTTGAAGTTCACAGAGGACGAGCTGCTCAAGATCGGCGAGCGGATACACAACATGAAAGGGGCCTTCAACTACAGAGAGGGCGTCACGCGGAAGGACTGGCTCCTGCCGCCGAGGATTCTCGAGGATCCGATCCCGGAGGGGGTTTCCAAGGGCTCGAAGATCAGCGTCGAAGAGATGAACCTGATGCTGGACGACTACATGAACGCCCGTGGATGGACCAGGGACGGAGAGCCGACCCCGGAGAAATTGAGAGAACTCAGAATCGAATAGCGCTCCTGGCGAATGCCTCGAAACTCCTTTCGCATTTCGTGATCGGCTCAGATGAGCTTGATCATCTCGGCCATCTCATCGAGCTTCTTGATGGCCTGCGTGATATCGCCTTTCCTGCCGATGACCGCCACAATTAGTGCCTTGCGGCCAGCGCCGACCAGGACCATCTTCGTGTCCTCGGATTCGACGATGACGCGTTGGGGAGTGCCGGCCCGAAGCTCTGAGTGGGCGGTCGACGCAGCCCCCATAAGGGTGGCGCACATGATCCCGAAGGTTTCCATGGAGACGCCCTCAGGCACATCTGCCGCTATCACCAGACCATCCCTGCTTACAACCGCTGAAGCAATCGCTCCGCAGTTCTGTCTCAACGCCCTTAAAGAGGGCTTCAACTCCATCTTACTCCCCCCTGACCTGCTCGATCCTGAACACGCAATGCTTGTCGCCCTTGCTCACACACTCGATCTCCTCGCAGTGCAATCTCCGGTGGGTCTGGAGCTCGTAGATTCTCCTCACGATCCCCCTGAGCCGATGACAAGTCGCGCCATCTGCCCGGGAACCGATTTCAATCGACCCTTCCGCAACGGCGGTGGTCTCCTGGAAGACGATATTGTCCACCCAGCCTCTGGCGCGGAGCAGGTTCGCACATATCTCGAAGTACTTCTCAGGCTCCTGAGCGGCTATCTTGCCCATCTCCTCTCCGAGGATCATACCCTCCCTGAAGAACAGCCCATAGCATGCCTGGGACATCACTCCCTCGTAGAGTTTGCGTATCTCCTCGAACTCCGATTGAGAGAGCTTGACAAATTTCATGAGTCTCACCTAACTGATTTCTGTGGTGGATATTTAAGGTTTGGCGCATGGTTCGCAGGCCAGACGTTATCAGCCAGAGGCGCGGCTAGGTGTTGAAAGCCTTTTATTACAGCTACCCCATGACCGCGTCAAGGGTAGGATGTACTCCGACGAGGATGGCGAGCTAGCGGTGAGAATCGCCAGGGCGGTTGTCGAAGGGTTCGTGAAGCATACGGTGTTCCCACTGCCGAAGGTTCCTCAGGCGTTCTCAGATAGGTCAGGCGTGTTCGTCACGCTGACCACTCATCCGAGCGATTCTCTGAGAGGCTGCATCGGCTACCCCGAACCCATAATGCCACTCATCGATGCGATAAAGGACGCCGCTGTGAGCGCAGCTTCCAGGGATCCCCGGTTCCCACCTGTCAAACCGGAGGAGCTAAGGACGATCAAGGTCGAGGTCAGCCTTCTGACTCCGCCAGCGGAAGTTTCGGTCAAGAAACCCTCGGACCTGGTCAAGGAGGTCAAAGTAGGCGAAGACGGGCTCATCGTCCAAAGGGGGTTTGCGCGCGGTCTGTTGCTCCCCCAGGTGCCGGTCGAATGGGGCTGGGATGCGGAGGAGTTCCTTTGCCAGACATGTTTGAAGGCCGGCCTGATGCCTGACGCATGGTTGCAGCAGGGTACAAGGATTTTCAAGTTCCAGGCAGAGGTCTTCTCAGAAGACGAACCTGGAGGCACTGTGAGACGAAGAACACTCAGTGAGGAGCATGGAAGTTGTAGTCGAGGGTAACTGCTACGTCTCCGGCAGGTTCGAGAGATGCTGCATTGGCATCGAGAACGGTAGAATCGCTAAGATAGCGAAGACGCTCGAGGGGGACCGGGTGTTCAGCTTCGGGAACAGGATAGTCCTTCCCGGGGCGATAGACTCACACGTACACTTCCGCGACCCTGGCATGACACAGAAGGAGGATTGGGGAACGGGTTCTCTGGCCGCAGTTTGTGGCGGAGTCACATGTGTGCTCGACATGCCCAACACTCGACCGACTACTACGACTCTCACATCGCTCAGGGACAAGCGGAAGATCGCGGCCTCAAGAAGCTTGGCGGACTTCGGGCTCTTTGCAGGGGTCAAGCCCGGGATAGATGTCCGCGCTCTTGCGAAGGAGGCGATCGGCTTCAAATTGTACATGGGGAGCACCACAGGGGACTTGCTTGTCCCTCAGCCCTCCGCGATCAAGGCCGAGCTCTCTGAGATTGCCGCTACTAAGAAGGTCCTCGCTGTGCACGCTGAGGACGAGATCCTAAGAAGGAAAGACAGCGAGAGGGACCTCGAAGGCCACCTGAGGAACAGACCGAACGAGTGCGAGGCGAGCGCGATCAGGAAGATCAGGGATGCCGCGAGGGACTGTCGGCTACACATATGTCATGTGTCTGCAAAATCCTCGTTGCCCTTGCTCACCAACGCAGGGACCATCACTTCAGAGGTGACTCCTCATCATCTTCTTTTCGACATCTCGAGCAGATTGGGAACTCTTGCGAAGGTCAACCCTCCATTGAGGAGGAGGGAGGACCGGCAAGGTCTGTTCCAGGCACTGAAGGAAGGTTCCTTCGACATCATCGCGTCCGACCATGCACCGCATACGATAGACGAGAAGCACGAGGATTTCGACTATGCCCCTTCTGGGATGCCAGGCGTCGAGACCCTGGTACCCTTGCTGTTGCAGCACGTGAAAGAGAAGCACATGGACTTCGGGGGGATGGCGCGAAGGCTGTGCGAGAAACCGGGCGACCTGTTCGGACTCCGGAAGGGCAAGATCGAGGTTGGATATGACGCTGACCTCATGGTCGTGGACATGGATTCGACCGTCAAGATTCGAGCTGACAAGCTGCACTCGAAGTGTGGGTGGAGCGCCTACGAAGGGATGCTCGGCATTTTCCCGCGGGCTGTGCTCGTCCGCGGTAACGTAATAGTTGAGAATGGAGAACAGGTCGGCGAACGAATCGGAAGGGATGCAGTTGTCTCGGCCTCAACCTGATCTCGAGATAGACTACACTGAGGTCAAGGGGAAAACCTACAGTTGTATCGACAACTGCGCATTATGTTGCCTCTGTCAACCGGAGCTGTTGCCGGACGAAGCCATTAGATTCAGGGGCGACCCGGTCCTTGCCCAGGGCGTGGCCGAACGGCACATTTCCCCCGAGGTCAAGGGGACTGCGCTGAAGCTCAGAGGAGCGCACGGCGCCTGTCACTTTCTAGCGAACAAACGATGTAAGATATACGATTTGAGGCCGCATTTCTGCCGACTGTTCCCGGTCAACGTTTTCGTGGGCTGGAGGATTCAACTCCTGACCAACCTCTCGTGCAGGGGGATGGGCCTTCCAGGAAGCAACCTCCAAGAAGAGGCCGAGAAGATAATCGCTGACTACGGTCGAGCCGAGCTTTCAGAGCAGCTTGACCACGCTAAGAAGGTCTTCGCTGATTTCGTAAGGAACTGCAGAGCAACCGGAGTGGCACAGTCGTTTTCGTCTCTCAGGAGCGCCGCCGATTCCCTGATGGATGAACTCACCGATGAGTTGGGGCTCAGCAGGGTCCTGACATACGCAGAGCACGGACGAACTAGACAGAACGCCTCCCCAACAGATATTGCAAGACTCGCCAGGAGATCGGACGCGGTCGCAGATATCCAAGAACGAGCGCTCATGGACGGGACGGAGTTGTTCGATCTGCCCGACCTGAGTCTGCTGCCGATATACATAGACGAGGGAATGGTCTGGAAGATCTTCGAGCTCAAGGAGAAGCGCATAGTGGGATACGTTCTCGCCGAGGACGGCACCACGGACGAGTTCGTTAGGATCGACCCAAACGAAGTCGAGCTCTTGCCCTTTGAAGAACAGGGGAGGAGGCTTCTCGGCGAGTATCTGTCTACGATTAACTCGCGAGACTGCTTCCTGGGCCATGCCGCATATCTGTGCGACATGGATGACTACGAATTCAACTTCGCGCAGGCCTACCTGGGCGCAATGGCCAACAATGCACTCGACCTGTGGTGGCGCTCGTCGTTTCTTGCCGGGCTAGACGGCCGCGAGGAGCTGGGAGCTAAAGAGATCAGGAACGGCATCGTCTTCTTTGACATGGACCTATTGGACCTGCCAACCATCGGAGCTTTCATCTAACGGATGTTAAGCCTTAACACTGCTAAGGAATAGCATGGTCAGTAGTGTATTATAGCCTGTGTGTTAATGAGCCGCTGGGGGAGGATGTTCGGAAGAACAACTGACAGAGGAAAAGGACTGCGAAGGCATGCGATGATCATGGCAGCCGCAGCTACTGTGATGCTGCTATCCATATCAGCCGTCTTCGCAGTGCAGACTTCGGCAACCCAAATATCCGACACGGACATGGTCTACCCGAAATATAACCCGAAACCCAAGGGTTTGCCGCCCGTGCCGATTCCGGCCGACAACCCACAGACCCCGACGAAGGTGAGGCTGGGCGAGATGCTATACTTCGACCCGATGCTGTCCAGCGACGGGACGATATCTTGCGCGAGCTGTCACCATCCGGCGTTTGGATTCGGAGACGGGGAGCGAGTCTCGGACGGAGTGGGCGGATCCGAAGGCGGAAGGAACGCGCCAACGGTATACAACGCTGCCTACTACGAGACCCAGTTCTGGGACGGGAGAGCGCTGACCCTGGAGGAGCAGGCCGCGGGCCCTGTAGAGAACCCGATTGAGATGGCGAACACATGGGACAATGTTGTCATGTACCTCAAGTCCGACCGAGAATACACGAAACTGTTCAACAAGGTATTCGGCGGAGAGATCACGAAGGACACTGCCACGAAGGCGATCGCGTCGTACGAGCGAACCGTGATCACCTGGGACTCACCCTACGACAGGTATCTTGCGGGGGACGAGACCGCGATGACCTCCGCGCAGACCGCAGGGATGGACCTGTTCTTCGGAAAGGCGAGCTGTGGTGGATGCCATGCACCGCCGCTGTTCTTGGAGTCCGCCTTCGGGAACATAGGCGTCCCGCAGACGAAGGACACGACGCACTTCCCGAACGAGGGTATGGACGATATGCTCGCAGGGTACGACCTTGGGAGGGTCTACGTGACTGGGCTCGACGAGGACATGGGGAGGTTCAAGACCCCTGGCCTCAGGAACATCGAGCTGACTGCGCCGTATATGCACAATGGCATCTTCGCAACTCTTGAGGAAGTCATTGCGCACTACAACATGGTCCCAGACCCCGTCGTGGGAGAGCTGGAGGAGGACTTGGTTACGGACCTTGGCCTGACCGAGGAGGAGCAAGCCCAGCTTATCGAGTTCTTGAAGGCGCTCACTGGCAGAACCTACAGCTATGTCCCGGACGACATCCAGATGGAGATCTCGACTCTCCTGCTCTCTGAGCTCTTGGTGAGACCGCTGGAGTGAGAAGACCACAAGTCTGCAGCCCTTAAACCCTTTCCATTTCATTGTTTTTCGCGAATTCTCGACGGTTCCTGCCGAACATCTCCTCTCGGAGCGGGACTGTCCCATCCGTCTGGGAGACCAATCGATTTATGTTCTATTCGAACGAAAGCTATCGAAAGCGTTATCAATCCGAATATGATTGCCAGTTTTCGAATATTCTTGGGGGTGCGCCTTTGACCGAGAAACAAGTCGCCGTTACTCTAGATAAGAACGACAAGATCATATTGAAAATGCTTCAAGAGGACTGTAATATTAGCCTCAAGAAGATCGGAGAGAAGACTGGCCTGTCCTCATCGACCGTGCATTACAGGGTGAACAGACTCGTCGAGGAAGGAGTCATCACGGGTTTCAAGGCCAGCGTAGATCCTCTCAAGGTAGGCAAGGAGATACTCGCGATTTCGCTCGTGACTGGCAGGTACGGTCCTGACTACTCGAGGAAGATAGGCGAGAAGATCGCTAAGATTACAGGCGTATGGGCTGTGTACTTCCTGCTGGGCAACATCGATTTCGCAGTTCTTCTCAGAGCGTCCTCGCGAGAAGAGCTGAAGGACATAGTCGACGCGTTCATCAAGATCGAGGAGGTCGAACGCAGCAACACGTACCTCATACTCGACAGGATAAAGGAAGACACGACTGTACAGCTCTGAGTCGAGGGCTAGCGTCTGCTAACTACGTTTCTGGCACTAGTAGTGGTGATCAGGTAGTCCTCCAGACTCTTCGCCTTCTCTCCCAGCCTGACTATATCGCTCCGAAGCTGGTTGACCATCAACGCCTGAAACCGGTCCAGTTGCTCGACAACGGCGGTGATCTCCACCGAGAGGCTGTCTATCTTGGCCTCTATCGGGGCTAGGTCGACCTGCCTCTTGTCCCTCAGTTCGCCGTCATGCTTCAAAATGATGATCTCCTTCGAGAGGACTTCAATTTTGGATTCTAATGGGGTAAGGTCGATCTGCCGCTTGTCCCACAATTCGCTCTCGCGCTTCAATTCGCTAATCTCCTCGGCAAGCGTTGATATCTTGGACTCCAGAGGTTCGAGGTCAATCTCTACCTCCGGCTCTTGCTGCTTCTGCTCCAGAAACGCAGATATCTCGCTGCTCTTTTGATTCAGGTCCTGCGCCAGGACACCCACGGCCTTATCTATCTTCCTGTCAGCCGTGGTCAGAACTACGGCTAGCCCCTTGGCCATCTTCTTGTCTATGGCGGCCTTGAAGTCCTCCAGTTCTGATTTCAGGCTCTTCTCGAGCTCCTCGACCCGGGCATCCTGTGTCTTGGATTTCGCGACCACGTCGCCCAGGTCCTTGAAGTCCTTCTCGACAGAGGCGATCATCTCGACAACGGATGGGTCGACCGGGGGAACCTCGGGCGCGGTCTTGTAGTGCTTCAGCCCATCGACCATCGACATGAAATCGACCGCTGGACCGGCCCTCATGACTTCCTGCTTTATCGTGCTGAGCTTGGTCATGGCGAGTTCCGCCATGTTGATCGGATTCTTGTTCCACTTTGACACATCGCCAAGCTCGGTCAACAGTCGTTCTAGCTGATGAGTTGCATCCACGAGGTCCGAGTTCTCGAAGACCCGGATGTCCCTCACCGCGTCCCTCTTGCCCCTATAGGATGCGTCCTTGAGATGGAAACCCTCGTGCGGATATACCGAGACGAGATATGACAAACCCGACATGACCCTGCCGTTCACATACTCCCAATTCTGCTTCGTGACCGAGACGCTGGAGTTCTCCGATTTCTCAAAGAGCATCACGAAGCATTGGTTGGCCATCAAGCATACTTCGACCGCGTACGGATGCTCCTGAGCGAACTTCGGGATATGGTCCGGGTTCTCTTGTCTGACCGCGCTCAGATATGCGCCTATGTAAGCTCTCGCATAGTTTGCAAGATCGTTGTCAGTCGGCGACTTGCTGGTCGCTATCTGCACTTGTTGCGGGGGGGTCATCGGTGCACCAAGCCAAAATCGCGGATGGATAGTATGACATAGCAGCCTTTTATACTAAGCTGCTTTGGGCCAAATCGAGCATCGGACTGAAATATCTTTGCTGTCCGCGTTCGCAATTGATAACGACGCCAGATGCTAGGTCCCTAAGGCAAGTTATCGATATCCCATGATGATGGCTTCAAACTCCGCAACAGACGTTCCATCCTTCCCCAGAACCTACCACTTTCAAGGTCGAGCCAGTATGCGAATTCGGTGCGAAGCTCAAACCGAAAAGCTTTAAGTACAGTACCTGATATCACGCCAACAGGTGACTTTGTTTGATCAAACCCCTGGCCGTTCTGAACAAGTCCATCAACCAGCAGGTCATCGTCGAGCTGAAGGGGAAGAGGGGCTACCGAGGCATACTAGACGGGTATGATCCTCATATGAACCTCGTCCTGAAGAACGCCGAGGAGACCCACGATAACCAGGTCGTCAGGAAGTTCGAAACGACGATTGTCAGAGGGGACAACGTCATATACATTTCACCCTGAGGTAATGTCCTATGGGAAAGGGCACTCCGTCGATGGGCAAGCGTGGCAGCAAGAAAACACACATCATCTGCCGTCGATGCGGAAAGCGCGCGTATCACGTGAGACACAAGGTATGCGCGTCGTGCGGCTTTGGCGCGACCGCGAAACTGAGGCACTACAATTGGGCCAAGCAGCACTGATGAGTGGCACCGTCCTAGAAGGGGGAGCAGAGGTCCATGGATCCTGAGCACCCGCAGGAAGAGTGCGGCGTTTTCGCCATCGCCTCCATTCAAAACGTCTCCATCGACGTTTTCTACGCACTTAGGGTCCTACAGCACAGAGGACAAGAGTCCGCGGGGATAGCTGTCTACAACAACGGCATCAAGGCGATCAAGGGCATGGGGCTGGCGCATCAGGCGCTCAAGCCGGACGACATCAAGAACCTCAAGGGCGAGATAGGCATAGGTCACGTCAGGTATTCCACATTCGGCTCATCGACAATCGAGAACGCACAGCCCATTGTGGTCTCCACGAACTACGGCGATATCGCCCTTGGACACAACGGGGAGATTGTCAATGCCGACAAGATCATGGAGGACCTGAAGAAGAAGGGCTGGGCGTTCATCACATCAACCGATTCTGAGATAGCTGTCAGGCTGCTTGCGAACGATATCGCCAACACGGGCGACCCAGTCAGGTCGCTCAAGAACCTGATGAGCATACTTCAGGGATCGTACTCGATGACGATAATGATCGACAACAGGATCTTCGCCATCAGGGACCCTCTGGGCTTCAGACCACTTTGCGTCGGCAGGACCAAGGGGGGCTACGCGGCCGCCTCGGAGAGCGTCGTGTTCGACACCCTCGGCGGCGAATTCATCAGGGACGTGGACCCGGGGGAGATAGTGGAGCTCCTTCCAGGAGAGATTCGTTCTACGAAGACGGGCCTTTCAAAAGGCAGAGCGCATTGCATGTTCGAGTGGGTGTACCTTGCAAGAGCCGACTCTTCGATTGAAGGACACCTCGTGTACGAGGTGAGGCGAAGGATAGGGCAAAGGCTCGCCAAAGAGCAGCCTGCTGACGTCGATGTCGTGGTCCCAATACCGGACTCGGGGAGATCCCATGCAATCGGATACTCCGAGGAGTCGGGGATACGGTACTCCGAAGGCCTGATG